>Ga0207966_1000162_pt1 | contig 37649 bp, 39 predicted proteins | sample Knorr_S23_td_NAD_FD_185611 | JGI IMG/M metagenome (GOLD analysis project Ga0207966, IMG submission 185611) | Marine microbial communities from Southern Atlantic Ocean transect - Knorr_S23_td_NADW_ad_2500m_LV_B (SPAdes) (version 2) | ecosystem: Environmental > Aquatic > Marine > Oceanic | place...
CTTCCGGGGCGTATTTCCTGCGGGTTCTGGTCCGTACCTCCCGGATGAAAGTCCTGGTCTCTTCAGTTAGGGTCTCTGCTACTTAGGCTTGAGCGGTGTTGCTCTGGGACACTTCTGGCTCCTTTCTAGATGCAGTAGATCTACACCTTGCACCAGGAGTCCAAACCCACCACCACCCTCATGTTTTTCTGCCCTTAAAAGTGTCCCATTATCGCTAAACGCCTACATATCGTTACTGCCCGAGCCAGAGACCAAATCCGAAGTTTAGTCCCGCTCCGGCAGCGAGTCCCTTCGAAAACCGGCCAATAATCTGTCATTTTCCCAAGGCCAATTACTAGTGACAACACGCCCCTGGTTCGCTAACATAACCTGGGGATTTCGTCCCCTCCGGTTTCACGGCGTACTGGTCTAGATTCCAAAGTTCCGGCGCCCTGAACACCATGACCACATCCCGCCGATGTTAGGGGGTTCCACCTTGGCAGACCAGGCCCTTGACCAACTCTGTATCAACACCATCAGATTCTTGGCAGTTGATTCCGTCCAGAAGGCAAAATCTGGCCACCCTGGAGCTCCTCTGGGAGCGGCGCCGATGGCCTACGCCTTGTGGGACCGGTTCCTCAAACACAACCCTAACGACCCGACCTGGCCCAACCGTGACCGCTTCGTCCTCTCCTGCGGTCACGCATCGGCATTGCTGTATTCCCTGCTTCACTTAACCGGCTATGACCTGCCCATGGACGAACTGAAGCAGTTCCGCCAGTGGGGCAGCAAGACGCCGGGCCACCCCGAGCATGGTTTAACACCAGGGGTTGAAGCCACCACCGGACCTTTAGGCCAAGGCTTCGGCAACGCCGTTGGCATGGCCCTGGCTGAGCGTTGGCTGGCCGGCCAATACAACCGGCCCGGTCACGAGATAATCGACCACCATACCTACGCCATCGTGTCCGACGGCGACCTTCAGGAAGGCATCGCTTCGGAGGCGGCCTCCATGGCGGGCACCCTGGGCTTGGGCAAGCTGATCATGCTCTACGACGATAACGATATCTCCATCGAGGGCGACACGGATATCACCTTCCGGGAAAACGTGGTCGAGCGGTTCCAGGCCTACGGATGGCACGTGATCGGCCCCATCGAAGGGATGGACGTTGAGAATGTTGCGACCGCGTTGACCGCCGCCAAAACGGAGACCGGGAAGCCCAGTATAATCGTCTGCCGCACGGTGATCGGGTACGGCAGTCCCAATAAGGCCGGCAAGGGGTCGGCCCACGGAGACCCTCTTGGCGAAGAAGAAGTTGGCCTGACCAAAGAAGCCCTCGGCTGGGCGGCTCAAGATGCATTCTCTGTTCCCGCCGAAGCGGGAGCCCACCTGGGCCAGGCCACAGAACGCGGCAAGGCGAAACAAGCGGAATGGAACGCGGCATTCAGCGAATACCGGGAAGCCTTCCCCGAGGACGCCCAACAACTGGACGACGCGCTGCGCGGGAAATTGCCCGCTGGCTGGGAAGACGGACTGAACGGTTTATTCGACAAACCAGACCCCATCGCCACCCGCTCGGCTTCGGGCGTGGTGATGAATGCTATCTCAAAAGGCGTCCCCGCGTTCATCGGCGGCTCAGCGGACCTGGCCCCGTCAACCAGGACTATCTTGGACGACAGCGGCCACATCGGAAACGGTGAATTCTCCGGCAATAACCTGCACTTCGGGGTGCGGGAACACGCCATGGGCGCCGTGGCCAACGGCATCTCACTTCACGGCGGCGCTATCCCTTACACCGCCACCTTCCTGGTTTTCTCCGACTACATGCGCCCCTCTATCCGGTTGGGAGCGCTGATGGGCAAACAGGTCATCTATGTCTTTACCCACGACTCCATCGGGGTCGGCGAAGACGGTCCCACCCATCAGCCGATTGAGCACCTGATGGCCCTCCGGGAGATACCTGGTCTGGTGGTCAGCCGCCCGGCCGACGCCACGGAAACCGTGGAAGTATGGCGCGCCGCAATGTCTCGCCAGGACGGTCCCACCGTTATGGCTTTCACCCGGCAGAACCTGCCGGTCCTAGACCGCTCGACACTGAGTCCGGCTTCGGGTGTTCTCAACGGCGCTTACATCCTTTGGGAGAGCGGCGATTCTCCCCAGGTCGTGATCATGGCCACCGGCTCCGAGGTCCACATCGCCCTGGAAGCGGGACTGGCGCTGGAGAGCGAGGGCATCGCGGCCAGAGTCGTCTCCATGCCGTCCTGGGAGGTCTTTGACGAACAGCCCAAAGAATACCGCGACAGCGTGTTGCCCCCAGCCCTCCGGGCCCGGGTCTCCGTCGAGGCGGGCACCACTAAAGGTTGGGAGCGGTATGTAGGATTGGACGGGGCTTCCGTGGGTATGAGCGGCTACGGCGCCTCGGCACCCGCTGCAGTGCTCTACGAGAATTTCGACATCACGGCCAAACGTGTCGCCGAAGAAGCCCGCAAGTTGGTCAACGGCACCAGCTAAATTCCGAGCCCTAACCACGATGGTGCCTGACCAATTGCCGATCGGCTGGAGGGTTTGATGCGGAAGTTTGACTTTATCGTGATCAGCTCGGGCTCAGGTTTGGAGGTCTCCGCCGATGTATCCGACGCCGGTTGGTCTGTGGCAATCATCGAGGAAGGCCCCTTCGGCGGCACCTGCCTGAACCGGGGCTGCATCCCCTCCAAGATGCTGATTCACTGCGCCGACGTCATGCAGACCATCGAGAACGGCGCTGCGTTCGGTATCCACGCCAAGGTAGAAAGCATCGATTGGCAGTTCATCGTAAAACGGGCCTTTGTAGAGGTCGACGGTGCTGCCGCCATGATCGAACGGGGTAACCGGCAAAGCGAAAACATCGAGGTGTTCAAAGGCCGCGGTCGCTTCACCGGCCCCAAGACTTTAGCGGTCGACATACCTGGGTCCGACGAAGAGGAACTGACCGCCGAGACTATTCTCATCGCCGCCGGCACCCGTCCCTGGGTACCCGAAACTCCGGGGTTGGACCAAACGCCGTATATCACGTCCGACGAGGCGCTGCGCCTGCTCGAGCAGCCCAAGAAGCTGACCATCATCGGTGAGGTGTACATCGCGGCCGAACTGGCTCATTTCTTCGGCGCATTGGGCACTGAAGTGACCATCATTCACCGCCGCGATCTGATGCTGCGGGAAGAAGACAACGACGTCTCGCGGCGCTTCACCGAGGTCTACCAACGCCGCTTCAACATGGTCTTCAATGCACGAGTAGAGTCAGCCTCCTCCCTCTCAGGAGAGATAACGGTTGAGGCCACCACCTCAGACGGGAAGCGGTCAATCACATCCGACACTTTGTTGATGGCCACCGGCCGCGTCCCCAATACCGACATCTCGGAAGTCGCCAAGACTGGTGTGGAGACCAACCAGTGCGGCTATATCGATACGGACGAATTTCTTGAGACCAACGTACCCGGCATCTGGGCGCTGGGCGACATCGTTGAGCGGCATCTCTTGAAACACAGCGCGAAACTTGAGGCGGCTTATTCATCTAATAACATACTGTAGCCGGAGCACCAGGTGGCGGTGGACGATCACGCCATGCCCCACGCGGCTTTGCCTCGCCTCAAGTCGCGCCGGTGGGCATGACCGAACAGGAAGCGGAGGGAAGAGGCGCGGACTACGTCACCCCCACCTACAACTACAACGACTCGGACACCGCCTAGGTGCATCCATAGAGGACAAAGACGGCCTCGTGAAAGTTCTGTCCGATCCGGAGGGGAGATATTGGGTTGTCACATCATCGGCACCGACGCCGCCACCCTGATCCAAGAGGCTGCCAATGTGATGCGGGCTCGGGGCGGCGTTGATGCAATCACCCAGTCGATCTACGTACACCCGGCCCTGCCCGAGGTGCCGCAAAGGGCGGTCGCCCAACTGCCGGTCTGATCACAGCCGGTCAGCGACCTGTATCCGGAAACATAAGGAGCGACATCTGTGGAATTGGGAATGATCGGCCTGGGAAGGATGGGCGGCAATATGGCCCAGCGTTTGGTTGCCGGCGGACACCGGGTGGTGACCTTCGACCGCGACCCCGAAGCCGTCACGGCCAGCCACGGATTCGGCGGCGAAGGCGCATCTTCGCTGGAAGGCGTTGTGTCCCGCCTGGCGATCCCCAGAGCGCTGTGGGTCATGGTCCCGGCCGGGCAACCCACCGAGGACACGATAGACGCGCTCGCCCAACTTCTCAGCCCCGGAGACGCCATCCTGGACGGCGGCAACGCCAACTATAAAGACAGCATGCGCCGCGCCGAAAAACTGGCGGCCCAAGGAATCAACTTCATCGACGTCGGCACCAGCGGCGGCGTCTGGGGCCTGACCGAAGGCTATTCCCTGATGGTCGGGGGAGACGAAGCAGCGGTCAAGCGGCTGGAACCCATCTTCCATACCCTGGCCCCGGCCCCAGACAAGGGATATAGCCGGGTCGGGCCCAGCGGGGCGGGCCACTTCACCAAGATGGTGCATAACGGCGTGGAATACGGGCTGATGCAGGCCTACGCCGAGGGATTCGAGCTGATGGCGGCCAAGGAGGAGTTCGCCTTGGACCTGCCGGCCATCGCCGAGACTTGGCGTTACGGCAGCGTGGTGCGCTCTTGGCTGTTGGATCTGGCGGCCGATGCGCTGAAGGAAGACCCCACTCTTGAGTCCCTGGACTCCTACGTAGACGATTCCGGCGAAGGCCGCTGGACCGTTGAAGAATCAGTGGAATTGGCCGTGCCTATCCCGGTGATCACCTTGTCGCTGCAGGCGAGATTCCGGTCCCGGCAGGCCCAACCCTTTGGCGGGCGGCTGTTGGCGGCCCTCCGAAACCAATTCGGCGGGCACGCCGTGCGAAAGTCGGGAGAATGACCTCACCGTCAGGCGAGCAGACCACCACCATCGTCATTTTCGGCGCGCCGGGCGACCTGACCCGGCGGAAGCTGATTCCTTCGTTGTGCAGCCTTTTCTGTAAAGACCGGCTGGGCCCGGAGGTGCGTATCGTGGGGATGGCCCGAGCAACCTCACCACCCAGGAGTACCGGGACGCGTTGACCGAGGGCATGGACGGCTTCGAGGAATTCAGTCCAGAGCAGGAAGACTGGTCCGAATTCATATCCCGCATCCATTATTTCGGCGGCGACGTCTCCTCGGCCACCGACCTGAAGAGATTTGACGAGTTCCTTAGGGGAATCGAATTTCCCGGCAAACCCGCCAACCGCCTGTACTACCTGGCCCTGGCGCCATCCCTCTACGAACCCACGATATTGAATCTGGGCGCCGCGGGAATCGCCCGGGAAACCGGCGCCTGGCGGCGGGTGATCATCGAGAAACCTTTCGGTTCCGACTTCGCCTCCGCCCAGGCGCTCAACAAGTCGGCCCGTAGCGTGTTTTCCGAAGACCAGGTTTTCCGCATCGACCACTATCTGGGGAAGGAAACAGCCCAGAACCTATTGGTGTTGCGGTTCGCCAACACGATATTCGAGCCCGTCTGGAACCGGAATTACATCGACGATGTCCAGATCACGGTCTCTGAGACGGTGGCGCTCTCCGACCGGGCGGGGTATTACGATTAAGCAGGCGTGTTCCGCGACATGTTCCAGAACTACCTGTTGCAACTGCTTACGGTGGTCGCCATGGAGCCGCCCTCCAATTTCCAGGCCGACCTGCTAAGGAACGAAAAGGTCAAGGTGCTGAACGCGGTGCGGCGGTTCAGCCGTGAAGCAGCTCCGGAGATCGCAGTGCACGGTCAGTACGAGGGTTACCTGGGGGAGAAGGGCGTGCCCTTTTTCTTACGGTCGGGAAAGGGTTTGGACGACAAGCGTACCGAGATCGTGATCCAATTCAAACGCCCGCCCCACCTGATGTTTCAGCAAGAGATCGGCCCCAACATTTTGGCCATCCAGGTGCAACCCGATGAGGGATTGCACATCGAGTTCCAGGCCAAGACTCCGGACGCAAAGATGGAACTAAAACCGGTGGACCTGGAATTTCACTACGACGATTCGTTCGGCGGCCAGGCCATCTCCGACGCCTACGAGCGCCTGCTGCTGGACGCCATGAACGGAGATGCGTCATTGTTTACCCGGAGTGACGAGATCGAAGAGGCATGGGAGATCATGGGTCCGATCATCCAAGGGCTAGCCGTGCCCGATGCACCTCTGCCAGCCAGCTATGCCGTCGGCAGCAAAGGCCCTGACCAGGCGGACAAGTTCTTAGCTAAATACGGATTCGGACACAATGTGGTGCTGCTGCCCGCCTATGCCACCCTGGGCGCGCTGTATCTTCTGCTGCTGGCCACAGCCTCCGGGTTTCAGCTTGGCCTGGTGATCGGGGCCATGGGACTCTTTTTCTACGGCACGGGAAACATCGCAACAGCCGCGGTGATGGACCTTTCGTCGTCCCAGATTCAGGGCAGTACCATGAGTGTCATGAGCGTATTCCGCCATGTATTCACACTGCCGGCCCCTATCATCGCCGGTGTGATCGTCACCGCCTGGGGAACTGAGGCGGCATTCATCTATGCCGGGGCGCTGCTGCTATTGGGAGCGGTGATCATCTCAGCCATCAAAATATCCGGTAAACCTGACGCTACTCCAAAAACCGCCTAAGCGGATCCTGCCTCCCTAGCTACCCGGCCGCCCTTGCCACCGATTTCCCGCCAAAGTATCATTCCCAATAATCGATAGTTAGCGAGTAACCGCGTGCAGAGATTCCGCGTTGGCGTAGATATTGGCGGCACGTTCACCGACATCGTGTTCCTGGGCGACGACGGACAAGTGCTGGCGCGAAAGATCGCCAGCACCCCCGACGATTACAGCCAAGCTGTCTTGGCAGGCATCAAAAACGGCGTTGAGGAATTGGGAACCACCGCCGAGATGGTGTCGGAAGTTAGCCATGGATTCACCGTGGCCACCAACGCTATCATCGAGCAGAAGGGCGCCAAGACCGCACTGATCACCACGGAGGGGTTCCGGGACATCCTGGAGTTTCGCCGCAACCGCATCCCCCGGCTGTATGACCTTGAATACGAGAAGCCCCCTCCCCTGGTCAAACGTCAGTTTCGTCTGGAAGTTGGCGAGCGACTGAACTTCAAGGGCGAGGTGCTGAAGCCCCTCAACAAGGCCGACGTTGACCGCGCCGTTCAATACATTTTGGACAACGGTGTTGAATCGGTTGCGGTATGCCTGCTCCACTCCTACGCCAATCCCGAGCACGAGTGGTACATCGCCCAGGTATTGGCCGAGAAAGCGCCGGGTGTGAACCTGACAATCTCCTCAGAACTGCTGCCCGAGATGAAAGAATACGAGCGCACCAGCACTACGGTGATCAACTGCTACGTCCGCCCGGTCGTTGAGACCTACCTGACCCAACTCACCGACGGGCTGACTGAGATGGGCGTTCGGGTGCCCTTGACCGTGATGCAGTCCAACGGTGGACTGGCCACCGCCGACATCGCCAAACAACGCCCGGTCTACTGCATCGAGTCGGGACCGGCCGCCGGTGTGGTCGGCGCCTATCACCTGGGCAAACGGCTGGACATGCCCAACCTGATGACTCTGGACATGGGCGGCACCACCGCCAAGGCTTCGATCATCGAGGAAGGCGAGATGTTGCAGGCCCCCGAGTACGAGGTCGGCGGAGAGATAAGTGTGGGACACCGGCTGCTCCGTGGCTCCGGCCACATCCTCAGGGTGCCGGCCATCGACCTGGCAGAAGTGGGCGCCGGCGGAGGCAGCATCGCCGCCGTTGACCGTAGCGGGTCTTTGCGGGTTGGCCCCCAGAGCTCCGGCGCCTTTCCAGGACCGGCATGCTACCAGCTGGGCGGGCAGGATGCCACCGTCACCGACGCCAACGTGCTGTTGGGGTTCTTGAACCAAAAACACCTGCTGGCCGGCGCCTTTGAGATCGACGCCGATCTGGCCCGCCAGGCCATTAGCGACAACGTAGCACGGCCCCTGGAGATGTCCGACGTGGAGGCAGCATATGGCATCCACACCTTAGTCAACTCCAACATGGGCCGTGCATTGCGGGCCGTCTCCAGCGAACGGGGCCGAGACCCCAGGCGGTTCGACCTAATCACCTTCGGCGGCAGTGGCCCAGTACACGCGGTCGGCCTGGCTGAGATGCTGGATATCTCCCGAGTGGTGGTCCCGCCCTTCCCCGGAGTGTTCAGTTCGTTCGGCCTGTTGGTGGCCGACGTCGAACACCATTTCGTCCAGACCTACTTCAAGACATTTGATGAGCTCAAGATAAGCGATCTCGCCGAACTCCTAAACAACCTCTGGGAGCAGGGGCGAAGTCAACTTCGGGCGGAAGGATTCGACGACAGCCGCCACGAGATCGTGACCCAGTTGGACATGAAATACGAGGGGCAGGTCTCCGACCTAACCGTCCCATTCCCCAGCGGCCAGGTCAATCGACAGACAGTGGATGCCGTGATATCGGCCTTTGACGAAGAACACGACCGCAGTTTTGGATACAACAGTCCGGGTACTGGATACCAACTGGTCAACGTACGTGTCATCGCCCGAGGACTTCCGGAGACGCCGAGGATGCCAGAGCGGCTAGAGCTTCCCATATCGTCCAACCGTTCCAGCGATACGCAGCGGGATGTGTACTTCGGCCCCAATCGGGGCTGGGCCAGCGCTCCGGTACTCGACCGGCAGTCACTGGCCGGAGCAACGGCCGAGGGTCCCCTGATAGTTGAAGAATACGACTCCACCACCGTGGTGCCGCCCGGCTGGAGCGCCACCACCGACCGGTGGAGCAACATCATATTGGTTAAGGTGTAGAAAAGGAGCCCCTGATGCAACAGGTCACCGACCCGGTCACCAGAGAAGTCATCAAGAACGCGCTAATGAGCATTGCCGACACCATGGCGCTTACTGTAGTGCGCACAGCCCGGTCGGCAGTGATTAAGCACGGCATGGACTTCTCCACTTCTCTGTTCAATGCAGAGGGCTTGCAAGTCGCCCAGGGACTTACATTGCCGCCCCACCTGGGCTCTATGGCCCCGGCGCTGGAAGGCGTGATGAACGCCTTTGGCGACGACGTGCAACCCGGGGACATATTCGCCAATAATGACCCATACGAGGGCGCCAGCCACCTGCCAGACATCTTCCTCTTCAAGCCAATCTTCAAGAACGATGTGCTGGTCGGCTGGAGTTGCTGCATCGGCCACCAGACCGACATCGGCGGCCGCGTGGCTGGGGGCAACGCCTGCGACAACACCGAGATCTACCAAGAAGGACTGATCATCCCTCCCATCAAGCTCTATGAGAAAGGTGAGCTGAACAAAGCCGTCTGGCGCATCTTGGAGAAGAACGTTCGGGTGCCCGACAAGGTTCTGGGGGACGTCCAGGCGCTGCTGGCAGCGGTCCGGTTCGGCGAGCGTGACCTGCTGCGGCTGGTAGACGACTACGGTCTGGAAGAGCTAAAAAGCTATATGACCGACATCCTGGACACCACCGAGCGTCTTACTAGGGCCGAGATCGAGCTCCTACCCCAAGGGGAATGGGAGTTCACCGACTACATCGACAATGACGGCATCGACCCCAAGCCCATCGCCATCCACGCCAAAGTCAAGATCGAGGGTGGAGAGTTCTTCGTTGACTTCGATGGAACATCTCCCCAGGCGAAGGGTTCAATAAATCCCAACTTCGCCTATACCAAATCCAACGTCTACGCCGTGATGAAATGCCTCATTGACCCGGCGATCCAGTCCAACAGCGGCTTCTTCCGGCCCTTTAACATCACCGCCCCGGAAGGCTGTTTCGTCAACCCGCAGCACCCGGCGCCGGTGGCGGCTCGGGGACTGGCCGGCTTCCGAATCTGTCAGACCATCTTCGGCGCCATGGCCCAGGCGATGCCCGGCAAGGTGCCGGCGGCCTGGGGCGGCGGCGAGATCGGCGTCAGTTGGGGCGGGTACCACCCCAACCGCAAGGCCTGGGTCTACCTGGAATTCGCCAACGACGGCCCCCGGGGCGGCGGCCCTTCTCTGGACGGCGCCGACGGCTTGGCCGCGCCCATCTTGAACATGGCCAACACCCCCATCGAGAGCATCGAATCGGAACAGCCACTGCTGGTGGAGCGCTACGGCTTCGTACCTGACACCGGCGGCGCCGGGAAATACCGGGGAGGGCTGGGCATCGAACGCGAGTTCCGCCTGTTGGCCGAAGACGCCACCTTCCAGTTGCGCTCCGACCGCTCCGACTTCACGCCCTGGGGGGTCATGGGCGGCAAACCGGGAACTCCCACCGAGAACTATTTGAACCCCGGAACCGACCAGGAGGAGAAACTACCCGGCAAGACACTCCGGCAACTGAAGAAGGGAGACCTGTATAGGGTGGTCCAGGCCGGCGCGGGCGGCTACGGAGACCCTCTGGAGCGGGACATGTACGCGGTGGCCGACGACGTTGCGCAAGAGAAGCTGTCCCCAGACTACGTCCGCCGCGAATACGGCGTGGTGGTGAACGCAAAGACCTTGGCATTGGACGTGTCGGCGACTGAGAAGTTGAGGGCGGGGATGGGTGGCGGCAGTCGTCGATGACTCTCTGGGAACGCCGACCGCTCAGTAGATATCCATTGGGTCCATGCGCCAACAAAAGAGAGCCCCCGTTCTTCTGACGAAGAGCGGGGGCTCTCTGTTCTGCTAGGGGCTGCGCCGGTCTTACCGGTCCATGACCTTCATGGTCCCAGCTTCGGGGTCATACTGGAAGCGGGTCACCCGGTCCAGTTTTTGAGACTCCAGGCGAATCACCAACGAGCGTCCCTCATCTTGGACGTTCAGAGTGTCGTGAATCTCGCCGGGCAGGAAGTAGGCCACATCACCTGGATGCTGGGTGAACTTGCCGGTTTCCCTGATCTGGGCATGGTCCACGCCCTCGCCGGGGAATGCCCAGCGCCACTTGCGCTGGCGGATGGCGCCGGAGTAGACGCCATAGACGACCCAGGTTACACCGTGGTCGTGGGGAAGGTTGTCTTGGCCGGGCTTCTGCACCGAGGCCATCAGCCACCAACCGTTGCCGGGGTGACCGGACTCTTCGTCCAGATGTAGTGAGAAGCGGCCGAAACCGCCCTCTTCCGCAAGCTCAAGCTTTTCTTCCACCCAACCAGGGACCGCCAGCAGTTTCTTTAGATGTGCGGAAACGGTCTTGGCCTGAACATGGGGGTCGGCCTCGGTCCGGAAGACGTTGTTAACATCCTCAACAAAGGCTTCCATAGTGTAGTTGGCAACTTGGGTTTGGGCCATCTCAATACTCCTACGGCATTTATCAATATTTGGTATCTATTCTGACGGGGTCTTCGGGCCAGTGTCAACGGACTGACTCACGATATTGACGCCCCATTAAGATCGCAGAGCGTGGACATGCTCGACGCTGGTATTTTTGCCGCTCCGGGGATATTATAGCGGCAAGATTTTCCCCGGCGGCCAATCCCCAAATGCACATCCGAAATGTAGGCGGAGTTTAGGAGGAAGCACGATGGCAGACAATTTCACGATCTTGGTCGGCACAATCGGTCAAGGGATGAACGTAAGCGGCGACAGCGGCGAGACCTGGACGAAGATTAGGAACCCAATCCCTTCGGAGTCCAACATCAGGGCCCTGCGGACCTATCCCGACGACCCACATCGCATCCTGGCCGGCTCCGACGGTCTGGGACTTTTCCGCAGTGACGACAACGGCATCAACTGGGAGCCCGTGGACTCGCCGATCGGCGACCTGCAGGTCTGGTCGGTGGCCGTGGACCCAACCCATACCGACACCATCTTCGCCGGCACCCGGCCGGAGGGTTTTCGCTCCCGGGACGGCGGCAAGAGCTGGGACAAATTAGACATGGGTGTGAACATGGATTGCCCAGTGGGTACCCCTCGCACCACCAATATGATCGTCGACCCCAGGGACAGCAACACCATCTGGGCCGGCATCGAGGTTGACGGCGTCTACAAGAGCATGGACGGCGGCGACAATTGGCTGCATCTGCCCGAACTGGGACCGGACCCGTTCCACGGCGACATCCACGGTATGGCCGTGACCGATTCCTCGGTGTATTGCACCAGCCCCTTCGGGTTCGCCACCAGCAACGACGAGGGTGAGAGTTGGGACTACCACTACTTCCCCAAGTTCAATCCCGACGACGTCCGTTCCTACTGCCGTGGCATGATTGTCAAACCCGACAACCCCGATGTGATGTTCGTCGGCAACGGTGACTTCATCCCCGGCGTCGTAGGCTGCGTGCAGCGCACCCTGGACGGCGGCAAGAACTGGGCGCCGGTGGAACTCCCTGTCGAGCCCAACTCTGTGGTCTATTGGCTGGGCAACAACCCCGAGATTCCCAACGTCGTTGTCGCAGCCACCCTCTTCGGCTACGTCTACGTCAGCAAAGACGGGGGAGACAGTTGGACCAAGTTGAAGAAAGAGTTCGGAGAGATCCGCTCTATCGCGGTGACGCCTAACTAGTTCTTCATATACCAGCAGGCAAAAGAGGGAGTCCCGATGCTATCGGGACTCCCTCTTTCTTTCCGAAAGATCGAATAGCCGGGCTTGGGAGGCCTGTTTGGTGTATAGTTGGCAAGAGCCGTTCACCGATCAGCCTGGGAATGGACTCTTTGATCGAGAAGCAATCATTCCTGTCCATCGGGCAGAGGGAGCAATCAAAATGGTCCGGTCCAAGCCCAGAGTCAAAAAGGAAAAACAACCGGAAACGACCGAAGAGTTCGTCGCGCGCATCAACGCGGAAGCGCGAAAACGAAACGGTCTGAAGCAGAACCTAAAGCGCGCCCGCCGGTAGCGGTAGGGCCGCAGCCAGGTTCTACCTACTCCCCTCCTCAGCCAGAACTCCTCAAATCCTCGAGACCTGCAGCCGCTAAAGCGCAGCGAGGCCAACTCGGGCGCAGTCTTCGTCCTGCTGGGCGGTGCCGCCACTGCCGCCGATGGCCCCAACGATCTCTCCGTCCTTTTCGATCACTAACGCCCCCTGCGCTGGTATTACGCGACCGCCCTGTGTAGCCATGATGGCCTGAATCACCGGGGAGTCCGCGGGAATGGCGCTGCTGTCGCGGCCAAACCCCACCGCACCAAAAGCCTTCCCCTGTGCCGCCACCGCGCTGATATATATCGCCCGCTCCATGCGGTTGAAAGCCAGCAAGTGGCCACCGGCATCGCAGACCGACACACTTAGCTTGATGTTGATACGCTCGGCCTCAGCTATCGCCGCCTGGACCATCCTATTTGCGTCACCCAAAGTTAATGCCATGAGCTATTCCTCCCAAAAATCACAGTGTTGGCCTCATTATTACCTCTGGAACCCGATTCAGACAACACTTCTTCAAATACATAGTTGCCACTAGAATTCTCATTGACTATAATCCTCTCGTAACAACGGCGCGCCAGTGTCAAACACGGGGACAACCTCCGAGTTTCGCGCCATTCCGCATCGAAACACCGAAAGACTCCCGGTATACAACAATCGCCGCCCCTCGGCGATTCAGAAACCGGGACCGCGAGGAGGAGCAAATGGTTGACCAGCTAAAACGCCCCACGGAGCATGCCGAGATCTACTGGTTCTCCGAACAGCCATACGGGCACGTTGGTGAAGAAGACCTAAAGAAATTCGACTCGGGCCGCCTTGGCTTCCCCAACACCTACTTCGACCCGGAAAAGGCCGCGGTCCTCTACAACCAATACCACGAGCAGTACCAACTGGCCGACGAGGTTGGCTTCGACGGCATCATGACCAACGAGCATCACGCTTCGTATTGGTGCATGAAGCCGGCCGTGAACCTGGATGCCGCCGTCATCGCCAAGCTGACCAAGAAAGTCAAGATCGCCATCTTGGGCAACGTGATATCGGTTGGAGACCCCATCCGCATGGCTGAAGAGATCGCCATGTTGGACTGCTATTCAGGAGGCCGGATCATCTCTGGCTTCGTACGCGGCACCGCCGTCGAGACCCTGCTATCCGGGCAGGACCCAACGGAGAACTTCGCCCGGTTCCAAGAGGCCCACGACCTGATAATCAAGTGCTGGACCGACCCAGGCCCCTTCCGGCACGAAGGCCAGTACTTCAAGTACCGGGTAGTGAACCCCTGGGTGAAACCCATGCAGAACCCCCGTCCTGACATCTGGTTCCCCGGAACCGGCAGCCCGGAGAGCGTGGTCTGGGCCGCGACTCATGGTCATCCCTACATGAACCTGGGCGCTTTGGTTGAAACCACCGAGTGGTTGAAGCAGATTTACATCGACACCGCCAAGGAAGTCGGCTACAAAGCCGGCCCGGAGCACTTCGGGTACCTGCTTCGTTGCGTGGTGGCAGATACCGATGAAAAGGCCATCGAGATCGGCCGGGAGTTCATGTGGACCGCAGACCACCGGCAGAAAGGCCCCAGAGAGCACAACGACCCGCCCGGTTACCAGTCCCGCCGCGCCGTGGAGGTTAAGCGCTCGAGACCGGCCCTGGGCACCGGTTCGTCCGAGTTCGGGAACCCGACCACCTACGAAGAACTCCAGGCGGTGAACAACATCATCGTTGGCAGCCCAGAGACCGTCACCAGGAAGTTCTCGGAGATCATCGACCGGCTGAGCCCCGGCTACATCCACATCTACGGAAACGAGGGCGCAATGAAGCACGAGGACACCATGCGTTCCATCGAGCTCCTGGGTAAAGAGGTCATCCCAGCCCTGCACGAGATAAAGCTCAAGACCTACGACTAGTCGGAACAGACGGTACCAAAGAAAAAGGCCCCTTCAGATCGGAGGGGGCCTTTTTTAGTTGTTAGATTCTGCGCTAGCATCCCTGCCTTCTGAAGGCGCGCCTAGGGTTGGGTGTTCCCTCTCTCACGCATGGGAGAGGGTTAGGGTGAGGGCAACGGCTCAAGTTAAGTCTTCGGACATCTACAACAGGGTAAGTCCCGGCGAGATCCACCCTAATTCTAACCTTCTCCCTGGAGGGAGAAGGGACTCTGCCAATAATCTCAATGCGGAAACGGGAATCGGATCGTGCGGATATGGGCGGGTCAAAAACCCGCGCCTACGACCCTTTGACCTATCAACTAAGGGCGGCGATCGTCTCGTCGGTGTTTCGGACACGGACCAGTAGGGGGAGAACGTGGTTGACGGTCATCTCGTGGACGTCCACTTCGCCGGCGGTGCAGCAGTCACTGACCACAACGCATTGGGTATCCCGGTTCTTGGCGTCGCGGGCCGTCCCTTCAACGCTCCGCTGGGTGGAGATCCCACCCACCAGTATCGTCTCGGTCCCCAGATGGCGCAGCACCTGGTCTAGGTTGGTGCCGTAGTAGGCGCTGAACCGGGGTTTAACCAGCAGGAAGTCCTCGGGCTGCATGGCCAATTCGTCAATCACATCCACCGCGGGTGTACCGGGCAGCATGGGGTTTCCGCCACCACCACCGATGTCGGAGATCGTCTTGGGGCCGTCGGTATTGTCCGCCCTACGGTGCGTGGTGATGTAGATCAGAGGCGTGCTCACCTTCCGGCAGTGGGCAATCATCTTCTGGAAGCTGGCCACGATGTCCTTGCGGTTGTCGGGCAGAGCGTAATCAGGACCGGGGCCACCCTTGGCGATGGCGTTCACCATGTCGATGATGATGAAAGCGGTCGTTTTAGGATCCAATTTGATTGCGTCAGGCATCTTATTTCTCCCTACAACTCGAAGTTAGCTCAGATATGTGTCTGGGCTGGCCAGGAATTTTCCCCGGCAGTCCAGCCCGCAGAAGTACAGCCATTGGCCATCGTGGAAGATGCGGGTGCCCTGTGTCGGATCCACTTCAGAAGCTCCAAACGAAGTCTGAGAAGACTGGGCCCGCGCTTGTTCCTCGTCGATCTCTTTGCCGCAAACGACATCTTTGGCCATGAATTACTCTCCGTAATCGTAGCCGCCATTTGCATCGGCGGCCCGTATTTTTCTAAAGACTGGTGGGGCTGGGGTTAGACCGCCGTGGGGAGTGGCATCCCCAACCGGACCTTGCCTGGTACGTCCAAAAGGGCCGCGGCGATCCGTGCCCGGTGGTCGTAGGTCGTGCCAAGACGCATGGTCCATGACGTGACCCGGCGGAACCATAGGTGCAGGTCGAATTCCATCATGAAGCCGATGCCGCCATGGATCACCTGAGAGGTGCGCACTACCGACTCGCATTTCTCGTTGCAGAAGGCCTTGGCCTGGGACACTTCCACCGATGCGGGAAGGCCCTGGTCCATCTTCCAAAGAGCTTCAAAGGTCAGCATCTCGCCGCCATCGACATGGAGAATCATGTCGGCCAGCATATGCTGGACCGATTGGAAGGAACCGATGGGCCGCCCGAAGGCCACCCGGTTCTTGGCGTATTCGATGGCCATCTCCGCGTCTTTGCGGGCCGCGCCGACCATCTGGCAGCACAACAGCGCCGTGGCCCGGTCCAGCATCGCTTCGACGATGGGCCATCCTTGGTTGAGCTCCCCCACCAGGGCTGCTCCTTCGATTCGGTGGTCCTTGAAATCAACCCGGCTCTGCTTGTCCTTGGCCAAAGTCAGGAGCGCGGTCTGGGAAACACCGGTTCCGTTGGGGTCCACCAGGAACAATGAGATACCCTGGTTCGAGTCCGATGCCGGTGACGTCCGGGCGGCCACCAAGCAGCGATGGGCGACGATAAAGTTATCGACGAACATCTTGGTGCCGTTCAACGCCCACCCGTTGCCGTCGGCGGTGGCCACCAATGTCATGGCCTCGGGAATCAGCCGAGGGTCACGCTCGGCGACGGCCCAGGTGAGTACCATATCGCCGTTGGAGACTGAGGGTAAAATATCCTGCTTCTGCTTTTCGGTGCCATCACTGGCGATGGTAAGAGCCGCTACGGTGGTGCTGTGCAGCGGTACCGGCGCCAACACCCGTCCTGCTTCCACCAGGATTAGCCCCATGTAGGTTAGAGGAAGTCCCTGGCCGCCATACTGTTCGGGAAAGGCCAGTCCCAACCAGCCCTGGTTCGCCATCTGCTTCCAAAGGGCGGGCGGGTACCCCAATTCGTCCAATTCCATCTCGCGGACCATGGCCGTGGAGATCTCTGCTTCCAGTAACTCCCGGGCCACGTTCTTTATCATTTGCTCTTCTTCAGAGGGCAATATATCCATGGTTGTCCTTGTAACTACAGTTGGTCACGCCCGATTGACGTAACTCTTGAGTGTTTGTTCGGTTCCGCGCGCAGCGTAATAACTCCGCCTTTGGCGGTCAGCCGCGGGGCATGCCTAGGCCGCGGCGGGCCATCTGGTCGCGCATGATCTGCACGGAGCCGTGGTTGATACCCGACTGGAAAGAGCCCATCAGGTTGTGGGCGTACAGTCCGTCCTCTATGGCCTCTTCAGAGCCCCGCAACAGTTGGGCATAAGGCCCTAGTATCTGGGAAATGGCCTCGGTGGTCTTTACGCCGTGTTCGGGCGCCCAGACCTTCTCGGCGGAACCCTCATACGTGAAAGTGTCGCCCCGGTTGACCAGCGACATACTGCGCATGGTCATCAGGCGGCAGACCTGGGCTTCCGTCCAAAGCTCGGCCAGCTTGTCGCGCACCGCCGGGTTGTCAGCCGGGGAATTACCTGCAAAGTCGTTCTCTTTCACCCAATTGACGATATCCTCGTCGCGGCGGACCGATATCAGATACCGGCTAGCGCCGACGCGATCCAGGTTCAGGCCCATGGCGCCCACATACCAACCCCCATTCTCCTCGCCCAGCATGCAGGACGCGGGGATACGCACGTCCTCGAAGAAGGTCTCATTGGTGCGGACCATCCCGTAGGTGGTGCCCAGCGGGGCGGGCGGGTCGCTCTGGATGGTCCACAGCGGCCGCACGGTGATTCCCGGCGTGTCCATGGGAATCAGGAAGATGGAGATTCCCCGGTGCCGGGGAGCGTCAGGGTCGGTGCGGCACATCATGTAGATGTGAGAAGCGTAATGGGCGGCCGAGGTATACATCTTCTGGCCGTTGATCACGAAATCGTCGCCGTCACGAACGGCCCGACATTGCAGTCCTGCCAAGTCGGCCCCCGCCTGGGGCTCGGTGAAGCCCAGGGCGAAGATAATCTCGCCGCGGATCATACCGGGGATGAAATATTCTTTCTGTTCTTCGGTGCCGGCGGCCAAGATGGCCGGGGCTCCGCTGCCCGCGCCGCCCACGGCGATGCCCCGCCGCATGAACTCTTCTTCCACGATGTATTGGTCGATGCGGCTGCCACTCTGGCCGCCGTATTCCTTGGGCCAGCTGATGCCGATCCAGCCCTTATCAGCGACCTTCTTGACTAATTCGCGGTACTCAGGGCCACGGCCCCCTTCCTCGCCGCCTTCCATCTCGTCAAGGAGTCCCTGACCGACGTTGCCGTCGATGAATGCCCGCACTTCCTGGCGAAGTTCTTCTTGGTCTTGTGTGTAGCCAAAATCCATTCTGTGACTCTCCATTCCTGGGGGAATCTAAGCCTTACGCCCCCTCACGTTCACGCTCTGCCATTTTCGTGTCCAGCGGAATCGGTGTCAAGTAAAGCGCAGGAGGTCCCTCTGCGGAGCGCCTATGAGCCCGTGTAAGACACCCTCAAAACAGTTCCCGCGCCATGATCGCCAATCAGCAATGAGCCATCGGGCGCCACGATGATCGGAAGAGGGTGTTTAGAGCCAGTCGCGAAGGTTGAGACTCGGGCGGTGTACCGGTCCTCCACCTTGGTCAACACGATACGGACAACGTTTTTTCCGGTGGAGCCATCGCCTGCCCCCAAAGCGTGATGAAAATGTTGTTGGTGTAATCACTCTGGAACTGGTTGCCAGTGTAGAAAACCAGCCCATCAACCGACGACCGCAACGGCAGTTCCGTAACGAGAGGGATAGTGCCCTCGCACCAGCGTCCGCCGTTCGTGCCCCAGCAGTCCGGGTAGGCGTAGGCGCCACCCTCCACCACCAAGTTCAATTCCTCGGGCACCGCATACCCCTGGTCGTCGCGGCCGTTGTCGGCGGCCCAGAGGGTGCCGTCCTCCGGGTGGAACGCCAGTTGATAGACGCTGCGTAGCCCACGGGCGTAGACCTCTTGGTTCGATCCGTCTAGGTCGAACCGTGTGACCGACGCGCTCCGCACGTCCTCCTCACCGCAGGCGTCGCAAGAAGAGCCGATGGGAACGTATAGCTTGCCGTCGGGGCCGATAGCCGGCCCGTTGTTCTCGTGATTGCCTGGCACCGGAATGTCATTGACGATCGTTTTGAATGAGTCAGGTTCTCCGTCCCCGTCTTCGTCCATGATCCGCGTTATCTCGGCCCTGCTGGAACATACAAGACCCCATCATAGAAGGCCAGTCCCAAGGGCACCTCTATCCCGCTGGAGACAGTCACCACATCGGTGGGCGGTTCGCCGGAATTCGCGTCGTTCACGTGGACGAGATCGCCAAGTTCATTGGCGATGTACAGCCTGTCTTGGTCATCAAAAGCAAAAGCGGTTGGAAAGCGAATGCCTGCTAGGCATACCTCTGCTTCGAACCCTTCTGGCAGATTCAGGCCTGCCCCGGCTGGATGGAGCAGATCATCCGGCAGGGCGGTTGGCTGCAGCACAGGGGTTGCAGTCGGTTTGGCGGTGGGTCCGACGGTTGGGGTTGGTGCTGCTATAGGCGAAAGTGTTTCAGCGGGAACAAACGTGGGGTTTTGTTGAGTCGTTGCGGTGGATTCGGCTGATGGTGCTAGGGTTGGCGTATTCGCAGATGGTGTCGCTGCGTTGGTCGCCGCGCCTCGTCCACAGGCAACCAGGAGCAATGCACCTACGATCACGATAAGATTCCTATACCAGGCCTTGTTCATCTAAATAGGCTTGGTTAGCTTTCTTGCAACTCCAACAAAATCGGCCGCAGTTCCTCGATCAACGGAGGCAAGAACTCCTCCCAGGCACCGACGATGCCAAAGTCGGAGGAGCGGAACATCACCGCCCGCCGGCTCTGGTTGATGGAGATGATTACCCCGGCACGCTGCAGCCCCACGGTATGGTTGAACGCGCCGCGGATTCCCACTGAAATGTATACCGTTGGCGCGATGGTCCGGCCGCTGATGCCGACCTGCAGTTGCTGGGGCAGCCAGCCCTCGTGAATCACGTCTCTGGTGGTGGCCAGCGTCGCTCCGATGGACTCTGCCATCTCCCGCACCTTGGCCAGATTCTCAGCGCCGCCAACACCCATGCCAACGCCCATCACCACTGGAGCGTTGGCCAAGACGAGACCTAACTGGTCTTCTTCGAATACTTCTCTTAGTAGGCGGACATCTGGGCCGTCGTAAGAAGATGCAGGGATCTGTTCCACGTTGGCTGTAGCTCCGGCATCACGCGCCGCAGGCGTGAGCAGTCCGGGTCGGATGGTGACGAGGTTCGGCAGCGTCTTGGACAGGATCGGCGCCACGACGTTTCCGCCCAGCGCCGGCTTCAGTTGCACCAACCGCCCTTCGGCGTCTATCTCCAAGTCCATGGCGTCACCGGTGAGCCCTAGTTCCAGCTTGGCGGCCAGCCGCGAAGCCAGGTCGCGGCCGTCAGCGGTGGCGGCGAAAAGCACGGCGTAGGGAATCTCCTTGGCAACAGCTTCAGCCAGCGAAGCACCAACGGCCATGCCGCAGACCGGCCCAATCTGTGAGTTGTCCAAGGTCAAAACCCGGTCTGCTCCCTGTGACGAGAGTTCTTCAACCGCTTCGTCAGGGCTCGGCGAGATAAGGACCGCCACGACCTCGCTTTTGGTGAACTGGGTCAGTTCACGGGCCTTACCGAGCATCTCCGACGTTACATGGGCCAGGCCTCGGCTGGTGGTCTCGGCCACCACCCAGATGCTTTTTTCTCTGCTATTTGGGTACTTCGGCAACGCGGCTGCGGCGCTCTTACCTAAACCGACTGAGTCGCCGGCGGCCAGCTCGGCAAGCCGCCGGCGCAGGGCGTCTGCCGCCTGCTTGGCGGCGTCCTCGGGGGTGGCGTCTTCCAGCAAGACTCCCAGGCGGTTGGGTTCCACCAGACGGATCTCATCGACCCACGTGGGCGAGCCCTCCAACCCAAACTGGCTCAGGTCGGAGGAAAGGTCGGCGGCGGACACTTCCTCGGCAGAGATGCCCTCCGCCCGTTCCATCTGTTCTCTATCGGGGTAGAGCTCCGGCGCCACCCCCTCGGTCACACAGACTAGGACCGGCAGGTCGCATTGCAGCGTCTGTATTCCCTCGTCGGTGATGCGCTCGGCAACTACGGACTTCCCATCATCGCTCAGGTCCAGCTTACGCGCACTGCTGATGTGGGGCAGGCCCATGAGCTCCGCAATCTCCGGGCCGACCTGGCCGGTATCGCCATCGGCGCTGTTGCGCCCGCAGATGATCAAGTCCGGCTTCTCCCGCTGTAGCGCCAATGACAGCGCCCGGGAAGTGGCTAGGGTATCGGAACCCGCTAGTGCGCGATCGGTGATCAGCACCGACCGGTCGGCGCCCAAGGCCACGCAGTTGGTCAACCCCTCGCTGGCCCCCGGAGGCCCCATGGAGATGACCACAACCTCATCGTCAGGGGAGTCTTTCAGTTCGACGGCCCGCACCAGGCCCAAGAGATCAAACGGGTTGACCTCGGAGGGCACGCCTTCCCGGATGATGGTCTTGGCTTCGTAGTCGAACTGGATACGCGCGATGATTGGCACATATTTCATGCACACGGCGATCTTCATTTGATGGATGGGCCTCTTGTTTATATTGTCTAATGACGCTGCGGCGTTGGGGGACGATCAATCGCTGTCGGAAACGTTGATGCCCAGCACCTCTTCCCGCACTTCAGCGGTCAGGCGCTCCAGTTGTCCGCTGACGCTAACTGGGAAACGGGGAGGGTTATTCAGGACTTTGAACCGTTCGTCCAGAACAGCAAAGTCGTCCTGAAATCTCTGTCTAACCTCGTCGAGAGTTGCTGAAGGGCCGGTCCGCCGCCCGTCTTTCATTACCTCTTCAAGCACCGGTAGCCCGCCGGGCAGTTCCTCGTCATCAAGGGCGATGATGTCTTTGGCGAACATCCCGCTGGAGTCCTTCGTGCGATAAACCTGCTTAGCGCCAGGCAGAGAGACTTTATCGGGGCTCAGTTTCATCACCGGCCGGCCGTCGAAACAGACCAGCTTATATGCCATGTCCGACCAGGGGGCGTCGGCCGATACACCGGCCTTGGTTCCCACGCCGAATAGATCGATGGGCGCTCCGTCGTTGACCAACGTCTCCAGTTCGTATTCGTCCAGCCCGCCGCTGGCCAATATCTTGACGTAATCCAGACCCGAATCGTCCAGTATCTCCCGCACGTTGCGGCTGAGTTCGTCGAAGTCCCCCGAGTCCAGGCGCACGGCCGTGAGCTTATGGCCGTCAGATTCCATCTCCTTGGCCACCTGCACCGCGTTCCAAGTCCCGGCGATGGTGTCGTAGGTGTCCACGAGCAAGATGGTCCGGGCGGGGAACGATGCGGCGTAGGCCCGAAAGGCCTCCAATTCGGAGGGAAAGCTGGAGATGAACGAGTGGGCCATAGTGCCGGCTGGGGGCATCCCATAGATGCTGGCGGCCAGCACGTTGCTAGTGGAACTGAACCCCGCGATATAGCTGGCGCGGGCCATCTTCAGCGCCGCGTCGGTGCCCTGGGTGCGGCGGGAGGCGAAATCAGCGATGCCCCTGCCCTGGGCGGCCCAGACACAGCGAGCGGCCTTGGTTGCCAGCATGCTCTGGAGATTCACCTGATTGATGATGAAGGTCTCGACCAGTTGGGCTTCGATCAATGGGGCCGTTATCTCGACCGCCGGTTCGTCGGTGAAGTATAGCCGCCCTTCGGGAATTGCCCGAACGCTGCCGGTGAACCGGACGCCTCGCAGAAATTCTAGAAAGTCGTCAGAGAAGATGCCCGTGGCGCGAAGGTAGTCGATGGCCCGGCTGCTGAAGTTCAGGTTAGATAGGTAGTCCAACACGTCTTCCAGTCCGGCGGAGACGAAATAGGCGCGGTTGGGCGGGTAGGTACGGGTGAAGAGGCTAAAGGTGGCGGAGGCCGACATCTCCTGGCGAAAGAACGCCTGAGACATGGTCAACTCATAGAGGTCCGTAAACAGACTCAGGTCCTCTCCGGGCAGGGGTAATTTAGGTGCAGTCATCGAATCCGTTATCCGGTTGATGGATACGCCATAGGTTAGCGGGTATTATGTTGGTGTTCCGAAGCCGCTGTCAACCGAGATTGAGCGTGGATTACGCCTAGACAGCGCATGCCTGTTTAGAGCGGCTCTTCTTGACACGATGACTGCCCCTTAGTAACATTTACACGACCACCAAGGCACGCATAAAAATCGAAAAGCGACTTAGAAACCCTTATCCAGAACGGCAGAGGGGACGGCCCGATGAAGCCTGGCAACCGGTCTTAGTCCGTTACGACGGGAGAGGATACGGTGCTAATTCCGGCGTCTGGCGCTCAGATCGTCAGGCGAAAGATGAGGGGGCTCAGTGAAACTGTGAGCTTCTCTATCGAGAGGCTTTTTTAATGTTTGAGGCCTTTTGAGACGCTTCGATTTAACCACCAGGGAGCATATCCATTGAGCGAAATCCGACCCATCGAGTGGGCCAATGGCACACTCAGGCTGCTTGACCAGACCCGCCTACCCTCCGAAGAAGTGATCGTTGAGGCGCACGGGTATCTGGACGCAATTGACGCCATCAAGACGATGCGGGTTCGCGGCGCACCGGCCATCGGCGTAACCGCCGCTTATGCCGTCGCCATGGCGGCCCGGGACCTGGATACCTCTGACAAAAATGTGTTCATGGAGCGACTGGAAGCGGCCGGCGTTGAGATCAAAGCCGCCCGGCCCACCGCCGTGAACCTGATGTGGGCTGTCGACCGCATGGTTGGAATCGCCAATGCAGAGACAGACAAGTCCAAGATAAAAGACCGGTTGATCGAAGAAGCTATCTCCATCGAAAAAGAAGACGAAGCGATCAACCGCCGCATGGGCAGCCACGGCATCGAACTCATGCCCGACGGCGGATCGGTCCTGACCCATTGCAACGCCGGCGCCCTGGCAACGGCTGCATATGGCACCGCTGTGGGCGTGATCAGGGCCGGATGGGAAGACGGCAAGCGCTTCAAGGTCTTTAACACCGAGACGAGGCCCTTCCTACAAGGCGCCCGGCTAACCGCCTGGGAATTCAAGAAACTTGGTATACCATCGATCCTGGTCGTGGATTCCGCCGCCGGAATGCTGATGCGCCGCGGCGAGATCGGCTGTGTGATAACCGGGGCCGACCGCATCGCCGCCAACGGCGACACCGCCAACAAGATCGGCACATATACCCTAGCGGTGCTGGCCAAAGAGAACGGTATCCCGTTCTACGTAGCCGCGCCGACCAGCACGGTAGATATGAGCCTAAGCGACGGAGATCAGATCGAGATTGAGGAGCGCGCCTCCAGCGAAGTGACCGAATTTCGCGGCGTGCCCGTGGCTCCTGAAGGAGTTGAGGCCCTGAATCCGGGTTTCGACGTCACTCCCGCACGATACGTGAGCGCCATAATCACCGAGGCCGGAGTTGCCCGCCCGCCGTTCCTAGAAAGCCTGGACTCGGCAGTCCGGTCGGCGGGTTATTAGCCGATGAGCACCAAACAGCAAGCGACCATCGCCGTGATCGGCGGCAGCGGTCTCTATGAGATGGACGGCATGACCGGCGCGACGTCCGTGGACGTGGACACACCCTTCGGGAAACCCAGCGACTCAATCATCGTGGGAGAACTGGACGGAGTGAAGGTCGCCTTCCTGCCCCGGCACGGCAAAGGCCACCGGTTCAACCCATCCCACATCCCGGCGAGGGCCAACATCTACGCACTAAAATCCATCGGTGTGGAACGGATAATCTCGGTGAGCGCCGTGGGCAGTCTCAAAGAGGAATTCGCGCCGCTGGACCTGGTGATACCCAGCCAATTGATCGACCGGACTAGACTGCGGGAGAGCACTTTCTTCGACACCGACGTCGTGGTGCATGTGGCCATGGCGGACCCGTTCTGCGCCCATACCAGCCATCTAGTCCACCATGCCGCCCAGGCACTGGATATCAACGTACATTCAGGCGGCACCATGGTCGTGATGGAAGGGCCGGCGTTCTCCACCAGGGCCGAGTCTTTCATGTACCGCTCCTGGGGAGCTGACATAATCGGCATGACCGCCCTTCCTGAGGCCAAACTGGCCCGGGAAGCTGAGATCTGCTACGCCACCATGGCCTGGATCACCGACTACGACTGTTGGCACCAGACTTCCGAATCGGTCACGGTAGAGATGGTCATCGCCAACCTTATGAAGAACGTGTCCACGTCCAAAGCGTTGCTGAGGCAGGTTATCCCGACCCTGGACGGAGAACGCAACTGCCCCTGTGAATCCGCCCTCAGAGACGCTATCATCACTCAGAAAGAGCGGATACCCGAGGCACTGAAACGAAAACTTGCCCCGGTAACGGGAAGATATTTAAGCTAGGGACCGGCGAGTTCCAGGAGGATAATCATGCCTAGACAAGACCCAGGCGAACCTTATTTCCGCGTAGATTCAGCAGAAGGCCAGTCGATGTTGACTGCGGACCCGGAAGGAACGATCGTGATCGACGTTCGCCGGGACGACGAGTGGGTCACCGGACACGTGGCAGGCGCCATCCACATACCGGTGGATGACCTGACCGACAACATGGACCGCATTCCCACCGACAAGAAAGTTCTATTCATCTGCGCTGCCGGTGTCAGAAGCGGGTTGGCCTGCGAGATGGCCGCTTCCATGGGCTATCAGTCGGAGAACTTATATAACATCGAAGACGGCACCCCCGCATGGATCGCAGGCGGGCACCCGACCTCCTACGGTGGAGACGCTTAGTTAGGACACGGTTGCCTAGACAAAATAGTCAATCAAATGCAGGCTCCCAGAGCACTAAATAACGGGATCTGACACAAGGAGAACAAGGTGGCATCACAACGGACCAAAGGGGACGTGAAGGACCTGTCCCTGGCGAAAGACGGAGTCAACAAGATCGAATGGGCCGGAAGAGAAATGCCCGTGGTGAAGATCATCCGGGAGCGTTTCATAAAAGAAAAACCCCTGGCCGGCGTGCGGCTGTCAGCCTGCCTGCACGTGACCAGTGAGACGGCCAACCTGGCCATCGCGCTGCGGGACAGCGGGGCAGAGGTCGTCCTCTGCGCCAGCAACCCGCTCAGCACTCAGGACGATGTCGCGGCGGCGTTGGTCCAGGAGTACGGGATCCCCACCTACGCAATCAAAGGCGAGAACGACACAACGTACTACGAGCACCTGGAAGCGGCCCTAGAGTCCAAACCCCAGATGACCATGGACGACGGCGCCGACCTGCTCACGCTGCTCCACACTAAGCATCCGGACCTGCTGGGTGACATAATCGGCGGGACCGAGGAGACCACCACCGGTGTTATCCGCCTGACTGCAATGTCCGCAGACGGACAACTGAAGTATCCGGTTATCGCCGTTAACGACGCCGAGACCAAGCACTTCTTCGACAATCGGTACGGCACCGGCCAGAGCACTCTGGACGGCATCACCAGGGCCACCAACATCCTGTGGGCCGGCCGGCGCACAGTGGTGTCGGGCTACGGTTGGTGCGGCCGCGGCGTTGCCTCACGGGCCAAGGGCATGGGCGCCCACGTCATCGTCTGTGAAACCAACCCGGTCCGCGCGCTTGAAGCGGTCATGGACGGCTTCCCGGTCATGCCCATGATCGAGGCTTCAAAGCAAGGGGAGGTGTTCATCACCGTAACCGGCGGACTGCACGCCATCGGGAAAGAACACATCGAAGTCATGGCCAGCGGCGCGATCCTCGCCAACAGTGGTCACTTCAACGACGAGATCGACATCGAATCCCTGAAAGAGATGTCTACTTCCAGGCGGGAACTGCGGCCTTTCGTCGAAGAGTATACGATGAAAGACGGACGCCTGATCTACCTGCTGGCCGACGGCCGGCTGGTGAATCTCTCCGCCGCAGAGGGTCATCCATCAGCAGTGATGGACATGAGCTTTGCCAACCAAGCATTGTCCGCCGAATACCTCTATCAGAACAAGGGCAAGCTCGGCATCGGCGTACACGTCGTGCCACCCGTGATGGATGCGGAGATCGGCCGGCTCAAACTGCTGTCCATGGGCATCAGTATCGACACGCTTTCCGACGCCCAAAAGAAGTACCAGGATAGCTGGCAAGAAGGGACCTAAACCAACACACAGAATCAAACCGGAAAGATGGTCTGACGTTACAGGCGTAGATAGGAGAAAGAACCATGCCAATGCTCTTCCACGAGTCCCCCAAGTATCTGCTGACCTCTGAGTCAGTGACCGAGGGACACCCCGACAAGATCTGCGACCAGATCTCCGATGGAGTTCTGGACGCCGTCCTCAAAGACGACCCCATGGGCCGGGTGGCCTGCGAGACCGCCATCACGAACGGATTGGTGGTAGTCATGGGTGAGATCACGACTTCAGCCTATGTGGACGTGCCCACCATCGTCCGCGAGACCCTGACCAAGGCCGGCTATACCGACGCCGAATATGGCATCGACGCCAAGAGTTGCGGCGTGATCGTCTCCATTCAGGAACAGTCCGGAGACATCAGCAAAGGCGTCACCACCGCCCTGGAACAGCGCGGTGATGCTGCCGAAGAAGCCATGCTGGCCACCGGCGCTGGCGACCAAGGAATGATGGTCGGGTTCGCCTGCAATGAGACCCCGGAACTGATGCCCCTCACGGTCAGCCTTTCCCAGAAATTGGTTGAGCAACTGGCTGCGGTCCGGAAAAACGGGACTCTGGATTACCTCCGGCCGGACGGCAAGTCCCAGGTGACCGTTGAATACCGCCACGGCGTCGCCGCAAGGGTCGACACCGTGGTCATCAGCACCCAGCACGCCCCTGAGGCCACCAACGATCAGATCGAGAAAGACATTATCGATCACGTTATCAAACCCATCGTCCCCGAAGAATTGTTGGACGAGAACACGAAGATCTTCGTCAACCCCAGCGGACGGTTCGTCATCGGCGGCCCCGCCGGCGACAGCGGACTCACCGGCCGGAAGATCCTCGTCGACACTTACGGCGGCATCGCCCGTCACGGCGGCGGCGCTTTCTCGGGTAAGGACCCGACAAAAGTTGACCGGTCCGCGGCCTATGCGGCCCGCTACGTCGCCAAGAACATCGTGGCGTCCGGCCTGGCCGATCGCTGCGAGATCCTGGTGTCATACGCCATAGGCGTGGCCACTCCCATCTCCGTGGCGGTGGAAACTTTCGACACCAACAAGGTCGACAGCGACACCATCCACGCCCTGGTGGCGAAGCACTTCGACCTGCGTCCCGCGGCAATCATCCGGGACCTAGACCTGCGCCGGCCCATCTACCAGGCCACGGCTGCCTACGGCCACTTCGGCCGGGAAAACCTCGACCTGACCTGGGAGCGCACCGACAAAGCGGAGGCCCTACGCAAGGATGCGGGGCTGTAGTCATCAGCTATCAGCGTGATTATGGGGTCTTTGGATTTAGGTCCAAAGGCCCTTTTTAGTACGCTGACTGGACGCCCGTTCCGCATCTGTCACCCTCAGTGAAGCGAAGGGTCTGCCAAGTTGAACTTTGGTAGATTCTTCGGTTGCGGCCTCAGAATGACATTTCCGAAGGGCGTAGTCTATCTCGAAGAGAACTCCCCATGCTGCTTACAATCCTCCGGGCTTGAGATATGCTGTTAGCACCCAGGAACCGGAGGGATAGGCCTTTGACCACGGACATCAGATTCGGGACGGACGGTTGGCGCGCGCTGATCGCGGAGGATTTCACCTTTGAGAACGTGGCACGCTGCGCCCAAGGACTCTCCCTGCACCTGAAAGATTTTGGGACCGCCGGGCAAGGGCTGGTTGTGGGTTACGACACCCGGTTCCTGTCACCCGAGTTCGCTGAGACTGTGGCCGCCGTATGCGCCGCCCAAGGGATTAAGGTCTATCTGGCCGATAAGCCCGCCCCAACCCCGGTTCTCAGCTACAACGTCCTGCATCATCAGGCCGGTGGCGCCGCGATTATCACCGCCAGTCACAATCCGGGCCAATGGAACGGGTTCAAATTCAAACCCGAGTACGCCGGCAGCGCCACCCAAGAGATAACCGACCGTCTTGAAGGGTTCATCGCTCAGGCCGCTACTGGTCCTACTTATAACGCCGCTGAGGGCCGCGATAGCGGCCTGATCGTGGATCTGGAGCCCCAGGGTCCATATATGGAGCGAATAGCCTCTCTGGTGGACCTGGACGCCATCAAGGGCGCCGGGCTCGATGTGGTCGTGGATTCCATGTACGGGGCCGGCGGCGGATACCTGCCGGCACTCCTGTCCGGCGGCAAGACCACCGTCAGAGAGCTCCATGGCAGCCGTAACCCGGCTTTCCCCGGTATGGAGCAGCCAGAACCCATCGCCCACAATCTGACCGAGGTAACGTCTCTCATAGCAGCGAACGGCGCGTCCATCGGGATAGCCTTGGACGGCGACGCTGACCGGGTGGGAATCATCGACGAACATGGCCGGTTCGTCACTACCCTGGATACGTTCTCCATCCTGGCCCAATACCTGTTGGAGCAGAAACAACAGCGGGGCGCAATAGTTAAGGGTGTTACATCGTCTATCGCCCTGAACAAGCTGGGCCAGGCATACGGGGTTGACGTCCACGAGATGGGGGTGGGTTTCAAGAATATCGGTCCCAAGATGAGCGAGGTCGACGCATTGATGGGCGGGGAAGAGAGCGGCGGGTTCGCCTTCCGGGGCCACATCCCAGAGCGCGACGGCATACTCAGCGGACTGTATTTCCTGGAATACATGGCCACCACCGGAGATACCCCCACCCGATTGCTGCAACGGCTGACCGACAAAGTAGGACCCCACTCCTTCCACCGCAGGGACATCGCTTTCAAGGCCACCGACCGGGAACGCATCCTCGAAATGGTGAGCGCTCCGGGGCTGGCTGAGATCGGCGGCGTGCCAATCTTGGATACGGACACCATCGACGGGCGAAGGTTCCACGTGGAAGGCGGCTGGCTGGCCGTGCGGTTCTCCGGCACCGAGCCACTGCTGCGCATCTACGCAGAGGCCGCCACCCCGGAGTTGGTGGCAGTGCTGCTGGAAGGGGCTATGGAATATCTGGAGGTTTAGGCTAGCCAAGTGGTCCCTTCTCCCTCGTCCTTCCGCGGAAGGAGAGAAAGTTAGGATGAGGATCGCTATAGTTAAGAGGAGGAAACGGCCTATAAAACCAGTCCACTTTTCTGTCACCCCGAGTTTAGCGAAGGGTCTCTTCGCTCTCTGCCTGGTTGGTCCATTGGCAAAGAGATTCTTCGGCTGCCGCCTCAGAATGACAAATAATCAGCAATACAAAAGGCACCGGATAAAACCGGTGCCTTTTCTTGTTACTAGCCGCTGGCGGTCTCTACCGTTTGGTGTATTGAGGCGCCCTTCGGGCGCGCTTGAGACCGTATTTCTTGCTTTCTTTGATGCGGGCGTCCCGAGTGATCAGACCGGCCCTGCGAAGTCCGGTTTTGAGCTCGGGGTCAAAGACCACCAATGCCCTGGCGATTCCGTGCCGGATCGCTTCCGCCTGGGAGTTCACTCCGCCGCCGGCGACTTTGACAACCACGCGAAACTTGTTGACGGTGTCGCTAACGCGGAATGATTCGTTGATCGTCTTCTGCCACGGGGCCCAGTTGAAGTACTCGTCCATGGGCTTGCCGTTGACCAAGATGGGTCCGCCGTCGTCCAGGTACAAACGCACTCTGGCGATGGAGGTCTTGCGCTTACCCGTGCCGTAATAATAGGTCTGGTTAGTTTCAGCTTGTACCAAGGTAAGTCTATCCTCCGTCCTCTATAACCTGCAGAACTGGCGCTTGCGTTGCCGGGTGACCGGTGACCTGTGCCTCGTGGGGATGGTCAGGGCCGCTATAGACCTTGAGGCGGCGTAGCGCCTGCCGGCCCTGGTGGTTCTTGGGCAACATGCCCTTGACCGCCAACTCCAGCACACGCTCAGGCCGAGACTCCATCATCTCTCTGAGCCGGAAGGTCTTGAGGTTTCCCACGTACCCGCTGTGCCGGTAATACATCTTCTGTTCCATCTTCTTGCCGGTGACCCGCAGGTCGGACGCGTTGGTCACCACCACGAAGTCGCCCACTGCGACATGGGCCGAATAGGTGGTTTTGTCTTTGCCCTGAAGGGCGATGGCGATGTTCCGCGCCAGGCGGCCAAGGGTCTGGCCTTGGGCGTCCATGACCCGCCACCTTTCCGGAGTATCGCCAGGTTTGGCGAAGTATGTGCTGGTCCTTTTCATGCTGTGTTATTCCGGTCCTGTGTTCCCAAGTCCTATTTTTATGGAACTTGGGTATTTTACACTAATTAGGCATAGCCCGTGAGCAGGGAGCAGCGGTGTCCCGCTTACATCTCCCGCCAGAGCCTGTGTCACTTTGTTAACCGGGAATCTCCCCCTTCCTATCTCCGTCAGAATTCCGTTGGCTTTTCTGATCTGTTGTTTCAAGAAGCCGGTGGCTTCACACTCGATCACTATGTTGTCTTCAGACTTCTCGATCTCCCACCGCATCACCTCCCTCACCGCACTACGGCCTTGAGGGTGCCCCGCGGCCAACGCCCTGAAATCGTGGACGCCCACTAGGAGCTGGGCTGCCTCTGCCATCGTCTCGATGTCCAGGTTCTCCCTGATCCAATAGTGGGAGTGCCTCCGCAATGGCGACGGCGCGGTCCGATTTAATATGCTGTAACGGTAGGTCCGGCTCAGAGCGCATCTCCGGGAGTTATATTCGTCGTCGACCCGATGGGCCTCAACGACGTTGATATCCTCAGGGAGATGGTAGTTCAGCGCGAGGACGAATTTTTCCAGGGGATGCTGGGTAGAGGTGAGGAAATCGACCACTTGACCCTTGGCATGGGTCCCGGAATCGGTGCGGCTGGCGCCCCTGATCCTAATCGGTTGGCCCGTAAACTGGGCCAGGGCCTTTTCCAACTCCCCTTGAATCGTCGGCTGGCCGACCTGGAGCTGGAACCCGGCGTATCCGGTCCCCTGATATTCAACCAAAAGGGCGGCCCGCCAAAGCTGCCCGCCCTCTGACTCGCCGTCTGAGTTATGGATTGTGCCTTCTTCTATTTTAAGAAATTCCTCTGGCTTAAGAACTACCTCTGACTTAGGTGATAGCTCTAGATACCTGGTAGGTTAGACCAACTCGATGATCGCCATCTCAGCTGCGTCTCCGTTGCGTGGTCCCAGTTTCAGTACCCTGGTGTAACCACCGGCGCGTTCGGCGTACCGAACTGCGACATCGTCGAATACTTTTGCGACCACCCGAGAGTTGGGCACCTGAGCCATAGCCAATCGCCGGTGGTGCAGGCTCCCTTTCTTCCCGTGGGTGATCAACTTCTCCGCCATCACCCGCGTTTCCTTGGCCTTGGCCAGGGTGGTGGTGATACGTTCGTGGATTATGAGTTCCGCGACCAGTCCACGCAGCAGTGCGACGCGTTGGTCCCGGTACCGGCCAAGCTTTCTGCCGGCGATTCGATGGGAGGCCATGGTTAGTCTTCATCCTCAGTTTGGTCGTCGTCAGCATCGCCGTCGTCAGCGGCCGGAGCATCTCCTGTGTCCTCTACGGTCATGCCGGGCGCTTCAGAAGGCAAGCCGGCGCCCTCTCGCTCGTCGCCCATTAGTTCGCCTAAGTCTTCAGGCGAGATGTCAGGGACAGCGGCTTCCACGGGGTCGGAAAGATCTGTAACGCCATGTTCAGCGAGTTTCTCTTTCAGCTCGACCAGAGATTTATCGCCGAAATTCCGTATCTTTAGGAGTTCGTCGTCGGACATCTCCAAGACTTCACCCACTTTGGAGATGTGGGAGCGCTTCAAGCAATTCAGCGTGCGAGGAGACAATTCCAGCTTCTCTATGGGGGTCTGGTAGATCTCCGGAGAGACAACCAAAGGTACCCGTTCAAGCCCTTCGTTGTTCACCGAGTTCAGATTGCTGAACAGGAAGAAGTGATTAACCAGGTTTTCCGCAGCCTGCTGGATCGCTTCAACAGCTTTAATCGTGCCGTCAGTCCAGACTTCCATCACCAAGCGTTCGTAATCGGTGACTTGGCCGACCCTGGTGCGCTCAACGTTGTAGTTGACTTTCCGCACGGGGCTGAACACCGCGTCCACCGGCAGGACACCGACTGGTGGGTTAGATGTTCCGTCGGACTGGACCGCAGGTTGGTAACCCACTCCCTGTTCAACATTGAACTCGATGGACAGATGGGAATCATCTGAGTCGAGGGTCGCCAAGTGGAGTTCCGGGTTCACGATCTCAAAATCGCTGGAGGTCGAGATGTCCCCGGCGCAGACTCGGCCTTCGCCTTGGACATCGAGGCGCATCTTTCCGGCGCGGTCCGATTGGGACCGTATCCGGATGCGCTTGACGTTGAGGAGGAGTTCCATCACCTCTTCTTTGACGCCAGGCACGGCTGTGTACTCGTGGACCACATCGTCGATCTTGACCCAAGTGACGGCGCTGCCGTTGGTGGAACTGAGTAATATCCTCCGAAGAGGGTTGCCAATAGTCAGACCGAACCCGCGGGGCAGCGGCTCAACAGCCACCTTCCCGTAGGTGTCTTCTGATTCCAATACCCGAATCTCGGGTTTTATGATCTCTGTACCTGCTTCCGGCGTACCGGGAGTTAGGATTAGGGTGTCCAGCATGGACAAACTACCTCGAGTAAAACTCTACTATTAGCCTTGAATCTACTATCGCCTGTAGGTCTTCGTCCGCAGGCAACGATACGACGGTCCCGACCATTTCGCCCGAATCCAGACTGAGCCAAGCAGGAACAGGCCGCTTGGGAACTCCTTCTATGCGTCCGGCGTAAAAATCGGTGCCTTTAATGCTTTCTTTCCAGGAGACCACGTCTCCGGGCTTAACCTGGTAGGAGGGGATGTCGGTCTTGGTCCCGTTGACCCGGAAATGGCCGTGAAGAACGATCTGCCGGCCCTGTTTCCTGGAATCTGAAAAGCCCAGCTGGAAAACCACGTTATCCAGACGGCTCTCCAGGGTCCGAAGCAGGTTCATGCCGGTTACTCCCGGTGTATTGAACGCGTCGGTCATATAGCGGCGGAATTGGCCTTCCATCACGCCATAGATATACTTGGCCTTCTGTTTCTCACGCAGGTGAACGGCGTAGTCCGTGGGCCGTCTGCGGCGGCGGGAAACATCGCCGGGCGGGTTGCGGCGCTTCTCAAAGGCGCAACGGGGCGTAAAACACTTGTCGCCCTTCAGAAATAGCTTTTCGCCGGACCGCCGGCAGAGGCGGCAGGATGGTCCTGTATATCTTCCCATGGGATTGGAGTTACACTCTCCTTCGTTTTGGCGGGCGGCACCCGTTGTGGGGTATGGGAGTTACGTCCCGGATACTGGTTACGAACAACCCTGCGCCCTGAAGAGACCGAATGGCGGCCTCCCGTCCGGCGCCGGGTCCTTTGATCAACACGTCTATCTGGCGAAGGCCCTGGTCCATACCCTTGCGGGCCGCCTGTTCGGCCGCGCGTTGGGCGGCGAAGGCGGTACCCTTGCGGGAGCCTTTGAAACCCACTGTTCCGGCGCTGGCGGTGGCAATCACGTTACCCTGAGGGTCAGTGAGGCTCACCAGCGTATTGTTGAACGTGGAATAGATGTACGCCCGCCCTTGGGGTACCGAGCGGCGCTCGCGGCGTCTGGTCCTGGGTCTAGCCATAAGTTATTCTCACTCAGCCTCAAATACTTACTTCTTGCCGCCGGTGCGCCTGCCGCGGCCGGCAACGGTGCGGCGGGGGCCCTTGCGAGTGCGGGCATTGGTCTTGGTGCGCTGGCCCGCAACGGGCAGGTTCCTGCGGTGGCGGTTGCCACGGTAGGAGCCAATCTCTATCAGACGGCGAATGTTCTGGTTAACTTCCCTGCGCAGATCGCCTTCCGAGATGTAGTCCTGGTCCACCAGTTCCCTGATGCGGTCTATCTGCTCTTCGGTGAGCTCGTTCATCCTTGGGGGTATGACCGGATCGAGTTCAGCCTTGATCAGGATCTCTTCCGCGATCTTAGGACCGATTCCATAGATGCTTCGAAGGGCAACGTGAGCCCTTTTCCGGTCGGGAACGTCTACTCCAGCGATACGGACCACTCCGGACCTCCTTTAAATTCACCGATTGATTAAATATTGCTTTGCCTGGGCTTTGTTTTTTGCTTTAACCCTGCCGTTGGGAATGCCTGGCGTTGGAACAGATAATCCTGACCACGCCATTGCGTTTAATCACACGGCAGTTGTTGCACCTGGGTTTTACCGATGCTGAGACTTTCATTATTATTGCTCTTTGGTTGTTTGGCTCAATCTGATGGAACGGGCTACTTGAATCGGTAGGTGATCCGGCCTCGGGTCAAGTCGTATGGAGAGAGTTCCACCAACACCCGGTCACCGGGCAACACCCGGATGAAGTGCATCCTGATCTTTCCGGAAACGTGGGCCAATACCTCATGGTCATTGGGCAGTTCCACCCGGAACATTCCATTGGGCAGGGCCTCTTTTACGCTGGCCTCGACCTCAATCGCTTGTTTCTTCGCCATAAACCCTCTTTAGGTGCGGATTTCCGCCAGCCCCGGTTGATCACCGGAATCAGACGCTTGGGCCATCGGCCCGTATCTCGCCTTTCTTATCCGTGAACGGTCAGAATCTCCGGTCCGTCCTCGGTTATGGCTATCGAATGCTCGAAATGGGCCGAGAGCTTGCCATCGGCAGTGATCACGGTCCACTCGTCATCCAATATCTTCGTGTGCCAATCGCCCAGATTGAACATGGGTTCGATGGCGATACACATCCCAACCCGGAGCAACGGGCCCAAACCCGCCTGCCCGTAGTTGGGCACCTGGGGGTCCTCATGCAAGAACCGGCCTACGCCGTGTCCCACGAACTCCCTAACGACGCCATAGCCCCGGCTCTCGCCGTAGGCCTGCACCGCGGCGCCTATGTCTCCGACCCGCGCACCTGGCTGGGCCGCTTTGATGCCTTCTTCAAGACTGATCCGAGTGTGGTCCATCAAGGCGATCGCCTCAGGTGTTACTTCGCCGACGGGCAGGGAAACCGCCGCGTCTCCGATGAAGCCTTCGATGGTCGCGCCCACGTCGACTTTGACGATATCGCCCTCCAGCAGGACCCGCTTACCAGGTATGCCGTGGACGATCTCTTCATTCACCGACGTACAGATGCTGGCTGGGAACCCCTGATAACCCATGAAAGTGGGTTTGGCCCCCTGCCGGGTAATCTCTTTATACGCAATCTTGTCCAGATCCAGGGTGGTCATTCCAGGCGCCACCGCAGCCCTGAGTAAGTCTATGACGTCGCCGACAATCTTCCCCGCACGACGCATCGAGTCCAGCTCTTGGGGTGACTTAATTGTAATCCCCCCAGAGTAAGTGGACGGCGAGTTAGAAGCGGTCTTTGTTTTTTGGCCGCGATTCACCTTGGGTATTCTACTCCTGAATCTTTATCTTGGGAACCCAGTTGGCACCCACGGGTAACGATTATCGTCAAAGTTTTCTCGCCGTAGAGGCGTCCACGGCCGCCATGATCTGTTTGTTGACCTCGGCGATAGTATCGTCGCCTGGAATCTCCACCAACACGCCACGCTCGCGGTAGAACCCGAGCACAGGCATGGTCTCGTCGTTGTAGACCTGGATCCGCTTCTTGACCGCCGCAGGGGCGTCATCGTCACGCTGGTCGAGCTCTCCACCGCATTGGTCGCACGTCCTGGCACTTGCGTCCTCGCCAAGGTCGATGGCGTGAGGCGATTGGCAGGCACGGCAGATGTACCGGCCTCCGAGCCGGCGGAGCAACTCGGGTTCGGAAACGTCGATGTGGACCACTTTATCCAGATTCCGGGATTCGGCGGTCAGTTTCTTGTCTAATTCCTGCGCCTGGTTGCGATTCCTGGGGAACCCATCCAGGATGAAACCGTCATCATCCGGGATAGACATAACCTTGCCCAAGATGATGTCGATGGTAACTTCGTCCGGGACCAATTCCCCTCTGTTCATGTATTCCTTGGCGCGCAAACCCAGGGGCGTTCCCTGTCCCAGGTGGTGCCGGAATAGGTCGCCTGAGCTGATATGGGCTAAGTCAATGTCCTCCCGCAAAAGTTGCGCCTGGGTACCCTTTCCGGCTCCGGGAGGGCCGATTAAAACCAATCGCAGTCCCTGGACCATGTTATCTCAGGAACCCTTCGTAATTACGCATCATCAACTGCGCCTCAAGTTGGCGTAGAGTATCCAGGCCGACACCCACCATGATCAAAAGGCTGGTGCTGCTTAGGGAGATCGCCTGCACGTCGGTGATGAGTGACGCGATATAGGGCATGATGGCGATAGTGCCCAGGAACAGGGCCCCGCCCAACGTGATACGCACAATCACCCGGTTTAGGTAGTCCTGCGTCGGTTTTCCGGGCCGGATACCCAACACGAACCCGCCATTCTTTTGGAGATTTTCGGCCAGTTGCTGTTGGTTGAACACCACTAATGTATAGAAGAAGGTGAACATCACCACCAACACGAACACCATCACCCAAT
>Ga0207966_1000164_pt1 | contig 37532 bp, 38 predicted proteins | sample Knorr_S23_td_NAD_FD_185611 | JGI IMG/M metagenome (GOLD analysis project Ga0207966, IMG submission 185611) | Marine microbial communities from Southern Atlantic Ocean transect - Knorr_S23_td_NADW_ad_2500m_LV_B (SPAdes) (version 2) | ecosystem: Environmental > Aquatic > Marine > Oceanic | place...
TCCATCATCGAAGTGATGAAGAAATACCAGGATGCCGGCGTGGACCAGGTCCTGTGCTTCCTACAGCCCGGCCGGTTGGAGCACACTCGGATCATGGACTGCATCAAGCTCATGGGCCGCGAGGTGATCCCCCACTTCATTTAGGTGTACATCACTAACGAGGGAAGCCAAGCTCTACATTCACCGGAGGATTATTCTTCCCGAGAGGGTCACAATCATTTTACGCCTCGGGAGCCGAAGCCGGGTGAGATAAAACCCCCCGCCTGCGCGCCGCAGTCCTACCCTTTGATGCGGTGCGCCTTATGTAATGGCCAGGTGATTGTCTTTAGGCGTTCCGAGATTTGGGGATTAAATCTCCACACTAAAAACAAAGCGATTATCAGTACGGCTGCGGTCCAGACCCCAAAACTTCTTATCAAAACGTGGGGAATAATCGCGACATAAAACACGTTTGTAAGTGTCCTGTGGAACTTGATCCAATTACGCCTTTTGCTGGGGATAGTGGTGAATCGCAAACCGTAGGAACAGTTCAGCATTGCCACGACAAACAGACCAGCGGCGATCCACGTTAATACGGCCAGGGATTCAGATCTCGGGCGCCTACGCCCAGATGAATAGCCACCATCACTGCTGCCGCCAGGCTTAGGTTGCTGTGTTCCCACACTGGTAATATTGGCCCCCAACGTCCGGGCCATCTCATTTGGAGGGTGCGATAGGCGCCCGCCATGAACACGAAGATTACGGCCAAGATGCCTGTAAAACCCAATTTCCCTCCAGATGCGAGCAGTGCGGTAGGACTAGGTAGACGGAGTCAAATTACCCGAACCGACCATTTACACCAGATTATTCTGTATCGCCAAGCCGTGTAAGCCAATGATCAATGTCTAGAACGACGATTCCTGAGGTATAGTGTATGTCGGTGTCGATTGCTCCACCCCATAGTAGCCATAAATAAAGGCCCCTTCTCCTAACAAGAGAAGGGGCCTTTATTGCTTCATTATCAGAGAATTAGTCTGAAGACGGGAGCTTGCGAGGCTCCTGAATCTCCATGGTTTTTTCGCAGCAATCTATCTCGCCATCGCCGCTCTTGGTGCAGAGTACGCTGCTGCCGCAGGTCTCACAGACGTATCGTTTGCCGAGTTGGTTGGCCATTTAGCGGTCCTCCTAGAGTCTAGGTTGGTTTCAATAATTTCGTGTCGTTTACTTGAGATTGCCTACTTGAGTTCCATGGGTGTTTGGCAACAGACGATGGCGCCGTCGCCGCCCTTCGTTACAATGAACTCGGAACCGCACTTGCTGCATACATAGCGTTTGCCGGTCTGATTAGCCAACTGCTCAGCTCCAATATTGGGATACTTTTCGGATTGCCTTTAGACCCATCCAATTATAGACAAGCTATATTTGGGATTCAACGCGCGGGATGTAAAGCCATTAGGCCGGTTACGGGGTGTACCGCACCAGAAAAGTGGCCTCTCCTAAAGGTATGCCATCGAATAGGATAGCGGCTGAATGGATGCCCGGTTTCTGAACCGGGATCCGGAAGGTCTTAATCCAACGCTGGAAAAGTATGCCCTCTTCCCATTCCACCTTTTGCGCCGGGGGCGTTTCCAGCGGGATCCCGGGCGTTTTTAGGGTGACAAATAGGTAATGATCGCCTGGCTCGGCACCGCCGATGCAGAAGGCTAGGTTGAAATCCACGGTCGCCAGTACCGGGTCGCCCGGGTCCTCCGATCCGTCGGGCGCGGGCAATTCATATAGGTCGACGATGCCGTTCAGGCTAAGATCGCCGTCGTCCCCTTCTGACGTGTCCTTGCAAAATAGCGCGTACTTCAGATATGGGCCGCTGGGCTCTTCGGCCAAATAGCTGCCTCCCATCACGCCTAAGCGCAATTATTTATAATGGACGAACAATCAATTCTAGCATGGCGGCTGATTACGGAAAACGTAAACACGAAGCAGTTTTACCTAGCCCATTGCCAACCGCGGCCAATATTGAGAAACTACCCGCGTAATATTCAGACTGGGGGTGGCCGTTGTGGCATCTACGCAGGAATCAAAGTTAGACCAACAGAAATTCGATCAGGGCATGACCACCCAGCAGTACGTCGACCAGATCAAGGTCAATAAAGACCCATTCGTGGCTATCTACGACGCGGTGCAGGTGCCGGCAGATTCGCTGGAGCTGTTCAACGGCCTAAATGAGCCACTGAAATTGGCCGTGTTCACAGCCGATTGGTGCGGCGATGCCATGAGCACAACTCCGGTAATTCTGAAGCTGGCCGACAGCACGCCGAACATCTCTCTTCAGGTTTTCAACCGTGACGATGAGCTGGAACTGAGCAACAGTCTATTGCCAGATCACCGGGCCGGGACCGTTCCCATCTTCGTGCTTATGGACCAGGGGATGAACCAGATGGTCCGCTTCATCGAGACTGCTAACACGCTAGTGCCGGACATCGATGCCATGGACGCCGCCATCGACGCGGAAACCGTCGGAATGAGCGAGGCCGAACAACGGCAGGCCAAGCGGGGCCGGAGAACGTCCTACCGAGTGGAGCGCGCCCAGGCCTGGGGCGAAATCATCTTGAAAGAATTCGGCGGCCTGGTGGCCGACGCTCTGGTCGGCAACCCAGAAGACCGCCCTCTGGAGGGCGGTACCAAGTGGCCGCCAGAAGATTAGCCAGAAGACTGGCCAAAAAACTAGTCGAAAGACTAAAATTAAAACTAGCGTTAGAGATTAGTTTCTACCAATGGAAAATCGTTCGGAGAGGACGGTGATGGCTGAAGAACTGATCACAATGGAAGACATGGAGACTATCTTTGAGGTTACCGATGCCTTGGGGATACACCGCGAGTCGGTGCGCGTCGAACTCACCAAAGAAGACCCCGGCTCCATCCAGAAGGTGGCTGACGGGATGGTCGAAATCACGTTGCCCGTCAACGAGAGCGCCGCGGTCTTTTGCAAAAAGCTGCGCATAGACCTTGAGGCAATGGGGTACGAGCCGTCGGATAGCGTGCTTGGCTACGACGACGATGACGATGACGACGATGATGAGGACGAACGGTCGCAGCCCGGCCCAAGACAACGATTGTCCTGATCCCGTGTCCTGATTCTCCTAGAGCTTGAGAAAGAGCCTAATACCCTGGTTCACGCCATTCGAAGGCCAGATTGGCGTATCGAACGAAAACCGCGCCCCCAGGGGCGGCCATGGGTCCGTTGGCGGCCAATAGCGCGATGGAGTGTTGCTCGCCAGGCTTCACATCGTCCGTCATCAGCACCCGCTGAGGCACGTTAAACCCCTGCATCGCGCCCCGGTCCCGATTGCACTCCCCGTCGATCCACAGTTCCCCGTAGTCATCGATACACGTCTCGAACTGGACCCGAACACCGGCCGTGGGATGTCCGTCCACAGCCTCGGGGAAGGTTACGTTGATCCGGTACCAAACGAACGAGAAACCGTGGGAGACCCACTTGCCCAGATCGGTGCAAACCTCCCAGTTTGAGTCGTCGTAGTCGGGAAGCCGGGCCGAAGACCCTTCCAGTTGCGATATCAAACCCTCGTTGGGCTCGCCGGGCACCAGGCCCTGGGCAAATTTCCACTGTCCTTTTACCGCCGCCAGGCCGCTGGGGCTATTGAGGTCGATCACTGCTCTTGGCATGTTCCCTCTCTGATTTAGCTTTGACTGAGCGTTAGATTCCCACGATCTTGATGCTAGAGTGGGTTTTGTAGATACGGTTAATATTCACCAGCAGGGGTGTTATCTGTTCCACATATTTTGCGTTCGCCAGGTTTCCTCCGTCCACCCCGCGCAGGTTTTTCATCTTATCGGCCAGCCCCATCACCAATTTCTTGGCTTCAGGATGTTCTGAGCAGACGACCACATCGCCTTCCATGATTGCGTTGGGGTCCAGCAATTCCTCGGCGCTGGCGTTCTGGAAGGCGGCCACCACCTGGGAATCGGGCAGCATCTCCTGCGCTTCCTCGGCCGCGGAACCGGCCTCGACTTCAACGGCGATGGCGCCCTTGCCACGTTCAAACTTCATGGGGGCAATGACGCTGACCACGATCTTGCCTTTCAGTGCGGGGCCAAGGTCTTCCAAAACCGGGCGTTGGCCCTCGTAGGGGAATGCTAGGAAGACCACATCCGCGGCCGCCACGGCACCGGCGTTATCCGAGCCCTTGATTGTCACACCGGGTGCAGACTGGGCCAGTTCTTCAGCAGCCGCAGCGCCTCGGGCGGCGTCTCGCGACCCGATGATCGGCGTTTCTCCAGCCATTGCCAGGCGTAGCGCCAGCCCCTTGCCTTCCGGCCCGGTCCCTCCCAAGATTGCCAGCATAGACCCCCCTTTTAGGCCTGTTGATATTTCGGCCACACAGGCTAACCTAGCCGTGCGGTCATGTGCGCATGATTGCGCGGCAATACTATAGCTGTAACGAGATGCGGTGGGAAGGTCTGACCGTGCTTGATCCACCGCCAATTATCGAGCTGATTTTGCCAATGACCTTCGAGGATTCGCGTTTGAAACCCGTGACCCTCCTTATGAGAATCTGCCAAAATGCGCCGTCGGACTACGCCATTCTATTTCGGAGAGCCCATGGAACGACTTGGGGTTCATAGCGGCGATTTTTCTTTTGCTAAGGTTGCTAGGCGCCTGTGGCGACGATGACGAAACCGCGCCAATGATCAATGAAGTCGCATATACGGCGGCGGATTATCATTTCATTGGGACTCAGTTCCTGCCTTCCGGAATGACGGAACTCACCTCGGCCAACGATGGAATGGAACTACACCACCAGCAACTGCTATCACTGCCGAAAGGAATGACGGCGGATGATCTGGTCGCGGGATTGATGTCTGGTGAGGGAGGCCCGCCACCTACTGGCCTTGACGCCGCCGGAGGAGTGGGCGCCTTGAACCCCGGGCTTTCGGGATCGGTGGCTCTTGACCTGGCCGCGGGTAACTATGTGATGGTCTGCTTCGTGCCCAACGCCTAAGGTGTCCCGCACATAGCGCTGGGGATGATAAAACCCATCACGGTGATTGAATCAGAAGCCCCACTCGTGGCCGCACCCGCTGCGGAGGTTACCATCGACATGGTTGATTTTGGATTCGGGGTTTCAGGGACGATATACTCGGGAACACAGAATGTTCGAGTAACTAACAAAGAACAACAAGAACGCCTCGTGTTCTTGATCCAACTGAACTCGGGCGCATCGGTTGAAGAATTTTGGGCGCCTTTGAGCCCGGCACTCCTCCGGGACCGCCTCCGGGCCAGGGCCGGGGCGGGTTCCAGGAGGTAAAATCCGGTGGTGGTGGCGTCTTCACCACGGACTTCACGCCGGGCAACTACGCGTTGGTCTGTTTCGTGGAAGACCCCAACACTGGCGCGCCTTATTTTGCCCTGGGAATGATTCACGAACTCACTGTTCAGTGACGCAAAGTCACTCGGCAGTCAAATATCACGAAGCCCCTGGATTTGCCGGGGGCTTCGCTGTCTCTACCGATGTGCCGCACCGAGGGGCAACTCCATTACCTATCTTGTGTTCCCAGTCATGCTCGGGGATAATGGGGCGGATATTTGCCAAGGCTCGTTCAGCCTATCCCTATGTGCCCCATCAAGTTACCAGAAGAAAAAGAATTTACTCTGACTCCAAGAAGGGGGGTTCCAACAAATGGTAGACCTGAGACGTGCGGCCGCGATCGTCGGCGTGCACGAGCACATCACCCGGTACGCGCCGGACAAGAGCGAACAGCAGATCCAGGGCGAAAGCATCATTAAGGCCCTGGAGGATGCCGGCCTAGAGAAGAAGGACGTGGACGGCTTGTTCTGCGCTTCCATGTCGGTCCGCAGTAGCGGCCTGAACCTGGCCGATTACCTGAACATGTATCCTAAGATGGTGGACAACACCACCGTGGGCGGCGGGTCCTTCGAGTTCCACCTCTCCCACGCGTTGAACGCCATCTACGCTGGCCGCATCAACTGCGCCGTTATCACCTACGCCACCCAGGCCCGCTCTGGCGGGGTGTCGGTGGGCACCGGCGGCATTAGCAGGCAAGGCCATCCCCGGCTGGACCCTTCTCCAGACAGCTTTGAAGAACTCTACGGGCTCACAACCGTCGGCCTCTACGCAATGATCGCCCAACGTCACATGCACCTGTACGGGACTACTTCCGAGCAGTTGGCCGAGATCGCCGTGACCATGCGCCGGCATGCCGGCCTGAACCCGGAGGCGCTGTTCCGCGACCCTATCACCGTCGACGACGTGATGCGTTCGCCTGTGGTATCCACCCCGCTGCACCGCAACGACTGCTGCGTCATCACAGATGGGGGCGGTGCGGTTGTGGTGGCCTCCCCTGAATTGGCCCGCAACTGCAAACAGAAGCCGGTTTGGATAATTGGCGCCGGTGAAGCGGTGGCCCACCAGGGCGCTGGCAAGCGCGACCTGATGTACATCGCCGCTAAGCAGAGCCACGTGCCGGCCTTCGAGATGGCAGGCGTAACTCAGAAAGACATCGACATGGCCATGATTTACGACTCCTTCACCATCACGGTGTTGGAGACGCTGGAAGATTTGGGATTCTGCGAGAAGGGCGAGGGCGGCCAGTTCGTCCTCAATGGCCGCATCGGCCTGGGGGGCGAACTGCCCATCAACACTGACGGCGGCGGGCTGTCGTCCAACCACCCTGGTATGCGGGGTCTCTTCTTGCTGCTGGAGGCCACCCGCCAACTCCGCGGCCAGTTCGAGGGGACGGAACGTCAGGTGCCCGATTGCAAGATAGCTCTGTGCCACGGCACCGGCGGGGCATTAGGTTCCCGTCACAGCGGCGGCACAGTCATCCTGGCGAGGGATTAGATCATGACTACCTCTTGGAACAAACCCCTGCCCACAATCATCGGCGAGACCAAGACTTTTTGGGACATGTGCCGCCGCGGCGTCCTCTTGATTCAGAAATGCGATAACTGCAACGAGTACCAGTGGTACCCACGGGGCATCTGCGCCAACTGCTGGTCCAGCGAGATCAAGTGGATACCGTCTTCAGGACGGGGCACCGTTTGGACTTTCACCGTAACCAACCAGAACCGGACCCAAGGCTTCGACACCGGTCCTTACGTGCTGGCGCTGGTGGAATTGGATGAAGGTGTTCGCATGTTCACCAACATCGTGGAATGCGATCCCAAAGACGTATCCATCGGCATGGCCGTGGAAGTAACCTTCCAACGAGCCACCGATCAGATATCGGTTCCTTTGTTCAAACCGACAGCCTAAATCAGGTACCGTAAACCAAAAACGTAGGGGCACGGCATTGCCGTGCCCCTACGTTTTTCCATGAAATCGCAACGGATCCTGTAGGCGCAGGTTTTAACCCGCCGTGCCGCGATCACCCCTCTTGGGCACGAATCCTCAGGTCTTGGCAGACCTCTTCGTCGGCTTGAGCCAGGTCCGGCTGGTCGTTGAAGATGTAGACCAAGGCGCGTTGTCCGTAGTAATGGTCGGCGAGCGGGTCCAACTCGATGGCTCGTGTCAGGTCGGCGATGGAATCGTCCAACTTGTCCACCTCGTACCAAGAGCAGCCGCGGTTATAGAAGGCGTCGGCTGATCCCGGTTCCAACTCGATGGCCTTGGTGTAGTCATCGATGGCCTTGTGGTACACACCGTTACGGCTGTACCGGTTTCCTCGGTCTATGAACCCAGCGGCGTCCGTGGGTTCTTCGATATGTCTGCGTTCAAATGCCATGCCCCTACATCACTGAGCGCACCAGCCCGCCATCAACCAAGATGGTGGTGCCGGTGATGTAGGTGGACTTGTCGGAAGCTAGGAAGGCCACCAGGTTGGCCAGTTCCACCGGTTCTCCTACGCGGCCCAAGGCAGTTTCCTTGGCGCGGTTGCCCAGTGCGTCCTCGACGCTGATGCCTAATTCTTTGGCCCTCGAGGTTACGTTGGAGAGCATGCGATCGCTGAGGATGGAACCGGGGCAGACGTTGTTCACCAGGATGCCGTCTCGGCCGACTTCGTCGGCCAGGCTTTTTGAATAGGCAACGACCCCCATGCGCGTGGCGCCGGAAAGGGCTAGGTTGGGGATAGGGTTGTAGACCGTGCTGGCCAGGATATTGATGATGCGGCCGCCGCCCTGTGCTCTCAAGTGAGGGACGCTCTCCCGGCACATGCGGCCAAAGAAGATCAGCGACCTGTGTACCGCGGTCTCCCACTGTTCTTCCGTGGCGTCCACCGAGCGGGCCAGCGGCGGTCCACCGGAGTTGTTGACCAAGATGTCCAGCCCTCCGAAGTGTTCCACGGTGGCCGAGATTAGGCCGGTAACCGAAGATAACTCATCCAGGTCGGCGGCGTAGGTCAAGACCTCGGCGCCGGTGGACTCGCGAATCTCATCGGCCGCTTTCTCCAAATCCGCGCTGGTCCGGCTGCAGATCGTGACCTTGGCGCCCTCTTCGGCCAGCACCTGAGCGGAGGCCCGGCCCAGCCCCTTGCTGGCCCCACCGATGATGGCAACTTTATCTTTCAGTCCCAAGTCCATGGTTCGTCCTCTTGATACCCGGTAGATCGGGGTCATTTATTTGTCTGGAGTCTGCCTGCTGAAGGCAACAACGGGGATTATAGCAGGCGCGGAGCCGAAGCTGGCCCATGCTATACTCGAAACCTATCGCCGGCAGGCGAAATTGAGCCTGATGAGTAGCGTTTTGCAGCTTTGGGATGACGCCCTGGCCGAAGAGATTGAGCAGCACGCGGTGGAGATCGCCCGTGGCGCTGGGCGCATCTTGGCCGGGCACTTTGGCAAAAAGATAGAGGTCGAGTTCAAGGACGAGCACGAACGCGACCCAGTCACCGCCGCCGATAAAGAGACCCAGGAATATCTGACCGCCGAGATACTCAAGCGATTCCCTAAGCATGGAATCCTAGGGGAGGAGGGCACTAAGGAAGAGAAAGAGTCCGAGGAGCCAGCCAAGGACATCCTCTGGGTGCTGGACCCTCTGGACGGCACCACCAACTTCATGAACGGGCTGCCGGTTTTTGCTTCGTCCATCGGCGTGCTGTACCGGGGTTGGCCCATGGCTGCTGCGCTCTACTTGCCCTGGCCTACCAATGATGGTGGTTTCGTGCTCCATTGCCACAAGGGCGGCGGCTGTTTCGCCGATGACGAGCCAGTGAAAGTCTACGAATCCGACGAGCCGGTCCCGAGCCGTTTGATCGGTGTACCCGGATACTTCGGAGTCGGCCAGGGATTCACCGGTAAGTTGGCTGGGAAGGCTGGAGAGGTGCGCACAACTGGCAGCATCGCCTACGAGTTGGCCATGACGGCCCGGGGCGTGCTGCAATACGCCATGTTCGGCGCTCCCAGGCTCTGGGACATGGCCGGCGGGGCTTTGGCGGTGGTAGAGGCTGGTGGCACGGTGATGACTCGCTTTCGCAGAGAGAAGCGCTGGCACCCCATGGGATGCCTGGTGCCCAGCTGGGAAGAGAAAACTCCCACCATGAAGGAACTCAGGGGCTGGATGGCCCCATTGGTGGTTGGCAACCAGAAAGTGGCGCCGATGATTGCCGACAACGTCAAGCGCCGGTTCAGCCTGTCTTCCCTAATCAGAAAATTGACCTGGCCGTTACGCAAGCGGAAGAAAAAGCCAGAGTCCAAACCGGAGACCGAGCCCGATGCGGGATCCAAAACGTAGGAGCGGGTCTTCGACCCGCCCCGTTTGCGGTTTCCACGTTTGGAATAGATCTACCTAACCGAACATGGTTTCGAATCTTGAAATCGGGTGGCCTTATGGCGAGGCGGGTTAAAAACCCACGCCTACGGGCATCAAGCGCCTGTGAATTGGGTAGAGGCACGGCATTGCCGTGCCTCTACGTCGCATAGCCCCCTGTTTCTCGGCGGGACAAACCTACGCCGTGTCTGGCTCCCAGCCCCAGGGTCGGGGGCCCCACCCGGCTTCGTAAATCTCGCCTTTCTTGATAGCCATTACGGGGATAACGGCTTTGTCGCTCTTCTTGCCGTCTCCCACGATGTCGTAGACCATCCAGTCGCCGTCCTTGATCTCCAGCACCGATAGGTCGGCCTGCTTGCCAATGGCCAGGGTGCCTAGGCGGTCGTCCACTTGAACGGCCTTGGCCGGGTTTTCGGTGGACATGGTCACCACCTGGTCGAAGGTGAATCCCATAGCCAGGAACCGGGTCATCATTTCGGTCATGCTGTGGACGGTGATCTGCCGGCCCGGCACCGTAAGGTCGGTGCTGATGCAGTGGGGCAGCACGCCTTGGTCCAGGACTTTCTCAGCCACGTCGAAAGTAAAATTCATCCGGCCGTGGGCGGTATCCAGCCAAACGCCCCGGTCATGGGCTTCTTTCGCCTCCGGAACCAACTTCCCGTTGCTGTCCAGCACGCCTCCGGGGTTGCCGGTGAAGTAATGGGTCACGATGTCGCCTTTGTCGAGGATGGGCAGCAGTTCGCGAATCACGTTGGCGTCGTAGCGCTTCAGGGTGTCGCCGATGTGGACCATCAGCGGCACTCCGGCTTCCACGGCCGCCCGTTTGGCCATCCTGGGCATCTCCATTCCCATGATCTCCAGGGCAGGAGAGACCATCCGGGCTTTAACACCGGTGATCACGCCATTGCTGCCCTTGATGGTCTCGATGGTCTTGTCCAGGTTGATGCTTTCCGGACTGAAGATGTCTGGGTTGGTGGCCAGGCCGGTCCGGCAGATGTGCAGGAAGCAGATGATCTCAGTGGCGGTGTTGGGAATGATGTGGGCCGGGAACCCGGCAAAAGTGTCGCACCCAGAGCTTCCCGCATCCACCATGGTTGTGACTCCGGCACGGACGCCGCCGATGTCGGGATCGACTCCGTTGTCGGTGACGCCAGAGTAGACGTGGGTGTGCAGGTCGATGATACCGGGGATGACGACCTTGCCGTTGACTTCAACGACCCTTTTGGATTCCTCCGCCGGGATGTCCACGGCAATCTTGGCGATCTTGCCGTCTTCTATGGCAACGTCGGTGACGCCGTGGAGGTTTTGGGACGGGTCGACGACAGTGCCGCCTTTCACGATCAGGTCATACATGGGGAAAAGGGCCTCCTAAACACGCTGGAGATTACATAAGTAACACGCTGGCTGGGCCAGACGGCAAATTATACCGCGAATCAGGAGTGAATAAGATACGCCGGAAAGGGGAATTGTTATCGAGGGGGACCTATTTGAATAGGTCGCCGACGGACTGGCCTTTGTGGATACGGTAGATAGCCTCGCCTAGAAGCGGCGCAACGGAGAGAACGGTGAATTTGCCGTTCCGTTTCTCGGCTGACATTGGGATGGTGTCGGTGACCACCACCTCTTTGAATTTGCTGTTGGCCATCAGCTCGGCCGCGTTTCGGGAGAGGACCGGGTGCGTCACGCAGGCGTAGACCTCTTTCACGCCCTGCTCGGAGAGGGCCTTTGCGGCATTGACGATGGTTCCGCCAGTGTCTATCTCGTCATCGAAGGTTAGCGCAATCTTACCTTCAACATCACCGATGACGTTCATGGTCTCGTTCTCGTCATCGTTTCCAGTCCGGCGTTTCTCGATGATGGCCAATGGGGCTCCAAGTCGCTCGGCCATGTCACGTGCCTTCTTGCTGATACCGATGTCCACGGCCACGACCACCAGGTCTTGGAGTTCCTTGTCGGCGAAATGCTGGCCCATCAGCGGCAGGGTGGTCAGTTCGTCCACAGGGATATTGAAAAAACCTTGAATCTGGCCAGCGTGCAGGTCGACGGTCAGGAGTCGGTCGGCGCCGGCGGCGGTGAGGAGGTCTGCCACCAGACGGGCGGTGATCGGTACGCGGGGTTGGTCTTTTTTATCGGTCCGGCCGTACCCGTAATAGGGGACCACGGCAGTGATCCGGCCCGCCGACGCTCGTTTGAATGCGTCGATCATGATCAACAATTCCATGAGGTTGTCATTGACCGGGTAACAGGTGGGCTGGATTATGAAGACATCACGCTGCCGGATGTTCTCGCGAATCTGAACAAAAGAGTTGTCGTTGGCGAATTTGAATACCTCGGCCTGTCCCAGGGGGATGTCCAGGTACTCACACACGGACTGGGCTAATTCAGGATGCCCATTTCCGGTGAATACCTTTAGCTCGTCGAGGATTGGGTTCATTAACGGCCCTCATAAAATGGTTTTCGGGATTCCCGGATCGCCTGGGTCCCCTCCCCGTGGTCATACGAGGTCAGAGTGATTGTCTCCGCCGCCGCCGCCATCTTCAAGGCCGTTTCCAGGTCAAACTCCAGACCTTTGTAGAGCATCAGCTTTGAAAGCCGGATGGCTATGGGCGGACCGGCGGCAATCTTCCGAGCCATCTCCATTGTAGTCGATTCTAATTCTTCCTCGTCAACCAAACGGTTTAAGAAGCCCAGGCGGTAGCCTTCATCGGCCTCCATGAAATCGCCGGTGAAGAGCAGTTCCGCCGCCTTGCCCATGCTGCCCAATGCTCTCGGAAGAAGCCAGGTGCCCCCAAATCCGGGGAACAGGCCTATGCGGACATAGGCCACCATGAACCGGGCCTTCGGGGAAGCGATCCTGATGTCGCAGGCACAAGCAATGTCGAACCCGGCCCCCACGGCCGTGCCGTTGATCATGGCGATGACCGGTTTCTCCATGCGTTGCAGCCCCAGGATCATTCTTTGGGCCAATCCGAAGCTACGGCGGATGTCATCCGTGTTTTCCGAGACCCACATGCCGGGGTCGCTGCCGCCTTTGAGGGCGTTTAAGTCGCCGCCGGCGCAGAATGCTTGTCCGGCACCGGTGAGAATCAAGACCCGGATATCGTCGTCCGCCGCTACGTCGTCGATAGCTTGGCCCATCTCGTCGGTCGCGTCGTCGTTGAGGGCGTTCCTGCGTTCTGGCCGGTTGATTGTCAACCTAGCTATGTGTTCGGTAGGGTCTTTTTCTAGAATTATGTGCTTGTAATCGGGCATGGCTTTGCTGGGGTTGGACTGGGGTAAGCGAAATTATAGCATAGCGTTTGAGACTGGAAAAGCCGGAATCAGCCGATTTCGGCGAATCTCTATAACGTGTCAAAAATCGGCGCATACGCTATGATTGATTCCCACCGGGCTAGCAACCGGATCTAACCGGTTAGCTACCGTTTAGATACCGGGCGCCGCCTACCCATGCCCGGTTCAAGATAGGAGGATAGACCGTGGAGGTCTTACTCAGTTCGCCTAGAGGATTTTGCGCCGGAGTAGTTCGGGCCATTGACGTGGTCGATATCTGCCTGAGGAAGTATGGCCCTCCGGTCTACGTGAAACACCAGATCGTCCATAACCCCTACGTGGTCAACGACCTGGAACGCAGGGGCGCTATAACGGTGGAAGATGTTGATGAGATTCCCGAGGACTCCCTGGTGATATTTTCAGCCCACGGCTCCCCGCCCGAGGATTTTGTGAAGGCCAAGGCCCGAAATCTAAAGGTGATAGACGCTGTCTGCCCATTGGTCACCAAGGTTCACAATGAAGCCAAGAAGTACCGCCGTGAAGGTAAAAAAGTGGTATTGGTGGGGCATAAAGGCCATCAGGAAGTCAGAGGCACGATGGGCCAGGTGGAAATGACCCTGATTGACGACGCCTCTTACGATGAACTATCCACCTGGGACGCGAATCAAGAAGTGGCGGTGCTGACCCAGACGACCCTATCGGTAGGCGACACTGCCCAAGCCATCGATGCCATCAGAGAGAAGTTTCCTGATGCCGTGGTCCGCAATGACATCTGTTATGCCACCACCAACAGACAGGACGCCGTCACCAAGATGGCCAGCAGCGTTGACCTTGTTCTGGTGATCGGTGCGGAGAACAGCTCGAACTGTAACCGTCTTCGGGAAGTGGCTGAATCTCTTGGCGTGGAATCTTATCTGATCAACGGGCCGGAAGAGATAGACCCTTCATGGCTGGAGGGCAAAGACAAGGTTGGCATCACCTCCGGCGCCTCGACCCCTGAGGTGCTGGTGGAAAGCGTTATTGAAAAACTGGCGCCGGAAAAGGTGACGATGGTGTCTGGCGTAGATGAAGACATTACGTTCAAGCTGCCAAAGCAGCTTAGCTAGTGATGTTTCAGTCTGGGCCGGCCGGCCCAGGGCAACCTGCCCCTTAAGCTGATGGGCGAGGACCAATACCAAGAATCCCGCGAGGAACAAAACAGGCCTGAGGACGGTGCGCTGTCTGTGGCGCCGTCGATTTTGCGGCGGGTTTTGTCCTTGCCAGCCATAATTTCAGTGGCGTTGGCAGCCCTCTTCCTTGTTTTCGTCATCACCCGGTTCGATGTTGACCTTGGTTCAACTTGGGACCGGGTCAAGGGGGCAAACCCTTGGTATCTTGTCTTGGCATTTGTGGTTCATTACTCCACGTTCATCTTCCGGGGTATACGCTGGCGGTTATTGTTGCAGAACGTCGCCGCTCCGGGAGCCTCGGTTCCGGGCGTGCTTTACTGCAGCCAATTGGTGCTCTTGGGCTGGTTCGCAAATTCAGTCAGCTGGCTCCGGTTGGGGGATGCGTATAGGGCTTATCTTTACCGGGACGAGCAGAACGGTTCTTTCTCCCGGACCATCGGCACCATCCTGGCGGAGCGGTCTTTGGATACGGTTTTGGTGGCGCTGTTGATGATCGGCGCCTTGCCGTTTCTGCTGGACCGCGGGGACAGCATCACTTGGATAGCTCTGGGCTTAGTCGTGTCTCTGGTCGTGGGCTTGGCAGTTATCCTGGTGGCCATGACCTGGGCCAGAGGCCTTCTGTTGCGGCGTATGCCTCCCTGGTTGGCGCTACGCTACGAGCGCTTCCATCAGGGCACCATGGGCAGCTTCCAGCGGATCCCCATGGTCACGGTATGGGGACTGATGGGCTGGGCGGCCGAGATCGCAAGGATGTTACTGGTTGTTGAGGCGTTAGGGTTCGATATCGGCTTGGCCTTGGTCGTATTCTTAACATTGGCGAACTCGTTGTTGACCTTGGTGCCGACTCCAGGCGGAGTCGGAGCTGTGGAGTCGGGCGTTGGCGGGTTGGCAGTGCGGCTTTCCAGCCTGAGCGTCACCTCAGCCGCCGCACTTGTCTTGGTAGACCGGGCCATAACCTACGTCAGCGTAATAATCCTTGGGGCGGCGCTGTTCGTTCTCCGTCAGACACTGTGGCGGCCTGAGACTACGGGCGCCGGCGCCGGGAACGAGTAGTGTTATACACGGCCAGTTTTTACCACCCGGAGCACTGGCAGGGCACGGCCTACAGGATCTCAAGAGCCCACCCCCGGGGTCAGACGACGCGATGGGAGACCCAGCCTTTTTTGTACCCGTCTCGCCAATTGCTGACCGCATACCGGGACGGAGATCTGGACTTCGCCGGCCTCACCGACCGGTACCGGGAAGAGCTTCAGACCAACTACAATTGGGAAGCGGATTTCCAGGAGTGGCTTGGTTCGCTAAAGCCGGAAGAAGATTTCACTCTTCTCTGCTTTGAGCCGGAGGGAGATCCCTGTCACCGGAGGGTGGCTGCGGCGTGGCTGCTGGAGAAGATGCCGGAATTGGGGCCGGGGCAGATTAGATAGCTTTCTAGTTACCGCTCCGGACGTGCCGGCCGGGACATCAACTCGGCCATTGCTCTATGGGGAGATAGTCCGTCGAACAGCACCCGCGAGGCCATCTCGGCAATGGGCATCTCCACGTCTAATTCCTTGGCCAAGACCAGCGCAGCCTGGGTGGCATTCACGCCTTCGACCACGTTGTCCATGGACGCCCGAATATCGGCCCAAGACTGTCCCTTCGCTAGTTGTTCGCCCACGTAGCGGTTGCGGCTGAGGCGGCTGGAACAGGTGGCAACCACATCGCCAATTCCGGCGAGTCCGGCAAAGGTCATGGGGTCCGCCCCGGCAGCGACGCCCAGGCGGGTCATTTCGGCCAGGCCCCTGGTGATGAAGGCGGACTTGGCGTTCTCCCCGGCTTCCATACCGTCGCCGATCCCCGCGCCCAAGGCCACGATGTTTTTCAAAGCCCCGGCAAGCTCAACACCCAGGACATCGCTGCTGGTGTAGACCCGGAAATTGTTCGACATGAGTGCGGCTTGCGCCGCCTGGGCCGCATCCGGGTTTTGGCTGGCAATCACCGTCGAGGCTAGTTTGCCCTGCACGATCTCCTTGGCCAGGTTGGGCCCGGAAAGGACGCAGATGCCTGAGTGGAGGTTGGCAGGCAGTTCGTCTTCCAGCACCTGGCTCATCCGCCGGGCAGTTGGGAGTTCCAAGCCCTTGGTGGCGCTGAGGATGATGGCGCCGGGCTGGAGATGCGACTCGATGCGCTGAACATTCTCCCTCATCCGGTCCGAGGGCACGGCGATAATCACCAGACTGCTCTGCTGCAAGGCCGACCCTGGCTGGCTGGTCACGCTCAAGCTATCTGGGAACGGAGCGTCCGGAAGGAACCGGGCATTGCGCCCTTGGGAAGTGAGGGTCTGGGCTTCCGGCTCCGAGCGGGTTAACAGGGAGACCGGAACTCCGTTCTGGGCCAATAAGATGCCCAGAGTCGTACCCCAGGTGGTTGCGCCGATGATTGCCGCTTGACCGATCAATTAGAAACCGCCAGAGAAATCTGCAGAATAGCCCAAAATCGAACATCGTTAGTCTATTGGGGAAAAATGGAGGAGTCGAGGCGGGGCGTTAGTGGATTACTCCACTTTGGTCGCGGATTGGCCCAACCGGCGCTCATTGCCGTCGCGAATCCGCTGCAGGTTGTCCCGGTGTTGCCAGACGATCATAGCGCAGGCGATGAATCCATAGATCATGTAGGTGTTGGAGTTTACGTCGGCCAACGCCAGGGCCAGGATGGTCACCGCCCCGATTATCACGCCGATCACCGAGCCCAGAGAGATGTACCGGCTCACGGCGGTGACGGTCAGGAACGTGGCGGTTGCGATCAGCGCGGCAACCGGGACCATCAGCGCCAAGCCTCCCAGTGCGGTGAGTATGCCCCGCCCTCCCTTGAACTGCAGGAACACCGGCCAATTGTGGCCCACCAAAACGATCAGCCCGGCGGATACTTCGGCGGCGGTGGTGTCTATCACGGACCTGGCGATGAATACCGCAACAACACCCTTCGCGATGTCCAGGGTTAAAACAACGGCGGCCGATTTGACTCCGCCGGTGCGCAGGACGTTGGACATTCCGGTGCGCCCGCTTCCGTATTCCCTCACATCCAAGCCCATCTTCAATTGCAGCAGCATGTAGCCCCAGGAGATGGACCCAAGTAGATAGGCAAGCGGCATCACGACGCTGTATTGGGCTGATTCTGATTGGCCGTCCATGGTTAAGGGGACGACGATCACTCCAGCGACGATCAATGGTATGGCTATCGTTTGAATGATGATTGATTTGGGGTGTCTGTTCATTGTGCTATGAATGTCGGGACCAGGCCGCTGGCCGGGGGCTATCTGGTCCGGAACACTAGTTTCAGATGGGTGCGGTCGAAACCGAAGGTGTCGCGTATCTTGTTTTCGAGATAGCGTTGGTACGTGTAGTGTACCAGTTGAGGGTCGTTGACCGTAAAAAGGAAGGTGGGCGGATTTATGCCAACCTGCTGTAGCCGGTTGATCTGGACCCGCTGCCCCCGGTGCTTCCTGACCACCGGTGGGGCGTGGTCGGCCAGGGCGTCGGCCAGCATGAACTGCAGGTCTCGCGAGCGTATCAGTCTCATGCGTTCGGTCCAGAGGTCTTGGGCGGTGTCCATCAGGGTTTTGATGCCCTCGCCCTCTAGTGCAGATGTGAAGAGGATGGGCACATAGGGCATGAAATGGAGCCGCTCCCGCACGGTGGCCGCAGCGCGGTAACGTGCGCCGACGCCTTCATCGGCAAACAGGTCCCATTTGTTGATCACCACGATCAGCCCGCGGCAGATCTCCCAGGCCAGGCCGGCGATGTGGGCGTCTTGGGCAGTGGCCTGCTCAGAGGCGTCGGTCACCAAGACCGTAATATCGCTGCGGTTCACCGCGCCAACGGCCCGGATCACGCTGTATTTCTCGATTCCTTTGGATACCTGGCCGGGGCGGCGGATGCCGGCGGTGTCGATCACTACAACATCCCGTCCGTTGTAAGTGATTTCGGTGTCCAGGGCGTCTCTGGTGGTGCCGGCCACGTCGCTGACGATGGACCGTTCTTGCCCCAAGATGGCATTCAACAGGCTGGATTTGCCCACGTTGGTCCGGCCTACGATGGCCAGGTTCAGCGCCCCATGCTGGAAGACAGGAGCGGTGCCATCAAGCTGCTCAAGTTCCTCGTCCATGGCCGTTGGGTCGCGCTCCATGTTGGCGGTGACCCGTTCCATCAGGCTGTGGATGCCATAGTTGTGGAAGGCGCTGATGGGCTCTGGGTCGCCCATGCCCAGGCCATAGAACTCTGGTGCGCCAAACTCCCGAGTGTCGTTGTCCACCTTGTTAACAGCTAGCACTACCGGTTTCTTGGTGAACCGCAACATCTCGGCGGCCTCTACATCCGAGGGAGTCATGCCATCGACAACGTCCGTCATGAGGATGATTACATCGGAGTCGGCCACCGCCATCTCGGCTTGCTCTTGGACCAGCTGCCTAATTACCCCTTCGGGGTTAGACTCCAGTCCGCCGGTGTCCAGCAGGATGAAATGATAATCGTCCCACCAAGCATCTGCCATCAACCGGTCACGGGTGGTCCCCGCAACTTCGCTGACGATAGCTTGCCTGCGTCCAACGATCCGGTTGAACAGGGACGATTTGCCGACGTTGGGCCGGCCGATGATTGCGACTATGGGAATTGCCAATTCAACACCAAAACCATTCTGAGGTCTGGGTCCTGCGGTAGGCTGGACTCAGTTCCCGGAGAGTAGAAATTCCAAGATTGTTTTTTGTGCGTGCAGCCGGTTGTGTGCCTGAGGGAAGGCCACCGACTGGGGATGATCAAGCATGCCTTCGGTTACTTCTTCGCCGTAATGGGCGGGCATGTCGTGCATGAACAGCGCTCCGGTGTTAGCCTGTTCCATCAATGGTGGGTCCACGGTGTAGCCATCGAAGACCGACTTTCGGGCCTCGGCTTCTCCTTCCTGACCCATACTAGCCCAGACGTCCGTATACACCACATCGGCTCCGGCCACCGCTTCCGCCGGGTCCTTTAGAGTCCGGACCTGTACCGATGGGCTGGTGGCGCGGCCTCGGGCCGTTTTCACCGAAGCCTCATCAAGATTATAACCCTGGGGCGAGGCGCTGGTGAAACTCATGCCCACGGCTGGCAGGGCCAAACACAGACTTCGGGCCACGTTATTACCGTCGCCCACATACGCTAGGCTCAGGCCATCTAGGGCTTCTTTATGCTCGTAAATCGTGAGCAGGTCGGCCATGATCTGGCAGGGGTGCTCAAGGTCGGAGAGTGCGTTAACCACTGGCACGCTGGCATGCTTTGCCAAAGCCTGCAGAAGCTTGTGGTCGGATATCCGGGCCACGATACAGTCCACGTAACCGGAGAGCACCTTGGCAACGTCTGAAACCGGCTCCCGGCCGCCTAGCCCCACCTCTTCCTTGCCCAGAAACACTGAGTACCCGCCCAATTCTTGGATGCCCACCTGGAAGCTAACCCTGGTTCGGAGGGACGGCTTGTCGAACAAGAGAGCCACCGATTTTCCGGATAAGGGCTTGCCGGAGTCCCTGCCATTGGACAACGACTTGGTTTCCCTGGCCTTATTGAGCAGGTCCAAAGTCTCATCCGGAGTGATGTCGGTAACTGAAAGAAAATCTCGTTTGGCGGGCATGAAAGGTCCATGGGTTTGCGGAGTGCCATTAATATTATAGGCGTTGCGGCTGAGGGTTAAAACCGGTGTGCTGATCGGCGTGGGAATGAGCATGGGCCAAGGCGTGGATTGCGCCTGGCGCTCTATCTGCTATCATGTGTTGGCGCAGGCTCTAAGCCTTAAGCGGCCGCGAGCAAAAATAGTCCACCTCAAGAGTGAAACGGAGGGCAGACACCATGGCTAGCCTCGGTATCAGCCTAGGCATGAAAGGCCAACAAGAGACATTGGTCTGTGAGCACAACGTTGCGCCCCATGTGAAGAAGTTCAGTACCCCCGCGATGATTCAGCTCATGGAACAGGCTGCCTCCGCTGTAGTGAACGGCAATCTGGAAGAGAGTGAAGTTTCGGTGGGAATCGAAGTCAACATACGTCATCTGGCGGCCTCCGACATCGGTGCGACCATCGTCGCCCACGCGGAGCTGATAGAGATTGACCGCAACCGATTGACCTTCCAGGTTGAGGCTTACGACGCCGACCGCAAGATTGGTGACGGTACCCACAAACGGGCGATCATTAAGACCGGCGGCTGAGGCGCCGGTTCCCGGGCCAACTTGGCCCCAACTGAATCTAGTCTGGAGCAAATACCATGGCGAATATGGAGCATGTTCAACTCGTTAAGCGGGGCCGCGACCACGTAGCCCGCTGGCGGGAAGCCAATCCCGACGAAAACCTGGACTTGAACGCGGCTTACATGAGCTACGTTCGAGCGCCCCAAGTAGACATCAGCGGCGCCGACGTCCGGGACTCTGATCTGATGGGCGCGGTGTTGCAACGGGCCAACCTGTCGGGTTGTTTTTTGAACCCATGCCATCTCTACCACGCCAATCTTAGGGAGGCCAACCTTACCCGTGCTAGGATGAACGGCGCCAATCTGCGCGGTGCAGACCTTCGCGGCGCGGACCTGTCGGGAGCCGACTTGGACCGCGCGGTCCTTTCTGAAGCCAACCTATCCGGGGCGAAGTTGGTCAACGCAAACCTCTCCCGGGCCAGTCTGGCCGGCGCGAACCTGACCGACGCCGACCTGACGGGAGCAAGTTTTGCCGGAGCTTCGCTGGTTCGCGCCAACATGACCAATGCAAAATGCACCAATAGCGACTTCTTTCAGACTCAGTTCTGGGGTGTGGACCTATCGGGCACCGACTTGACCGGCAGTTTGTTCGGTTATTCCATTCTTCAAGACTGCGACCTCAGCGGCGCTAAGGGCCTGGACCTGGTCCGGCATGACGCGCCGACCACCATTGGCTTGGACACACTGTTCCGTTCCCAAGGTCAGATTCCGGAGTCGTTCTTGATGGGCGCCGGCTTGCCCTCCGCGGCCGCCGGGTTCCTGGGTGCTGCCAAAGACGACGCCACCAGCTTGCGGGAGGTTTTCATCGCCTGCATCGATGAAGATCAGGAATTTGCCAAGACGCTGCGTGATGACCTCAGAGCTCAGAGCGTGCGTTGCTGGGTCTTCTCTGAAGAGGTGCGAGGCAACGCGCTTGTGGACCGCCATAGCGCTTCCGACCAAGAAGAGATCGAACGCTGGTTAAGGGACTACGACAAGATGGTGGTGCTGGGTTCGGCTGCCTCTTTAGAAGCCGAGGCGATACTTAACGACCTAACCCATGCTAAGCAGATGCAGCTTTCCACCGAGACTTGGAGTCTGTTTCTGGGAGCGGTCGACGACACCCTCACTGATCCAAAAGTGCGGACCGCCAGAAACCTCTCCACTGAGCATGTTGTCTTCAATCTAGCCGGTCAGAAAGATGACCGTGAAACATACCAGAAAGAGGTGGAACGCCTGGCCGAGGCCCTAAAGCAAGACCAACCTGCCAGTGATGGTATCCCGAAATCGGACATCAGCGTGGACCAGCTCTAGACAAACCAACCATAGCGCAGACCAAAGGGCCGGAGATGATTCTCCGGCCCTTTTTGTTGCATTTCACGCTTATGAGAATCACGCGGTCTATAACGAATGGAGAGACCTAACGGGTTTACTGCCAGTATATCGAGACAAAGTTGAAAAAGATGGGCGAATCGGGTTTGGAGAAAAAAATTTCCGGGAGAAAACGAGATGCGTCGGCGCAGCTCCGGGTGCTCGTTGTCTCCCTCGACCGCCTGTCTCGGGCAGGTTTGACTGTGGTTGGACAAGTTTCCTGAGATGAAGACTCGTTCTTGCCCGCTGAAATCTACCAACCAGACCTCATCGTATGGGATGTTTCACTGGATACAGCGGTTGCAACGTATTTTCTAGGACTTCTTCCCGAAGGCTCTCCACCCGGACTTGCTTTGGTTGTCACCCAAGAACATGCCTGGGGGCGGGCGCTCAAGGGCTGATGAACCGCAACGCTCCCCCAGATGCACTAGCTGCCGGGCTGACCGCATTGAGCCACGGGTTGGAGGTCACTAATCCGGCTTTGAGTTCAAGCTCTAATGCGACCGCCCCAACCTTTTCGCTAACCCCCAGAGAGAACGAAGTCCTGCGGCTTCTGGGCGAAGGCCTGTCCAAGAAAATTGTCGCTTCTCAACTAAACGTGAGCCAGTATACCGTCAAGTTCCACGTAAATTCCATCATGGGCAAGCTCAACGCCTAAAGCCGCACTCAGGCGGTTACCGTGGCCACCCGCCTCGGGCTTCTTCCCGTGTAAACCGCCCTTTCTTCCAGTAGGTCATCCTACCCGTTGTTCTAGGTCCTTTCCTAGCCAAAATCGGGATGCCCGTCCGTTCCCCATTGGTAGCCTGTATACATGCAGTGGAATAAGTTCGCATCCGAGCATTATCTTCCTCGGCTTCAACACAAGCCGGGAATCAGGAGCTAAACATGTCTACAGCATTGCTCGATTTTTCAGAAGCCTTGGTCGGGGCCGTTGCTTCGGCGGCGGTAAGCATCGTAAGGGTAGAAGGGCGTGAGCGTCTGACGGCCAGCGGCATCGTTTGGGATGCCGAAGGCCTTATCGTGACATTTCATTACGGATTGGAACGGGACGAGAACATCGATGTAGGGTTCCAAGACGGCGAATCGGTCGGCGCCGAGCTTGTCGGACGGGACCCTAGCACCGACGTAGCGTTACTGCGAACGCCCACTCGAGGCTTTGCCGTACCCTCTTGGGCCCTATAACCCGAGGGTCTTCAAGTTGGCCACCTAGCGCTGGCTCTGGTGCGTCCCGGAAAGAGCGTCCGAGCAACCATGGGAATCGTTTCGGTGTTGGGCAAGCCCTGGCGCACCCCAGCCGGAGGGGCCGTGGACCGTTACCTCCAGGTCGATACCGTGATGTACCCCGGTTGCTTCGGCGGACCGCTGGTGGATGCCCGGGGCAGGTTCGTAGGGCTAAACAGCTTCGCATTGTTGCGCGGAGTTTCGATTACCGTGCCGGCGCCCACTCTGAGCCGCGTGGTAGGGGAATTGCTGGAGCATGGGAGCGTCCGCCGCGCCTATCTGGGCGTGGGCGCCCAGCCGATCCGCCTTCCCGACGCTTTGGCTAAAGAGTTGGGCCAGGAGATCGGGTTGTTGTTGGTCTCCGTAGAGCCGGCCAGCGCAGCGGAGAAGGGCGGACTGTTCCTGGTCGACACTCTGGTTTCGTTGGGCGAATCGCCAGTGCGCCAGATGGATGATCTTTTCAACGACCTAGACAGCGAGCGCATCGGCAAGCCTCTTGCCGTCCAAATCATCAGGGGAGGGCAGTTGGTTGAGCTGACAGTATCTCCTACCGTGCACCCATAGGTGGTGGTGATGACTACTCTATTACCTCAATAAATTCCGATCTTGGTGAACTGGCTGGCCGGGTCCGTAAAAGCCTGGTGCAGGTATCGGTAGGGCGTGGCGGCTCTGGCTCGGGCGTGATGATCTCCGCTGATAAACTGGTTGTCAGCAACGCTCACGTAGTCTCGGGGAACGGGAGACACCGTGGCGGTACTGGGCCGCGGATAACCTTGCCGAGCGGAGAATCCTCGACTGCGCGATTGATCGCCAAGGACGAACAACTTGACGTCGCCTTAATCCAGCTCGAACCGGATAATGGGAAGCTGCCGGACCTGATCCCTATTGCCATCGGAGACTCAAGGGCGGTTAGGTCGGGTCAGTGGGTGATCGCCATGGGGTAGCCATGGAGCGTTGCCGAAGCGGCGGGCGGCATCGTGATTGAAGGAGGCTCAGACCTCCCGGAATCGCCCGGCGCAGAAAGAGAACGGATCGCCGTGGACCTGGCTCTTCGCCCTGGGTATTCGGGTGGTCCACCAATGGGCCACCCGGGCAAACTGATCGGCATGAGTACCTTGGGCCGGCCTGGAAGTTGGGATGGCTGTTCCGTCTCACGTGATCAAGGAGTTTGTGGCGAAAGCCATCAGCGCCGACGCGAGAGAAAGTTACACTATTCTGGGTTAATGGCTAGTTCTTAGGGCGCAAAACGAGAGGCCGGCGAATTCGTTGACCTCTTTGCGTTCTTATGAGTCGTTGTAGAAGATTTACTTAAGCACAAACCCTTCGTAGCCGTTGGCCGCTACCTCGGCTCGCTTGGCCCGCATGGCCGGGGCAGTGTCCGGGGCCGTGAGCAGGGCGCGCGCTTTCCCTGGGATATTCGCTCCCACGAACCAATTAGCGGCCTTGGTGCGAAGTATCTTCTCTCCGTCTTCGTTGACGTGGTCTACCCAGGCATTTTCTGCCTCCGTGGTAGGAGCAATGCGCGTATACCCGTTATCGTGAACATAGCTGATGCATTCGGCCACCCAATCTATGAGCGGCTCAGCAGCTCTCACAAAGTTTCCAACCGAGGCTGAGTTGACGGTAAAAAGATTGGGGTAACCTACGCTTGAGATGCCCATGTAGGTGCGAGGGCCGTTGACGTATTTGTCTTTCAATTTTTCTCCACCCTCGCCATAGATATCTATGGCGAGCAACGCCCCGGTCACTGCGTCATATCCCGTGGCGTAGATGATGATGTCCAGGTCGTACTCGGCGTCCGCCGTCTTCACGCCGTTGGGAGTTATGCACTCAATTGGGGCTTTGCGTACGTCAACCAGCAAAACATTGTCCCGGTTATAAGCATCGTAATACCCGGTCTCGCATGGGACTCGTTTGGAACCGAACGTGTGATCTTTGGGCACCAGCATCTCTGCCACCACCGGGTCATGGACACGCTCACGGATCTTGTTACGGACAAATTCAGCGTAGTCCTCGTTGGCTTCTCCTGGGAGCATGACGTCACGGAAATTGGACAGCCACTTGGCGAAACCTGACTTCTGCCATAGCCTTTCGTACTGCTCCAACCGCTCTTCTGGAGAGACATCCATAGCTGACCGCGGGTCAAATTCGTGCATGAACGAGCCCGCCGTCTCGTTGCAGGCCCGGAAGATCTCCGGATAATTTGTTTTGATCTCGAGTTGGGTCTCGTCGTCGATCGGTCCATTCCGAAGCGGTGCGCAATAATTCGCCGTCCGCTGGAATACGGTCAGGTGGGCGACTTCCGGGGCGATCATTGGAATGAGTTGGACGGCGGTTGCTCCAGTGCCGATAACACCCACTCTCTTGCCTGCCAGGTCCATCCCTTCTTTGGGCCATCTACCTGTGTGACACCAAGCTCCCTTGAAGCTGTTGATACCTTTGAAATCAGGTATGTAACCTGCTGATAGAAGACCAACCGCTGTGATTAAGAATTGGCCGTTGATCAGTTGGCCGTCTTTCGTCTCGACTCGCCAGATGTTCTCGTTTTCATCGTAGGTCGCGGATGCGATGCGGGTGTTGAACTGGATGTCACGACGCAGGTCAAACTTGTCCGCCACGTAATTCAAGTAGCGCTCGGTCTCCGGTTGGCCGGAGTAATGCTCCTTCCAGTCCCATTCCTGCAGCAGTTCCTCTGAAAACGAATAACCATAGGAATAGCTCTCGGAGTCGAAACGACAGCCCGGATATCGGTTCCAGTACCAAGTTCCTCCGACCCCACTGGCTTCATCGAGTACCCGCACCGAGAGTCCAAGTCCCCGCAGGCGGTACAACGCGTACAGCCCTGTGACTCCGGCCCCGATGACAACCACATCGAAATTTTCGATAGCATCCGTCTGTCCAGTGCCGGCTTCCGGTCTTTCTTGTACAGAACCTGCCATGTCGGGCCTCCCTTGGACCTATGTTTGGCCGTAGTGAGATTCTATCTCACCAACAGCACTCAATCACATATTAGATTGCCCACACTATTACAGAATTGGCGGCAATAGTCTACCCATCGCAGTGCCGGACGTTTCCTAAGTCATGATCGCATGGTCCAACGCACGGGGTTAAATAAAAAAGAGGCCGACGAATCCGCCGACCTCTTTTTTACCTTCGTACAGGTGGGTTTGGATGACTTCTAGATGTAGTCTTCCATCTCCATCATCGCGATATTGTCACGACTCTGACCTAGACCGGTTTCCAGTTCTGTCCGGAACTCGGCAAGCATCTCATCAGTGACGGAACCACCGGCTTCGGTGGCCTTCTTCTTCAGAGCCTCGAACGCCCAGTTCTCAGTGTCGCCACTGGGCATGGAGTTGAAGAATTCGCGCTCGAACACTGGCAGTTCGCCAGGTCCGAAGTAGCCTTTGCCCTCAAGCTCGTAGCCTTCTAGGTCGTGGGTACCCTTACCCAGTACCTGTCCGGTCTCCGCGTAGTGCGACATGACCGTGGACATGCCGTACTTCTGGATGGGGCAGACCTTCATGCAGACACCGCAGCCCAAGTAGCGGGCCATGACAGGGCGGCAGCGCTTGAAGTAGAGCTTGTGCTTCTCGATGCCTCTCCACCACACCTTGTCGCGCATCAGGGCGCGGCCGGGGCAGCGGTTCACACATACCTGACAGACCTGGCAGAAAGCGTGGATGCCGTAGTCTACCGGGGAGTCATGGGTGACATTGGCGTCGGTTGTGATAATCATGATGCGGCAGCGGGAGCCGACATGAGGGGTCAGCAGGTAGCCGCATGCGCCCAAGGAACCAAGACCAGCTTCTACAAACATGGGGATGTAGGGGCCGGTGTTGTCGTTCGGGCTGTGGACCTGGGCGCGGTAGCCCAGGCTCTGGATGAACTTGGCAACTTCCAGACCTGCGGCGCCTTCGGTGCGGTAGGTGCTGGAGTGGACGATCTCGGCGTCAACGCTGGGAATCGTCTGTGTGGGCTCGAAGTCCTGCTCGTAAGCTAGGCAGAGGGCATGGGGGAATTTCACCCAGTCCTTCTTCGATTGGTAGGTGTACCGGTGGTCATAGGCGGTGAAGCCTACTTCGATGTAACCGAGCTCGCGGCATTTGGCCTTGATGACTTCGGTGACATCTTCGCCGGTGGCCTCAGCCGTGGGTTCTTGGTCGCCGGTCAACCGGGCGGCCATAATCAGAGGCCGGTTTAAGTTATCGTGTTCCTTCCGGATCTCACGCATCTCTACGTGGTTGTCGCGGATGCCGTTGGCCCAGTCACGGGAAGCTCTCTCTGTGATGTTCATGGTTTCCAGAGGATACTCACGTGCGTACCAGTCAACTTCGCGGTGCTCCAAGGGGATGCCAGGAACCGTCTCCAATTCCTCAGGAATCGTAATGGTTACAGAGTCATCGCCCTGGTATTTGCCAGGCCTAACGACCTCATGGCCAATCTTTAACATGCCTGTCCCTCCCAAATATATGTATCCCTGGGCTCGGGTTTTAGCCTTAATCCACACATTAGCGGCGGTCTAATTATTTGTCAACCCTATTTCCTAGGCAATACAGTATTCGAATCTTGAATAGCTTGCAAATTACTTTTTGATATTAACGGGTGTCGTAGAAATTTTAACGATGGCTGCTTATATTTTACAGGATTCTCTACGAATATCGGCGATATCGGCCTTAGCCGCCCGTCCGGCGGGCGATCATTGCGTCGGCCAATGGGCTGGCCCCAGATCGGATTGCCACATCAACTAGGGAAGGACGACCCGATGCGAGGGCTCTTCCCACCGCCGGACCAACTTCCGAGGGTTTGTCCACATGCTCCGTGTAACCGCCGATGGCCTCAACCACTTTGTCGTAGCGTATCGGCCGCAGGTCTGTCCCTACCGCCCGGTTGTAGTAGGCCACCTGGAAGGTCTTATCGATGCCCCAGGTATGGTCGTTGCCCAAGACGGTGGTGATGTTGATGTTGTGCCGGATGCAGGTGTCGTATTCCATAGAATAGAAACCGAAGGCCCCGTCTCCGGAGAATGCAACAACCTTGCTCTCGGGGTAGGCCAACTTGGCTGCCATGGCGTAGGGCACGGCTGCGCCCAGATGACTCAATGGCCCCAACCTCTGGAACCGGCCCGGCTTGCGGGCCTTCAAGAACGACCGGCCCCACTGCACGTAGTCGCCGCCGTCCATCACCAAGACCGTGTCCTCATCTATGTGTTGCTCTAGGTTGGTATAGACATCCAAAGGATGCATCGGGTCTTGGCCGTCGGCCTTGGCCCGTAGTTCGGCGTCCCAGGCGGCCGCGTCTTTATTGAGCAGTTCGACCCAGGCGGCGATGTTTTCCTTGGGGCTGCCGCCGGCTTTGCAGGCCGTGGTTATCTGTTCAACCACCGCGCCCAAGTCTCCCTCTATCCCCACGGCCACGCCCCGGTTGCGGCCGATCTCCGCGGCAGAAGGGTCTGCCTGAATGATCTTGGCCGAGTCGGAAAAGATGCCGCCGTAACGGTACCGGTGGTCCAACCGTTTGCCCAGTAACAGGACAACGTCGGCTTCCCGGAAGCGGCGGGCCGTCGGATTCAACGCGCCGTCGGCGTACCCGAAGCAGAGGGGATGCTCGTCATCCAACAGGCCCCGCGCTTGTTCCACGGTGAATACCGGGATGCCCGTCGATTCGGCCAGTTCTTGGAGCTGGGCCGGGTCCACGGAGTAACGGGCCGGGTTTCCGGCGATGATCACCGGTTTCTTGGCGCCGTTCAATAAAGAAGCCGCCTGTTCGATAAGTGTTGGGTCTCCCTGCGGGCGGCCTGTTGGACGGTATTCCTGGGGCATGTACTGGGGCAGTTCGTCCTCTGAGATCTCCGCCTCCTGGATGTCGATGGGCAATGTCAGGTGCACCGGGCCGGGCCGTCCGGAAGTTGCCGTCCGGAAGGCAGTGGCCACGAACTCAGGGATCCGGGTCTTGTCGTGGATCATCCATGATCCCTTGGTTACGGGGGTGGTCATGCCGATCTGGTCGATCTCCTGGAAGGCCGACATTCCGTGCTGGGGCAGTTCCGCCGCTCCGGCGATGAATATGACCGGGCTTTCGGATGTGTAGATCGCTGGTAGGGCCGAGATGGCGTTAGAAAATCCCGGGCCTCCGGTGAAGATGCCCGCTGCCGGACGGCCGGTGATCCTGGCGTAGCCGTCGGCCATGTGCAGGGCCGCGCCTTCATGGCGTGCGTCGATGAACTGGATGCCCTCGTCTTCCGCGGCGTCCACCAAGGGGAGGATGGTGTCGCCGACGATGGTGAACACCTTCTCGATGCCCTCCATCTTTAAGCACCTGATGAAGAGATGGGCTCCGGTCAGCTTTGCCATGGTCAACTCCTGAGGTTAATGGTTTCTAAATCGCCTAACGAAGCTTACTTTGGCAGTCCACATGAGGCAAGGGGCCAGTACCATATAATGAACGGCGCGAGCTAGACCGGTAAAAACAAAACGGGAAATACGGAACGGGAATCAGCAGGTGCCAACCTTATATATAGTAGGGACCCCCATCGGAAACCTGGAAGACCTTACTCCACGGGCGGCCCGGATCCTCTCGGAAGTCTCCCTGGTGGCGGCCGAGGATACCCGCGTCACTCGGCGGTTGTTGAGCCACCTTGGCATCCACCCACGGACCACCAGCTTTCACCAGTACAACTGGCGGAACAAGCTGGACGGTTTGCTGGCGGAGCTTGCTGAGGGCGATGTCGCGTTGGTGACCGACGCAGGAATGCCGGTGGTCAGCGATCCGGGGAACGAATTGGTGGCTGCGGCGGCCCGGGCAGGAATCAAGATTGAAGTTGTGCCTGGCCCATCGGCGGTAACTGCGGCTCTGGCTATGTCAGGATTCGCCGGTGACGCGTTTTCGTTCTTGGGGTTTCTACCCCGGCGCAGGAAGGACCGGCAATCGGCGCTTCGGGAAGCGTCGTCGTCCGTCGTACCCTTGGTGATTTTCGAAGCGCCCCACCGTCTGCGTGCCACGCTGGCCGACATGGACACGGTCCTGGGCGGCCGGCCATTGGCCGTATGCCGTGAGTTGACCAAGCTGCATGAAGAGGTGTTTCGCGGCACGGCATCCCAGGCGTTGGAATACTTCGACTCGCCGCGTGGGGAGGTGGTGCTGGTGGTGCAGGGCAGACCCATCGAGGCTAGCGCCAGCCCGGAAGCGGCTGCTGAGGGTGATGCTGCCACCGACACGGAATTACGCCGGCAACTTATCGGCTTTCGGGAAGACGGGATTAGGGCCAAGGAAGCCGTCGCCATGGTCGCTGAGGCCATGGGACTGCCAAAGAACTGGGTGTATCAGGTCTGGGTGGAGCTTGGCCGGAAGCCTTGATAGGGCGATTTCATAAATATTACATTGACTTAATTATACGATTCTATGATATGCTCTCCCAGGCTCGACCCTAAGAGAGATGCTGCCTGGGAGTGCTAAAGCAATTTCTTCTCCTCCTTCTTCAAACCCCCGCGGACCTGGCCGGCTGAACGGCGTTTTCTACGGCTGGTGGCTGGTAGGGATCAGCGGGTTCGTCATGGTGATTTCCACTGTTCCGCTGTTCCATGCCATGAGCGTTTGGGCCGTTGCTTTGGAACGTCATTTCGGCTGGAACCGCACGCAATTGGGATTTGCCCTCACCTTCACCCGAGTGGAAGGCGGGCTGATGGGCCCGATTGAAGGTTACCTCACCGACAAAGTCGGCACCCGCAGAATGGTTTTCATCGGGCTTATTATCCTTGGTGGGGCGTTCATCTTCTTCGGTCTGGTGCAGAACCTGTGGATGTTCTACCTGGCCTATATCCTGATGGCGGTTGGCCAGGGACTGGGCAGTTGGATCCCACTGATGACCATGCTCAACCGGTGGTTCCACCGGCGCCGGGCGATGGCTCTGGGCTGGTCGAACATGGGCAGCCGTGCGGGCGCGTTGATTCTGGTCCCCTTGATCGCTTGGTCCATTGACCCGGACCGTTTAGGTTGGCGTGAGACGGCGATTATCTTGGGAATCATCATGATAGTGGTCGCCGGGCCGATCTCTAGATTGATCCGGAACCAACCTCAGGACTACGGATTATTGCCGGACGGCGATAAACCCGTTCCTGTCACAGTTGCGATGGGCACCGGTCAGCCAGCTCCGCCACGGACCGCCGACGAGATCGACTTTACCGCCTCAGAGGCCGTGAGGACCCCGGCGTTCTGGCTGATTGCCTTTGGCCATGGTTTCACTTCAATGGTGATCTTGGCCATCATGGCCCACCTGGGGCTTCTGATGGTTGATAAAGGCTATGAGATACAGGACGCCGCTTTCGTAGTCTCTGCATACACCGCCGTAGCCATGGGGTTTCAACTCGTGGGGGGCTACGTTGGCGGCAAGATTCCAATCAGGATTGCTCTGGCCTTTTTCACAACCCTACAGGCTTTGGGTGTGTTGGTGTTGGTCTTCGCCGACTCGCTGGCATCGTTTTATGCCTTTGCGGTGTTGTTTGGCGCTGGTTTCGGCGGGAGGAACCCTCTGACGGTGGCCATCCGCGGCGATTATTTCGGTTCGGCGTCATTCGGGAAAATACTAGGTCTTTCGACTGTCCCCATGAACCTCTTGTTGCTGATCGCGGCGCCGCTGGTCGGCTGGATGCGTGATGTGCAAGGCACCTATACCGACGCATTTCTAGTGATGGTGGTGACCAACCTAGCTGGCGCCGTGTGTTTCATGCTGGCCAAGCGGCCCGTGAAAAAACCGGCGCCCGTTCCCATTGAAGCAGACTAGCCCCTGACCGGGAGGTTAGTTTGGACGGGCGGCCAGGCGCAACTATGTCGCCTGAATCTCGATGGTTTCAATGGTGACCTTGTCGGCCGGCTGGCCGGCTCCGTCCGCAGCCACCTTGGAGATCGCGTCTGCTATATCTTGGCCGCTGGTCACCGTTCCGAAGATCGTGTGCAACCCCTTCAAATGGGGAGTTGGAGCGACCGTAATGAAGAACTGGCTGCCGTTGGTGCCGGGTCCCGCATTGGCCATGGCTAAGATGCCCTTATTGTCGAAACCCAAGCTCGGGTCGAATTCATCCTGAAAATTGTAACCCGGTCCACCTCTTCCGGTGCCGGTAGGGTCTCCTCCCTGGATCATGAAATTTTGTAAAACTCGATGGAAGACCACACCGTCGTAATACTTTTCATTGGATAAAAACACGAAGTTATTAACCGTTACCGGCGCTTTGGACGCGAAGAGTTCTATGACGATATCGCCGTGGTTGGTCTTTACCGTGGCCGTGTAGGTCTTGGATTCGTCGATCGTCATTGCCGGCGGCGCCGAGTATTGCTGGGCCATTTGGTTCCTCCGAAGGGTTTAGGTGATTATTAAGGATTTAGTCCGCGTTGGATTGTAGCATCCGTGATGAGAAGGGCAACAATCGTATCTCGGTCACTCATACTGGTCTCGATTCTTACTTCGCTTGATTTGACCGGCCCAAACCTACCGACGGAAAGGAATAGCCGGCGCTTTGGTCTATAATTGAGTCGGTGGCTTGGACGGCGGAATTCGCTGGTCAGTAGTAGGTCTGAAATCCCCTAGATACCATCCCGCATTCCAATTACTAAAGAGACCGTTGTTGCCGGCCTAGCCTGAAGCGACCGGTTAAGTAAGGTAGGAAAGGAGTCCGAAGTTGGAGTTACTTCAGCAGATGGGGGCCGAGGGCCACGAGCAATTGGTGATGGTCTCCGACGCCGGTTCAGGCCTCAAGGCTATCATCGCCATCCATGACACTACTCTGGGACCAGCTTGTGGCGGCACACGAATCTGGCCCTATAAGTCGGAGCAAGAAGCGGTCTGGGACGCGCTCAGGTTGTCCCGGGCCATGACCTATAAAGCAGCGGCGGCCGACCTTCCCCTCGGCGGCGGCAAAGGCGTGATCATCGCCGACTCCCACACCGACAAAACAGAAGCCCTCGTCCGTGCATACGGACGGTTCGTCGACACCCTGGGCGGACGCTACCTGACCACCACCGATGTCGGTAGCACCGGGCGGGACATGGAATACATTAAGCAGGAGACAGACTACGTGGTCGGTCTGCCCGTCACCTCCGGGGGGAGCGGTGACACTTCCGTAATGACCGGGCTGGGCGTTTACATGGGAATGAAGGCCTGCGCCAAAGAAGTCTGGGGCATCGAGTCTCTTACCGGCAAGACCGTGGCCCTTCAGGGATTCGGCAAGGTGGCGACCCAGACCGCACACCACCTGATGAAAGAAGACGCAAATTTAGTGGTGACCGACGTTTTTGACGATGCGCTGGACCGCGCCCGCGATATGGGTCTTACCGTGGTCAAGCCGAACGATATATATGGTGTGGACTGCGACATATTCGCGCCTTGCGCCCTTGGCGGGGTGATTAACCCAGACACTACCCCTCAGTTGAAGTGCAAGGTGGTGGCCGGCGGCGCCAACAACCAGTTGTTGTCCGACAAAGACGGCGACGAACTACACCGGCTGGGGGTCGTGTACGCGCCAGACTACATAGTGAACGCAGGTGGCATCATCAACGCTGAGGCTGAGATCGGCCGGGAGTACAACTCGGAGCGGGCCAGGGAAAAGACCGAAAGAATCTACGAGATCACAGAACGGGTGATCGCCAGGTCCAAGAGTGAAGAGATTCCCACCGCCAAGGCGGCGGACCGTCTGGCTGAGGACCGGTTAAAGTTGGTGCGAGGCATCCGCCGGGTCTACCGCGCAAATTAGCGGTGCGATATCTCGAAAAGAAAAAAGGCGTCCCGATTGTTGGGACGCCTTTTTGTTGCCATATTCCTGCGGGTAGACTACTGAGCTGAGGACTCAGCCTCAAACCCGGCCTCCCGGTGGGTACCGGAGCAGAACGGTTTATTTGTTGAATGACCGCAACGGCAGAGAGCTACCGCCTCGCCGTCTGGGACGGTGTAGTTGTTACCGTCTTTGTCGGTGATCGTGATGGGGCCGACAAACCGCAGGGGACCGTTCTCCCGAATCTCTATGTTTACATCTGCCATGAATATTCCTCCGTCTGGGATGTATTCGCATATAGGTGGCGGACCGCATCACGCGATGTCGCGACTATGGCGTGGGGAGCTATCTACTTAGCTACGGATTCAGCCTCGAACCCGGCGTCGCGGTGGGCGGAGTCGCAGAAAGGCTTGTTGCCAGACTCGCCGCAACGGCACATGCTCACCCACTGGCCCTCAGGTATGTTGTACTCTTTGCCGTCTTTGTCTGTGATGGTTACGGGGCCGACAACGCGCAGTGGACCGTTCTCTCGAATCTCGATATTGACGCCTGCCATATGAACTCCTCCGTCATTACTGTAATACTGGATAGCTCCGAGCTTTACGCCAGCTATCACGAATGAAAAGTAAGTTTGCCACCCTTGGTTAGGGGTGTCAAGCTGACTGGCGGTGTCTCAGGCGCTCCTTAAATCATTCAGATGCCGGCCTGACTATGATGGATTCGGGCTTGGCCGCGGGCTCAGGTTTTGGCCGTCCGCCTCGAAGCGCAGACAAGATGATTCCCACCAACAGCAGCCCCGCCATCATCCAGAATGCCCATTTGAGACCGGCCACAAAGGCCTCGGCAACGTCTGGGTTGACTGCATCCAAGCTGGGCTCCACTCCCCTGGCGCCCATGGTTGCGACTACCACTGTTGTGGCGATGGCGATGCTGGTCACGTTGGCCGAGTTCCGGACCAACTGAGTCAGGGCTGAGACCACCCCATATTGGGAGCGTTCCACCGCGCTCAATATGGAGCTGTTGTTGGGCGAGTTGAATAAGGCCGTCCCGGCGCCCTGTGCCATCAGCAAAACCACGATCAGAAGCTTTGGAGAGAACTCGGTGAGACTCGTAGCCATGATCACCCAAGCTACGGCGGATACGGTGAGGCCGCCTACGGTTAGGCCCCGCGAACCAAATCTGTCCGACAGCCGTCCGCTGATGGGGCCGAGCAACACCATGCACATGGCGGGAGGGATGAGCAACAACCCTACCTCTCTTGGCGATAACTCCAGCACCCGCTGCATGTAGAAGGGCATCATGAACCTGGACGCGGAACTTCCCAGGAAAGAGAACCATCCAGCCGCCACCCCAAAGCTCACCAACTTTCGTTTGAAAAGACTCAGATCCAGCATCGGTGTGGGAAAGCGCAGCTCCCACCAGACAAATGCGGCGCCCGCAAGCACAGTGGCGATCGCTCCGGAGACGATAAGCCCCGAGGTCCAGCCCAACCGGTCGCCGTTGCCGACTACCAACAAGAACCCCAGCAGGGCCAAGCCGGAAAACACCGCGCCGCCCCAATCGAATCGTTGGCGCGCCTCTCCCTCAGCCGACGGCTCCGGTTTGGCCAAAGGAAGGATCAGCATCGATATGAAGATGGTGAAGATTCCAACAGGCACGTTAGCAAAGAAAACTGAGCGCCACTCGAACGCGCTGACCAGCAGCCCTCCGATGGCCGGTCCAGCGATCGCCCCGGCCCCAACCACGCTTAGGTGGGTGCCTAAAGCCTTGCCACGCTCGGTCCCGGGGAACGACGTGATCACCATGGCGATGCCGGCGCTCTGGACCATGGCTGAGCCGACGCCCTGGAATATCTTGGCGGCGATCAACGAGCTGAGGTTGGGGGACAATCCGGCCAGTGCCGCGGCAATGACGAAGATGACCATCCCGCCGATGTATACCTGCTTCCGGCCGATGATGTCTCCCAGGCGGCCCATGGGTAGGATCAGGACACTAATGGCCAACGCGTAACCGACCACGATCCATTGAACGCTGGGCAAGTCGGATTCGAAATGGCGCTCTATGTTGGGCAGTGCAACGAGGACGCTGCCGTGGTCTACGACCGAGAGGAAAGTTCCGATGGCGATGGTGCTGAACACCCACCACTTGAAGTTGGGGCTGGATTTGATGGCGGAAATCACTAACCTAGATTACTCCTAAAGTTCCCGCTATTCACTCCGAAAATTGAAACGATACCTTCTATCGAGCTTTCTATCGAGCAAGCCTTCTATCGCGCCGCACGTAGCCCCGGTAGGGCCAGATAAGAAATCGCGCCCAGCAGAATTCCGGCCCCCCCGACCACACTGAGGGCGATAACAACGGTTGTGAGGTCAACCAGCAGTCCCACAGCAAGGCTGGACATGAAAACGAAACCTTGGCTGTAGAGATGCAGGCTGGTTATGCGGCTCCGTAGATGGTCCGGCACCAATGATTGGATCAACGTGCTGGACGACGTGCGGAATGTGGCCTGGGCCAGCGACATCAACCCGATCAAGATCATGGCTAAAAACAGCCAATGGGAAAAGGCGAACAAGACCACCGATGTAGACGCCAAAAGAATAGCTGCCAAGCAGATCAGCCCTCGGTTGTAGCCGAAGCCTACGGAGGCGATGGTCAAGGCCGATAGAAGACCGCCAAATCCAGTGACGGCCAGCAGGATTCCCCCCGTGTCTGCGCTGCGGTGCAGGACTTCAACGGTGAACACCGGAAGCACGAACCAGACCGGGTGGAGCAGCACGTTGGGAATCAGCCCAACCACCAACAGGTTCCAGATCACCCGTTCCTGTTTCCTGACGTAATGTAGGCCTTCCATGAAGTTGGCCAAGGGCGAGCCCCCTGAGTCCTCCGGGCGCGCCTGCAAGTAGGGGGTCTTCATGGGAAAGAAGGCGAGCACAGTGGCCGCGTACAAACCGGCCTCAATGGCGAAATTCCAAGTGAAGCCGATGGTGGTGATCAGAATCCCGCCAACGAAGGGGCCAACCATCCTGGTGCCGGTGATTGTCAGGGTATTGCTGGCGTAGGCGTTGACCAAGGCTTCCCTGGGCACAGTGTTGGCGACCAAGGTCTGGCGGATCGTTAGCGAAATTGACCAGCAGATTCCCGATACGAACACGTAGATGTAAGCGTGCCACCACTCGACGTGTCCCGAGTGCACCACAAAAGCAAATACGACCGCCGCCACGGTCATGAAAGCTTGGACGGCCATGACCAGCTTTCTGCGGTCCACACGGTCGCCCAGCACCCCGGCCCACGGTCCCACGACCAACGTTGGAAGGGTGGTCATTCCGCCGACCGTAACCACCAATAGCCCGGAGGAAGCGAAAGAGTCCGTTAGGTCGCGGACCAGCCAGCCAATCGAAAGCAGTTGCAGCCACTGTGCGGTGTTGGCGAAGAAATTTGCAACCCAGAGAAAGCGGAAGTCCCGGTAGGCCCGCCACGAGTCCAACGTCTGTAGGCGGCGTCGTGGCCTCTGCGGTGTGTGACCCGTTTCCCGTCTTTGATCCTGCCTAACTATGATGCTGCCCTTGACGCTTCATATTTGCTTCAGTTAAATTCACTCTAGTCCTTTCCTTAAAGGGCGAACGGTTCTAGTTAACCAGTAAAATCGTATTCTAGGAGGGTGACGAAATGCCATTGTACGAGTATATGTGCCCCACTTGTGACCACAAGTTCGAAAAGCTCCAGTCGATGAGCGCCCTCGGGGCCGACTGCCCAAATTGCGAGCAGCCAGCCAAACGCGCCATCTCAGTCTTCGCGTCGG
>Ga0207966_1000165_pt1 | contig 37521 bp, 29 predicted proteins | sample Knorr_S23_td_NAD_FD_185611 | JGI IMG/M metagenome (GOLD analysis project Ga0207966, IMG submission 185611) | Marine microbial communities from Southern Atlantic Ocean transect - Knorr_S23_td_NADW_ad_2500m_LV_B (SPAdes) (version 2) | ecosystem: Environmental > Aquatic > Marine > Oceanic | place...
ACCCAATTTGGAGCAACACCCGGTGTGTTGTTCGCACCTATCTTCGCTGGCTGGTGGTTTGACAAGACATCTTCATACGAATTCCCGTTATGGTGCTTCGCTTTGTGTGGTGTCATTGGAGGAATTTCATATCTCTTGATGCGAAAGCCGTCTCAAATTCCCGACGGCCGCCAACCCAATAGTCGAATATAACCTGAATGCGAAAACGATCGGACTGAATAAAGAGGCGGGCTAGAAAATACAACTGGGCTAATGAGGGGAATTTAGCCTCAGAAAAGTGGTGGAGGTGAGGGGAATCGAACCCCTGGCCCCCTGCATGCAAAGCAGGTGCTCTCCCGCTGAGCTACACCCCCACGTCCGGGCCACTTCAGAAATTTTAGCACAGGCTGAGGGCTACGGCGCTGGAATTAAGGCGTTGACTGAACGGCTTATGTACCCAGGGATTCTTCCACAACCGCCGGCAGCTTTATGGTGAATGTCGATCCCTTACCTTCTTCATTCTCCACCAGGACTGTGCCGCCAGATTCGAGGTGACACCAGATTGCCTCACGTTTCGTTTAGTTCGATAATATAGGTGTATCCGGCGCCGTCAGTCGTGAATCCGTCCGGTTATCATAATTGGGCGAGGTTTGATTTACGCCTGGTTGGTACATTGTAGTCGGTGGCGATAGGGGACCTATCATCAGACAGCTCCTGACAAATTGGCGAGAGATCCCGGCCTTACCCGCGTTTGTAGGGTCAGCTGCGGTTGGCGCGATCATTGTCGTGGTGGCGATATTCTTCACCGGTGACTCCCACGATTCTTCTTACCATGCCGCCAGTGGTCTGCCGTATTTCCGAGGGGTGAATTATTTCAACGACCGGGAGTACGAACTGGCCATAGAAGGATTCACGGATGCGATTCGGTTTCACACAGACGACGCGGAGGCCTATTGGTACCGTGGTCGGACTTACGGTGAACTGGGCCAGCACGAGCAAGCAATAGAAGACTTTGATAGGGCTATTGGACTAGACCCAACCATGGCCTTGGTCTACGACGACCGGGGTGGCGCCTACCACGAGCTAGGCCAACATCAGAGGGCTATACAGGACTTCAACAAAGCCATAGATCTGAACCCGGTATTGGCGCTGACCTACGACGACCGAGGCGTTGCCTACCAAAGTCTGGGTCAATACCAAAATGCCGTCGAGGATTATGAAAAGGCCGGCTCTGCCTACCAAATCCTGGGCCAATACCAGCGGGCTATAGAGGAATATGACAAGGCGATTCAGTTGGACCCTGAACGCGGCAGCGCCTATTCCGACCGCGGGGCTGCTTTCGCCAGACTGGGCCACAACCAACGCGCCATCGACGACTATGACCAGGCGATAGAGCTAGACCCGGCCTTGGCGCTCGCCTACGACAATCGGGGTGCGGCCCACAATATCCTAGGTCAATACCGGTTGGCCATTGACGATTTTGACAAGGCCATCCAGTTGGAACCGGACTTAGGCAGCGCATTCTCCAACCGGGGAACCGCTTACGCCAGCTTGGGCCAAAACCAGCAGGCCATAGACGACTATGACAAGGCCATCACGCTGGATCGATCTATAGCACGGACTTACAACAACCGGGGTGGCGCCTATTTCAACTTGGGAAACTACCAAAGGGCCATAGACAACTTTGACAGGGCCATCCTGTTGGATCCGGAGTCTGGCAGCGCCTACTCCAACCGGGCTATCGCCCATACCGAGTTGGGCCAATCCGCGAACGCTGACGCCGACAGAGCCAAAGCGTGCTCTCTGGACGGCCAGTATTGCTGATGCTGGTGCTGGTGCTGGCTAACCAGTTGTCATGACCACTCGAGATACCCGCGATAACAACTTTGGACAGGGCCAGAAGCCTGTGACAGCCGTGGTCGTGATTTCGGTGCTGCTAATCGCCGTGTTGTTCAATCTTGTGCTCCTTTATCCCCAGTTGACAGGCGGAACCGTCGCCATCAACGATCTCGTCATGCATCTGTTGCTCACAGACATGGCGGTGGATGCCCTGAAGAATGGACGGGACTTCACCGACCCTTGGCAGGGCACCATGAACATGGGACTGCCCTTCTTCCGTTACTACCAACACCTGCCGCATATCACCGTGGCCCTGGTCCACGTTGTCAGCTTTGGTGTATTCCCCGTGATCGACCTGATGAGGTGGACAACCTATCTGCTCATCAGTCTTTTCCCGCTGTCGATGTATTGGTCATTACGGCACTTCGGTTTCGACCGAACCACGGCTGCGATGGGCGGCCTTGTTGCGTCAATCGCAGCAACCGACCGTTTATTCGGGTTCGGTTATGCCAGCTACACCTTTTTGGGGTTTGGGCTTTACTCGCAACTCTGGGCCATGGTGCTTCTCCCTCCTGCTCTGGCCTCCGGCTATGGTGTCCTAAGGCAAGGACGAGGGTATTTCTGGGCGACCCTGTTGCTAGCCGCGACGCTGATGACCCACCTGATGTACGGGTATATGGCCTTCGTTACGCTTGGGGCTCTCACGCTCGTTGAGCTCACTCTGTCATCGGGCCCCAAGTCATTGGCGACGGCGTTGTGGATGCAGTGGAAGCGGCTGATTATCCTGTTATTGCTTGTCTCGGCTGTTACTTCCTACTTCCTGGTCCCATTTGTTCTGGACCTGTCGTACGTCAACAACAGTTCCCCACTGCTACCAGCGTTCCGGGACTCCTTTGGCCACTCGGACGTGCTCCAAACTCTCTTTAAAGGGAAAATTTTTGATTTCAATAGGTTCCCTTCGTTGACCATACTCGTTGTAGCAGGACTAGGAATTTGTCTGGCCCGGTGGCGCGAGGAGCGGTACCTGGTCCCGGTGACGGTCTTCTTGCTATGGTTGCTGCTCTACTTTGGCAGGGCCACCTGGGGATCGCTAATAGACCTGTTGCCACTCAGCTCCTTCCTACCCATGCACCGGTTTATCGCCGGGGTTCATCTAGGTGGTATCATCCTCGCGGCCGTCGCCATAGCGACTCCCTGGCGTTGGGCCATTTCGGGGAACAGGGCATTGTATATCGCAGCGGCTTTGGCGGCCACCGTCCTGCTCATGGCGCCGATATACATCGAGAGGAAATCCTTTGCTTCAGAAAACGCATTTGTCATTGCGGAGACCCAGGACAGTCTGGAAGCGGAAGACAATGACCTAAATGACCTGTTCGGTAGGTTGAAGGAACTTCCACCCGGGAGGGTCTACGCTGGTCCGACAGGGGGCGACCAGGAAAATTGGGGGCTCGAGTACCGTGTTGGCTTTGTTGAGGTCTTCACCCTCCTCTTTGCGGAAGGCCTCGACACGATGGGGGCCGTTTACCATCGCTATTCGCTGCCCAGTGGTGTCTTGCAGGACTTCGACGAGAGTGACCCGGGCCAGTACAACCTGTTCAACGTTAGGTACGTTGTCGCCCCGGAAGGACGGGAGTTTCCGGATTTCGTAAAACCTTTGGACCAGTTCGGCCGTCATCACCTGTATCAAGTGGAGACCACCGGCTACTTCGATTTGGTCGACTCAGGTCTGTCCTTCTCCGGAGAAAGAACAGACTTCGGCGCAGCGGCATCAAGTTGGATGGCCAGTGATCTCCCGGCCGTCAAACGGCATCCCATTGTGTTGCTTGGTGGGTCCTCTTATGACTTGAGCAGACCTAAATCCCTGTCCGACGCTCCAAAGATCCTGTCTGACACGGAGGTTTCTGCCGGTGAGCCGCGCGGCGCGGTGCTCTCAGAGGACGCTGGCAGTGGTTTCTATGCGGCGGAAGTCCAGGTGGAACGAGAGAGCATGCTGTTGCTAAAGGCTACTTATCACCCTAATTGGCGTGCCAGCGTTGATGGAACAAAGGCGGGCACCGTCATGTTGATGCCCGGATTTGTGGGGGTCCCGCTCGCTCCAGGAGGCCACGAAGTACGGCTAGAATACCAACCAGGGCCTCTGCGGAAAGTCTTATTGGCATTGGGATTGCTCACATTGGCGTTGGTCCCATTTGGAGAGAAACGAGGCCCAGCTTTTTCCGGTTGGTTCGCCACAGAAGTCTTGGCCAGAGTTTCGGACTCGATAAGGTGGCCGAAGCGCGATGAGTCCAGACAAAGCCGTCGACGCCGTCGACGCAGGTGATCCACGGTTGGGCCAGGGCCTAGGGCAGCCCCTGCAACTCCAGGGCTTTCACGACCCGGTCTACCGCGATCGAGAATGCAGCGGCGCGGTAGGTTATCTTCTCCGATTCAACCAAAGCGCTTACCTCTCTGTAGGCTTTGACCAGTATCTCCTCCAGTTCCTTCTCGACACGGCTCAGTTCCCATGGGAACCGCTGGATATTCTGGACCCACTCGAAGTAGGAGACGGTCACCCCTCCGGCGTTGACCAGCAGGTCTGGCAGGCAGGGGATTCCCCGGTCATTCAATATCTCCTCTCCGCCGGGTGTAACCGGGTTATTGGCGCCTTCGACAACCAAGCGCGCCCGAATCTTTGAGGCGTTGCCTCTGTGGATAGCGCCGCCCAAGGCGGCCGGCACCAAGAACTCACACTCCATCTCCAGCAATTCGTCATTGGTGATGGCCTCGGCGCCTTTGAATCCCACCACCGTGCCAGTCTCGTTCAGGTGAACCTTTAGCTGGGCCAGGTCCAGCCCCTGGCCGCTATGGATGCCACCATTGACGTCGCTGACGGCAACGACGCTGCACCCGCTCTCGTCCAAGAAATGAGCCGCCCAAGAACCCACGTTTCCAAAGCCCTGGATGACGATCCTCGAGTGGTCCATGGCGATACTAAGGTCTTTCGCAACCTCCTTGATCATCAAGGAAACACCACGGCCGGTGGCCTGTTCCCGGCCCGCCGAACCACCCAACTCCAGGGGTTTGCCGGTGACCACACCGGGCGCGTATCCGTGCTCTTCGGCGTAGGCCGACATCATCCAGGCCATGGTCTGGGAGTTGGTGCCTACATCGGGCGCCGGTATATCTTGATTGACCCCAATGATATGACTGATGGAACGGGTGAACCTACGCGTAAGTGCCTGAAGCTCAGTGGGACTCAACACTTTGGGGTCGCATTGCACTCCGCCCTTTGCCCCGCCAAAGGGGATGCCCACCAGAGCGGTCTTCCAAGTCATCAGAGCGGCCAGGGCGCGGACCTCTTCCTCGTCAGCCTCCGGGTGGTAGCGGACGCCTCCTTTATATGGCCCCCGCGACCCATTGTGCTGTATCCGGTAGCCGATGAAAACCTCGAGGCTGCCGTCGTCCATCCTGACCGGAATCTCGACCCGCATCTCCCGGTCAGGCGTGCAGATGAGGTTTCTGATTTCGTCGCGCACACCAAGCCGGTCGCAGGCTTGGTCAAAGTAACGAGTCACCGCCTGAAATGGAGTCATATCCGCGATATTGGCCATGTAATCACCGGTATTACCTAAACGACTTAACAGGGAATCCCCATTGTAATCGTTTAGATAGCCCCTCGCGCCAATCGGTTGCTACGGGGCGATTGCGTCCTGGGCGATTCCTAAAACGATGTAGTCCGTCAGGTCTATGCCGCTGGTCCAGATCAGGGCATCACGCTCTAAAATCAAACAGGCGACGTAAAACAGGGCGCCGACGCCTAGCAGCAGCCTGCCGGCCCTCCCGATGGCCAGCGGCTTCGGAATCGTCCCAGGCTGTACAAAATCACCCAGTGACACGGCTCTACTCCTCGCCGGAATAAATAAGACTTCGGAATCGTAAGCAGATTAGCGATCGCCGAACGCAGAACCATCCGGGTAATCACCCATCTTTCCGGGAGCTTCAAAGCACGATCAGCCGATGTCGACGGGAGACACTTAGGGGTTGGGAGATACGATTAACAGAGCGAACGCCTATTGAAGCAGGAAACCTTCATAGCCCTTTGCCGCCACTTCATTACGCTTGGCGCGCATCACGGGGGCGGTGTCCGGGGCGGTGAGCAGACCCCGCGCTTTTCCGGGGATATTGGCGCCAACGTACCAGGAGTCGGCCTGGGACCGCAGTATCTTGGCGCCTGCTTCGGCCACGTGCTGGGTCCAAGCTTCTTCCGCCTCGGGTGTAGCCGAGATCCGCTGGAAGTTGTTGTCCCGCACGAATTTCATGGCCTCTGTGATCCAGTCCACGAGAGGCTCCGCGGCCCGGACGAAGTTTCCGACGGAGGCTTGGTTGATCGTGAACAGATTGGGGAACCCGGCGCTCTGAACACCCATGAAGGTGCGCGGGCCGTTGGCGAATTTGTCCTTCAACGCCTGACCGCCCTCGCCTCGAATGTCCAACCTGTTAAGCGACCCGGTCACGGCGTCGAACCCAGTTGCGAATACGATGACATCCAAGTCGTACTCGGCGTCTTTGGTCTTGATGCCTGTTGGGGTTATCCTTTCGATCGGCGCTTCACGGACGTCAACCAACAGGACGTTATCTTGGTTATAAACCTCGTAATAACCACTCTCGCAGGGTAGGCGCTTGGAGCCGAACATATGGCCTTTGGGCACCAGCATCTCCGCCACCAACGGGTCGTTTACCCGCTCACGGATCTTGTTGCGGAAGAACTCGGCGTAGTCCTCGTTGGCCTCTCCCGGTAGCATCACATCGTAGAAGTTGCTCAGCCATTTTTTGAACCCGGATTCCATCCACAGGCTTTCGTACTTTTCCAGGCGCTCTTCCGGTGAAACGCTCATGGCCGAACGCATGTCGAACTCGTGCATGAACGAGCCCGGTGTCTCCATGCACTTCTTGAAGATTTCCTTATAGTTTGCCTTGATATCTTTCTGAGTGTCTTCGTCGATCGGGCTGTTTCGCAGCGGCGCACAGAAGTTGGCCGTGCGCTGGAACACGGTCAGGTGCGATACTTCCTTGGCGATCTCCGTGATGAGTTGTACTCCTGAGGCCCCGGTCCCGATGACCCCAACTCGCTTTCCGGCCAGGTCCACGCCATCCTTGGGCCATCTGCCGGTGTGGCAAGACACGCCCTGAAAAATCTCTTTACCGTCAAATTCAGGCACGTAGCCGGCGGAAAGGATACCGACAGAAGTTAGCAAGAACTGCCCCCGCGCCCGGTGGCCGTCCTCCATCACCACTTCCCATTGATTCGCGTCCTCGTCAAAGACCGCGGTCATCACACGAGAATTTAGACGGATGTCCCGGCGCAGATCGAATTTGTCGGCCACATAATTCAGGTAGCGCTCGTTCTCCGGCTGGCCGGAATAATGCTCCTTCCAGTCCCATTCCTGCAGGAGTTCATCGGAGAATGAGTAACCGTAGGTGTAGCTCTCGGAGTCGAACCGGCATCCCGGATAGCGGTTCCAGAACCAGGTACCGCCCACTCCGCTACCTTCCTCAAAGGACTTTGCCGTTAAGCCGAGTTGGCGCAGGCGATACAACGCATACAACCCGGTGACCCCGGCGCCGATGACGATCGCATCGAATCGTTCGATCTCTTCAGACGACCCTGCGCCGGCTGACTGTTCTCCTTGTTGAGTGTTTACCATCGGTTGATCTGTTGCTCCTGTGAATGATTGAACCTTTCGGGGTGAAAAGAGGGGAATGAGTCCCTATAAAACGAACGCATCTAGTTCTTGGTGAAAGCCTGATAGGTTCTTAGATGCGGGATGCCAAGTATATTCTACGCCTGGGATACCTCAAAAACAAAACTTAATCTTGATCTACGTAGCCTGCGGCCGGATCACTGGCTGAGATGTTCCTGAGAGTGAGCGCGGTCTGCCGGAATGTCTCTGGGTGATTGCCGCTGGCGATGGAACCGAGATATTCGGCGGAAATTACAGGGTTATGGGCGGCGGGTCCTTCTACGGGGCTCAGGACGAGCGGTTCCGTGTTGTTACTTGTTTTGCAATGCCTTGTATACCCGGTCGGCGGTGATGGGGAGTTCGAAGAGACGGCAGCCTACGGCGTCGGCCACGGCGTTGGCGATGGCTGCGGCGGTGGCGTTGTTGGCAAGCTCGCCGATGGCTTTTGCCTGGTAGGGGCCGGTGCCCCCGCCGGTCTGGATCAGCACGGTCTCCAGGCGAGGGATGTCGGCCATGGTGGGTAGTTTATAGTCACCCATGTTCCCGTTCACAACCTGGCCGCCGTCGGTGACAAACTCCTCGGTGACGCCCAGTCCGAATCCGGTGATGACCCCGCCGTCGATCTGGCCTTGATGCGCCAGCGGATGGATGATGGTGCCCACATCGTGGGCTGTGACGATCCGCAGCACTTTGACCTGGCCGGTCTCGCTATCCACATGGACCTCGGCCACCTGAGCGCCAAAGTAGGTTATGTCATCCCGTTCCTCGGCGGTGTGCTCCACCGTCACGGTGAACGGCAATGTGACGCCATCGGCGATGGCCTGTTTGATCTGGGCGCAGGCTTTCATAACCGCCTGGCCCTCGGTGTAAGTAACCCGGCTGGCCCGGGGTCCCTCGTCGTAGGGCACGCTGTCGGTATCCCCAACCCGCACGCTGACCCGGTCGATGGATACTCCCATCTCGCTGGCCACCATCTGTTTCTCGATGGTATGGGTGCCGGTGCCGATGTCCACGGTGGGACTGATTACGGAGAAGGAACCGTCGGCCTCTGCAGTCAACACAGCCCCAGCCACTCCGCCGCCGATCTGACGGCCAAACAGGGCAACCCCCCGGCCGTGCCCTGGCCTGTTCTCTGGCTTGTCCCAACCGGCGGCGTCCAGGGCGGCATCCATGACTTCACGGATCTGCAAGAAGTCGATGGGCCGGCCCAGGCCGTCTTCCTCGCCGGTCAGCAGGATGTTGACCCGTCTGAAAACGGCTGGGTCCATGCCCAGTTCACGGGCCAGCAGGTCGGTATGGCACTCCAGGGCAAAGGTGTACTGGTGGGCACCGGGTGCGCGGAAGTAGCCGCCGGCCACGGTGTTGGTATAGACCTGCAGAAACTCGAAGGTTGCGTTGGGTATCCGGTAGGCGCCGCCCACGTAGTGGTGGGTCGAAAGGTAGGCCCTGGGCTTCAAGGCCCCATAGGCCCCGCTGTTATGGACGGTGCGGACTTCGCGGGCGGTGATCTGGCCGTCGCGCTTGATGCCCGATTTGATGGTGACGAAGGTGGGGTGGGTCGGATTACTGGAGGTGAGTTCTTCCACAGAGCTCATGACGATCTTGACCGGCCTATCGGCCATCTTCGCCAGCAAATAAGCGATGGGCAGGTCGCGGGTGTCGCCCTTACCCCCGAAATCGCCCCCGATGGACGTCACGTTGACCCTGATGGTTTCTTCGTTCAAGCCCAGGGCTTCGGCCATCTGCCGCCGGGCCCGGAAGGGGGCTTTGCTGGAGCACCAAGCCTGTATCCGGCCGTCATCGTCGATGTCTATGACGCTAGTGAAAGGCTCGATGTAACCCTGATGACGGCTGGGGATAGAGAACGAGTGCTCCAAGACCACGTCGGCTTCTGCAAAACCCTTATCGAGGTCTCCTTTGGTCCAATAGAGCCTAGTCTGGCCGTTGTGAATGTCCGGGGCCAAGAATTCGGTGGGCGCTCCCACATAGGCTGCGATGTCGTCGTGGAGCAGAGGGGCATCGGTTTGCATGGCTTCCATTGGGTCAAAGACCGCCGGCAACACCTCGTAGTCGACGTCTATCAGCAGCAGCGCTTCGTCGGCGGCCTCTGGGGTCTCCGCCGCCACCGCCGCCACCCGGTCTCCGATGTAGCGGACCGTGTCCCAGCAGAGGACGGGGAGATCCCGCAGAACCTTGCCCTGAAGGAAACCGCGGGCGTCATCTCCCGTGACGATGGCCTTTACACCGGGGACAGCCCAGGCTGCTGTGGTGTCGAATCCGCGGATTCGGGCGTGGGGGTGGGGACTGCGCAGTATCTTGCCGGTCAGCATGCCGGGCAAGATGACGTCGGCAGTATACAGGGTCTCGCCAGTAACCTTATCCGGACCGTCAATGCGGCTGATGGACTGGCCGATGATTTCAGATTGGAAAACCATTTATTTTTGTCTTTATGTCCTTTGTTTAAGTGCCCTTTCTGCCACCCAGAGCGAAGCGAGGGGTCCCGTTGCTTTGGTCGAGCGTCCTTGAATCGCACAACGAGATTCCTCGTCGGCTGCGGCCTCCTCGGAATGACAGCGGGGAGGCGGAGCCATTCTGCGTTAACCGGCTTTACCCAGCCAGCGAACCCATGGGGTCCCAGGCGGGCAGGACGATGGGCTCAAGTTCCAGAGCCTTCTGTAGTTCCGGCGGCAGGTATTCCTTGGGAACGGCGATCTCGAACATGTACTCGGCGAACCAGGAGTCGTTCATCATGAAGAAGCCTTTGTTCCCCACTTTGTCGTCCCAACTGTTCTCCACCCGCCAGCGGCGCGGCACTCCATCCACCACGTCAACGCCGGTGAACATCATGGCATGGGTCATGGCTGTCTGGTGGTATTCCAACCTTTCCGCCTTGTTCATCGAGAAATCGGCGCCGTAGACGCTGGCGTAGTCGAACAGGTCTGCGTCCCACAAGCCCAAGTCCCGGTGCATCTGTTTGCCGGTGTCACACCCCATCCAGACCGACTTCCCGTCCTCCAGCATCTTCAGGGTGATGTCCTTCATTAACTGGATGTCGACGTTCAGATACCTAATGGCCGGGGCGTCCACGACGTTGCCAAGGTATTCGACGGTGAAGGTTGCGCCTTCGGGGCTGGACTCCCGAGGGTCGTGGACCAGGCTGACGTAGTCATGGATGTCGGTCCGGAGATAGTCGGCGGCGAACTGCAGCGGGGTCAGTTTACCCGACCGGGTGAATTTGTCGTCTTTGTCCTTCCACTGCCAGTCGACCTCTGTGGGCGGCGTGCCCAAGTGGATGCACAGCACGTCATAGATGACTTTCAGGGTCTGGTCTTTGATTCCGCGAAGTTCGTCCAGGCCCGATTCTTTGGCGTAAGCGTCACGTATCCGCTTGGCGCCCTGGCGGGTCTGGTAGTTGAGGCTGGCGTTCATGCGGCCTGAGTTGGCTGAACTTTCGGTCTCCGGCATGGATGTCTTGGGGACGACTCCGTGTTTGGCCACCAAGGCGGTGAACATGTCCCATTGGCCACCGTCGGATAAGGGGTTGCGCAGCAGGAAGTCGACAGTCCGATCGTCGGAGGGCCGGTCGGCGGTCTCGATGATCGCTTCTAATATAAAGTTGGCTCGTTCCAGCTTGTCCCAGAACATCAGGTAATTCTGGCTGAATTCAAACTCCTTAACGTTGAGAACGTTCCGAGTGTCTACCCGGCACAGGTTCAAGCCGGCGAACATCCAGCAGCGGCCGGACCGGGCCTGATTGGTCACGCCCCAGTCGTCCAGCACGATAGAGAAGGAATGGGGCGAATCGGTAACGATTGAGTGATCAAGGGCCATATCGTTGACGTCGTGCTGGGTGACGACGTTCTGCGCCATCCGCTTGGATGGGTCGGCGTCGAAGGTCTCCCGGAAGCCGCTGACCGCCTCCTGGGTTAATGCTCCGGGGCCGTTATTTGGTATGTCATTAGCCATCTTTCATCACCTGATATCGAACTCGATTTATGTCTTGATTAGTCTAATCGTTGGCGATCCAGTCAGCCACTCGTTCTCCGATCATGATCGTGGTGCAGTTGGTGTTGGCGCGGATGACGTCGGGCATGATCGAAGCGTCCGCCACCCGCAGTCCGGCGATGCCTCGCACACGGCCGAATTGATCGACCACCGCCATGGGGTCTGAATCAGGGCCCATCTTGCAGGTGCCAGATAGGTGCTGGCCGATCCAGACATTCTCTAGAAGCCACTGGTCCAGTGTGTCATCGGTGGCCAGGTCGGATTCAACCGGCGAGATTACCTCATCGACGATATCATTAAATGACTCGTGCTCCATCATATCTAAGATCATCCGCACGCCCTCCCGAAGACGCTCCCGGTCCCGCGGCGCCTCCAAGTAACGGCAGTCTATGAAAGGTTGTTCGTTGGGGTCATTGGAAGTGAGGAGCAGCTCGCCTGCGCTTTCGGCCAGCTCAACCATGCAGGTGAACCGGATGCCTTCCCCGGCCAACGGGTCGCCGCCTAGGGGAGTCCCGAACGATGAAGGGAAGATCTGCATATCGTTCAGGTGGCTGGAACCGGTGGCCGTATAGCGGAGCACCGTTTGCAGGCGGGGCGCGTCCGGATCCAGGGGAAAATCAGGTTTGGTCTTGACCCGCACTGGCACCAGAGGATGGTCGCGCAGGTTTTTGCCGACGCCCGGAAGATCCGCCACGACAGCGATACCCATATCCTCAAGATGTTTGGCCGGCCCGACGCCGGAAAGCATCAAAATCTGTGGCGAAGCGATAGCACCGGCCGAGAGTACGATCTGATCGGCCTCCATGCGGAAAACCTCGCCGCCGCTTTCCACCTCTACCCCATTGGCCCTGCCTCCCTCAATCAGAATGCGCCGGACGACAACGTTGGGGCGGATGGTGAGATTGAGCCGATGTCGGTTGGGATTGATGTAAGAGAGGGCCGTGCTCATCCGCACACCATTGGGATTGTTCATGGGGAAGGGCCCGAACCCGGTGGAGTCCGGGTTGTTGTGGTCATAGGTCTCGGGGTAACCGCCTTCCAGGCAGGCCGTCTTGAACGCATTCTGCAATGGCAGCCAGTCCTCAGGCTTATGGCGGCGCACTGGCACCGGGCCTTCCGAACCGTGGAAATCGTCTTGTATATCGGTATCGGTCTCCAACTTCCGAAAAAATGGCAGAAGGTTGATGTAGCTCCACTGGTCGTTGCCCCATTCAGCCCACCGGTCGTAATCCTCGGGGACGCCGCGCAAGAAAACTTGGCCATTGATTGCGCTGGTGCCGCCCATCACCTTGCCCCTGGGCACGGCGATCTCGTTGGGCTGGGCCGGAGTGGCCGTGCCGACGAACGACCAGTTATGAAGCGCGCCCATCTCGGATGCGGCCGGGCTGTAGCCGTATTTCACGTCGTCGGGAAGTCGGTCGAAGTCCGGGTAGTCCGGTCCCGCTTCAAGCAGCAGTACCGTGCGGTTGGCGTCTTCGGACAGCCGGGTTGCGATGGTCCCTCCCGCTGATCCGGCCCCGATAACGATTACGTCGTATTTCATCTTTTTTCCTCGATATAAGATTCTTGCCAGGCGGTTCCGCGTCGATTAGAACAGACGCTTGCTGACGCTCAGTTCTTGCAGGAAAAGCTCCAACCGTTCCTGGAATTCCGTGTCCGCAATCAGACCGTCATCGTCATCGCGGGACAGTGCCTCGGCTTCTTCCAAGGACGCCGCTGAGTAGTAGGAGGGGGGGATGCGGAATTCGGACTCTCCAGCCAGCACTACGGTGCCCAGAGTTGCGGGCTCCAGTTCCAACCGATCGGAGCTGCCCAGCTTCTCCCGCAGGTCGCTGACCCCGGCCATGCCGTGGTTCAAGTAGACCTCTGAAAGCAGGTCACGCTGTTTCTGGCTGGTTATGGTTTTCATCACCACCGAGTTCCCGATCCGGCGGCGGCGCAGGGCGGATGTGAGGAAAGCGTAGAGCAACACAGCGGCGGCGAACAAGCCCAGAATCACAGCCGCCCCAATGAGAAAGAGAATCGCGCGCACAAGTTGGACGGCCCAATCGCCGCCAAATAGGTCAGAGAGGAATCCGGGCCCTTCGACCTCAACTGGGATCCGAGTCACTACGATCTCATCGATTCCCGCGATCTTGCCTAGGGCAATTATCTCGGGTTCAACGTCCTTAGCATGCACCACCAACATATTGAAAACGAAGAACTGGCCCTTCTCAACGATTGCTTTGTCGAACTGGACGATGTCTTCGCCGACGACCTGGGGGTTGGATTTTTCGTTCAGATAAGTGGAGCTGGCCTCGATGGGTCTGGCTTCTATCACACGGCCACCGTCTACTTGAAGACCCCAAATCTGGTCCTGGTCGAATTGGGTCTGCAGGATATCGACCTCGCCGTTATTGATCACCCGCATGGCGTAGATGCGCAGGTTCAGGTTCTCGCCTTGGATATCTTCGTTCTGGAACGTAATCTGAAGGTCTTCCACCGGAGTCCGAACATCCAAAACGTCGGTCTCGCGCAGGATCTCATAGGTCAATTTGGGGTCGGGTTCGCTGAGATTAGATAGCCCGAAAAACAGGGCCAGAAAAACCGAAACAGCGAACGTCAGCGCGGCAAAAGCCCCACTGCGGTGTTCATTGGCCCACCGCGCTAGTCTTTGAACCTGGGCTGGTATACGGGATTCAGGAAGGGCGGCCATGAAATGCTCTCACCCTAACGCACAAATTCGGAGGCCGGAGCGCTGACATTGATGTTCTCAACGTCGGGCAGTGTGGCCCTTATTTCCTGCATCCGGCCAGCGTCGTAGCCGGCGGTCAGCTCCTTCAGGCGAGGATAGACCTCTTCGCTGAAAAGCTTCATTGACGACAGCGTCTCGTCGAAGGTCATGAACCCCGCCTGACTCATCATCATCAGGTTTCCAAATCCACCGCAGTAATCATAGAAGTTCTTGATCTGGTCATAGACCTGGTCCGGCGTACCGGCGAAGACGTTGCCCCGCGCCATTTGCTCCGCCAGGGTTGTGGCGGTCGGCAGACCGGTGCCGGAACTGTTGCCCCGCATCATGGTGGCCGCCATGGCCGTCGAGTGGTAGCCGGGCGGGTTGCTGTACTGGGACGGGACCTTGTTTGAGGTCATGTACCAGAGCAGTTTCTCGGCGACATCCAGCCCCTCTTGCTCGGTCTCGCCGACACTGATCAGGGCGCAGTAGGCCAGCCGGTCTATGGGCATCTCCTTCCCGTGGGAGTCGAGGTATCCCTGACGGTAACCGTCGAAGATGCTCCGTATCCGGGGATAACCGGCCAGGAACACCGCTCCGATATGCCCCCTTTTCGCGACCTGGGCGGCAGACTCAGCGCTGCCCATGGTTACCCATACCGGAGGGTGTGGCTGCTGGTAGGGCCGGGGCCAGATGTTGATCTGCCGGGCGTGGAACCAACGGCCTTCGAAACTGAAGGGCCCGTCGTGGGTGGTCCAGGCTTTGGTGATCAAGTCGTGGGCCTCCCACAGCTTCTCGGTTCCCCGGTATGGGAAGACATTGGCCGGCGCGATCTCATATGGCACGCCGCGCACGAAACCGCATTCCAGGCGGCCCCTGGACAACACATCGATCAACGCCATCTCTTCCGCCACGCGGACCGGTTGGCTGCGGTTGGCTACTGGATTACCCAGGATGAGCAGCCGGGCGTTCTTGGTCTCTCTGGCCAGTATCCCCAGCATGATAGGCGCCGCCGGAACCATACAGGTGGCCGTCTGGTGGTGCTCATTGTTCATGATGTTGAGGCCCATCTCGTCGGCGGCGCACCACATATCCAGATACATGTTGTAGAGGTCGGCACCTCTGCTGGGGTCAAAATGCTTATTGGGCAGGTTCACCCGGATGGACTCGTAGGAGTCGACGTCCGGAAGGTCGGGATAGGCGTCTTCGGTGAAAAACCAGGCTCTCAAATCAGGCACCTACTACATAACGATTTCGAAAAAACAGGGTCTATTGACGGCCAACTAGCTTGAAGCGAATTCCATGAAACGGGCCACGAACTCGCCGGGCTGCTCAATATGCGGGTGATGCCCCGCCTGGGAAATCACAGACATGCTCGCGCTGGGTATCAAGTCCCGCAGCGCCGCGCCGTAGTCAGTGGTCACGATGCCGTCGTTCTCGCCCCAGATCAGCAGCGTGGGTATGTCGATTCGATGCAAGCGGTAGCGGAGTTTCGGATTATGCATGTATGGCTCCCAGGTATAGAGCCCGTGGGCAACCCTGTTGGCCGCCACCGTCTGTAGCTCGTCGTCTGTCATCTTCGCGAAGTCCGGGGCCTGGGAACGGTCATGCCAGGCTGCATCCAACAGTTCCTCGGCCGGGAGGGCAAATACGTCGGCCACGTCACGGTCGAAGGGGCCGCCCCGCTTGATACCCACCGAGTCCACCAAGACCAACTTGGAGAAGCGGCCAGCGCTGATCACGGCAAGCTCAGCAGCCAACCAACCGCCCATGGAGAACCCCATCAGGATGGCGTCTTTGAGGTCCAGGGAGTCGATCAGGTCCAGATACAGGAATATCAGGTCTTGCAGGTTGTCGAAATGCTCCGGGATGGGCGTGCCGCCGAAGCCGGGATGGGTAGGATGCATTAACTCAAAACTGCCGGAAAGACTCTCTGCGAAAGGCAACCGGTCCAACGGGCCGTCTCCGCCGTGGAGCACTAATACCGTAGGGCCGGAGCCCTGCCTTACTACGGGAACGTCCACCCCATGCAGTGAGACCACAGTTGATGTGTCGCTGGTCATGCCCGTCCTTCCACCGATGTTAGTTGCCGGTACTCGCACCGGGAGTCTGGGAGATTGTACTTCTAGAACCCAGGCCAGGCAAACTAAGCCAGATAACAAAAAATTCAGCCCAGGAGCGATTCCTGGGCCGAATTTATGCTTGGCTCTGAGTCTAGGTCTATTGTACTAGCGGCGGGTTTGTGATGTAGTCTTCCGCCAGTTTCCGGCCAATCTCCCTCATGCTCTTGATGTCCTCTTCGGCGCTACCCACTGCCGGTGAGTAGACCACGGTATCGTTGCAATAGGTCGATTGCGGCTTCTCGTCCCGGGACAGCACATCAGGGTCTCGCCCTTCCTGCACAGCCTGGATACCGTTCTTGACCAGCTTGCGGAACATGGTGATGCCACGGTCGGTGGCCCCGAGGTGCTCCATGCCGTGGATGGCTATGGGCCTCTGGCTGACCTGGGCTTCGTAGTCCGTGGGCTGGCGTTGCTGGTCTTCCAGGTTCTCGGTGATCGGCAGTTGGGCGGGGAGCATCTGCTCTCGGTCGGCCCACCATGCCGGTGTGCTTTCGTCCGTCACGCTGATGTGCCGGAACTCCAGCAGCATGGTGTGGGTATCGTCTTGGGGGACGATCCAACGGCTCATCATCGGGCCGTCGAACTCATGGGGATCCTGGCCGGTCTCCCAGATGGGCGCCACCTGCTGCAGGTTCGGCATGATGTTCTCCACCATCCGCACCCAGACGTTGTCGCCCATGCGCCGGGTGGCGATGTAGATCATGCCGACTGGGGTCTCGATGAAGTCCAGTTCGGGTATCACGCCGAATTCTTCTGTGAACTGCGATCCGGAGACGATGGTGTGGAGGAACGATGTGTGGACCGGGTCCATGGCGTTCTCCAGAATTTGCAGCCAGTTGCAGGGGTAGTCGTACTTCTTGCCGGGAATCATGCGGTACCCTTCCCGTTCGTAGGAGTCGAACAGCGGGAAAGGAGGCATCTGGTCCGGCGGGCCCATGTAGGCGAATACGGTGCCATTGTATTCATGGGTCGGGTAGGCGCCGTGGCACAGGCGGTCCTTTAGGGTGCTGTCTTCCGGCTCACCCGGCGTTTCCAAGATTGTCCCGTCCACATCGAAGAGCCAGCCATGGTAGCAGCACCTGATGCCCTTTTCGGACACCAACCCAAACTCCAGGGATGTTCCGCGGTGCGGACAGTGGGCTTCCACCAGACCGATCCGGCCGCTGAAGTCCCGGAATGCAACCAACTCCTCGCCAAGAATCTTTAGGGCAACCGGCAGGTCCTTGAGGTCGTCGGAAAAGGTCACCGGCTGCCAGAACCGGCGCAAGTACTCCCCACAGGGCGTGCCCGGGCCGATGCGAGTCAGTTCGGCGTCTTCTTGAGGTATCTCGCGGTGATAATAACCGCCATAGCGGGTGGAAAGAAACGGTGCTCGAGTGGCCATCTGTAGCCCCCATTTTGTAACTGAGTCAGGGTATTAGTCTGGTCCACCGATCCATCGGCGAAAGCGCCCCGTGCGAAGCAGTATCGCCGTAAAGACGAGTATCCACCGGAGCCCCTATATATCGGGATTACCCATATAGAATATCGGCTGAGCGGATATTGGTTGGGCGAATTATAGGTTCCAAATCAGCCCCAGGTCAACCGGTATCGAGACCGTGTTATTGGGCAGTGCGGCCGCCATCGATCACCAACTCTGAGCCTGTGACAAAAGACGACTCGTCCGAGGCCAGATACAACACTCCGTAGGCAATCTCTTCCGCCCGGCCGAACCGGCCCAGGGGGACGCGTCCCTTCATAATCTCTAGGTTATTCTCGTCGGGCCTGGTGGCGCGGAGCATGTCAGTCTCGATGGGGCCGGGATGGACCGAGTTGCACCGTATATTCTCGGCAGCGTATTGGATCGCAGTGGATTTACTGAAGATGCGGACGGCCCCCTTACTGGCAGCGTAGGCGCCCGATGTGCCAGGCTGGGGCGCGATACCGGCGCCGGAAGATATGTTGACGATGGAGCCGCCACCGCCGGCCCTCATGATGGGTATGGCTTGCTTGCTACCCAAGAAGGCCCCTTTTACGTTGATATCCATGGTCCGGGTCCAGTCGGCTACGCTGGTCTCCTCAACGTTGCCCCGGGCCGTGATGCCCGCGTTATTGACCAGGATATCCAGCCTGCCAAACCGGCTGGTCACCTCGGCAGCGGCCTGCTCCCAGTCCGTTTCGTTGGTGACGTCGAGCCGAACGAATACGCATTCCCCTCCGGCGGCGGTGATCTCCTCCGCCGTCTTGCGCCCCTCATCCTCCAGAATGTCGCAGATGACAAGCTTCGCACCTTCCTGGGCAAATACCTTGGCCACGGCGGCGCCGATTCCCCTGGCCCCGCCGCTGATCAAAGCTACTTTATTCTCAAGCCGCATGTGTCCCCCTTAAATCGAACAGGTTTTCAACGGCTAATAGTATAAGCGGTGCCGGGCCAGCTTCACTCGAGGGCGTAAACGTGGCCGTCGTCGCTGCCTATGTAGACCACGCCGTTGCTGATCGCCGGAGAGGAAACCATGTCATTCCGGGTCTTAAACCGCCATTTCTCCTAACCGGTCTCCGAGTCCAAAGCGTAGACATTCCCGTCAAAGCTACCGAAGATGACGGTCTTTCCCACAACCGCCGGGCCAGTATCCACCCAATCTCCAGTCTCGAACCTCCAGACCTCTTACCCGGTTGTGGAGTTCACCGCGTGAAAATTCTTGTCGCGGCTGCCGAAGTAGACCAGCCCATTCACCAACGCCGGCGAAGACTGGACCCCGATGTCGGTGGGGAAAACCTATAGTTTTCCCCAGTTTCTACGGAAATGGCGTAGAGGCCCGGCGAACCCAAGTCGTCGTCACTCCCAACGTAGACCGTGTCTTCCGAAACATTGGGTTTGGTCCTGATCTGTCCGTCAGTCTTGAACAGCCATCGAAGATTGGTGTTGTAGCCGCCGAAGTGCTGAAAATTTGGCCGGGCGTCGGAAACAACATCCCTGCTAGAGCCGGCGGGCGTCGCCTCTAGAATGAGGGTCTTGGTGGCGCGGGGGACGAGGGTTTCGGGGGCTGGCGTGACCGCGCCGTTGGAGCAGGCAACAAACAAAGTTATGCGAGCGAACAGGAATGCGATCAAAAAGCCGAAGGGTTTATGCATGCATATATGAACTACGCAACGTCGGCGGCATCAGACGCCCAGACACCATACACAAATGGAAACATCGATCAGACTGATCGAGCAGTTCAATAATCGTTTTAGTCCGGTGGGTGCGTTAGTCACCGGACAAATGAAAACAGGCCGGGGAATACCCGAGCCTGCTTGTTGGTTCGTGGGCGTAGGTGCTTTGAGAACCTAAACCCCAGTCCACTCAAACCCCAGATTGGCGTAGCGGCAGAAGACGGTGCCGCCGGGAGCGGCGAGGGGGCCGTTGGCGGCTAGCATAGCGATAATATGCTGCTCGCCGGGGGTGGCGCTGTCGCTTAGCAGCACCCGCTGGGGCACGTTGAAGCCCTGGATGGCGCCCCGGTCGCGGTTGCATTCGCCGTCGATCCAGATCTCGCCGTAGTCGTCGATGCAGGTCTCAAACTGGACCCGAATACCGTCAACGGGGTGGCCGTTCACCGTATCGGGGAGAGTGATGTTTATGCGGTACCACATGAAGCTGAAGCCGTGGGAATTCCGCTCGGCCAGGTCGTGGCAGATCTCCCAGCCAGAATCGTCGTAATCGGCCAGGCGGGCCGGGCTGCCAGCTGATTGCTCAACCAGACCCTCGTTGGGCTCGCCGGGCACGTACCCCCGGGCGTACCGCCACGTCCCTTTAACCAACTCTTGGCCTGCGGGGTCTCCTAGATAGATGGTTTCTCTCGGCATTTTGTAATTCCTCGTTTTTTAATTACCAGGATCGAGGGGCTGGCTGTTGTCGCCTTCGAAGGCCCAATGAAAAGCCTGGGTGAGCAGTTTGGTGTTGGCTTCGCCATCGAAGCGGTGGCCGCACTCGGGGGCCTCCCTGACCAGGAAAGACTTGGCGGCGAACTTGCCTGTCCGCAGTATCCGGGCCAGGTAGCCGGCCATGGGGTCTTGGGCGCCATAGACCAGGTAGATGTCGCCGGTAAAGGCCGTTACCCCCTCGTAGAACGGGTCTCCCACGCTGTCGTAGGTCGACAGCAGCAGGATCCGCTTGACGCTGGGGTACCGGTAGGCCACCGCCCCCACGGACGAGCCGCCCGAGGAAAATCCGGTCAGGTAGATATCCGGTGAATCATTCCCACAAAGCTCTTTGGCGTTCTCCAGCGACCAGTCGATAGTATGGCTCAGGCTTTCAATAAGAATCTTGTTCCAACTGGCGCCCTGGTAGGAGTAGGGCTCCCATTCCAACTGGACTTGGAAGTCGGGCCGGGGGGCATTGAAGGTGACCAGGCTGGCCAGACCACGCTCTTGGAGGTACAAGCCCATGTTCCGCCAGCGGTCCTCACGGCCGTCCCTGAGCTCTCCGGAACCGGGCGAGTTGACGATCACTTTCCCCGCTTCGGATGGGTAAGCGGCAATGGGTACGCCATACCGGACAGTTTCACCCGTCTCTGACTCGGTCTCCAGAAAAAGGGTTTTGTCGATGGCTACCAACGTACTAACCGGCGGCCAGTGGCGGGGGACCGGCTGATTCGCCACTGCCTGAAAGGGATTTGTGGAGGGATATTACTGATCTGCCAAGGGTCTCCAGCCCAGCGATGGCCTTGGGGTCGGCCAGCTTGCCGTCCTGGAAGTGCTGGGACTGCAGGTACACTTGACCGGGCACCAGGTGGGCGCCGAACCAGGCCAGGACCGGCCGCAATTGGGTGTCCACCGTCAGATAGTGGTGGTCGGTGGCCCCCATACCGATGAGTCCGCAGGCCTTGCCCATCATGTCTTCTACCGCGATATGGTCCAAGAGGTTCTTGAGGGCGCCGGTGAATGACGCCCGGAAGATGGGCGTGGCGATGAGGTACATATCCGCCGCCGTTACCTGCTCCAGCACCTTCTGGGTGTCATCTCCGTAGGCATCAGCCGGCCGGCCGTCGGCGAACGAAATCCGGTGGTCGCCCAGGTGAATCAATGTCGTGGTGACAGACGGGTCATGGTTTGAGGCAGCCTCAAGGGCCCGCTCCAACGCCTGGTGCAAACGACCCGGGCTGGTCACCGAGCCGTGGATGCCCAATAGAGTCGGCACTTCTAGTTACTCCTTTTACTTATTCCAACGGCATCCGCTCGTCCTGTGCGTGTCGAAGGACATTGCCTCACCACGAGTGGGTACAAGAAATCCGTCTATCCAGTTTTCCCGGCGGATTTCCCACTGGAATTCTTAGAATACCGGTTCTCTGGTTTCGGCAGTCCTAGATTGCCACGGAGGGTGTCGGCCTCATACTCGGTGCGAAACAAGCCCCGCTCTTTCAATATGGGCAGCACCTGGTCCACAAAATCGTCGAAGCCCTGGGGCAGGACACTGGGGACCAGCATAAAGCCGTCTGCCGCGCCATTCTCAAACCAATGCTGCATCGTGTCCGCAACCTGGGTGGGTGTGCCGATGAATTCGTGTCTTGGAGTCGTCGACCGTATCGCCATCTGCCGTAGGGTCAGATTTTCGTCCTTGGCAACCTGCTTTATGCGGTCGGTGGTGCTCTCCCAACCGTTACGGCCGAAGTCGCCCAGATCAGGGAACGGCTCGTCTAGGTCGTAGGGCGAGAAGTCCATATCGTTGAAATACCGGCCCAGATAGTTCAGAGCGTCGCCGATGACCACCAGGTTAGCGATCTCCTGGTACTTGGCCTCAGCTTCTTCGGGGGTGTCACCGACGATGGGCGAGCAGCCGGGCAGGATCAGAACTTCATCGGGGTTACGGCCAGCCTCTCCTGCCCGTTGCTTGATGTCAGTGTAGAAGCTAGCGGCGTCGGCGCTGTTCGCCTGACCGGTGAAGATGGCGTCGGCTACCTTGGCGGCGAATCCTCGGCCTGCTTCTGACGACCCAGCCTGAATCAGGACCGGGCTGCCCTGCTTGGAGCGGGAGATGTTCAGCGGGCCCTGCACCGAGTAAAACTCCCCCCGATGGTCGAGGCGGTGCATCTTCGATGGGTCGATGAATACCCCTGACTCCTTGTCCCGGATGAATGCGTCATCCTCCCAGGAGTCCCAGAGCCCTTTGGTGATCTCAACGAACTCGTCGGCCATCTGGTAGCGTGTGTCATGCTCGGGATGCTCCGGCTTGCTGTAATTGGCGGCTGAGCCTTCCAGCGGCGAGGTGACGATGTTCCAACCTGCCCGGCCGTTGCTTAGGTGGTCGATGGACGAGAACTGGCGGGCCACGGTGTATGGGTCGCTGTAGGTGGTGGACAGGGTCGCCGCCAGACCGATGTTGGTGGTGACCATCGACAGCGCGGCTAGTAGTGTCAGCGGCTCGAATCGAATCAGGAAATTAGGGTGGGATTTCTCGCTGATATAGAGCCCATCACCAAAGAAGACGAAGTCCAGTTTCGAGTCTTCGGCTTTGCGGGTCATACCTTGATAATACTCCAGGTTCACCGCGCCGTCGGGAACGGCGCTGGGATGACGCCACGACGCCATGTTGCCACCGCTGCCGGAGAAGAATACGCCCAAGCGCATCTTTCGTTGTTCGATCATGCTACTTCCTGCCCTTGTTCCGCACTGTTGATCCGTTCAGTCATCGCCTGACTCAGCAGCTCATACGAACGGAGTCGCCTTTCGAAGTCGTTGATGGCCGTCACCACCACTATCTCTTCCACATTATGTAACGTCTGGATGTCCAACAACTTCTGCAAAGCCAGCTCCGGCGAGCCGTGCACCACAGGAGCGTCGGTTACGTTTATCTCGAACTTCTCGCCCGATTGTTTCCCAAAGTTTTTAGCGGATTCCAAGTTACCGGCGGTCAGTGTCCGGCCGCTCTCCAAAGTGATACGAACGACCTTTATCTCAGCGGCATAGGCGGTAGCCTCGTCGGCGGATTCTGCTACCACCACGGGTAGCGCAAGCATGGCTCGTTTCTGTCCGGGGCCTGAGGCTTCGGACCGCGAATGGTAGGTTTTCATGGCATCCGTCATGACGTCTTGGTCGCTGTTTAGGAAGAGGGCGAACACGTAGGGAATGCCAAATTCGGCGGCCATCTCGGCGCTGGAAACCGACGTTCCCAGCAGGTAAAGGCCTGCCGATTCGGGAGGACGTGGGCTGGCCATCAGCCCGTGCAATGGATGGTCTTCAGACAGGTCTCCGGCGAGGAAGTTGCGCAGTTCAGTTATCTTGTCGCCGATGGATCGTTCGCCGGCCACCGCCTCTTGTAAGGCCATGGTCGATTGGGGTAAACCACCGGGCCCGCGGCCGATGCCCAGGTCAACCCTGCCGGGGGCCAGGGACGCCAGCACATTGAAATTCTCTGCAACCTTGTAGGGGCTGTAATGCTGCAGCATCACGCCGCCGGAACCGACGCGGATGCGGCTGGTCTTGGCCAGCAGGTGGGAGATCAGGACCTCGGGCGACGACCCCATAACTCGGTCCGAGCTGTGGTGCTCGGCCACCCAATAGCGGTGGTAGACCCAGCCGTCGGCCTTGGTTGCCAGCTCGATGGTGCGCTGGAAGGACAGGGCGGCGTCCTCGCCCTGGTGCACCGGACTCTGGTCCAGGATGCTAAGTGTTAAATTAAGGCGCCGACCGTTGGTGTTCATGCATTCCGTAGTTGTTCCAGCTTTGGCAGATACTTTGGTTCTACCGGTCGCACAATTCTACATCGTTTCCGGCCAGCCGTGGGGCAGGCGCCAGGGGTCTCACCTAGGCTAACTCTGGGAAAGTCTAAAATTTCGTGAAACTTGAACCGTAAAATCAGCGGTACTCCGCTAGCTATCGGGAATAATCTCGGCCCTATACTGAGGTAATTCAATACCGTAAATATCGTTTCACGCCGAGAAATTTGAGGGTAATGATATGGCGCTGTCCGATAACCCGTATCCGGTCCAGTTTTCCGTAGACAGTCCCGAAGAGAGCCGGGACCGCATGAGCGTTTTCCTGCGCTTTATCTTGGCTATTCCAATCGTGATCTTGTTCGCAGCAGTCTCCGGCGAGTCGGCGGGTATACGTTCTTTCGGGGGAGCAGCCGGCGGGACCTTGATGGCCGGCCCACTACTGATGATCTTGTTCCGTCAGAAGTACCCAAAGTGGTGGTTCGATTGGAACTTTGCGCTTTCTAAATTCACGAACCGTGTTGCGGTTTATCTGTTCATGCTGAGGGATGAATATCCCTCCACAGACGAGGAACAGGCCGTCCATCTGGAGCTACCGTACCCCGACGTAGAGCAAGATCTGAGCAAATGGCTCCCTTTGATCAAATGGTTCTTGGCCATCCCCCACTACATCATCCTGGCGGTCCTGTGGGTCTTGGTGGTATTCGCGGTGATAATTTCTTGGTTGTCCATCCTGATCACCGGAAACCACCCATCCGGTTTGTTCAATTTCGTCGTCGGCGTGATGCGCTGGACCAACCGGGTGGGCGCGTATGCCTTTGTTTTGGTCACCGATGTCTACCCACCGTTCCGCCTTGACCCGTAGTTAGATTTCCCTAAGGCAAATCGCCGGTTGTGCATTAGACCCGCCTTAAGAGCCCCCGGGGTATTCCCCGATTTACCATTTGGCGATTACAATCTAAGGCGCGATATAGTCAATCATCATGATGGGGAGAACCACGGTAAAACTCTTCCTATCATCGACCTACCATCAACTTACCATCGAAGGACTCGACGTTCCTCTAGATGCAATTCCCCCGCCTTCAAGTCCACTACGCCTGGGTCATAATCGGCCTCTCTGTTCTGCTATATCTTGGCGGAGGTTCGATCACCCAAGCATTTGGCGTGGTTATCCTCCCCTTGCAAGACGAATACGGCTGGGGCCAAGGCTCCATCACGCTGGCATACGGCATCTCAGCCATCATCAGCGCGGTGCTTTCGCCGGTCATCGGTACGGCAACCGATAAGTACGGCGGAAGGCCGGTGTTGTTCGTGGGGGTTGTGTGCTTCTTCATCGGCACGGCCATGTCCGCGATGGCAACCGAGGTCTGGCACATCTGGATATCCTACGGACTCTTTCTGGGAGTCACCCAGAGTTGCCTCAATGTGGCCTTGATCACCACTGCGACCTACTGGTTCCGCGAAAAATTGGGAGTCGGAGTAGGGTTACTGCAGTGCGCTCAGGGCGTGGGTCCGGCGGGCACAACTCTGCTCATCGGTATCCTGTTGGCCCACTACGACTGGCGAGTCGCCTTCTGGAGCCTGGGAATCGGCGGTGGCGCTGCCATGGCCATAATCGTGTTCTTCTTCCGCAGCAAACCGTCGGACATGGGCCTTGATCCCCTCGGTGGGGCTTGGTCGGGTGCGGCCGGTCAAGAATTCAGCCGTGAGATTCGCATGGTCCGGGACAAGGCCAGGGCGGCCTCTATCCAGTCCACATCGGCGTTCTGGAAATTGGTGCTGGTGCACTACCTTGGCTGTGTGTCCCACGCCATAGTGATCGTATACATCATCCCCATCGCCGTGCTGTCCGGAGTTGGTCCGGTGGCGGCGGCAGGGGTACTCAGCACCTTGGCGTTAGTCAGCGGACTGACCAGGTTCTTGACCCCAGTGCTGGCCGACTCTCTGGGCGCCAGAGGCACCATGGCAGTCATGTACGTACTGCAAGGACTGCCGGTGTTGATGCTGTTCTGGATCAACGACACCTGGAGCTTCTATCTATTCGCAGTCGTCTTTGGCGTCGGATACGGCGGGGAGGGGTCGGCTTTCCCAATCATCAACCGCCGTTACTACGGAGAGGGCTCCCTGGGCCGCTCCTTCGGCTGGCAACTCTCCGGGGCGATGCTGGGCATGGCCACCGGCGGGTGGATCGGCGGCGTATTGTTCGGGTTCTACGACGACTACCTGCTGACTATCGCCTTATCGGTGGCCGCAAGCCTAGCGGGAGCCGCAGTCATCATGTCCATGGACCAGACGGACCGGGTATTGATCCTCGATTGGGAAGAAGGACTGCCTCCCGAGGCAAGGTCGACACCGGTCCCCGCCGCCGACTAGATATTCGGCCGTTGCTCGTACCACCGGGCGTGCTGCTGGTAGGTGTAGGCCGCCTGGATCACGCCTGGTTCGTCGAAGGCTTTACCCGCTATCTGCATGCCCACCGGCAGCCCCGCCTGGGTGAAACCGCATGGCACTGAGATCGCCGGCAGCCCGGTGACGTTGAATGGCGCGGTGAAAGACCGGCCCCGGATGGTGTCGTTGGGGTCGTAGCCTTCGAACGCCGGCGCCGGTTGGGTCATGGTCGGCGTCACAAAAAAGTCTACCTTTTGCAGCGCCGCCGCAAATTCCCGCTTGCTCCATTGGCGGCAGCGTTGGGCCTGCAGGTAATCTCCGGCGCTGAGCATGCCGCCGATGCGGAACCTAGCCCGGACGATCTCACCAAAGTCCTGGGGCCGGGTCCTCAGGTTCGGCTCGTGGAAGGCAAAGGCCTCGCTGACCATGATTATGGTATTGGCTGCGCGCACGTATTCGAGGCTTGGCAGCTCCACGGTCTCGATCTTGGCGCCCAGACTCTCCAGCTCGCTCACCGCCTTCTCGACAACGGCTACCACCTCTGCGTTAACGCTGGGGTCGGCGTCGAAGAAATAGTGGCGAGGCAGACCAATGACCTTGCCACGGATGTCCTCCCTGAGCGACAGCGAATAGTCGGGAACCGGCGCTTTGCTGCTGGTGGCGTCCTTAGAATCATGGCCCGCGATGGCCTGGAGCATGTAGGCGCTGTCTTCCACCGTCCAAGTCATGGGGCCCACGTGGTCCTGAGACCAACTCAGGGTGACCACCCCAGAGCGGCTGACCCGGCCGTAGGTGGGTTTCAGGCCCACGATGCCGCAGAGAGAAGCGGGGCCGCGGATGGAGCCGCCGGTGCAGGAACCCAATGCACCCATGGCCTGTCCTGACGATACGGCCGAGGCCGACCCACTACTGGAACCGCCGGTGATGTGGTCTAGATTCCAGGGGTTGCGGGCTGGCTCGAAGGGCGTGGTCCAGTCGGGGCCGCCCAGGGCGAATTCGTGCATGGCCAGCTTGCCCAGCAAGATAGACCCGGCTTCTTTCAACCGAGCAGTTGGGGTGGAGTCCTCGGTGGGGATGCGGTCGAAATCAACTCTGGAGCCTGCGGTAGTGCGTATCCCTGCAGTGTCGTAGAGGTCCTTCAGGGCGATGGGTATCCCGTGGAGCGGACCTTTGTACCGGCCGCTGCGAATCTCCGCTTCGGCGGCCCGGGCTTCACCCATTGCCTCATCCGACAGCAGGGTGATGAACGAGTGCAAGGTGTCGTCGGTCTCAGCGATCCGGTCAAAGAGCGCCTGGGTCAGTTCCACCGGTGAGAGCTCGCCGTCTTTCAACAGCTTGCCCGCTTCATGAATCGTTAAATGGTGTAACGCCTTGCCAGTTTGAGCCATTCCTATGCCCCCACTAATACAGAGTCCCTGCCCGTCGCAGGGGAAGGTCACGATGGGGGTAATTCTCGGCCCCCGGTAAAATGCCTTAGATTCAGTTAGTCCGGGTGAAACTCCACCACCATTTCCTCGGAACCTAAATTGATCGAGTGCAACATCGCCGTGTACCCCAGGTACAGCTCATAGATAGGCTTGAGGTGGTCTAGTTCTACCTGGTCCATGCCCAGACCTGCCCGGTCGGCCATGAACTTGAATTCTTCCATCGAAATTTGTTGTTCAGCCATAGCTGCCACTCCTAGATTCCGGGTAGAGTTCCTGAAAATATCTTTTGATCCCAATCTATCGGGACTACTAAGGTGGCCATGCGAATCGAATATGGACAGGGCCGCCTTGTTATTGCCCGCTTGGGAAATTATCCGCAGGTGATCTTAGGCGTACTTCCCGGAGTCTTGGGGCACTGTGCCTTCTCTGCCGGAATCGGCCATCTCCAAGCGGGTAGTCCTGGGCCAGGTACGCTTCAAGTCGTCTTGGACGCTGAAATGGAGGACTCCCAAGCCTTGAACTTCTAGTTCCACCTTGTCAGCGTTCTGGAATGCGCTGAGGCCCCGGTGGTTGGTACCGGTGGCGATGACGTCGCCGGGCTCCAGTTCGTGAATAGAGCTGACCCATTCTATGATTCTTGGAATCTTATGGGCCATGTCGTCGGAGTTGAACGACTGTTTCAGGTCCTCATTGACCCAGAGATTTATGGACAATTTCTGGGGGTCGTTTATCTCGTCGGCGGTGACCAGATAAGGACCCATGGGTGCGAAGGTGTCCCTGGACTTCATCTGGTAGAAGGTGTTCCCGCCAGCCTGCAGGCCCCGGGCCGAACCATCAATGAAATTCATGTACCCAAAGATGTAGTCGAAGGCGTCCTCCTGCTTCACGTTGCTGGCGTGCTTGCCGATCACCAACGCGAACTCGGCTTCTCCCTCGAATATGCTGGCGGGGATGTCGGGTAGGACCATGGTGTCTCCATCGCCGATCACGGAGTTGGGCGACTTTTGGAAGGCGTTTATGGGGGCCGGCTCGTCCCGTGTGCCATCCTCCATGTAGTTGACCGCCATGCAGATGATATTGGGAGGCTTGGGCAGGGGCGACCGCAACCTGACCTGGTTGAGGGGAGCGCCTTGGCCGCTGTCCGCCGCCTGCTGCAACGCCGCGCGGTGCTGGGAGAAATGCTCAATCACCTTGCCGATCAAGTCTTGGGGGGAGGTATGGTCGATTCCGCTCACCACTCCTGAAACGTCGACCACGGTGTCATCTTTGACCACACCTAGTTTGAAATCATCGAAGAATACCAGTTTCATAGCTCTCCTTACTATCGGTCCGCTGGGCCATCGACCGGACGATCTGTGTTGCGGGCATGTTACTGGCCCACCGGCCCGGTGGCAAGAGTGGCGTTTTTTTGCGCGTCTTTGCCTTCTGTCCGGCACACCGGTTCCTGGCGTATAGTAAGGGCAATCAGAACTCCGGCTTAGGAAGGAGATCAGGGACCCCATGACCAGCTACATCACACATCTGGAATGCACCGTCTGCGGCAAGAGTTACCCCCACGAACAGTTGATTGGCATTAGCCCATGCTGCGAGAAAGTACTCTTCGCCCGCTACAACCTGGACAAGCTGGGACGTGAGGTCGATCGCGACAGCTTGGTCAGCCGGCCCGATACCATGTGGCGGTATGCCGAGCTTCTTCCGGTGAACGATCCTGCTGACATCGTGAGCCTAGGCGAGGGCGGCACGCCGTTGATCAAGTCGGTCAATCTGGCCAACAACCTGGGGATGCGCAACCTCTACATAAAGGAAGAAGGCCTGAATCCCACTGGCACCTTCAAGGCCAGGGGCATCTCCGCGGCGGTTTCCAAGGCTGTCGAATTAAAGGTGAACGGTTTCACCATGCCTTCGGCGGGAAACGCGGCCGGCGCCGCTGCGGCCTACGGGGCTAGAGCAGGGATGGAAACTAAGGTATTCATGCCCCAAGACGCTCCCGACGCCAACAAGAAAGAGACATTGGTCGCCGGGTCTGAATTGAATCTGGTCGAGGGCCTAATCAACGATGCGGGCCGCGAGGCTGTGGCTGTGGCCAAGGAATTAGGGTTCTTCGACCTCTCAACTCTCAAGGAGCCGTACCGCGCCGAGGGAAAAAAATCTATGGGCCTGGAAATGGTCCAACAGCTTGGTTGGAAGATGCCCGACGCCGTGATATATCCCACCGGCGGCGGTACCGGAATCATTGGCATGTACAAGGGGTTCAAGGAGCTATTAGAGCTTGGGTGGATCGAAGGAAGACAACCCAAGTTCATCTCGGTGCAGGCCGACGGTTGCCAGCCCATCGTCAGGGCATTCGACGCCGGCGCCGATACCTCTGAGATGTGGGAGAACGCCACCACCAAAGCCGACGGCCTCCGGGTGCCCCATCCTTTCGCCGATTATCTGATATTGGAAGCAATACGGGCCACGGGCGGGACTGCTCTGGCGGTCTCGGACGAAGAAATGATTGCCGCAATGTATGAGATGGCCACCGCTGAAGGTATCTTCCCAGCCCCTGAAGGGGCGGCGACGTTGGTGGGGTTGAAAAAGTTGCTGGGTCAGAAATTCTTGGATCCAGATGAGTCGGTGGTCCTCTTCAACACGGGTTCCGGGTACAAATACCTGGACCTGATCAGCGGGCCGCAGGGTAAGTAGGGCCGGCCATTCGCCAATCTGGGGATTACCGACTGCCGATCCAACGGGGTCGATCTAGAGGGCGTCGGCGTCTTGGTCGTCCTGTTCCTACTCCCAGTTGCGTTCTTCCGCGATCATCGACACCGTGAAATAGACCACCGAAAGTTATCCAAGGATTTCAATCGTATTCGAAAATCGAAAACAGCCTGGAGCCGTTAACTGAAATCGATAGGGAAATATAACATTTAGGCTCAATCTAAACTCGGAATAGGCCCCTGAAACACCCTGTTGAGTCGAACGCTGACAGCGCTCTATTGCCTGGGTCCTAAACAGCTCGGTATGATTGTCTACCCAAACCCCATTGAAACGGGCCGCGCCTGAAAAAAGACGTGGCCCGTTTCTTTTTCCCCAGTCCTCACAGCCATATTAAGTCGGATCCAAATAATACTCCGGTAATACTTCCGGTGTGATTATGTCTACCAGCAGGTGCTAAACCCAAGGCAATTGGCTCAGTTGCTCAAGAACAATTCCTCAGAAGAGGCCGGTGCAGGATCCGCCGGCCTCTTTTGTTTGTCCGGACCATTAAATATATTTGGCTCTGACATTCGACACATCCGCGTCAAAAACGGTATCATTACGGGAGCAATTTTCAGGGGCATTTTAGGAGTGAATTATGCGACGGGTAGCCATCGTTTCACCGGTCCGCACCGCCGTGGGCAATTTTGGCGGGAGCTTAAAGGATGTGCCAGCGGAAGAACTGGCTTGCAGCGTGATTAAAGAGACTTTGGAGCGTAGCAAACTAGACCCGGCCAAGGTGGACGATGTGATCTTGGGCCACGGGTATCCCAGCGGCGAGAACCCGGCCATCGGCCGGCTGGCCCTGCTAAAGGCCGGACTTCCCATAGAGGTCCCCGGCTACCAACTGGACAGGCGCTGCTCCTCGGGCTTGCAGGCCATCTTGAATGCCTGCATGATGGTCCAGACTGAAAACGCCGATGTGGTCATCGCCGGCGGTGTCGAGAGCATGAGCAACGCTGAGTACTATGTGAACGAGTCACGGTGGGGCGCCCGATTCGGCTCCATCACCCTGCATGACCGCCTAGCCCGCGCCCGTGAGACCATCTCCCCCGAGGACCGCTTCGGCGTGATCTCCGGCATGGTGGAAACGGCCGAGAACCTGGCCAAACAGTATGAGATATCCCGGGAGGAACAAGACGAGTACTCCCTGCGCAGCCACCAGCGCGCCGTTGCCGCCCAAGAATCCGGCAAGTTCGACTCCCAGATCGTTCCAGTGGAGATTCCTCAGCGCCGCGGCGACCCGATAATCTTCAACAAGGACGAGGGTCCGCGGGGAGATAGCTCTCTGGAGGTCTTGGGCCGTCTCCGCCCAGTTATGAAGGACGGCACGGTCTCTGCCGGCAACGCCAGCAGCCAGAATGACGCCGCGTCGGTCTGCCTGGTGGTGGCTGAAGACAAGTTGGAAGAATTGGGCCTAGAGGCCATGGGCTTCCTCAAGGGCTGGGTCGTGACAGGCTGCCATCCCGCCACCATGGGTATCGGCCCGGTGCCTGCTGTCAGCAAGCTGATGGAAAAGACGGGTATGTCCCTAGAAGACATGGATGTCATCGAGCTTAACGAGGCGTTTGCTGCCCAGGTGTTGGCCGTGCTCCGCGAGTGGAAACTGCCCAACCACGACAACTTGAACGTCAACGGTTCGGGCATCTCACTAGGCCACCCCATCGCCGCTACCGGCGCCAGAATCCTGACCACACTGTTGAACGAGATGGAAGCACGAGACGCCCAGTTCGGCCTGGAAACCATGTGTGTCGGAGGAGGACAAGGCGTCGCCGCCATGTTCGAACGCCGGTAACCAGAAACCGGCAACCCAGTAAACCGCCCGTAGGGGCACGGAATTGCCGTGCCCCTACGCATATCCATCACACTCGGAGTGGGAAAATTATGGCAAAGAACGAGGGGATCGCAGACGTAGTTGTGGTTGGAGCCGGGGCATCCGGTGCTGCATTCACTTGGAGCCTGGCCCAGGCGGGAATCAATGTGGTGTGCTTGGAGCAGGGCGGTTGGGTTGCCGAAGACGCCTTTCCCACCTCCGATGCAGACGCCCAGATACACTTGCAGACGGATTTCCACCCAGACCCCGGGTTTCGCGGCCTCCCGGCGGACTATCCAGTCAACGAGACCGAAACCCCCATCGCTCCGCTGATGTACAACGCCGTCGGCGGCAGCCTGATCCACTGGGGAGCCCATTTCCCTCGTTTCCATCCGTCGGACTTCCGGGTCAAGACCCTAGAAGGCGTAGCCGAAGATTGGCCTGTCACCTACGAAGAATTGGAACCCTACTACGACGAGAATGACAGGATGATGGGCGTTTCCGGCCTCATGGGAGACCCGGCATATCCGGAGAAGCCAGAGCGGCCCTGCCCTCCTCTCTCCATCCGAAAAAGCGGGGAATTACTGGCCAAAGCCCTCGACAAACTGGGCTGGCACTGGTGGGCCTCCGACACCGCCGTTTCATCCGTCTCCTACAATGGCCGGGACCCGGACATGGGCGGTTTTCTTCGGTCCTTCGCCAGCGCGGACCTCAACTATTGGCCAGCGGCGCTCAAGGGGGGCGCCCGTCTGGAGATTCACGCCAGAGTCAGGGAGATCTTGGTGGATGAGTCGGGGAATGCCACCGGAGTTCTGTATTATCAGGACGGAGAGCTGAAAGAACAAAAGGCCAAGGTGGTGGTACTAGCCTGTAACGGTATCGGCACCGCCCGCCTCCTGCTGAACTCCACATCGGCAATCTTTCCCAACGGCCTAGCCAACAGCAGCGGCCTCGTTGGCAAGTGCCTGATGCACCACCCGGTTGGTTCTGTATTGGGGGTCTTCGACGAGTGGTTGGGCACGGAAGGCGGCGGGCCTCGTGGCAGCACCATGCTGAGCCAAGAATTCTACGAGTCCAACCCAGACCACGATTTCATTCGTGGGTACGAACTTCAGATCCTTTCCTACGGCAATGCTCCGCTGGCCGCGGCGCTTGGCGGTCTCATGGGACAGAAAGTGGCCTGGGGTGAGGACCATCACGACGAGTTCAAACAGAGGTTCGGTCACTCCGTCGGCATCGCGATCATGTCCGAGGACCTGCCTGAAGAGCACAACATGGTCACTCTGGATTCAGAAATGACCGACAGTGACGGTATACCGGCGCCCAAGATCAACTACACGGTCAGCGAAAACACCGCGAAGATGCTGGAGCACGGCGTGGCCCGGGCTACCGAGATCATGGAGGCTGCTGGGGCCACGAAAGTATTCTCGTCCACTCTGCGCCGAAACGCCGGTTGGCATCTGCTGGGCACCGCCCGGATGGGGGAAGACCCGGAGACCTCGGTGGTTGACCGCTGGGGCCGGACACATGATGTTTCCAACCTGTTCATCATCGACGGCAGCATCTTTACCACCAGCGCCTGCGTTAACCCCACGCCCACCATCCAAGCCCTGGCCCTGCGCACCGCCGACTACCTTAAAGGCGAAGGCGGGCAAGTCATTCAATAGCTGTCAGCTTTCAGCATCAAAAATGTCCCTTCCCCCTCGCAATGGGGAAGGTAAGGATTGGGACGACCCTGCAAATTAGGGCGCAAACTCGGTGTAGAATCCCTGATCCAGATGACCACCGGCGCCCGCCTAGCCCCAGCCATTGACACCTGAATCAGCCACACTTAGGATATCTATGCCTGTCCACGAACGCTTCTCAGCGCCTATTTTTCACGTTCAAGAGGCAGCAACCGCAGTTAAAAATCAATAACAGAAGGTGCACACCATGCCAGAAGTCTACGGTATTGGGGATTTCCGCTATAACTTTGTTGAGAACTGGGCCAAACTACCCGGCGGCATGACCTTCAAAGAATGTCCGGGCGTCGCCATCGACTCCCAAGACAACGTGTTCGTCCTCACCCGCGGCGAGGAACCGATCATTGTGCTCGACCGGGACGGCAACTACATCCGGTCCTTCGGAAAAGGACATTTCAGCGACGACCGGACCCACGGTCTGTACATCGCACATGACGACTCGCTGCTCTGCGCAGATGATGGCATACACACCATCCAGAAGTTCAGCGCCGCCGGCGATAAGCTGATGGAGATCGGCGACCGGAACAACCCAAAGCCCCGCTGGAGCGGAGAGCCCTTCAACCGGCCCACTTCGGCCGCCATACACCCAGGGAGCGGCGACGTCTACGTGTCTGACGGCTATGGAAACTCCCGCATTCACGTCTACACCGGCGAAGGCGAGTACAAGTTCTCTTGGGGTAGCCCCGGCATCGACGCGGGCCAGTTCATCCGTCCCCACAACATCGCCATCGACAGCAACGCCAACGTCTATGTAGTCGATCGGGAAGCCCACCGCATCCAGCTCTTCGACACCGACGGCAAATTCATCACGATGTGGAGCAACATCCACCGGCCAGACTCCATGGTCCTCTGGGGCGAGCACATCTACGTCGGCGAGTTGAATGGCATGGGCGGCGTTGATGACGCTCCCGGCCTGGGACACCGTGTTTCGATCTTCGACCTGAAGGGCAGTCTGGTCAGCCAGTTCGGCGACGTGAACGAAGGGGAGGGCCCCGGACAGTTCATCGCCCCCCACGGCATCGCCGTCGACTCCCAGGGTTCCATCTACGTTGCGGAGGTTTCCTACACCATTCGCGGCTCGCACATGAACCCGCCCAAGGAATTGCGGTCGTTGTCCAAGTACACGCTGGCGAAATAGCGGGTAGCTGATAGCAGTCAGCTTTCAGCATCGAGAATGTCCCTTCCACATCGGAAGGGGAAGGTTAGGATGGGGTGGCTTCGCGACCGAGCCATACTTGATCACACAAGCCAAACCCTGCCCACCGCCGTCCTGAATGAAACAACTGGTATATACCTCAGCAATGAGAATCCCAGTTTCGCTCGGAATGACATTAAGGCGAGAGCATCCGCTACGGGTTTGAATCAAATGGAGGACACCTACTTTGCCTGAATCAGGCGATACCACTACTGTTCAATGGGACTCGGCCCTCGAGGCCATCGAACGCTGCTACGAATTGGGTTGGACCGACGGCCTGCCGGTCGTCCCCCCCACAGAACAACGGGTCGAAGAGTTCATCGAGCGTTCCGGTCGGTCTTCAGACGAGGTCGTCGGCGAGCTACCGGAGCGCCGCCGCGAGATAACCGTTGGCAAGGTGGCCGCAAACGCGGTGATGGCCGGTTGTCTGCCCGAATACATGCCGGTGGTGTTGACCGCCACCGAGGCCATGTTGGAGCCGGTATTCAACCTTGTAGGGCCATCGTCCAGCATGGGCGGGGCCGCCATCTTATCCATCGTGAACGGACCGATCACCAGAGAACTGAACATCAACTCACGGAACAACCTGTTCGGTCCGGGGAACCGTGCCAACGCAACCATCGGCCGGGCCATCCGATTGATACTGATGAACGCCTGCGCTGCCATCCCCGGCGTCTTCGACCGCAGCGTCATCGGCCATCCAGGCAAGTACACCTACTGCATCGCCGAGGCCGACACAGACACCCACTGGATCCCGCTCCACGTCGAACGCGGTTTCTCGGCGGACCAGAGCACCGTAACAGTGTTCGCCGGCGAGTCGCCTCGGCAGGTGAGGGCCGTGGGCTACCCCGAACCCATCCTCATCGCCCTGGCAGACGTGGCTTCCAGCCTTGGCAGCAACATGTCCACGTCAGGCTCGGTCGGTGACACCGGCATCGGCGTCCGACAAGGCCAGATCGTGGTTACAATCGCGGGCAACGCCAACCTCTGGAAGGACTGGACCAAAGCTCAGGTCAAGGAATACATCTTCGATCGGACCCAGCGCTCCGTGGCAGACCTGAAGGCAGCCATGGTCTTGAAAGGCGACCCTGAAACCGGCGACAGTGAGGCCATGATTCCTCTTATACCCGAGCTCGACGATATCCTGCTGGTCTTCGCCGGAGGCGAGGAGTCCAACATGTCTTCGGTTATCCCCAGTTGGGGCCCTAAAATAGGCAGCACCGCCGTCACCAAACTGATCAGATAGAAAGGGATTAGAGTGTCTCAAGGGAAGAAATACTCGCTGAAAGGCCACATGGTGTCAGGCTGCAATTGCGACTGGGGTTACCTCTGTAATTTCTAGATAGCCCCGTCCTACGGGAATTGCGAAGGCGTCTACCTGTGGCGTGTGGAGTCCGGTAACTACAACGGAATGTCGTTGGACGGGAAGTCGTACGACTTCAGCGAAAAGTACGGGGAGTTTTGCCCCTTCGAGTATTCAAACTAGCAAATTTGTTTCCAGAGCCGTTGATTTTTAACGGCAACCGGGCCACAATTCAATTAGCGACCTGTAAAGCGCCAACCGATGGAGTGTAGAGAGGAACCAAATGGCCCAGAGCGAACATATACTGGTGAACCCGGTCACCCAGCCCATCGTGGCCCCCTTTGACGGCGCCCCCCGTCTGGCCAGCCTGGCCGGCACCCGTCTGGGGATAATCGACGACAGCAAACGCAACGCCGACGTCCTCTTGGAGGAACTGGCTGAGATTCTGAGGACTCGCTACGAGATAACCGAGGTCAAGTGGCACCGTAAGCCCAGCGCCTCCCGTCCTGCCGACCCCACGGCCCTGAAGGAGCTGACCGAGCAGGTAGACTCGGTAATCATCGCGATAGGTGATTGAGGCTCCTGCAGTGCGTGCAGTGTGCACGACGGGATTCATGTGGAGAACGCCGGCATACCTTCGGCTACCATCTGCACCGACCGGTTCGTTCCAACGGCGCAAGGTATGGCCAAGATGTGGGGCGCGGAAGATTATCCGACGATATTCACTCCTCATCCGATAGAGAACATGACCAGGGAGGCCCTCAGGACTAGGGCCGAGGAATTGGCCCCGCAAGTTGTACGGGTCCTGACCGGCGAGGGTTAATCCGAATCTCTTAAAAAGGCAAAAAAAGGCCACCGGAACAGA
>Ga0207966_1000172_pt1 | contig 36643 bp, 31 predicted proteins | sample Knorr_S23_td_NAD_FD_185611 | JGI IMG/M metagenome (GOLD analysis project Ga0207966, IMG submission 185611) | Marine microbial communities from Southern Atlantic Ocean transect - Knorr_S23_td_NADW_ad_2500m_LV_B (SPAdes) (version 2) | ecosystem: Environmental > Aquatic > Marine > Oceanic | place...
GTATACTTTTCCTGTTTTTTCATTGCCAAGACCTGTAACATCCCAATAGGAAAAGAAATTTACACCTACCTCATGTAAAGCCTCTTTAACGGCTCTAAACTTTGATTTTCTGATAATAGTTTCAATTTTCTTCATGATTAATGGTTTTAGTTATTAAAATGAATATACTGCTGCTAGAGCAAATGAACTCAAGCTTTTTTGTGCTTCTAAATCACTATCCAAAAAGAAATCATCTGAACTAGAGTCTAATCTAAGTTCTGGAATAATTGTTAAATCATTTATTCTAAAGTTTCCTGTAAGTGTTGCTGCAATCACACTTGAATCTTTTACCTCTGTACCAATAGCTCCAAAGGCATTAACCTCTTGGAAATACTCAGTTCTTAAGCCAATAGTAAATAATTCTGAAGTAGTATATTGTGGGTATAATGCTACGCCACCAAATCCTACATCGCCATTATCTTTACCGCTGTTGTAGTAGGCGCCGTTGATTCCAAGGTAGAATTTTTCTGTAATGTCAAATCCACCAGTATAGTCAATTTCAAATGCTCCCTGATCAACTAATACATTTAAGTACTGTCCGTAAAAACCAAATTGACCGCCAATTGCATATCCACTATTTGGGTTGTATTCAGTTGCATCAGTTGGATTCATTACGGCTAACATTAATGAGGTGTTTTCGCCTAAAGCGATATCAGCTTTTAATCCTGTATGACTAAATGGGCCATACGAGAATAAATATGAAGTGCTGTAATTAAAGTTTCCAGTTGGAGAAATTACTTCATAACCTAAAAATGTATTGAAGTTACCAAATGTTAAAGTTACATTGTCAGAAACATTCCAATATGTATATAATTGGTTAACAATGTTTGAGCTTCCATCAGGTCTTAATTCTCCTGACATGAATGTTGCATCTTCTCCTCTTGGACCATAAACTAAGTCGGCAACAAAACCTACTTTTTCATCTTCGTATCCAACAATTAAATTGGCCATGCCTAAAGCAAAGCCTGGTAAATTAGAAAAAGAAGTTGCTGGTGCAACAGCATTGTCTCCATTCGGAGCGTTAAAGTTTGTTCTGTAGTATGTGTCAATACCACCAGAAATTGAAAACTTCTCTTTCTTTGCTTCTTCAGTTTCTTGTGCATTTACACCAAAAGTGCAAAACACTAATGCTAATAAAATAGACTTTTTCATGTGAATTTAATTTTTAGTTTTTTATAAAAAAATGAATAATCAGATTCAAATATAAAAATAAAAAACTAATCCGCAAATGCTTAAACTCTTACAAGGCTTAATTGTAATGATTTTTAAATTTTTCGGCTCCTGATTTTATGAATGTGTTATTTTTTGGATTCTGGCAGAATTAAAAAAAAGAATGACGAAAAAAAGTGTATTTTTTGTGATTTTCGTAAAAGTGATATTTTTGATTACGATCATTTTTACTATGATGACCAATTTAATAATGCCCATAATATCTACATTGACGAAAAGGGTTGTGTTTATTTATTTGGCGGCAACTTTGCCACCGGAGGAGCATTAATGTTCGATATAAGTCAGGATCCGGAGAGCCCTGTTTACCTGGGAGTATTTGACGATTATTATTTACACGATGGTATGGCAAGAGGTGATACTTTGTGGGGCTCGGCGATTTTGGAAGGAGTTGTTGCACCTATAGATGTATCAGACAAATCAAACCCGGTTATCTTAGGTTCTGCGCTTACTCCTAATACTTTTACGCATAACTCCTGGGTTTCTGATGATGAGAACTATGTGTTTACTACCGACGAGGTTTCCGGTGGTTCTATAGCAGCTGTTGATGTAACCAACGAAAATGATATGATGGTTATGACCAAATACAATCGTGGAGCCCACAAGCAGATGTAATTCCACATAACACCCATGTAAATGGGAAGTATTTGGTGACTTCTTATTATTGTGATGGTGTAACCGTAGTAGATGCTTCAGATCCCTACAACTTACAGGAAGTTGCCTATTACGATACTTCAGATTCTATCGGAGGCACTTATTCAGGTGCATGGTGAGCATATCCCTGGTTGCCGTCTAACAATATATTAGTAACGGATAGGCAAGAGGGTTTACACATTTTATCGATCGATAATATCGATTTTTCTGTTGAAAATTTAGACTCATTTTTGGCCATTGAGATCTATCCAAATCCCAGTGCTGATGAATTCAAAATAGATCTTGAAAATGTTTCCTGGACCACTGTTACAGTTGTTGATGTGCGTGGGAAACTTATTGAGAAAATCTTTAATAATTTAAATACTACGGCATTGACTTTAGGTGAAAATTGGATTCCCGGCACCTATTTGGTGAAAATTGAAGATGCGGATAAGCTTAGTGTGACCTATAAACTAATTAAGGACTTTTAGTGACCAGTGAAGTTTTAAGTTTTGACTTGTCAATTTTTCATTATCAATTGTCAATTCGTAATTTATAATACCAATCTACCAACCTACTATCATACATTTATCTGATCACTTCAATCCTAATTCTTTGATTCGTTCATTTAAATAAGCTCCAGCTGTTATATCAGAATAGTGCTTAGGGTTTTCTATTGAAACACATGATTCTAAACACTCAAGAGAAACCTCAGAGCGTGGGTGTAAAAAGAATGGAATAGAATAGCGAGAACTACCCCATTTTTCTTTGGGTGGATTTATCACTCTATGTGTAGTAGATTTTAGTTTGTTGTTCGTTATTCGTTGTAGCATATCGCCCACATTAACCACTATTTGTTCAGGTAGAGCCGTTACCGAAATCCATTCACCACTTTTATTCAAGACTTGTAAACCATCGGCAGAAGCCCCCATTAAAAGTGTTATCAAATTGATGTCTTCATGTTCTGCTGCTCGAACAGCATCTTTAGGCTCATTGGTAATAGGAGGGTAGTGTATAGGTCTTAGAATACTATTCCCATTATGGATTTTAGCATCAAAGTACTTTTCATCTAGTCCTAAGTAAAGAGCAATAGCTCTTAACATCTCTCTCCCTGTTATTTCTAGCTTTTGATACACCTCAACTCCTACAGCATTAAATTGGCTTAGCTCTGTAACTGTAATATTTTCAGGATATTCATCTTTAATAGCATCGCCATCCTCAACGGTCTGCCCAAAATGCCAGAATTCTTTTAAATCACCCTCGTTTTTATTCTTAGCATGTTCTTTACCAAAAGAAACATAACCTCTTTGCCCTCCAAGGCCTTCGATCTCGTATTGTCTTTTTTGAGCTTCTGAAAGGCTGAAAAATTTTTGAACCTCATCGTATAGCGATGTACACAGCGCATCACTCAAACCATGATTTTTCACGGCAACAAAACCAATGGTTTCGTAGGCTTCACCTAATTGTTTTACAAATTGTGCTTTTTTTTCAGCATCACCTTTTGTGAAATCTGCTAAATCGATGCTTGGTATATTTTTAAAATCACTCATGCTTTTTATTGAATAGAGGTAAATTTACTGAATTCATTGAATATTTTCAATGAGCTTGATAGTTTATACGAGTTGATTGGTGATAATATGAATGCTCTTCTGAAGTACTTTCAGTCGAATGCAATCGCCCAACTCTTTAGGTTCACCATCCAGATGTGCTTTGGCTCGATTAGTCGTGATCGTGGCTTCGGAACAAGGTATAACGGTCATTCTTTTATTCAAATGAAATCTTCGAGTAGCTAGTGCTAAGAGTAAATGAGGAACTTCGTAGAAATAGAATGGCTTCAAGATACAAAGCTCTATTTTTCCGTCGTTGTCAATAGATTCTGGTGATATGATGACATTATTTCCAAACTGAGTTCCGTTAGCAAAGCTTACCTGTACGGCTTCGCCATCAAAAACGGTTTGACCATCAATTTCAATCTGATATTTTTTCACATCGTAAGTCCACCACTTCGAGAGAATGAGTTTTACATAGGTTTTCATGCCACGCTTGCGCTCTTTAGCAAAACAATGTGAAATATGTCCATCATAACCGATCCCCGAAACATTGATGAAAAACTCATCATTAGCCGTGCAAGAATCAATCTTTCGGTGATTCAAAGTGTTCAATAATGCCAAGGCTTTACTTACATTTTGAGGAATACCTAAATGCCTTGCTAAACCATTTCCCGATCCTGTAGGGATGATCCCCAAAATTGATTCACTATTTACTAGAGCTTGAGCTACTTCATTTACGGTTCCATCGCCACCTACAGCTACAATTACATCGGCATTGTTTTTTACAAGCTTTTGAGCAATTTCTCTAGCATGATGTACGTATTCAGTAAAATGTATCTGAGGTTCAAATACATCCAAATCAATTTTTTCATCGATTTGGGAATGGATGTTTTTCTGTTTTCCCGTTCCAGAAATAGGGTTGATGATAAAATGTAAAGACTTCTTAGTCATCCAGTTCCAATTGGTTGTGTATCATTCGGTAATTATAATCCTGAATTAGGGCTTTTAGCTTATTCTCCAGATCTAAGGCCTTATCAGGCACTTCCAAAATTAGGTTATTTTTCAATAAAGAATCTAGGGATGTATTGTAAAGAGCAAGACTTTTTTCGCCATTAAATTGCAATAGATATTCCTCTTCAAAAAACTGGTAAATATCATTCAGATAATTCACAGCATAACCTTGATCTGCCCATATCGAATTTCCAAAAGAAACGAGATTCGTGTCGATTTTTAAATAGTCGATGATACTTGGGAAGATATCGGTTTGTTGACATACTTTATCAATTGAGCCTACTAAACTATCCGAAGGACTGTGAAAAATAATTGGTATCGCATAGAGCCCATTTGAGTTTTGGTAGCTTTTATGAGTCGATTTAAAGGTGTGATCTGCCGTAATCACAAATATTGTATTGTCGTACCAATCACTTTGTTTAGCTCTTTTGAAAAACTCTTTTAGAGCATAATCGCTATAGCCCACGCTTTCGTGAATAGGGAGTTCACCTTTTTTAAATTTTCCTTGGTGTTGTTTGGGAATAGTGTACGGGTGATGTGAGCTTAAGCTGAAAATGCTTGCGAAAAATGGAGCTTGATTTTGATCCAATTCATCAGCAAAAAACTGAAAGAATGGCTCGTCAAAAATACCCCATTTACCATCGTAATATTTTTCGGACTTAGGGTATTTACTCATATCCACATAGTCATCAAAACCAGCCATTTCGGCATAGGCATCAAAGCCCATAGTGCCTGGATGCCCTCCGTGATAAAAGGAAGTTTCATAGCCTTGACCGTGCAAAATTGATGCGATATTGTTTGATTTTTGTGCTCCGTACTGCGATAAGATATACGGCTTGTCAGTTAATGCAGGAATACCATTGATAATGGCAGGGATTCCTTCGATGGACTTTTTCCCATTAGCGTAAGCGTGAGTACATACTAAACTTTGACTCATTAAACTATCCAGAAAAGGTGTGTAGCCCTCAAAATTATTATAAAAACCGATGTATTCTCTAGCGAAGCTTTCGAGAATAATCAATACTACATTTTTATGATGACTTGAATCAGAATAAAAACTTAGGTCCGCATCGAAGTATTGCTTGGCTTGGGCCGATGAAAAATACTTTTTCTCTTCCAACTGTTTTTGCCCTAATGTGCTTAAAATACTAAAAGGAGAATTCAATATTAAGGGAACGTATTTCCCCTGTCCGTAATAGCTGGCGTGAATGTTTTTTATAGGCCTTAACTGAAGTCCTCCTCGCATGGAGACTACAGTAAGCGCAAGTACTATTAATGTGATCAACCACGATTTCCAGTTGTTGGGACTTTTTCGTAAAAAGAACTGACGCGCTTGTAAATAAGAATAGGATTTATAGAGCCCAAAGGTTAATAGCGCCCAAAAAATAAAAATCGTCCAGTAATCTTTTATGAAATCCATCGCGACATTGTTGGCATCATCACCTTGTAAAACAAAACTGAGTACATCGGCCGTCATTCTTTTATTAGTGAAGTGCATGTTTACAACATCCCCTAAATTCATCAATAGGGCAAAACTATTGAAGCTAATAAATAAGGTTTTCAGAATTTGTTGATAGGCTTTCGATTCTCGTTTTTTTGTAGGGAATACTAAGAGTAATATGAACAGAATGTTGATGTACGCTAGGGACGATAGGTCGAAACGAAGTCCGTGCATGAACACACCTAAAATACCCTCATCAAGGATGTTGGGGAATTGATCTGCTGTATAGAAGTAAAAGATCACTCTACTGATACTGAAAAAACACAGGGCAATAAGGATTGCTTTAATCAGAAATGATAGGTGTTTGAGATGGTTTTTCATTTTAGTAGATAGAGAATACTATTTAGTGCATAAAATTAGTCTAGCATTCTGCCAAATTAAGGATTAATTCAATATTTTGGTGTTCTTAAATTTCAGAATTACGATGAATATTCAATATAACCGTAAAGGTTTTACAGATATACAGTTAAAAGAGCTTTATAAATCTATCCTTAAACCGAGGATGATTGAAGAGAAAATGATTATTTTATTACGCCAAGGAAGAATCTCTAAATGGTTCGGTGGAATTGGTCAAGAGGCTATTGCAGTTGGTGTAGCCAATGCATTAGATAAAGATGAGTACATTCTTCCGATGCACCGAAACTTAGGTGTTTTTACCAGTCGAGAGATTCCTCTGAGTAGATTATTTTCTCAGTTTCAAGGGAAGGCAAGTGGTTTTACAAAAGGTAGAGATCGTTCTTTTCACTTTGGAACTAAAGAACACCATATCGTTGGGATGATTTCACACCTTGGTCCGCAGTTGGCTTTAGCCGATGGTATTGCTTTGGCTAATAAGTTGAATGATAACAAACAGATTTGTGTTGTTTTTTCTGGTGATGGAGGAACCAGTGAAGGTGATTTTCACGAAGCATTAAATGTTGCTTCAGTGTGGGATTTACCAGTCATTTTTGTCATTGAAAATAATGGATACGGATTATCTACTCCAACCAATGAACAATTCCGATGTGAGCGTTTAGCTGATAAGGGTGTGGGTTATGGAATGGACGCATACCGTATTGATGGGAATAATATTCTTGAGGTATATTCTACCATTTCGAAACTTGCTAAAGAGATGAAGAAAAATCCAAAGCCTGTGCTTTTGGAGTGCTTCACTTTCAGAATGCGTGGTCACGAAGAAGCTTCGGGAACTAAATATATTCCACAAGACTTGATGGATATGTGGGCAGAGAAAGATCCTGTAAGTAATTACGAAGCATTTTTATTAGCTAAAGGAATTATCGATCAGGAATTTATTGATGCTTTTAGAGCTAATGTAAAAGCTGAAATCGAAGAAGGTTTAAAAGTTGCCGATGCTGAAGAAGCAATACAATCATCACCATCTTCAGAACTTGCTGATGTGTATGCTCCTCATGATTTTGTAGAGCAAAAACCAGCTAGCAATAAAACGAAGAATATTCGTTTGGTTGATGCTATTTCTGATGGGCTTCGTCAGTCGATGGAACGTTTTGAGAATACAGTTATCATGGGGCAGGATATTGCCGAATATGGTGGTGTATTTAAAATTACGGATGGCTTTTTAGAGCAGTTTGGAAAAGACAGAATACGAAATACACCTATTTGCGAATCTTCTATAATAAGTGCTGCTTTAGGATTGTCTATTTCAGGATATAAAGCCATCGTAGAAATGCAGTTTGGTGATTTCGTGACCTCGGGTTTCAATCCAATTATTAATAATCTAGCTAAGGTACATTACCGCTGGGGTGAAAATGCCGATGTGGTTGTGCGTATGCCTTGTGGTGCTGGAGTAGGAGCCGGTCCCTTCCACTCGCAAACTAATGAAGCTTGGTTTACACATACTCCTGGTTTGAAAGTGGTTTATCCCTCTTTCCCTAGTGATGCAAAAGGTTTATTGGCTGCATCTATCGAAGATCCAAATCCTGTGATGTTCTTTGAGCATAAAGCTTTGTACAGAAGTTTATATGAACAAGTGCCAGAGGATTATTATACTTTACCTCTTGGTAAAGCTAAGTTGCTTAGAGAAGGAAACGACTTAACAATCGTTACTTATGGTCTGGGGGTTCACTGGTCGCTTAAAGCATTGGATGAAAACTCAAATATTTGTGCGGATCTCATTGATTTAAGAACTTTAGTTCCATTAGATAAAGAGGCGATATTAAATTCTGTAAGGAAAACAGGTAAGGTGATTATTCTTCATGAAGACACTGTTTACGGTGGGATTGGAGGAGAGCTCTCGGCAATAATTTCTGAAGAGTGCTTTGAGGTGCTTGATGCTCCTGTAATGCGTTGTGGTAGTTTAGATACTCCGGTGCCTTTTGCGGGTGCTTTGGAAGAAGATTTCTTAGCTAACAAGAGGTTTACAGAGAAACTGATACAATTGCTCAATTACTAATTAAAAAAAGGATTGCTGTTAATTCAGGTGACCTTTTTTGTTGTCAGCCCATTTTACTCAGGTATCTAATTGCTGTCAATTCAGCTCTGGTATTCTGAAACTTATTGAGAATCTATTTAGATTTTCTCATTAGTAATTTTAAGAATTTCAGCTTCTTTAGCAATCGCTTTTGTCATCACAGCGTCACCTTTTGCAAGCACATCTGTTACAAATTCTGTATCGTCAAAGTCTTTACAGTTAATCTTAACATTTAAGAAAGCTCCAATAATGGCTGTACGCGCACAAAGGGCTCCTACACCTGCATCGGTAATCGAATTAGGATTTCCTATTTCAGCCATCTGTTGAATAATGTCCATCGATTGTAAAGAGGTTTCCATAACCTTGAAAGGAATAAGAATGGCATATTTAGTTGCAGCATCCATCGCTTCTTTACGTATCTTTTGTTCAGCTTTCGATCCTTTAGGAAGACGCATAGCTTCCATAATCTTATTGAAAGAGTTGGTGTCTTCGTCTACCAAATGTAATAACTCATCTTTTAAGATTTGTCCTTGATCAGCATAGTCAGAAAATTCTTCCCAACGAGCATCCCAACCTCTTTTATGTGCCGAAAGGTTTGCAACCATAGTTGCCAAAGAAATACCCAAGGAGCCTACATAAGCAGAAATTGAACCTCCACCCGGAGCAGGGCTTTCTGAAGCAGTTTCATCAGCAAATTCAGCAAGCGTCATATCGATCAATTTCTTATCGCTATCGCTATCGAGCATATATTCTATAATACGATCTTTAGGATTGAAAGGCCCTAACTCATCTAATCCCATACTCTTAATGGCAATTTTGATGATCTCACTTTCGTGTATTCCCGTAGAGCGATTTTGTTTTCTCAAGAAGTATTTCCCTGCTTCAAGCATTGCGCTTTTAGGAACTAATCCTACAAGCTCAGACCCCGTAGCTCTAATGCCACGAGCATCGGCTGCTTTAGCAGTTTCGTCGAAAGCCTTGTGAAGTGGCGTTTCAGTAATGTTGGTAATGTTCATGGTAACCTGAGTTACCCCATACTCTTCGATATACCAACCAATAGCCTTAACGTGCTTTAGTTTACCTGGAGTCCAAAGCGTATTTCCATTTTCATCTTTAACGATAGCGCCAGAAAGCTCTTCACCTTCGCGTTTTATTCTACCTTTCTCGCGGATGTCATAGGCAATAGCATTAGCTCTACGTGTTGATGTAGTATTTAAGTTTACGTTATAAGCAATTAAGAACTCACGAGCAGAAATTGCAGTAGCTCCAGTGTTTATAGCTTTCACGAATTCAGCAGGGCCAAAGTCTGGTTTCCATTCTGGGTCAACCAATTTAGCTTTTAGTGCTTCGTATTCCCCTTTACGGACAACCGCAAGATTTGTTCTTTCTTTTGAGCTAGCAGCGAATTCGTAGAAGTAACCTGGAATGCCTAATTCGCGACCAACGCGTTCACCTAATTTATGAGCGTATTTTACGAGCTCATCCATCTCGATATTAGCAATAGGAACTAAAGGACATACATCGGTAGCTCCCATACGAGGGTGCTCGCCACTGTGTTTACTCATATCAATTAGTTCAGAAGCTTTTTTGATGGCCAAGAATGCCGCATCGATAACCTCTTCAGGAGTACCTACAAAAGTTACTACCGTGCGGTTAGTGGCTTTCCCTGGATCTACGTTTAAAAGCTTTACCCCTTCAACCGTTTCAATAACATCCGTGATTTGCTTAATCACTGCCATATCGCATCCCTCAGAAAAATTAGGAACACATTCTATAAGTTGTTTCATCTGTATCGAAATTTAAGATTGCTAAGATAGGAATAGACCGAGGTCTATAAAAGGACTTTTTAGGGTTTTAACATAAAAAAATCCTCTCGAATTTTCGGGAGGATTTTTTTATTTGAGCTTTTAAAGCTTAATTCTGTGCAGATCCAAATAAATGGAAATAGCCTATTTTCTCCATTTCTTTAGCTAAGGTGAATGTATTAATTACATAGTAGGCCTTGTAGTAATACACTCCATCCGGAACTTTATTTCCGTGCTTATTGAGGCCATCCCATGCTGGTAGTTCATCACCAGAATTAATAGTTGTCATATGTCTTCCCCAGCGGCTATAGATTTCCAAACGGTAGTTTGAAGATTCACAGATTCGTTCTAGATCTGTTTCGAATTCGTGATCGTTGTAAGGTTTAAATACATCATTGGTATCATCGTTATTCGGAGAAAATACATTTGGCATTTTCAAACCACAATAACATTCGTTCATTAATACATCAATAGTATTGTTTGAACTTATCGTACCACAGGTATTTTCAACAACAACATAATAGTTTTGTTCTGCATCAAACTCTAATTCTTCTAGATCAGAAAAGAATAGAATATTATCCGATTGATCTTCAATTTCTACACCATCAATATACCAAGAGTGGATATAGTTAGCATTCGTAGGGCTAATTAGACTGTTGTTGTTTTCGTAACACAGCTCAATCACTTTGTCGATGTCATGATCAAGGTCGTCGGTAGTTAATACGAAAGTACTATCGTCGTAGGCGAAAGTAAAGGAGTCGTATAAAATAGCACCTGAGGTGTCGGTAAGAGTAGCCCAGTAAGTATCTTCTGTATCTACTGATAGTTGAGCTGAATTCGAAATAATGTTAAGTGAATCGCCATAAGTGGTGTTTGTCCAGAAAATACTGTAATCAGGATAGTCGGCCATAGGGAAGTCGATCACTAAAGTTCCTTCCATACAAAGGCTGGTATCAGAAACTTCGTTGATAGGCGATTGTGCGAATAGAGTTGCTGAACAACACAAACCTATAAAGAGGGTATATAGTCTTTTTAACATCTGCTTAATTGCGGTCAAATAATTCTCCGTTAATGAAAACCTTATCGATGATATCGTGCCCAAAATTGTATGGCAAGAAGGCATAAGAAGGGATTTTCTTTGTGATAAAGATATTACCTTTTTTTCCTTTTGCAATACTTCCTTCATTTTCGCTAATTCCCATGGCGTAAGCACCGTTAATTGTAGCAGCATTTATAGCCTCTTCAGGATTCATATTCATCTGAATACAAGCCAATGAAATAACAAAATTCATATTCCCAGATGGTGTAGAGCCAGGATTGTAATCGGTAGCCAAACAAATTGGCAATCCTTGATCCATCATTTCGCGTGCTGGTCCGTAAGGTATTTTCAGGAAGAAAGAACACGAAGGCAATAAGGTAGGCATGGTTGCCGAGCCTTTCAAAGCATCAATATCTTCTTGATTTACTATTTCTAAGTGATCTACCGAAAGAGCTCCTAGTTTTACTGCCGATGGAACACCACCAATAATATTGAACTGGTTTACATGCACCTTAGGGATTAAACCGTATTTCTTTCCTGCATTTACCACGCGCTCCATATCTTCTACTGAGAAATAACCTTTTTCACAAAAGATGTCGACATATTCGGCGAGATCTTCTTCGGCTACTTTAGGAAGCATTTCCTCCTCAATTAACTTTAGGTAAGCTTCTTTATTGTCTTTATAAGCTAAGGGAAGGGCATGAGCACCAAGGAAAGTAGATTTTATGGTAATCGGAAAGTTCTCTTTCAGACGCTTAATAACACGAAGCATTTTTAATTCACTTTCAGTACTTAAGCCGTAACCACTCTTAATTTCTAGAGCTCCAGTCCCCATTTTAATGAGTTCAATCAAACGAGCAGAAGCACTTTCATACAATTCGTCTTCGGTGGCCTCAGCTAATTTTTTAGCTGAATTTAAAATTCCACCACCACGATTGGCAATTTCCTCGTAAGTCAATCCATTAATACGATCAACAAATTCACCCTCGCGACTTCCTCCAAACACCAAATGACTGTGAGAATCCACCCAAGTAGGGAATACCATTCCGCCTTCAGCATCGATAACTTCTGTATTATTCCAGTCGTCAATTCCAGCCCAATCATCCATAGATCCAAAGTCAGTGATGAGCCCATCTTCCATACACAAGAATGCATCTTTAATGGTCGCTAGGTTTTTCATAGCAGCACCCGATACTTTTTCTTGAATTTTATGTTCTACCTGAACTAAGTCGGCAATGTTTTTTATGATGACTTTCATAGTATAGCTTTAATCAAGCCAAAAATAATAAACCTAAGTCGGATATTGTAAGACGGGAGTCGGAAATACTGATAAGTAAATGGTGAAGGCTAAATACTGAGCAGTTAAGGGTGAATAGTGAATAGTATTTTAAGGCTTGAATGACTGAATGACAATCTAGTCTACTAAAATTCTAGTATATTATCTACCTTATAATTTAATACCTTCTACATTGTGCCTTATACTAAGCACATTTTTCTATTTTTGTCCCCTATGAGTTCAAATTCCTTCGGAGAAATATTTCGTTTAAGCAGCTACGGTGAGTCGCATGGTAAAGCTATTGGTGGTATTATTGATGGTTGCCCTGCTGGAGTAACTATCGATTTAGATGCTATTCAGTTAGACTTGGATAGACGCAAGCCTGGACAGTCAAAGATTACTACACAGCGTAAAGAAGATGATAAAGTTGAATTTCTTTCTGGAATTTTTGAAGGTCAAACCTTAGGGACTCCTATTGCATTTCAAATTTTAAATAGTGATCCAAAGTCGAAAGACTATGCGCATATAAAGGATGCTTACCGTCCTTCGCATGCCGATTATACTTACGATGCCAAATATGGTGTTCGCGATTATAGAGGCGGTGGTCGTTCCTCGGCTCGTGAAACTATTGCTAGAGTTGTTGCAGGAGCTATTGCAAAGCAAATTTTAAAAGGTATTGGTGTTGATGCCCATGCTTATGTTTCTTCAGTAGGGGAGATTGAGATGGATATTTGCTATCGCGATTTAGATCTTTCCAAGATAGATTCGAATATAGTTCGTTGTCCGGATGAGGCGATTGCCACAGAAATGATTTCCTATATCGACACTATAAGAAAAGAAGGCGATACGGTTGGAGGTGTTATTACTGGCCTGGCCTTAAACGTTCCTGTTGGATTGGGTGAACCTGTTTTTGATAAACTCCACGCTGATTTGGCAAAAGCCATGATGAGCATTAATGCCGTGAAAGGTTTTGAGTACGGAGGCGGTTTTGATATGTGTAAACGAAGAGGCTCGGAAGTTAACGACCTTTTTGTTAGCGATGGTGGTACTGTTAAAACGAAAACTAATTATTCAGGAGGAATTCAAGGTGGGATATCCAACGGAGAAGATATATACTTTAAGGTTGCCTTTAAGCCTGTAGCTACCATCATGCAAGACCAAAAGTCCCTAAACGATAAGGGTGAAGAGGTGATAGTAAAGGGTAAAGGTCGTCACGATCCTTGTGTAGTCCCACGAGCAGTAGCCATAGTTGAGGCAATGACTGCTATGGTATTACTAGATCATTATTTGAGAAACAAAAGCACTAAACTTTAAGATAGAAATGAAGAGTTTAGCACTACACTGGAAAATAATTATTGGATTGGTTTTGGGGGTTGTGTTTGGTCTACTAGCCATTGTAGTTGGTTGGGATCAATTCACCAACGATTGGATTAAGCCTTTCGGGACCATCTTTATCAATCTCTTAAAATTGATTGCTGTTCCTTTAGTTTTTGCATCGCTTATTAAAGGGGTGGCTAGTTTGAGTGATATTTCTAAACTTTCTAGAATCGGTACAAAAACCATTGCGCTTTACCTTACTTCTACAGTTTTAGCGGTAACCATCGGTTTGTTGATTGTGAATACTGTTCAGCCAGGAAAGTATTTCTCTCAAGAGAAAAGAATAGAGTTTAAAGAGAAATATGCTTCAAAAACCGAAGCTAAGATGGATGCTGCAGCCTATGTTCAGGAGCAAGGTCCTCTTCAGTTTTTAGTAGATATTGTTCCTCAAAATTTTTTGAATGCAACGACGAATAATAAGAATATGCTTCAAGTAATATTCTTTGCCATTCTTTTTGGGATGGCCATGATTATGCTTCCCGACGCGAAAACGGTGTATGTAAAAGGCTTTTTTGATGGGGTAAACGATGTTATACTCCAGATTGTAGATATGATTATGTTTACCGCTCCTTATGGTGTATTCGCTCTATTAGCCTCCTTGATGGTCGATTTTTCTGATGGTGATGTGAACAATGTTATTGAGCTGTTCTCAGCTTTAGGATTGTATTCTCTTGCAGTTATACTTGGTTTATTAATCATGATTTTTGTGGTCTACCCAATTATCCTACGCATGTTTACCAAGATGAATTATTTTGATTTCTTCAAAGGGATTATGCCTGCGCAGATGTTGGCTTTCTCTACTAGTTCGAGCGCAGCAACTTTACCGGTAACCATCGAGCGTTGTGAAGATCATTTAGGTGTTTCCGAAGAGATTAGTTCTTTTGTCTTACCACTTGGAGCTACTATTAACATGGATGGTACGAGTTTGTATCAAGCCGTGGCAGCAGTGTTTATTGCTCAAGCTTTTGGTATTGATTTAGACTTAACACAGCAACTTACTATTGTACTTACCGCTACTTTAGCTTCTATTGGAGCTGCAGCCGTTCCAGGTGCAGGATTAGTGATGTTAGTTATTGTGTTAGGTGCTGTAGGCATTGATCCTGAAGGGGTTGCTTTGATCTTTGCGGTAGATAGAATTTTGGATATGCTTCGTACTGTTGTGAATGTTACAGGTGATGCGACTGTGGCAACGGTTATTGCTAGCTCCGAAGGACAGCTAAGAGATGTAACGGAAGAGGAGTTAATGTCATAGTTCGTACAAGATCAGATGATAATTTTTAAGCACTAAAAAAAAGCCCCTGAGTCCTCGGGGCTTTACTATTTCCTACTGTCGTAACTGTTTTTTGGCTTCCTCAGATTTTTCTTTAGAGATCATAAAACTAGGATCTATTTTGTAAGCCTTTTTGTAGCTCTTAAACGCTTTTTTATAATCCTTAATGGTAAAGTAATAGTCTCCTTTTGAGTCGTATGCGTTTGCGGACTCTGGCATCATTGCTATGTAAGAGTCGAATTCTTTTTCTGCTTGGTTAAAATCTTCTAGGTCTAAATATAGATATCCCAATAAATTGTAAACTCCATAGATTTTATCATTTAGAGAGAGAGCTTTTCTGTAGTGAATAATTGCATCGTCATAATTACCACCATAGGCCAACGAGATGGCATAGTCAATATGAAGTAAGGCATCCTGAGGATGAATATTAACTAGCTTTTTAAGATTTGGTAATTGTATTTGATCTATAGATGACCAGTCAAAGGCCGATTTTTCCTCATCAGTTTTAAGAGTATTGTATTGTGTTTTTAGTTTTATTCTTTCATCTAAAGAGAGGCGCCATATCTTTATATAGGCACGTTCACTATCAGTAGCTTCAAGCCCTAATTTTTCGGCTTTCGTGATTAATAAATCATCAATGCTATCGTTGGTGTTTGGGGCAAGTGATTTCCACAAGTAAAGAATTGAAAAGTTTGGATCTTTTCTGCTTAGTTCATCAAACTTGATATAACTCTCATCATCAAAATAGTTTAAAAAATGTATCCTGGCTTCATTAAATTCCGTTTGAATCTCTATAGAAGTAGTGAAGGGCATAATGTCTTGAATTTGCATTTGTTGTGCTTGCCCTGTGCTAAAGACTAGTAAAAGGACTCCGAAAATTATATTTTTTGTTTTCATAATAATAAGTTATTGGTGAATCGTAAATATATATAAATCAAAAATATAGGTGTTATTGCTCATTGACTAGCTCAATTATTAATCACAAAAAAAGCCTTCCCGAATTCGGGAAGGCTTTTTAAATCTATTTAAAAAGGTTTATTTTGTTTTCTCAGCAACCCAGTTGCGAGCATTTACAAAAGCTTCAATCCAAGGCGAAACTTCGTTTTGGTTTTCTGGGTAGTGTGCCCAGTTCCAAGGGAAGATAGAACGCTCTGGGTGAGGCATCATCACTAAGTGACGACCGTTTTTTGACGTTATGGCTGCAGTATTAAAGTCAGAACCATTCGGGTTAGCAGGGTAGTTTTTATAGCTGTACTTCGATACAATATTGTATTGATCTTCGTTGTAAGGCATCTCGAATTTACCTTCACCGTGAGCTACCCAAACACCTAAACGAGAACCCGATAAAGTACTAAAGAGTACCGAGTCGTTTTCTGGTATATCTACGTTCACGAAACCAGACTCAAACTTGTGAGAATCGTTGTGAAGCATTTTTGGTTTTTCTGCGTGATCAGGATTTATCAATCCTAATTCAATGAATAACTGACAACCGTTACAGATACCTAAAGAAAGTGTGTCTTCTCTTTCGAAGAAGTTTTTTAAGGCAGTACGAGCATTGTCGTTATACTTAAATGAACCAGCCCATCCTTTAGCAGAACCTAAAACATCAGAGTTTGAGAATCCACCAACTGCAGCGATAAAGTTTACATCTGTTAAATCTTCATGACCACTCATCAAGTCAGTCATGTGTATATCTTTCACATCAAAACCAGCTAAGTACAGCGCATAAGCCATTTCGCGCTCAGAGTTAGAACCCTTTTCACGAATGATAGCCGCTTTTAATCCACTAGCCTTTTTTCTGTTTGGGTCTAATCCCATAGCTGCTAACTGTCCGCTGAACGATGCAGGGAAGTTAAACTCTAAAGGCATATGCTTATAGTTATTGAAACGCTCTAAAGCTTTTTCTTCACCACTTTGCTTGCGATCTAATAAATATGAAGTCTTGTACCAAACATCTCTTAAATCGCTAACACTTAAGTTGAAGTTTAGATCGTGACTTATAATATTCAATTCAGAAGCATCAACTGCAGTACCTAAAGTATGATAGCCAATATTCATCTCCCCTAAAATAGCATCCGCTTTAGCGATGTCGTTTACTTGAAGAATTACACCTGCGTTTTCAGCGAATAATACTTTTACGATGTCTTGCTCATTCAAGCAAGTTAAATCGATGTCGGCACCTAAGTTTACATCTGCAAAACACATTTCTAATAAAGTAGTAATTAAACCACCTGCAGAAATATCGTGTCCAGCTTCAACCAAGTTAGACTTGATTAATTTCTGAATCGCATTGAAACCATTCTTAAAGAATTCAGAATCTTGAATATTTGGCGTTTCAGAACCTACTTTGTTATTTACTTGAGCAAAGGAACTACCCCCTAACTTATACGCATCTTGCGATAAGTTGATATAGATGATAGGCGCATTTTCCTTTTTCTTTAAAACAGGACTCACCACTTGGTTGATGTTGCTACACTCACCAATAGCAGAAATGATCACTGTGCCCGGAGAAACAACTTTGCTTCCGTCCTTGTACTTCTGAGTCATCGATAAACTATCCTTTCCTGTAGGAACGTTAATTCCTAAAGAAATAGCGAAGTCGCTAATCCCTTTTACAGCATCGTATAAACGAGCATCTTCACCTTCGTTTCTACAAGGCCACATCCAGTTGGCACTTAATGAAACTCCATTAAGATTATCTGAAATAGGAGCGAAGACAAGGTTTGTTAAGGCTTCGGCAATAGAATTGCGCGAACCAGCAACAGGATCAATCAAGGCACTAATAGGAGCGTGCCCCACTGAAGTCGCAACACCTATTTGTCCTCTGTAATCTAAAGCCATTACACCACAATCGTTAAGTGGTAAATGTAAAGGCCCTGCGTTTTGTTGTTTGGCAACTCTACCCGATACACAACGGTCAACTTTGTTGGTTAACCAGTCTTTACATGCTACTGCTTCTAATTGAAGTACCGAGGTGATGTATTCGAATAGATTGTCTTGTGAGTATTCTAGCTTAGAGAAGTTTGCTTCCTCTCTAGAATCTGTCATTATCGTTTTTGGAGAAGAACCGAAGTAGTGTTTCAACTTCATATCGATTGGTTTACTACCATTTTTGCTCGACTCAAAAGAGAAGTTCATATCGCCTGTAATCTCACCTACATCGTAGAAAGGAGCTCTTTCGCGCTCAGAGATTTTGCGTAATTCTTCGATGTGTTTTTCATTGATAACCAATCCCATACGTTCTTGAGATTCATTACCAACAATCTCTTTAGAAGACAAAGTAGGATCGCCTACAGGAAGTGCTTCTAAATCGATTTTACCACCTGTTTCTTCCACCAATTCCGAAAGACAGTTTAAGTGTCCACCAGCACCGTGATCGTGAATAGAAACAATTGGGTTATTATCACTTTCTACCATAGCTCTAATAGCATTGGCAGCACGTTTTTGCATCTCTGGGTTTGAACGCTGAATAGCATTTAGCTCAATAGCATTACCTAATTGTCCAGTATCTACAGACGATACTGAAGAACCACCCATACCAATACGGTAATTGTCACCACCTAAGATAACCACGCGGTCACCTTTGTTCGGTACATCTTTTAAGGCATCTTCGTGTTTACCCCATCCGATACCACCGGCTTGCATAATCACTTTATCGTAACCTAATTGCTTATTGTTTTCAGTATGCTCAAAAGTAAGTACCGAACCCGTAATTAAAGGCTGACCGAATTTGTTACCGAAGTCAGAAGCACCGTTAGATGCTTTGATTAAAATATCCATTGGTGTTTGATACAACCAAGGACGCTCTTCCATTCCTTCTTCCCAGTTACGCTCTTCTTCCAAACGAGAGTAAGAAGTCATGTAAACAGCAGTTCCCGCTAAAGGTAAGCTACCTTTACCACCTGCTAAACGGTCTCTAATTTCACCACCCGAACCTGTTGCAGCTCCGTTAAAAGGCTCTACCGTTGTAGGGAAGTTATGCGTTTCTGCTTTTAGAGAAAGTACAGATTGAATTTCTCTAGTGTGGTAGTAATCGGAAATATCCTGACGTTTAGGAGAGAATAATTCGATTTTAGGACCTTTAACAAAAGCAACGTTGTCTTTGTATGCAGAAACCAAGTTGCCTCCGTTCATTTCAGAAGTCTTCTTGATTAATTTGAAAAGACTGGTTTCTTTTTCTTCACCATCGATGATGAAAGTCCCGTTAAATATTTTGTGGCGACAGTGTTCAGAGTTGATTTGTGAGAATCCGAAAACTTCAGAATCTGTTAATTTTCTTCCAATCTCTTCACTTACGCTATTTAGATAATCTACTTCATCAGTACTTAAAGCCAATCCTTCTTGATTGTTATATGCAGCGATATCTTCAATGTGAATGATTTCTTCAGGCTTTGTATCAACCGTGAAAATCTCTTGGTGAAGTCCATCGTATTTTACTTGCAACATCGGATCAAAGCCAGCCTCTTCATCAAAAGCAAAGTATTCTTCGATACGATCGATACCCTTTATGCCCATGTTTTGAGTGATCTCAACGGCATTTGTACTCCAAGGTGTAATCATTTCCTTTCTAGGACCTACAAAAGTGCCGTCAACAGCCCGGGCATTTAATTGTTCGGCATCTCCGAATAACCATTGAAGTTTCTCACAATTTTCCTGGCTAATAATTTCTCTAGTGGCTACGGCAAAAACTTGGTTTGCTCCCTTAAAGAATGAAATCATGGGCAGATTTTTTGGTTGCTTTAATAGATGCGAAATTAGGGGTTTTTCGAGAATAGTGCCAATTAAAAAGCCCCGAATCCGGGGCTTTTTTTATTTTAAAAGGCTTTTGATCTGTTCGGCTAATTCTGTACCGATTCGATCTTGAGCTTCAAGCGTTGCAGCACCAATGTGTGGGCTTAAAGATATTTGATCTGCCATTAACAATTTCATGTTTGGCGTAGGTTCATTTTCGAATACATCTAAACCGGCAAAACGTACTTTACCACTTTCCAGTGCATCTAACAAATCAGCCTCGTCAATTACACCACCACGAGCAGCGTTAACTAAACCAACCTGATCTTTCATTAGTTCAATTTCTTTCTTAGTAATTAATGGCTTGCCCTGGAAAGGAACGTGTACTGTAATGAAATCTGCATTTTTGTATACATCCTCAATGGCAACTGTAGTGATGTTGAAGTTCACTTTTTGTCCATCGTAAAAGTCCAATTCAATAGTTGCACTCTCGCAGAATGGATCATGAGCAATTACTTCCATTCCTTGTCCTAAAGCAACTTTAGCAACTTCTCTACCGATACGTCCAAAACCGATAATACCGATTTTTTTACCACGCAATTCGATACCCGCACCATAGCTTTTCTTCAACTCTTTAAAGCGAGAGTCGCCATCCAAAGGCATATTGCGATTGGCATCAAATAAGAAACGAACCATACCGAAAAGGTGTGCGAAAACTAATTCAGCAACTGAAGCAGAACTCGCAGCTGGTGTATTGATTACGTGTAATCCTTTTTCTCTCGCATAGTCTACATCGATGTTATCCATACCAACTCCACCACGACCGATGAGTTTTAAGTTTGGACAAGCATCAATGATGTCCGTACGAACTTTCGTTGCGGAACGAACTAAAAGTCCAGCAACATCATTTTTGTTGATAAATTCGATTAAGCTTTCTTGAGCTACTGTGTCTGTGATTACTTCGAATCCGGATGCTTCTAAAGCGTCAATTCCACTTTGTGCAATTCCGTCGTTAGCTAATATCTTCATATCTATTCTTCTAAATCGTTGTCAAAAACTTCAATAATATTGCTCTTTTTCACCAATGGAGTCCATTTGGTTTTGAAGCGTGTAGCACGAACAATATGGTTATCTATCCAGTGGTAGTTCCCACCTCGAGGTTTGTTCATCAATAAACCGTGGTATTTAAAACCGTGTTTGTCTAGCCAAGTTAAAGTAACTTCTCTGGTGTCTTCAGTTCTCGAAGTGAAGAAGGTAATGATATGTCCTTCGTCATACCATCCGTTAATAATCTTATGAGCATCTAACCAAGGCTCACAAGTCACCATTCTTTCTGGCTCTTCGTTAGGAACATCTTCAGTAATTGTACCGTCGATGTCTATCAGGTAATTCTTTACATCCTCACCAAGTTGAGGCGAGATGTGTTTACCGTCTTTATCGAATAATTCTTGTAGTTCGCGTGTCATCTTAGGCAAGTTTCCGCATTACATCAACCAATACCTGAACACTTTCTAGAGGAAGAGCGTTGTAGATAGAAGCACGGTAACCACCTACAGATCGGTGACCTTTTAATTCACTAATTCCGGCATCATTCCATAGTTTATCAAAAGTTTCTTGTTTACTATCGTCCGTTAAGACGAAAGTCACATTCATTTTTGAACGATCTTCAACAGCAGCAACACCTTTAAAAAGAAGGTTTCTGTCAATTTCAGCATAAAGTAATTCAGCTTTAGCAGTGTTTACTTTTTCTATACCTTCTACACCTCCATTTTTCTTTAGCCATTCTAATGTTAACATAGAAACGTAGACGGCAAATACAGGTGGTGTATTGAACATCGATCCCTTTGAGATGTGAGTTGTATAATCTAACATCGTAGGGATTTCACGTCCAGTTTTGTTTAAGACTTCATCTTTTATGATGACCAAAGTGGTTCCCGCAGGACCCATATTTTTCTGTGCACCGGCGTAGATTAAATCAAATTTTGAAACGTCAATTTTTCTTGAGAAAATATCTGAAGACATATCACATGCCAACAAAGTATCTCCGGAAACTTCCGGGAATTCATGAAACTGAGTTCCAAAGATTGTATTGTTAGACGTGAAGTGTAGGTAGTCTAAGTCTTCAGGGCAGGTAAAACCTTTTGGAATGTAAGAGAAGTTTTCATCTTTAGAGCTAGCAATAACACTAATATCTCCAAGTTTCTGTCCTTCTTTTAAAGCCTTTCCAGACCAGGAGCCTGTGTTTATGTAGGCTGCTTTACCATTTGTTTTTAACAAATTCATTACAGTCATTAAAAACTGAGTACTTGCTCCGCCTTGAAGGAACAATACCGAGTAGCCTTCCGGCACGTTTAATAATTCTTTTACTAAAGCCTGTGCTTTATCCATTACCGCTATGAAGTCTTTGCTTCGGTGGGAAATTTCGATTAAGGAAAGGTCTAAGTTGTTGAAGTTTAGTACAGCTTGTGAAGCTTGTTGAAGAACCTCTTGCGGCAGTATGCAAGGTCCGGCACTGAAGTTGTGTTTTTTCATATTTAAATGAGTCAGTTTGGCTTAGTGAATAAAAAAGCAAAAGTCGACTTTTTAAAAGAAATGAAAAAAGTTTTGGGAGGTTATTATCAATAATTTTTGAACCGAAATAGTAGGTAATTAATAATGACTAATTATTGGGATTGAAGTCCTCTTTGGATACGTTTAGATTGCTTAGCGTCTTGCCTTTTATTGTTAAAGACGGGTATATCTTCGATAAAGCGCCACTTTCCATTTTTGAAACTTAAGCCATCGTAGCTAAGACTAGGAACATAGAACTCGTACATCCCTATTTCTACCCCGTCTAATGGCACTAGATGATCGTATAGAATTGTTTGATCTTTCTCGCGGTAGTTCATGGTGGTGCTAGCCCCACTCGTGTATTCTAGAATGATACGGTAATGAGTACCATCATTCATTTTAAAGATAGGCGCACCGAAAATAGGTCTGTTCTCTTCATCGAAATGTAGCACGTCGATGATTTTTTTTGTCGTTTGTGCATTGTTCCCATCCCAAGCTAAGAAAGTATAATAGTCTTTCTTCTGAAATTTGGTGTGGATGATATCAAAATAAAAGGCCCCATACCAATTGCCATTATTGAGCATTTGATAAGAAGGATTGTCAATAGAATCCGAAACATCAACTAATTTGTAGAAATGAGATTCTTTTTTGCGCTTATTGTAAAACTGAAGAAAAGCGAAATAGTCAAAAGTTCCATCCATTTTGGGTAATACCCAATTGAAAAGACGGAATTTTTTATCGCTAGAAGGAAGGATATTTATCTTGTCTATATTTTTGAAATCATAGTGATAATTTCCATCCAGTAGTAATAACTCCTCTAGTTCTTCTATAAGTAATTTATTGGATTCTTCTCTCATCGAGTCGTTTTCTCCAGAAAGTGCCATTTCGGCTAGTGATTGCAATCTGGATTCAAAGAAAAGAAAATCGCTGTCGCTTTGAGCCTTTATATAAGGACTCACGAAAAATGATATAAGGAATGTGTATATGAGTTTAGTCCTCACAGTGAAGGAAAGCCTTTTTAGATAATAATTCTTCTTCTGTCTCCACATGTTCTTCATCGGGAACACAACATTCAACAGGACAAACAGCAGCACATTGAGGTTCCTCGTGGAAGCCTTTACACTCAGTACACTTATCAGTAGCTATATAGTAGAAGTCGTAAGAAACTGGTTCTTGATCATCATTAGCGTCAACTGAAGCGCCCTTTTTTTGATGCACCATTCCTGCAAGTTCAGTCCCCTCAGCGAAAGACCATTCTACACCACCTTCATAGATAGCTGTATTAGGACATTCGGCTTCACATGCTCCACAATTGATACATTCGTCGGTGATCTTAATCGCCATAGTCTTTTTTGCTTTAAAGATTTGTATTTTTGCACCACAAAGATATAAAAACATTGTTGATGAACCGCGAAAAAATCATTAAGGCTTTCAGTTTTTTAGGAGAGTTTATGACACAGTTTCAGTCTACTGAAACGCCAAAGAAGAATCTCGCTATTAATCATTTGTTTTATGATGAGTTTACCGAGCTAATCTATAGAGCAAAGATTTATAACGGTTGGTTTGAAGAAGAACAAGTGCGTAGGTCGATATCTGCTTTGGGCGCTTGGTTGAGTAAAGAAGATTTGACTACTTGGGTACAAGCCTATTCTTTTGCTGAGGCTCCAAAACGCATCGGAGTTATTATGGCCGGAAATATTCCTTTGGTAGGCTTTCACGATTTTATATCCGTACTTCTGTCAGGGCATTCCATCTTGATCAAGCAATCATCAGATGACAAGCTCTTATTGAGTTTCTTGGCGAAAGTACTTGTAAGTATTAATCCGGAATTTGAATCTCGCATTAACTTTACGGAATCACGCATGAGTAATTTCGAAGCCTTAATTGCTACTGGGTCTGATAATTCAGCCCGTTATTTTGAGCACTATTTTGGCAGATATCCAAACATTATACGCAAGAATAGAAATTCTGTTGCCGTACTTTCTGGTCAGGAGTCTAAAGAGCAATTAACTGCTTTGGGCGACGATGTGTTTGCTTATTACGGTTTGGGCTGTAGAAATGTATCTAAAGTTTACGTTCCTAGCGATTATAAATTCGACTCACTTTTTGAGGCTCTTTACGAATACAAAGATGTTGTTGTCAATAAAAAGTACGCCAATAATTTTGATTATTATAGAGCCTTGTATTTGATGGGTGGGAATGATATGTTGGAGAATGGCTTTTTATTAGTCAAAGAAGATGAGGCTTTAGCTTCGCCAATCTCGATGTTGCATTACGAACGTTACGATAGCCTGTCTGAATTAGAGTCTCTTTTGAATTCTCAAAAAGATGAAATCCAATGTGTGGTCTCTCAAGAAGATATTGCGGGCTCTTTTGACTTAGGAGGAGCGCAATGTCCTACATTAACTGACTATGCCGATGGGGTTGACACCATGGCTTTTTTAAGTAGTTTATAGTTTGGTAGAGCTCAATAAAGATGTTTGGAACGAGCGTTATCTCAATGCTGATATTGGCTGGGATATAGGTCGTATTTCTACTCCTTTAAAAGAGTATTTCGATCAGCTGGAGAATAAAGACTTGAAAATATTGATTCCCGGCTGTGGGAATGCCTACGAAGCTGAATATTTATTTCAGCAAGGTTTCAAAAATGTTTTCCTGATCGATTGGGCACAACAAGCTATTGACGATTTCCATAATCGTATTCCTGAATTCCCAAAAGAGCAATTAATTTGTGCCGACTTTTTTGAGCACGATTCCCAATACGATTTGATTATTGAGCAGACTTTTTTCTGTGCTATTAACCCAAAGCTTCGTGAAAATTACGTTTTAAAGGTGAAGTCGCTTTTAAAAGACCGAGGCAAGCTTGTAGGGCTCTTGTTTAACGATAAGCTCTATTCGAATAGACCTCCTTTTGGTGGCTCTCGAAATGAATATAAAAGCCTATTCGAAAAGCATTTTAAGAATTTGTATTTGGAAAAAGCCTACAATTCCATCGCTCCACGTAAGGGGAGGGAATTGTTTATTAGTGCTAATGATTAATTAAGAACAAAAGTCTCACATTCTTTGTACTGTCGTACTTAGTAGCTATTTTTGAAATCAAAGAGAAATCTCATGAGTAGAACACAGATATTAAATCATCAGCAAATACAGCAGAAGTTAAATCGTATGGCTTGGCAAATTTATGAGGCCAACTATCAGGAAACGGAGCTTGTTATGGCAGGGATTAATGGGAACGGTTATGTGCTAGCTGAACGCTTAGCGACTATTTTAGAATCTATTTCTACTTGTAAGGTGATTTTGAGTGAGGTGGTGATTGATAAGAAAGCGCCTTTTAATTCACCTATTTCTGTAGGTTTAGAAGAGGTTGATTATTCTGATAAAGTAGTCATTTTAGTAGATGATGTTTTGAATTCGGGTAAGACTATGATTTACGGTGTGAAGCATTTTTTGCTAGCTCCCGTAAAGAAAATAAATACTGCGGCTTTGGTGGATCGCAAGCACCACCGTTTCCCAATTCGCGTTGACTATGCTGGATTGGTGCTGTCAACTTCTATAAAAGATCATATTCAAGTGGAATTGGGTAATGAAGATAATGCCTTTGTAGATTAATAAGTATTAAGTCTAAAACATTAAGTATAAGCCTTCCTAAATGGTAGGCTTTTTATTTTAAAGCTTGTAGTAGTACTTCTACTGGATGTAGGGCTTTTCGTTGTGTTCCGTCTTGTATTTGGTGACGGCAACTTGTTCCTGCGGCTACTATAATGCAGTCTTCATCTTCCTTTCTGATGGTTGGAAATAGTACGAGTTCACCAATTTTCATGGAAACTTCATAATGCTCTTTCTCATAACCAAAAGATCCAGCCATACCACAACATCCCGAAGGTATTAATTGCGCCTTATAGTTTTTTGCAAGTGATAATATTTTCTTGGTAGGCACCATGGATGATAATGCTTTCTGATGACAGTGACCATGAATTCTTAAGTGCTTGGCATCCTCGGTAAACGAATCAGAACTTATGCGTCCGGCATCCATTTCGCGAGCCAAAAACTCTTCGATAGTGAAGCTGTATTTCGCTAAATAGTTGGCTTTTTTCTCTTGACTAGCATCTGCTAAATCGAGGTATTCATCGCGGATGCTCAATATTGCCGAAGGTTCTAGGCCTATTAGTGGACATTCTTCTTTTACAATAGGAGCGAGCAAGTCAATATTTTTCTGAGCGAGCTTTTGAGCATCTTTTATGAAGCCTTTAGAAAGGAAGGTTCTTCCACTTTCTACATGTTCTGGGATGATTACTTCGTAGCCTAATTTGTTCAATAGCTGAACACAGCTAATCCCAATTTCTGTGTCGTTATAATTGGTAAACTCATCATTGAAAAGATATACCTTCCCATTTTTGAATGTTCTCTTTTGAGGATTTCTCTTCATCCACTTGGCTAGGGTAGTGCTAAATAATTTAGGGATACTTCTTTTTTGAGAAACGCCCATAATAGATTTCAGAATAGGAGCAGTCAGGAATCCTGTGCTCATCAAATTAAACAGCCTTGGGAATAAGGAGTTTATTTGATTGCTCTTAGTAACATTGGCAAAGAGTATATCTCTAAATTTCGTACCATTTTCTTTTTGATACTGATAGGAATACTCCGCCTTGAGCTTGGACATGTCCACATTACTAGGGCATTCTGTTTTACAGCCTTTACAAGAAATACAGAGATCCATTACGTCCTTCACTTCCTCGGTAGCAAAAGGTTTCAGGTTCGAAGGATCGCTAAGAACTTCTCTTAGTATGTTGGCGCGAGCTCGGGTAGTATGCTTTTCTTCGTGCGTAGCCATATAACTCGGGCACATGGTCCCTCCAGAAAGCTCTGTCTTACGACAGTCTCCCGAGCCATTACACTTTTCGGCAGCTCTAAGCATCCCTTCGTCTTTGCTGAAGTTGAAAATGGTTTCAAATTCAGGGGTTTCATATCCCGGCATATACCTCAAGAAACTATTCATGGAAGGTGTATCCACAATCTTTCCAGGATTGAAGATGCCATCGGGATCCCAAGTGGATTTTACATCTTTACAGAATTGGTAGTTTTTATCGCCAATCATAAAAGGGATGAATTCACCTCTAAGACGACCATCACCGTGTTCACCACTCAAGGAGCCTTTGTACTTTTTCACCAACTTAGCAATGTCTTGTGCTATGATTTTAAAAAGTTGGTTTCCTTCTTCGGTTTTAAGGTTGATGATTGGACGTAAATGTAATTCGCCAGTTGCAGCGTGAGCATAGTGCACACTATAAAGGTTTCGCTCCTTAAGTATTTTGTTGAAGTCTTCAATAAAATCTGGAAGGTCGTTTACATCAACTGCTGTATCCTCGATAACGGCAACAGCTTTTGCATCGCCAGGCATATTTGATAGAGCACCCAAGCCTGATTTTCGCAATTCCCACACATTTTTTACTTGTTCGCCTGTAACGATAGGGAAGTGGTAACCCAATCCTAATTCCTTACAGCGACTAATCATGTCATTTGTACACTGCTTTAGCTCTTCTTGAGTTTCGCGAGCAAATTCAACGACCAAAATAGCTTTGGGCTCTCCTTCTACGAAAAAGCGATTTTTTTGCTGTTCTCTATTTTCTTTGGTGTAGTCCAGTATATAGTGATCCATCAGCTCGCAAGCTGTAGGATTAAATTTCAAAGCTTCGAGGTTTGCTTTTAGAGACTCATTTATAGAGTCGAAATGCATACAAACTACTGCTTGTTCTTTAGGTAGCGTAGGGACTAAATTTAACTTCAGTTCTGTGGTAAAGGCGAGGGTTCCTTCAGATCCTGCCAATAGCTTACAGAAGTTGAACTTCTCCTCATTCTCAACAAAAGGGCTGGTTTGAGATAGTAGATCGATGGCATAACCTGTATTCCTTCTTGGGATAGAAGCTTTTGGGAATTCTCGCTCTATCTCGTCTCTGTTTTCAGAATTAGAAAATAGCTCCTTTGCTTTTTGATAGATGGATTGTTCGAGTTTACTTACCGTTCCAATACCATTGCATTTCTCTTCAAACTCGGCATTAGTCAGTGCTTTAAACTCAGTATGCATTCCATCTGCAAGAATCACCTTCATCGAGATGAGGTGTTCGCGAGCTGATCCGTAAATCAATGAGCGAGCACCACAAGAGTTATTTCCGACCATTCCACCAATCATACATCGGTTGGAGGTAGAGGTTTCGGGCCCGTAAAAGAGTTCGTATTGTTTTAGCTGCAGATTTAACTCATCGCGGATAACTCCAGGTTGAACAATGGCGTAATTCTCTTCTTCATTAACTTCAATAATCTGACGGAAGTGCTTGGAGATATCGATGATAATCCCATTTCCTACCACTTGTCCGGCAAGGGATGTACCCGCTGCACGAGGAATAATTGGTGTTTTGTGCTCGCAAGCAAATTTGATGATGCGTTCCAAATCCTCATTGTCGTGAGGGATGACTACGGCTAGAGGAAGTTCACGGTATGCCGAGGCATCAGTGGCGTAAAGTTTGCGCATAGTATCGTCGTAATACAATGCTCCTTTAATCTGCTTCTCTAAAATTGGTAATTGCTTTTTCATTAAATATTATTGTTCTCCAAAAATACAATTTAGCTTATAAACAACGAATGGAGCCTATAAAAATAAGCTCCATTCTTTTCCCACTTTAATATTGATTTACGATTGAGCTACCAAATCGGTGCTTTCGAAAATCTTGTCTGCCGAAGCAGCGATAAATCCATTATAGAGTTCCCCATTCTCCATCGGATAGCGCTTGGCAAATTCATAGTAACATGTGGTAACGGTATGTGTCCCCTCGCGGAATTCCAATTCTTGAGTATCTGCTAAAACGCTCGATTGCTCTAGTAATTGCTCTGGACTTCCTTTGATTTCTCCCCCCGAAGTATTCATTTTGAAGCCATTTTCCTTGATGAATTCGTTTACACTCTCTAGTGAGTCAAGCTTGCTCAAGGTGTTTACATATAATGTAAAGTGATTTGCGCAGAAGCCGCAGATGTACATCCATGCTGCGTATTCAGATTCAGCTCTTAATGTTTCGTAAACAGTATAAGAAATCTCTTCCCAAACACGACCTTTAAACAAAAGCTCTTCATCTTGGAATACAGAATTGTCAACTGTGTCTAACGTTGCTTTAATCAGTCTTTGTGCTTCTTCAGATATTTCTTCCAATTTTAATTGGGAGATGAAAATCTTTGGTGCATCAGCATCAGTGCTGTGTTGGTAGTGACGAGCTTCTAATTTCTTAACAGGAAATTCGTAAGTGTCAATAGCCTGGTAACCTGCTTTGATGATGATTTTTTCCAAAACATCAATACAAACTCTCTCGTCATTGAAAGTACGAATGGCAATATGGTCGTTGGCTATTTTGCTTCCTTCCAATTCTGAAAATAGAGAATTGATTTTTGCTGCTGATGGAGTGATGGCTGTATAGCCATTCCATAAACGCTCTAAGATTTGTTCTTTGTTCATCTGTTTAAACAAATTTTACTTTGCAAAAATACGCAGATATGTTAATATGATTATTAAAAATATGTTTATTTGTTTTGTCTAGACTTATTTTGTGTCAAATTGATTAAATTTGCGCTAATTCGTCTCAAATATATTTAAAACAATGCTTGCATGGATTTAAATAACCAACTTGATTATACAGATAAAGCTATACTTGGCTGCTTATCAGATGATTCGCGACGTTCTTACGTGGAAATCGCCAATGAATTGAAGATTTCTAACTCCCTTGTTCATCAGCGGATTAGGAAAATGAAAACCTCCGGATTAATCAAAAAAGCGGGCTTACAGATAAATGAGAAAGTCTTAGGTTACCACGCTTGCTCCTTTACGGGCATAGTCCTTCGCGAGGCTCATTATGCTCAAAAAGTAGTTGATGAGCTAGAGAAAATCCCCGAAGTGGTAGAATGTGATTTTGTCTCGGGAAAATATGCCGTATTTATAAAGATATACGCCGCCAACAATGAGCATATGCGTGAGGTGCTCTACGAGAAGATACATTGTATAGAAGGTGTTTCTGGAACGGATACCTTCATTTCCTTCGGTTCACAATTTCGTCGTGAAGCGCCGATTAAATAAAAAAGTTATTAGGTGGTTTGTTCTGCTGAATTCTTAGCCTCGGGTTTAAACCCGAGGCTAAATGATTTTAATCTATACCAATCAATGAACCTAAATACCCCTCATTTTGAAGGAGGGCTGCCCGAAGGGTGGGGTGGTTATTCTCCCTATTCCTCAAACAACATCACCGACTCCACGTGTGAAGTATGTGGGAATTGATCTACGAAACTGATGTGCTTAATTTGATAACCAGCCTCCACTAAAGTCTCTGCATCGCGAGCTTGCGTTGCAGGGTTACATGAAATGTATACAATTCTAGGAGCCTCTAATTTGATAACCTTTTTCAAGGTCTTCGGGGCGATACCGGCTCTTGGAGGGTCGAGAACAATAGTTGATAATTGCCCTTTATAATGTGGGAATTCAACAAGGAACTTACCTACATCTGCTGCAAAGAATTCTAGACCTTCGATATTATTTCTTTCTGCATTTCTCTTAGCATCTTCAATAGCTTCAGCAACGATGTCAACACCGATGATTTGCGCTCCAGGAATTTGTGAGGCCAAAATCTGACCGATAGTTCCCGTTCCACAGAAGAGGTCCATGATTACTTTCTGTTCTTCGTTGGTGTCCATCACATAGTCAACAGCTTTTTGGTAAAGCTTTGCAGCACTTAATGGATTGGTTTGGAAGAAACTCTGCATACTAATTTCGAAGTCCAATCCTAAGATCGTTTCTACAATCTTACTTTCGCCATAGACCAATTCGGTATTCCCTGCAGTTGGTTGAATACGATCGCCGATATCATCATTAATCGTATGGATGAATCCGGCAATGCGATCGCCCAATATATCTTTAAGTAATGTTAAAAAGGCATCTCTGTCAAAATTCTCTAATCCATCAGAAGAAGTAACCAAATTGATTAACAAATGATTTTTAGCATAGGATTTACGCACCACCAAAAAGCGGTAAAAACCTTCTTTTTTAGGAGGATGCCAAGGCGCTAAATTAGAGTCGATACAGAATTGTCTGATTTGTGGGAAAGCATTTTCTAAGTCTTGATCGAAAAGCCCTGAGTCTTTATCCAGGTTTTCTACCATCCACCAAGTACCTCTGTGTTTGAAGCCCATGGCAAACTCATCAACATCTTTCTTTAAATCGAAATCGTATTTGATGGCAGAGAAAGAATATTCCATTTTATTGCGGTAGTGCCATGTACTCGGAGAGCTTAGGAATTCATCGAATGAATCTTCTATATCTTCTATATGACCGATACGCTTGAAGAGCTCAATGCAAGTTTGCTTTTTATTGGCTTCTTGCAATTCTATGGGAAGTTTAGCATAGGGCGCTCCTGGAATCATTTGATAAGGGATTTCCACTTCTTCCTTGGAATGCTCAAGAACTTCTACCAATCTACATTCGGCATGCTTCTTTTTACATTTAGTAACCGAAGCCAAAACTTTTTGCCCAGGTAGACTGTTTTCTACAAAGCAAACAAAAGAACCATCTTCAGTTTCAATCTTTGCTATTCCATTGCCACCAAAGGCGAGGTCGATGATGTTTAATTCTAATTGTTGCCCTTTTTTGAAGAGCCTTTGATTGCGATTTCTACCCATGCGGCAAAGATAGTTATTTAGTGCTTTTAGCCTTTGTTAGCCCCTAGATTTGTTAATTTTAATCTCTTATGTCGCCGAGGCCTTTTGACTATGGATAATTTGACTATTTTTGTTCGTCTATTTAGAATCTATTATGCAGAAAAAGACCTTTCTATCCCTCTTTATGATCTTCAGCCTTAGTTGGGCTGTAAGTGCTCAACAGACGCACGAGGTACAAAGTGGTGAGACCCTTTATAGTGTTTCAAAAAAATACAGAGTTACAATTTCCAATTTGGTGAAAGCCAACCCAAATGCCAACAGAGGTTTGCGCAATGGGATGAGTATTGTTATCCCTATCATTCACGAATCGATTGATACAGTAGCCTACTTTATTCATAAGGTTCGCCCTTTGGAATCGTTTTTCTCTATCTCCAATAAGTTTGGGGTTAACGAAGAACAATTGTTGGAGTTCAATCCTCAGTTGTCTGATGGCTTCCGATCGGGAATGCGAATTAAGGTTCCTCAGTTTGAAGAGCTAGATGCTACAGAGGCTGTAGAAACTGAAGATAGCGACAAAGATGTCGAGAAGTCTCGAAGAAAGATAAACGCCAAATTCAAAAAAAAGGAGTCTTATAAGATTGCTTTGATGATGCCTCTTTATCTGGATAAGAATGATACCATTGAAGCTTATAATAATCTGAACGAGGGCGATCAGATTTATAAGAAGACGCGCTTTGCTTTAGACTTTTATTCAGGAGCTAAAATTGCCATAGACACCATGCGTAAAGCAGGGATGTCTTTAGATGTCCATGTTTTTGATACTAACAACGATGCGAATCACACCTTCGACTTGGTAGCACAAAAAGAATTCGACGATATGGATTTGGTGATTGGACCTTTCTACTCGAAGAACTTCAAGTTAGCGGCAGAAATATTAAGCCGTAGAGATGTGCCCATTGTAGCGCCATTATCTACGAAGCCTAATTTGTTGGAGAAAATCCCAAATGCCTTCCAAGTTATTACGACTCCTAAAAGACAAGTAACTTATCTGTCAGACTTTATCGCCGAGCATTATTCTGATAAGAATATCACATTGGTTCGTCGTGATAATGACAAGGAAAATAAGTTTGCTGACTGGATGATGTCTGCAATGGACACGTCAGAATTATTCTCTTTTCAAGAGGTTTTGGTGGAAGCTGCAATTATCGATTCTATCCACCACCACTTGGATAGTTTGGCAGAGACGAATGTGTTGTTGATTCCTTCGCAAGACAAGTCTTTTGTTACCGATATGTTGACGAAGCTCAATGTGATGCGCGATAGCAATATGGTGGTTTTCGGTATGCCTGACTGGTATGGCTACAAAGATTTAGACTATAACTATCTCGACCATTTGAATGTTCACATTCCGAATAGTGGCGTTTTATCTTATGAAGATTCACTCACACAATACTTTGTGAAAGAGTTTCAAGAATCGACGGGAATAGATCCTAATCAACGTTTCGCATTCTCTGGTTTTGATATCACTTATTACTTCTTATCTTTATTATATGAGAACGGAGGTCTTTCGACAGACATGTATATGGAGCCGAATAGTCTTTTGAATATGAGTTTTGATTATAATTATAATAGAAATGAGAAGAATGGTTCCCGCAATCAATTTGTTCAGATTATCACCTATGATGATCTCGAAATTAAACGTGTGGATTAAGGCAGAAAACAATCTTTATTACCCAATATTTAAGCTGATCGCATTTTACATGTCGATCAGCTTTTCTTTGAATCATACTTTTTTTTATGACTATTTAGCTGATGTATTATTTCGCATAGAAACAAGACAGTTAGGGCTATTCTTGGATGTTCCGGGAACTTCATTTCAGATGCATGCTATAGAATCGGGCATGGGGTTTTGGAAGGGCGACTGGATGCAGTTTTATATTAACGATTCCTGTTTAGGGATAGGGATGTTTGTTTGGCAGCTTAGCTTTTCCTTGGCGTTTTATAAGAAATGGCTTCCCAGCATTTTGAATTTACTATTCTCGCTACTGATGATTTACCTATTCAATATATTCAGATTATATATTTTATTTTTTCTTGAAGGATCAACAATGGAAATCTTCCATAGCGGTGTGGCTCCTTTTATTGCTAATGTAATTATGTTGCTTTTATGGATCCGATTTATCAAAAATCAAAAAGATATCAAATTGGCTTTCTAGTAATAATTCTAACACTTGTTTATGCCTTCCGATATTATCCTGTAGAATTAGAAGTCTATGGTATTCAGAAGCCATTTTATTATGGTTTCAGTTCAATCGTCTTCGTGTATACTTATTGGCTGTTGTTTGCGCAACTAAGCTTGCCTCAGGGATTGTATTTACTATTGAAGATGCTCTTGTTACTGTATCTCTTTTTATTGATTCCCTTATTCATTATTAAAGTGTTGGAATGGCAGAGCTTTGATTGGGCATCACAATTGTTTCATGCATTTAGAGATCCTAAATACATACCCGCCTTAGTGATTTTACTATTTGTTGGAAAGAGAGGGCTTAAGCTAAGAGCTTAATTTATTCAGGAATTTGATTACCTGTACATTAAAGAATTCAGGTTGTTCAATATTTACTACATGCCCGCAATTGGGCACTACCAATAACTGTGAAGAGAGGTGATCTTTCACCAATTTACTGATAGAAGGAAGGAACATATGGTCTTCGGCACCCATAACGTAAAGGGTTGGGATTCCAGAGTCTTTAATGCGGAATAAAGAGAGTAGAGGGTTTACATGAGCCACCAAGCTAAACCAACGTTTAAACTCCTTTTGGTACAATTTTTTTGCCTCGTTGATAAAGAGGTTGCGCGATTCTTTGTGCGTGCTTTTTGGCATAATCACCCAAGCAAAAAGCTTGTAGAGCATCAAGTAGGGGATAACCGATTTAAGAAGAGATCCAAGACGCATGAGGATTTGACCTCGGATATTTAACTTCATTACTGCGCCGCCCATAACCATACTTTTGGTGCGCTCTGGAAAGCGTTCAGTAATCTCTCTTATGATGATGGTCCCTAAAGAGATTCCAATAAAATGAGTAGATTTTATATATAGATGATCTAAAATTTCAATGACTTCATCGCCGATAATATCAAAGGTGTATCGCTTGAGATTTTCGTAGCTCATATTCTTCGATTTCCCATGCCCTCTTAAATCAATCAGAAGAACATTGTAGTGCTCGCGGAAATCGCGGATTTGCTTATACCAAATAGAGCTACTCCCTCCAGCACCGTGAACGAAGGTTACCCAGTCGGCATTAGGATTTAATATATGTGTACTGTAGTGAAGCATGAATCTTATTGAATGTTTCTTAGGCCTTCGTAGACCACCACACTCACAGCATTCGCCAAATTCAAACTTCTGATGTGTTCGCTGAATAGGGGGATTTTGTAGGTGTTGTTAGCGTTTTTGTCTGTTAGTTCTTTGGGTAAACCAACGGATTCTTTTCCAAATATGAGAAACATTTCGTCTTTATAGTCTATCGACCAATGATCTTTCTCTCCATGACTCGAAAAGAAGGCCATTTTTTTATCTTTATGTTGCTCGAAAAAGTCATCTATACTATCGTAGATGAACAGCGAAATATGTTTCCAATAGTCTAGCCCAGCACGCTTTAATCGTGAGTCGTCAATTTCAAAACCAAAAGGTTTTACCAAATGTAAATTGGAACCTGTAGCTAAGCTGAGTCGACCGATATTCCCAGTATTATTAGGTATTTCAGGCTCTATAAGAACAATATTGTAGGCCATTATTTCCTTCTCTTCTTACTGCGTCTGTTGGCTACAATATCACCTTTGGTTTGTGACTTCTTGTATTTTTTTGCTAGGGCTTTTCGGTAGGAACCACCTTGATTGGTTTTTCTGTTCTTTTCCTTTTTCTCGTGGAAACCTTTAGGCAATCCTTCTGGTTGACCACGGAAGCTATAGCTATCAGGATCTCTAGGACGCTCCTCAGGGGTTAGTTGCTCAGATTCTTCTACCTCAAGTGGGAAATTCAGCTTAGGAATTTCGATAGACATTAATTCTTCTATCGCTATCTTCTCTTTTTCTTCTTTATCAGTATAGAAAAGAAGTGATTTCCCTTCTTGTTCAGCTCTACCGGTACGACCAATACGGTGCATATAATTTTCAGGATACTTAGTCGTATCAAAATTGATTACATGCGTAATCTTATCAAGGTCCAATCCACGAGCCATAACATCGGTAGCAACCAATATTCTGTTGTGCCCTTCGTCGAACTGTTGGATAGAACGTATTCTATAGTTTTGCGTTTTATTGGAGTGTATCACGCAAATTTCTGAGCCGAAGTTTTCTTCTAAAGCTTCAAATAAACGATCCGCATTTCTCTTTTTTGATACAAAAACCAACACCTTAGTGTATTCTTCTTTATCGTGAAGAAGATGAGTTAAGAGGTTTACTTTGGTGTAGAAATTTCTAACTCGGTAACAATGTTGCGAAATATTGTCGAGTGGTGTACCAC
>Ga0207966_1000174_pt1 | contig 36569 bp, 31 predicted proteins | sample Knorr_S23_td_NAD_FD_185611 | JGI IMG/M metagenome (GOLD analysis project Ga0207966, IMG submission 185611) | Marine microbial communities from Southern Atlantic Ocean transect - Knorr_S23_td_NADW_ad_2500m_LV_B (SPAdes) (version 2) | ecosystem: Environmental > Aquatic > Marine > Oceanic | place...
TAAAGTATTGAAAGCAGCAGAAAGAGTGGTGGGTGAAAAAGCGGGAATGCCCTACTTATCCATGGGCGGGGAAGATTTTTCTTATTATTTACAAAAGATTCCGGGATGTTTTTTCTTTGTAGGATCAGCCCCGAATGATCAAAAATTATTTGAAACACCCCATCATTGTTCTCATTTTACAATGGATGAAAGGGCGTTATTAGTTGGCCCTTCAATTTATTTGAACTTAGTGGATGATTTGCTTGGGATAAAGTAAACCATTTTAATGGTATTGAATCTTGGTTTTATATCAATACCCAATTGCCGTTGTTTCTCCGCGGCTATCACCTCCGCCATAAAATCCATCTTCGGTGATTAATATTCCATTCGCTTCTCCAATATAACCCCATTTATAGGGGACCAATGTATGTCCTCTGGCTTCCAGGTTTTTAATCACATCTCTGGATAATCCTCTAGGTTCTGTCATAATTATATCCGGTACCCACTGAGAGTGGAAACGGGGCGATGTTACAGCTTCTTTAATATCCATACCATGAATCACCACATTCAAAATAACCTGCATGGCTGTGGTAATGATAGTTGATCCACCGGGCGATCCGATTACAATAAATGGTTTTCCATCTTTTAAGACTATAGTAGGTGTCATGGAACTTAGTGGCCGTTTTCCAGGTTCGATGGCATTGGCATTATTCCCCACTAGTCCATATGCGTTGGACACACCGGGCTTAGATGAAAAATCATCCATTTCATTATTCAGGAAAAATCCGGCGCCTTTTACAAGGTGTCCACCACCGTAGCTCAGATTAATTGTTGTTGTAACACTGACGGCATTCCCCCATTGATCCACTACAGAATAATGGGTGGTTTCCCGACTTTCATATCCCGGAGCTCCGCTGGCAAAAACCGCAGAACTTGGTGTAGCTATTTCAAGTGAAATATCGTTTATCCTGGTATTTGCATATACTTTGGATGTGAGCATTTCCAAAGGAACATCCCAAAAATCAGAGTCACCCATATGTTCAGCTCGATCAGCATAAGCACGCCGTTCAACTTCAGTGAGTAAATGGATATAATCTGATGAATTCCAGCCCAGTGAATCCACGGGATAATTTTCCAGCATATTCATCATATTAACGAGAAGGGCACCACCGGAGCTGGGAGGACCCATTGAAATGACTTCATATCCATTATAGGTTCCGGAAACGGGATCTCGATAAACGGAACAATAATTTTTTAAATCTTCAAGAGAAATAAGACCATTTCCACGTTTCATTTCTGTTACAATTAGGTCAGCTACGGGACCGGTATAAAAACCATCCCGTCCATATCTAGAAATTCGTTTAAGGGTTTTAGCTAAATCCTTTTGAACTAATTTGTCACCTTTTTTCCATGGATTATTATTTTTGCGAATAAAGATTGCCGCCGCTGCATCATTGCTTTGAAATAGCCCCTCATAGCCATTAAATCGCCGAGCTTCATAATGAGAGAGTTGAAATCCTTTTTCAGCTAACCGGATGGCCGGTGCTAGTGCTTGTCGAAGTGAAATATTTCCGGATCCATGGTCTGCCATAGCCCGAATTAATCCATCTACCGAACCGGGGACACCACTCCCGGCCCGTGAGGAAAGAGACATTCCCGGAACCACATCCCCACTGTCATTTAAGAACAAATCACGATGGGCAGCAGCAGGTGCTTTTTCCCGGTAATCTAAAGTAAAAGTTTCTCCATCCGTCATGGCAGCAACCATGAATCCACCACCACCAATATTTCCGTTGGATGAAGATGTAACAGCCAAAGCAAATCCTACCCCCACGGCCGCATCAACTGCATTTCCGCCCTTTTTTAGGATTTCGATTCCAACTTCCGATGCTTGTTTGCTCGTGGAAACGACCATTCCATTTTCACCGAAGACAGGGTCAGAACTGGCTGCAATTAATATGTGAAAAGAGAAAACAAGTATTGTGAGAATGAGATTAAAATTTTTCATATTTTTGAGTTGATCCCTATGGTTCCTGATTTTGCTAATTTATCTATTTTTTCATCACTATACTGAAGAATTTCTGATAAAATATTCATGGTGTGTTGTCCAAGGTCTGGTGCCGGATTTGTTTCAATTTCCGGAGAGTCGGATAACATAACGGGTCCACGGGCAAATTGGTAGGTTCCAACATCCGGGTCATCAATATCTACTAGTGCTTTTCGACTTTTGACCTGTTCCGATTCAAAAACATCTTTTGCAGTATAAACAGATCCAACAGGAACACCATTCTCATTTAATATGTTTCCAGCTTCGGACCGTGTTTTTTGTGATAGCCATTCTTCAATAATTGGAGCAAGAAATTCCGCATTGGAAGCTCTAGCTGTTCCTGTTTTGCTGCGGTCATCCCCAATCAAGCTTTCATGTCCAATCGCTTTACAGAATCGACCCCAAACAAGGTCATCTGGTATATTCATAGCGAGGTACCCATCCTTACATTTAAAAGCACCTCGAGGATAAAGATGTGTTAACCGGCCTCGGTGTGGCTCTTTTCCCGTAATTGAATAAAGCATGGCCATCCGCTCATTTAGAGAGATCATATTATCCAACATGGCACTATCTACAAACTGGCCTTTTCCTGTCCTTTCTCTCATAAAAAGCGCTTGTGTAATTGCAAAGGATGTGCAGAGCCCGGTGTAAACATCTGCCATTCCATAAATAGTCCATGAAGGGGGTTTATCTTCAAAACCAACAAGATGCATAATCCCACTCATGGCTTCGGCAACAATATCAAATGCAGGTCGTTTTGAATCCGGTCCTTCATATCCTTCTAAGCGACCAAAGCCGGAAATTGCCGCGTAGATCAATTTCGGATTCAAGGTCTTCAAATCATGATATCCAAGTCCGAGTTTATCCACAGACCCGGGACGAAGGTTTTCTACAACCACATCGGCATTTTTAACTAAGTCTTGATAAATCTTTTTCCCCTCATCATTTCTAATATTTAGAGCGATGCTTTTTTTATTTCGATTATAAGCCATGAATCCACCGGCTTTTTTTATGCCGTTATTTTCTACAAATGGGGGTATCGATCGGCGTGGGTCCCCAATGCCGGGGCGCTCGATTTTGATCACTTCTGCTCCAGCATCTGCAAGTAGCATAGAGCAATAAGGACCTGCCATATATTGCTCAAGTGCAATGACACGAATTCCGGTTAAAGGACGGTCCATTCTACAATCTTTCCACTATTGTTGAAACACCTTGCCCAACACCAACACATAGGGTTGCCAAGCCATATTTTGTATCTCTTTTTTTTATTTCATGGATAAGAGTAGTCAAGATGCGAGCTCCAGAACAGCCCAAGGGATGCCCTAAAGCAATAGCGCCGCCATTCACATTGGTAATTTCCGGGTTCATATTCAATTTTCGCATAACACCAATAGATTGAGATGCAAACGCTTCATTAAGTTCAATGAGTCCAATATCATCTAAAGTTAGATTAAATCGTTTTAATAATTTTTTAGTAGATGGAACAGGACCATATCCCATAACTCCCGGATCTACGCCAGCAACAGCAGATCCAGTCCAGCGCGCCATGGGTATTAAACCAAGTTCATTTGCTTTACCACGACTCATGAGTAAGACAGCCGCTGCACCATCATTTATTCCGCTAGAATTCCCAGCAGTGACAGTTCCATTTTTTCGGAAAATTGGCTTAAGTAATGACAACTTTTCTAAAGTAAGATCAATTGAATATTCACCATTTACTTTTTTATATCTGGGGTGTTCATCTGTGTCCACAATCAAGGGATCACCCTTTCTTTGGGGAATAGATATAGGACAGATTTCATTTTTGAATTTTCCTTGATTGATAGCACCAATGGCTTTTTGTTGACTCTCCAAAGCAAACTTATCTTGATCTTTTCGAGAAATTTCCAAATCATCTGCTATTTTTTCAGCCGTTTCCCCCAGGCTGACAATCGGATACATTGCATCCATTTTTGGATTTTCGAATCGCCATCCAACCGTGGAATCAAAAACGGTTCTATGTCCTAATTTTGATTGAGTGGAAGGTCGTGGCATGACCAAGGGTGCTCGGCTCATGCTTTCCACTCCACTCCCAATAAAAATATCACCCTCGCCAGCAACAATGGCTTTGGCTGCCTGGTTCACCGCTTCTAATCCAGACGAACAATTTCGATTTACCGTTACGCCGCCAACTTCTAATGGAAATCCAGCCAACAAGACTGCCATACGTGCCACATCTCGATTGTCTTCACCAGCCTGATTTCCGCATCCTGCATAGACATCTTCAATTAAAGCTGGATCGATCCCTGTACGTTTAATAAGTCCTTTTAGAACATCTGCGAGAAGGTCATCGGGTCGAACGGAAGATAAGGCGCCGCCTGCTCGACCAATTGGTGATCTTACTGCATCAATGATGACTACTTCTCTCATATTTTATTCATTTATCTTTGCAATAAATTTGCGCATTTTTTCAAGGAAAAGTGATGTTCTTGGGTGATGTATCTCCATAAATAATTTTGGGTCATTTTCTTCACTATAGGTATCAAGGATTCTCTGAGCTTGATCATCTGTTTCCATATCCAGAAAACTTGTTGAAAATCTTAAACATAAATTATTTGTGTCATCACCAAATGCACTCCCAGGAAGAGTTGCAATACTATAGTGATCCAATAAATAAGTTGAAAGTTCTCCACAGGTAGTTATTCCCATTTCCCCAAGCCTACTTGTCCACTTTTTAAAAGAAGGATAAATATAAAAAGCACCCCTAGGTTTGGGACTTGTTAGCCCCATGCTAGATAATTTCCCATGTACATAATGTGTACGGATTCCATGTATCTTTGTACAGGTTTTAATATAATCATCAATATCCCTATTTCCACTATAAGCCAAAATAGCCGTGTATTGAATGGGACCCGGAACACAAGACCAGATACTCCCGGCAATGGATTGAAAGGATTGGATCAGGGATATACTCTCATCACCTTTGGGAAGAATAGCCATACCAAACCGCCAGCCACCCAGAGATAAATGCTTACTGAGTCCTCCAAAAATTATTGTTTTTTCAGGATAATATTCTGCAATGGTATGATGAGTAAAACCATCATGCGTAACAAGGCTATAAATTTCATCACTGAGAATATAAATATCTTTTTCTTTTGCCCATTGTGCTACTGATTTTAATTCTTCTTCGGATGAAATATTTCCTACGGGATTACTGGGAGAATTCAGAATAAGTATTTTTGGATTTCGCCCTGATTCAATTGCTTCTTGATAGACGGAATCTAATGTTTGGATATTAATTTGATAATCTTGGTTAACATCTAATTCAAACCTATGAACCGAACGTCCCGTCAAAGTGGCCATGGAGCTATAGGATACCCAGGATGGTTTGGATAAGAGTAAATCACCCTCTATAGACTGAATCATTGCATACAGCAGAGATTTGCTTCCAACTCCAACAATTACTTGGGAGCCATCGAATCTTAACCCAAGTTTATCTGAATAATAATTTGCGATTGTTTCCCGCAATTCTGGAATCCCTGAAGAAGGAAGGTAGTTCTGTTGTAACACATTTTCCTGAAACGTACATGCTAATGCAGAATGTACGGGAAATCGGGATTCTCCAAACCCAAGATGGAGGATATCCTGCCCGGCTGCCCACATGGCATTAACCTTTTCATTAATAACAAGCGTTGGTGATGCTTTTGGTGAATTCATTATTGTTCAATTGACCCAGAAAAGTGGGCGGAATTTATAAGGAACTACTTAAAAGTATTAAATAAAAAAGGAAGGATTTCTTTACGTCATTCGTAATTTTATTTACAGAATTAAACTAGGGTATTATTTAGATGAAAAAAGTATTATTAGTTGGAACAGGCGACGTGGGTAAACATATTTTAGAGTTTGCAGCTCGAGATGAATCCAATATTGAATGGATCGTTGGTGATGTAGAGGAAGAAAAAGCCCGTTGGGCTTGCAATAATGCTGAAATTGGTGCCGCTCATCATGGAATGCATCCGAAATTCAAACCGATTCAAATCGACCTGTTTGACGGTGAAAGAACAACAGAATTGATCAAATCAGAAAAACCGGATGCTATTATAAATTGTACTGTACTTCATACTTGGCATTTGATAAGGCAACTTCCCGATGAACTTTATGGAAAAATCAGTTCTGCCGGATTAGGAGCTTGGTTACCTTGCCAATTAGCATTGGGACTCAATCTTGCAAAATCGATTCAGGATTCAGGATTATCTCCCTATTACATCAACACATCACTCTCATGTTTAACGAATCCTGTTATGGGAAAGGTCGGTCTGACACCCACTATTGGCATTGGGAATGTGGATTTAATCGCACCAGCAGTTTTAACTTATGTTGCACAACAAAAAGGTATTGATCGTTCACGTATTGAAACATTCCAGGTTTGTCATCACCAGCATTGGGTTTTCCCCAGGGAAGCTGGTTATCAGCCCGGAGCACCGTATTACTTAAAGATCCTTGTTGATGGGGAAGATGTGACATCAGAATTTGATACGGACGAGGTCATGTTTGAATCAGTAAAACTTTATGCACCGGGGATTGGATTTACAACCGTATCCGCTTCTTCTGCGTTAAAGAACTTGAAAGCTATATTATATGATCAAAACTTAAGGACCCATTCTCCCGGGCCAAACGGGTTGCCTGGAGGTTACCCGGTGTTATTGAATAAAAGTGGGGCAGAGGTAGTGCTTCCTGACGAGATCACCATAGATGAAGCAATCAAAATGAATGAAGAATCAGGGAAGCTCGACTCCATCGAAGAAATAAAAGCAGATGGGACAGTTATCTTTACAGATTATACCTATGAGATCATGAAGGATGCACTTGGGTTTGACTGCAAATCTTTTCATGCGTGGGATTCGAAAGAATTGGCTTTTGAACAAATGGCCTGTTTCAGAAAATTGGCAGAAAAATATATCAACTAAAACAAATCAACATATTTTAAGCCACTCCCGGTGATAAATAGAACAATCCGATCTTTGGAGTTTATTACACCGAGATCCAATAATTTGGGGAGTGTTGCAACAGTTGCGCCGCCTTCCGGTGAAGAAAAGATTCCTTCATGTTTTCCAATCATTTTTACATTATCCATGAGTTCCTTGTCTGAAACCGTTAATGCATACCCATTACTTTCCCGAATGGCTTTGAGGATAAGAAAATCTCCTATAGCTGCCGGAACCCGGAGACCCAATGCAGATGTTTCAGGATTCTCAAAAAAATCAGCCGTGTCTTTTCCCTGTTCAAACGCGCGAATTATTGGAGCACACCCTTCAGATTGAACAGAGATCATTTTGGGTCGATGAGACCCAATCCAACCAAGTTTTTCCATTTCATCAAAAGCTTTCCACATGCCAATAATACCTGTTCCGCCGCCTGTTGGATAAATAATGACATCTGGTAATTCCCAATTAAGTTGTTCGGCTAATTCATAGCCCATGGTTTTCTTGCCTTCAACACGGTAGGGCTCCTTCAATGTTGAAATATCAAACCAGTCTTCTTGGTCTTTCCTCTCAGCGATAATTTTTCCGCAATCACTGATCAAGCCATCAATCATTTCTACATGTGCTCCGTATTGTTCACATTCAACTTGAAATGCTTTTGGTGTATCATCTGGCATAAAAATAAAAGCTTCTTGTCCTGCTTTTGCAGTGTAAGCGGCTGTTGCCCCGCCGGCATTTCCTGCTGTTGGAATAGAAATTTTATTTAATCCAAATTCTCTTGCTTTCGAGATTGCAGCACTCATGCCGCGGTCTTTAAAAGAGCCGGTTGGATTGATTGATTCATTTTTTAAATATAAATTTTTGAATCCTAACATTTTGCCCAACGACCCTGCCGGTTCAAGTGGCGTAAAGCCCTCTCCCAGTGTAGTAATATTCTCTTCATAGTTCACAGGCATCATTTCTTTATAGCGCCACATAGTGGGAGGGCGATTAATCAGGCTGTCTTTTTTGAAATAAACCTTCCCCTTTTCAATATCATAGCGGGGAAAAAGGGGGAGAGAACAACATGAACTCAAGTTATGAATTTCCTTTTTTGAAAATTGCATTCCACATTTTGAACATTGCAGGAAAGCAAAGATTGTTCCGGTAGAATTCATTCTGTTTACTTCTTTAGTGAATCTGGGTTAAAGTTTAAAATTAGAGCCCTGGCAAGAATGGCGGTGGAGTCAATCAATGGTATACCATTGTAATTCGATTCTGGTAAGGCCAACGGAATTTCTGTACATCTCAGAATTACTGCTTCTGCTCCTTCAGTGACTAATGATTTTACTGCGGTTTCAAGTTTGTCCCGTGCTTCAGGGCTAACCGGATTTGAATAAGCCTTGATCCCAAATCCTTTATCATAAATTGCCGGTTCAAAAATGGTGTCCTGTTCATCTTGTGAAATTATTACGGGATTAAGCTTATTCTCTATCAATTCATCGTGATACACTTTGGCTTTCATGGTTCTTATTGTTGCCAGAATACCAACATTCTGTATAGATGAGTATTGATTCTTTATATGGCGAACTACCTCCTGAATCATGTGAACGAAGAAAATATCAGGTGGAATACGATTTTGAATTTCATCAAAGATTGGGTTGTTTTTATGTAAAAATAAATTTGACTAGTTTTTATAAATAAATATTTTTGCCGGCGAACCGGCTATTCTAAAACCTCGATACATCCCTGCCGTATTGAACGGCATGGAGATAATTCCGTTTGAATCCATGGCAATCACGCCACCTTCTCCTCCGCGACCGGATAATTTACCAATGACTTTGCGTGCCGCCTTTCCAACGGAAACATTTTCGTATTCCATGATTGCAGAAATATCATGAGCCACATTACCACGAATAAAATATTCACCTTGTCCGGTTCCGGAAACTGCACAAGTTTGATTATTGGCATAGGTACCAGCGCCAATGATTGGACTATCACCAATACGTCCCCATTGTTTGTTGGTGAGTCCCCCTGTTGAAGTGCCTGCGGCCAGATTTCCTTTTTTATCCAGGGCAACACAGCCAACAGTGCCATGTTTTTCGGATTGGATTTTTTTCAAACTATCCCAGCGTCGCTGAGTATGAAAATAACTGGGGTCAACGATTTCCAGATTCTGATTTTTTGCAAATAGATCAGCACCATCTCCGGAAAGCATCACATGCCACGTTTCTTCCATAACCTTCCGTGCAGCAGAAATAGGATTTTTCACTATTTTTACACCAGCGACAGCTCCTGCTTTTAAATTACTTCCATCCATAATGCTGGCATCTAGTTCGTTGGTTCCTGCGTTTGTAAAAACTGCTCCTTTTCCCGCATTAAATAATTCTGAATTTTCCATGATCCGGACTGTTGCTTCAACAGCATCAAGGGATGAACCACCTTTTTCTAAAATAGAATAGCCTATATTTAATGCTTCTTCAAGTTTGGAACGGTATGCCAATTCCTTTTCCGGGGTCATATTGTTTTTGGTGATGGTACCGGCGCCACCATGAATTGCAATGGCAAAATTCGATTGAGTTTCATTTGGTCCCATTAGAATTGCGAGACCTATTATGCCCATTAGCCCAAGTGTAACCTTGGTTTTAAAATCCATTACATTTTATCCTGAATGGCTGACTGTAATTGATCGATAGACACTCTGTCCTGTACCATAGTATCCCGATGTCGAAGCGTGACGGTGTTGTCTTCTGTAGATTGGTGGTCCACTGTTATACCAAAAGGTGTCCCTGCTTCATCCTGCCGGTAATACCGCTTTCCGATGGAGCCCTGTTGGTCATACAAGACTTTGAAATGGGGTTTCAATATGTCCATGATCTCCCGTGCTTTTTCTGGTAATCCATCTTTTTTTACCAATGGGCAGATTACAGCTTTTACCGGTGCCAATCTTGGGTGGAGCATCATCACCGCACGATTATTTTCTTTATCTTCCCAATAGGCATCCGCCATAATGGTAAGGAGCATTCGATTTAATCCAGCAGATGTTTCTATGATATAAGGAAGGAACCGTTCATTATTGGGCTGATCAAAATAGGTGAGATTTTTCCCAGAAAATTCCTCATGCTGTCTCAAATCAAAATCAGTTCTGTTATGAATTCCCTCAATCTCAGACCATCCAAATGGGAATTCATATTCAATATCCCAGGCTTCTTTGGCATAATGAGCTAATTCATTTTCACCATGTTCATGAAACCTTAATTTGGATTCTGTGACTCCCAATGCTTCTGAATAAAAGCGGAATCTTTTTTCTTTCCACTCCTGCAAAATTTCATCATCGGTGCCGGGCTTGACAAAATATTGCATCTCCATTTGCTCGAATTCCCGGGTGCGGAAAATAAAATTTCTAGCTACAATTTCGTTCCGAAATGCTTTTCCAATCTGGGCGATCCCGAATGGTACTTTCATGCGCATGGCACCCTGGACTAAAAGGTAGTTTACATATATTCCCTGGGCAGTTTCCGGACGGAGAAATGCTTCTGTCCCCGTTTCTTCCACAGGACCCACATGGGTTTTAAACATGAGATTAAATTGGCGAGGTTTTGTGAGATTCCCTTTGGTACCACATTTTGGGCACTGGGTTTCTTCCCAATTCAAAGATGAGAAATCTTCAGAAAATTCATCAGCGCGGTAGCGTGCTTTACATTGTTTACAATCCACTAAGGGATCATTAAACGCACCTACATGACCGGAAGCTTCCCAGATTTTCGGGTGCATAAGAATCCCGCTATCCAGTCCAACAATATTCTCGTGAACTTGTGTCATCTCTTTCCACCAGAGTTGAGAAATATTATTTTTTAACTCAATCCCCAACGGACCGTAATCGTAAACGGCAGAAAACCCACCATAAATATCTGAAGATTGAAAAATGAAACCCCGGCGTTTACACAGGGAAACTATTTTTTCTATTGTTTTGTCCATATTTTGAAAAACAGACTCGCTAATTGAGCCTGTAGAAACGTTTTTTAAAAAGGAATCTTCGATAGTCTTGGAGACCTTTATAAATGTTTTAAAAAATCAATCCATCTTTTGAAGTTCTTTTTCAATTTCATCATCAAATGGAACTTCCGATGGTGTAGAAATTACTGATGAAGGTATGTCATTGGGAGTTCTTAAAAAGAAAAATAGAAATGTTATTCCAATCATTCCCGCTAAAATGGGTGTCACCCAAACCATAATATTAAATCCTTCCGCTATTGGGACAGCCAAAATTCTTTCACCATATAAACCAATATAATATTCAAGAATTTCCTGCTTTGTTTTTCCTTGAAAAATAAACTGATTAATTTGCTCTTCCATTTCCGGGTTATGATCTAAATCATAGACTGTTCCAGCCCAACAACAGGGGGAGATCAGGCTTCTTTTAATGTCTGTTGCCAGATCTGTTTCAGCAATTAACGTAGATAGAAACAATATCAATAGTCCAACCGATTTTATGGAAAAGTTGTAGCAAATGACATGGTCTCTATTTTTCATTATTTCTTCTTTTTTCGTTTCCGTTTTGGACGTGCCGGTGCTAATCGTTTTTGGTTGATGAGTTCTACTGCTTGTTCAATTGTGACACTTTCAGGCGTTAAGTCACCTTTCAATGATACATTCACTTTTCCGTCCGTGATGTAAGGGCCAAAGCGTCCATCTTTTACCACCAAAGATTCACCTGTCTCAGGGTGATCGCCAATGGTTCGAAGTTCTGTACTGCGCTTGTTTCTATTCGCTAAAAGTTCTACTGATTTTTCAACCGTGATATCTAAAGGGGTTTCTACACCTCGAAGACTGGCATTTTGTTTTCCACACCGAATGTAGGGCCCAAAGCGTCCATAGTCTGCTGTAATAGGTTCTTCGGTTTCAGGATGAACACCCACAGTCCTTGGGAGTGCCAGCAATTTTAATGCATATTCTAAATCCACATCAGATAAAGGATATGTTTTTGGAACTCCCTTTCGTGTTTTGGAATCTCCTAATTGCACATAATGACCATAAGGTCCTTTCTTGATCCAAATCGATTCACCCGATTCTGGATCATCGCCCAGCGGTTCATCCTCTTTCACTTCTTCGTTAAAAATTTCTTCAATGGTTTCTAAGGTCAAATCACCAAAATAAATCTTATCAGGAATGGATCTGGTATCTTCGCCCCGGCGAAGATAGGGGCCAAATCTGCCAATTCGACCTTCTGTAGATTCCTTAATTTCATCCGGCATTTCAATGGTGCAGGCTGCGGGGATATCTACTTTTTCATTCAGCATTTTTTCCAGTCCTGCAAAGCGACCACCTCCGCTATAAAAATTTTTCATAAACGGAAGTGATTCCAATTCACCTCGGGAAATTTCATCCAATCCATCTTCCATTTTTACTGTGAATTCTTTATTGACCAAATTCGTGAAATGATTTTCAAGCAATTGCGTAACGGCTAATCCAAGAAAGGTAGGAGATAGTTTTCCACTAGAACGATCTACATATCCACGGCGAACGATGGTTCCCACAATGGATGCAAAAGTAGAAGGCCGGCCAATCCCGTTTTCTTCTAACGCTTTTACCAGGGACGCTTCCGTGTATCGCGCTGGTGGTTTGGTGGTGTGGGATTCTGAGTCCAATTTTTGACAGTTCAACGTTTCACCATCTGTTAAGGCTGGCAATATCCGTTCTTTATTTGCTAAGTCTTTTTCCGGATTATCACGCCCTTCCACATAAACTCTCATATAGCCTGGGAATAGGATCACTTGTCCATTAGCACGGAATTCAGTTTTTTGATTCTGAATAGTCACTGCCGTTTGCTTCAGTTTTGCTGGTGTCATTTGGCTGGCAACCGTTCGTTTCCAGATCAGATCATATAATTTGGCTGCATCTTTACCCAGCGTTTTTTCTACTTCAGCAACAGAACGAAAAATACGATGTGCCGGGCGAATAGCTTCATGGGCTTCCTGGGCATTTTTGACCTTGGTGGCATATCGAATAGCTTTCCCGGGCAGATAATCATCACCATATAGATCCTGTATAACTTGTCTAGAACCGGCAATAGCTTCTTCCGACAAATTAGTTGAGTCTGTGCGCATATATGTGATAAAACCATTCTCATAAAGTTGTTGAGCAGTGCGCATGGTTTGCTGGGCCGAACTCCTCAGTTTTCGTGCCGCTTCCTGTTGAAGTGTACTTGTGATAAAAGGTGGTTTCGGGTTAGATGTTCGCGGCTTTTCTTCAATTTTGGTGACCTTCCAATCGCCGGATTTTAATTCTTTCACCAGCGTATCAGCTTGGGATTCAGTAAGTAAAAGAGCATCTTTATTTTTTAATTGTCCCGTTGTTGAACCAAAATCATTGCTTGAAGCGATCTTGGCACCATTTATCCTAATTAATGTTGCTGTAAAAGATGCTGCATCGTCATCTTTATTTAATGTGGCTTTAAGATCAAAATAGGTAGAGCGCAGGAATTTTACCCGCAACCGATCCCGTTCTATGATAATTTTCAAAGCGGCAGATTGAACCCGACCTGCTGATAAAGAGGTGGTAACAAATTTCATATTACTTTGCAACGTAGCCCATAAAACCGGAGAAACTTTATAACCCACAAGCCGGTCTATTACGCGCCGTGCCGTTTGGGCATCTACAAGGTTTTGATCAATTTCCCGTACGTTACTCATGCCTTCTGAAACACCAGTTTTTGTGATCTCGGTGAATTGAACCCGTTGAAGTTTTTCTTTTGGAATCTCACTGGCGAGATGAGCCGCAATGGCTTCACCTTCTCGATCTGGATCAGTTGCGATTAGAACACGCTCAGCAGTTTTTGACTTTTTTCTGAGGTCAGTTAAAAACTTTTTCTTATCGGGCAAAGGCGTTAGTTTAATTTCAAAATCATTTTCAAGGTCGATTCCCAATTCATTTGGTGGAAGATCTTTCACATGTCCCACACACGAAATAACCTCATAATCATTTCCCAAGTGCTGTTGGATCGTTTTGATTTTGGTAGGTGATTCCACAATCAGTAAAGATTTTTGGCTCATTCTATGGTTGTCCTAATATTGTTTAACGAGTTTGGGCTTCTTCCGCCCGCGTATATAATATAATAGAAAAAAAATCAATTTGTCAATTTTCTTAATTCCTCTTTCACATTTTTCTGCTGAATTGTCTCCTGTTTACCCTCTTTAAGATTCTTTAACACAACTGAATCTGTTTCCATTTCTGTCTCTCCCAGAATGAGGGCAAACTTTGCTCCGGATTTATTTGCTTCCCGCATTTGGGCTTTCATGCTCCGCCGAAGTGGATCGGAAACAAGACTGTATCCCGCTTGTCTTAATTCATTTGAGATTGAAAGTGCTGTGGAGAGTCCCGTTTCATCCAGACAAACAAAATAAACATCAATATTAGATTCTTCAGATTGTTGTTCCGTATTTTTCATTGCAATGAGAAATCGTTCCATGCCTGCAGCAAATCCGATTCCAGGGGTGCTTTTTCCGCCCAAAGTTTCTACAAGTCTATCATAACGTCCGCCACCAAGCAATGCATCCTGGGCACCCAATGCTGGCGAAGTGAATTCAAACACGGTTCGGGAATAATAGTCCAACCCGCGGACTAATTTAGAATTAATCTTAAATGATATATTCATAGCATCCAGAAATTTTTGCAGTGTTTCAAAGTGCACTTTATCTTTGTCTGTATAGTAGTCTGAAACGGTAGGTCCACCTACCAGCAATTTTTGTTCGTGCTCGGCCTTTGTGTCCAAAATACGGAGCGGATTGGTCTCAAAACGCTTCCGGCTCGTTTCAGAAAGTTTATCCAGATTGGGACGAATAAAATTTTTCAATGCGTCTTGGTAAGCTATGCGGCATTTTGGAGATCCAATACTATTCAACTGCAGTGATGTCTCTTTTCTTAATCCACACTCATCCAAAATATGCCATGCAATAGCAATAATTTCAGCATCCTGTTCTGGGTTTTGGGAACCAAATGCTTCAACTCCAAATTGGTGAAATTGCCGCTGTCGTCCTTTTTGCGGACGTTCTCTTCGAAAGAGCGGTCCCATATAATAAAGTCGCTGGAGAGGCGCTTGGCCACCCAAATTATGTTGAATAAAAGAACGGACCACAGATGCTGTCAATTCTGGGCGAAGGGTGAGACTGGTTCCATCCTTATCTTCCCAACTGTACATTTCTTTGGAGACAATATCTGTCTCTTCACCCACACTTCTGGAAAAGAGCCGCGTTTCCTCAAAAACGGGAGTCCTAATTTCGTTGTACCCAAATCGTGCGCAAACTTTTCGTACAATAGATTCAAGGGTTTGCCAATTATGGGAGTCTCCCGGCAAAATATCATGTGTACCCTTAATACTTCGAATTGGATTCATTGAGCCTCTCCAGAGATAGATGCTACGAGATCAGATGCTTTTTCAAAGGATGCTTTCGGGACAAAAATTCTTACAAAATCGCCGGTAAGGTTTGTTGCTCCAATAGAATATGCTGATGAAGACCAATTCATTTTTAAATAATAGGCGATGTCATTATTATCTAATATTTCACCAGCCATGTCTGCATACACCTTCCCTGAAAAAGGAGGAAGCGCAGACCAAGTCATCTCCGGAATAGGTAAATCTAAAACACATGCATCAACTAGAGAAACATTACAATCGCCACATTTCTTGATGTGGTTTAGATAGTCGGCGTGGCATTCGGGGCAGATCATGATTTGCTAAAATTCGATACCAGAATTTCCATCATAGTTTTGGAGAGTTCAATTGAAGAATTAAAATCTTGGTCCTGAAAATACACCGGATTTTTTTTCTATCTTTATATCTTTCAGAGTTGGTGATTTTACATTCAATTTAAAGTTGATTCCTTGACCCATACCACTGGGTGTCCAGTTTAAAGAAAGTTCCCAACAATGGAGGTCTCGATGTACAGAAAAGGAATGGCTCACCAAATCTTGTATAATCATATCGAATCGAGCTCTATACGAAACCCGCCATTTTTCAGTCACATTGATAGAAGAATTTGTATTAACCCAAAATGTTTTTCGCGGATCTTCAGGATTTGTGGCAGTATAGGAATAACTCAAACTCACATTGGTACTCCACAGGTTTGAATTATCCAGTGTATTCTTCCTGTTTTTTAATGGATTAATTAATCCCGGGCCTGCTAAATCTTCTTCGATATCCGTAGTATCTTCAACTATTTCAGTATCGGTTTTTTCTGTCCACCTTTTTCCGGAAAACCGAAAGCCGGTTGAAAGCCGGGCGGAAGTGAGTCGAGGATCAAAAAATCCATTCTCATTTTTATTGTATTCAGCAATCCGTTTATTTCCACTTGTATCATATTTGTAAAAATCATGCGTCATATTCAAATTCAAATTCAATTTTCCGGAGATTTTGGATCGAACCGTAGACCGTAGATTGGCCAGGTGCATGGAATCTGCCGCAAAATTATAACTACTGCTCATTCGCCAGCTCAATAGATCTATCTTTTTTTCTTTATCGCCATTTTTCACTTTTGCCTGGAAAACATTGTTAAGACCAAAATTCATGGATTTTCTTTCAGCGCTCGGAGTATTTCCAGCCATGGTTCCACGGAATCTATCGTGATGATATTCTTCTCCTTCGGAATCTGTTTCGGTGATTATATATCCCAAGTTCTTCCCGAAAAACGGTTTAGAAAAATCAGGTGTCCAGGAATACCCGATGGAAGGTGACATCGTATGCCGTATTGCCCGCATGGGTCCAAATGGTACAGGGAAAAGCCCATAGATCTGGGTATTGGAATTTATTGAAAATGAACCTGTGGTTCGGGCTGCAAATCCTTGTTTTTCAACTGAGGTGAATGAAAGCGTAGAATCATTCCAAATCCCATCAAATGATTTATCAACCCACACTGATTTCAAATTCATGCTTGGATTCACTGAAATATATTTAAACACCTTCTGGGGTGCTCTGATAGATGACGTATGAACCCACCCGCTGTTTTGTTCATTGCTAGTTGAATCCAGCCAGCCAAAAGAATCAGAGCTGGCAATAAAAACTGATTCGTAATAATCACGATCTTTGTTATTAAAATTCAAGCCATAATTATATGCGATAGTGTTGAACCATTTTTTATCTTTCGCAGTTGTAGGGAACAGGTTGCTCTGCCCGTGGCGAAAAGAGAATTTTGGAAAGGTGCGATTTACAATATTAAGCTGAGTTTCCGCCCTTGTTGGTGTTACGTAATATGGACTGGTTGGATTTATTTTATCATCAATAAGCAAGTCGCGATTGGAATAATAACTGGCACTAATAGAATTTTTTGCTTTAGGCCAGCGCTTGGAATATGACACATTGGAAATAGATTTTTGATTCATTCTTTCTGCTTCGCTCTGGCCATGAACTTTATTATAATCGCCGCTGGTAGAATACGTTACTTTGGCATTGAAAGATTGATCATAACGGAGTTTTTGAGTGTGACTCCAATTAAGTATTGTGGAGCTTTTCCGAGACTCTTTTATATCCGAGATATTGTTGGTCTCCAAAAGGTCTTGTGTATTTCTAATATTGATACGGCCATTGAATTTATATCTAACTCGATAAGCATTTTGCACATTGAAAATAGCACCCTGTTGGTCCCCGAATCCCATGGTGAATTTTGAGTCCCAATACTCACTAGGTGCCCAATAAAATCCAAGCCCCTGAATGTATTGTCCCCGATTTTTGCTATCTCCATAGGAAGGCATAATCCAGCCTGAATGCCGCTGACCACCTTTATGAGGAAATATCCCCAGGGGAAGCCCAAAAATGGGAATTTGCCCCAAATGAAGAATGATGGGTCGGGCAATGACTACATCATTCTGGATAACTTTCATTTTTGTCGATTCAAAATGAAAATGTGCTGTATCTAGATCGCAAGTCGTGTATGTAGAATTTTCAATATAGAAAACTTTTTCAGTTTCATTCCTGATTTGGTTTCCAGTATAAAACCCGTCATCTGCTTTGGTGTGACCTTTGGTTACCCGGCCCTTCTTTGTATTCAGATTATAAGTCATGGCATCGCCACTCATGGGGTCTTTCCCTTTTTCTTTGATGACGGGGAAAATGGGCTCACTCAAGGTATCGCTTTCTAATTTTGGAATTGCACTCAACATATTTGTTTGCCAGTTTACTGTGATAAACCCAGCTTCAAGATTCGAATCTTCGTGTTTGATATTGGCCTGGCCTTCAAAATCTGACTCTTCATCTTTCAGGCGATATTGGATCTTGTCTGCTGTATAAATAACAGGGGAATCCATATCAGTGGATATAGAATCGGGGATATATTTCCCTTCAGACCCTCCAATGATTCGCAACCGATCCAACTCATCCTCTAAAAATGTCATGATGATTGTATCGCCGGAAACATTATTCTTACCCTGGTAAATGGAATCTTCAAACACATGATATAATGTTTTTGCCATCCCTTCGATGCGGAGGGAATCAAGCGTTCCATTTTTGAAATAGCTGGTAAGAACGGAACCTCCCATATCATCTTGAAACGCCAATGTATCACCAAAATTTAGGGAATCCACTTTTGATTGCTGATATCCATTGATGGGAGTCAAAGCAAATGCCTTTTTTGGAATATGGAGTTTTTTTAATTCTTCTTCGAAATAAGTCAGCACAATTTTTTCACCCGAAAGGATACGGCCATTATCTTTAATCTCAGGTTCAATCTCTAAAGTTGTCATTTCGTTGGAGCGGTCATATTTGGCTTTGCCGCAGGTGGCAACCCGAGATGAGTCTTCGATAGTCACATGGCCAATTGCTGTATAAGATACGCCATCTTTTTCCGGGTCTTTCTGGTATTCGATCCGATCCGCTGAAATAATTTGCCCCTTTTGAATTAGCAGGACATTGCCCAATGCAACACCGCTGTCCTGTTCGGTGAAAACAGTAATTGTATCTGCTTTTAAGTCATAATTAGGGTCCCAAACGTGGGGACTCCCTATGCTTAAGATGCGATCTTCAGCGGAGAAGAATTTAAGCGTGTCGCAAGTAAGCGTACGCCCTTCTTGAATTGCGGAAACACGTCGGTATAAAATAGCTAATTCATTTTTTTCATAATGACGGCCTTCCTGGCAGTTAAGGGTTAATGATCCTTTGGTGAAAATCACATTACCGGAAATGAATTTTACTGCTTCCCCATTGATGGTTTTATTCTCTAGTACATTTGCCTTTTTTAAACGCAAACGATTATCATCAGCAAAAGAAAGAGAAATAAAAAATAAAGTAAAGAATAAAATTTTCCAGGATTTGTTTAATACCACGTCTCTGTTCCACCCTTTACACGCATGGTATGAAAGGGGCGGTTTAGAAAATGAATATGGATTTATAATAATCATTTTTCAGGATAACGATCTTTCCAAAGAGATTTCAAACGATTTCGGATCCATTCCTCGCGACCCTGATTTGTAGGACTGTAAAAGGTTTTTGTTTCGCCATTGGGGAAATAATTCGTATTTACAAAATGATTCGGATGAGAGTGAGGATATTGATAATCTTTGCCGTAATCCATGTCTTTCATCAGGTCAGTTGGCGCATTCCGTAAATGCAATGGAACAGCAGGAGTTCCAGATTCTTTCACTGCTTGCAAAGCTGCTTTGATCGCTTTATAACTGGCATTGGATTTTGGTGCACTGGCGAGGTAGGTTGTGACTTGTGCCAGGATCAATGATGCTTCCGGCATTCCAATCATATGGACAGCTTGGAATCCTGATGTGGCCAGCGTAAGCCCGTTTGGATCAGCGTTCCCAATATCTTCCGATGCTAGAATGATGAGTCGCCGTGCGATAAATTCCGGTTTTTCTCCTCCTTCCAGCATGACAGCCAGCCAATACAATGCCGCATCCGGGTCGGATCCGCGTACTGATTTGATAAAAGCACTGATCGTATCGTAATGGTATTCGCCCTGTTTATCATAGATCAATGTTTTGGACTGAATCGCTTCGTTCAGTACATCTTGAGTAATCTGTCCTTTTCCGCCAATAAGATTGGTAGCTACTTCCAAAGTATTGAGCATTTTCCGTGCATCACCACCGGAAGAATGAATAAGCAGGTCTTTTTCTGAATTTTTTATGGTTATGGAACTTTTGGATAAAATCACATCCTTTTCAAAAACATTTTTTAAAATATTTTGCAAATGACTCTTTTCCAGAGACTTCAGCGTGAGTACACGACAACGAGAGAGCAGAGGAGAGATCACTTCAAAAGATGGATTTTCCGTAGTAGCACCAAAAAGAGTGATGGTGCCATCTTCTACAGCGTGAAGCAGGGCATCCTGCTGGCTTTTGCTGAAGCGATGGATCTCATCAACAAACAGGATCGTTTTATCACCCACATCACGATTATTTTTCGCAAAAACAATCACTTCCCGGAGATCTTTCACGCCGCTGGAAACTGCAGACAATTCACGGATTTTCGCATCGGAAGATTTTGCAATCATACGGGCCAGAGTGGTTTTTCCGGTTCCCGGTGGTCCCCAGAAAATAATGGAAAAAGTAGCGGATTGTTTTGTAAGCCGATGAAGAATTTTTCCTTCGTCAACGAGATGAGTCTGACCATAAAATTCATCAATAGTTTTTGGTCGAACTCGTTCAGCCAGAGGTGGCAGATGTGTATCGAATAGCGTTTGTGGTGAATTCATAAGACGGTAAATTTACAGCTATTTTTTATCAGACTAGGAACGAACATAGTATGAAAATCTCTCACATAATAATATTATCAATAGTGTTTTTTTTTGGCATGGGATGTAATATAGGAAATACAGAAGAAATGGGGAATGGACTCATCATTGAAGATCTTGTAGTGGGTGAAGGAGCAGAAGCACAAGATTATAATAAAGTGGTTGTGAATTATACGGGATCATTAGAAGATGGCTCCGTTTTTGATTCATCGTTGAATCCAGGGCGAGGGCCGTTTACATTTACCCTGGGAGTAGGCTCGGTTATTAAAGGCTGGGACTTAGGCGTGAAAGGAATGAAAGTTGGCGGTAAACGAAAATTGACCATCCCCCCGGAATTGGGATATGGAGACCAAGGTGCAAGCGTAATTCCACCGGGAGCTACTCTAATTTTTGAAGTTGATTTATTAGAAGTAGAAGCCTATTAATTTTAATGAGCCACCGAGAGGATTCGAACCTCCGACCCCTTCATTACGAATGAAATGCTCTACCAACTGAGCTACGGTGGCGTAATTATTTAAAAATAAGTATTAAATTTTACAGATTCACTTTGACATTCGAAAAGAATTCTCCTCAATATTCTTCTCTGAATATCGATAATATTTCGCAGCACGCCAACCACCATAAACCTCGCCGAAATAAACAAATCCTGCAGCAATTCCAAAAAGGGGACCGGCAATGGGGCGTTCATTTTTAATGGCATTATAGGCCGAATTCCCAACCAAATACATCATCCACATGCCCATAATTCCATCCAAAACCCGACCTGCATATATCCGGCCCGACCCGGGAAGGATCGCTGACATAAGTCCGGCCAGCAACGGAGATTTTCTCGATCCTGGGATTGATGATTGAATCACTGGATCGACCAATCGTCCATCAGAATCATGAAAGGGGCGTCTTAATTTTAAGTGATAATGAAAAGCAAATGGATTGCAGCGAGTTATTCGTTCTGCTGCCATGGCCCCTCCGCGAATCACACCAAATTGTTGAATTGCATCCGCACCATAATTGGAACAACTGGGATAGAACTGACAATTGAATAAATTGGTGTTGTAGGAAATGCGCTGCCATCCGGCGATAGGTAGCAATCCAATCTTATGTATAATAGGAACGTGAGAAGATGCTAAAAGAGAATCAGCAGGGTATTTGGATTGCCCTGAAAGTAAGGATACAATTAGGATTAATAAGGTAAGTCGCATTTAAAAAATTAATCAGAATTCAGTTAAACCTGAACCTATTACTTATTTAGATTTCAATCATGGAAAATACAATTGATACTATTTTTTCGAACCCTGTTTACATAGCTATCGCCGGGGTGCTGGCAATCATACTGGTGTATGCTATCATCAAAAAGATCATTAAACTGGTTTTTACCATTGGGATTCTCCTGGTGCTCTATGCGGTTTATTTGAATTACACAGACCAGGAAGTTCCGCAGAATTTGGAAGAACTTAAAGAGTCTGTTTCAGAAAGCGTAGAGAAGGCAAAAAATATTGCTTCGGAGTCTCTTGAAGATGTTAAAGAATCCACTAAAAATATTGTTGAAGAAAAAGTGGAAAAGAAGGTGAATGAGGTTTTCGGGGATTAAGCTACTGCCGTGAATGGTATCAAGATTCACTATGTTGTTACTTTAATTTATTATTTTTTGACTCTATGTGATCTCATGCCCATAGTGGCTAATAATTAAAGCAAATTACTGGCCAACTCTGCCAATTCACTTCGTTCACCTTTTTCCAGTGTAATGTGAGCAAATACATCCTGCCCTTTCATGCGGCTAATTAGATAAGTGAGCCCATTGGATCGTTTATCAAGGTACGGATGATCAATCTGATGTATATCACCGGTGAAAACAACCTTTGTTCCTTCGCCAGCACGGGTGATGACAGTTTTGACTTCATGGGGTGTCAGGTTTTGGGCTTCATCTACAATAAAAAATGCTTTTTGGAGGCTCCGGCCCCGGATGTAAGCCAATGGCGTAATCAATAATTTATTTTGTTCGAGCAATTCATTAATCTTAATGGATCGTTTATCATTTGATTTGAACTGGTGGCGTATCACAGACAGATTATCAAATAACGGCTGCATATAGGGATCCAGCTTGGATTGGATATCGCCAGGGAGAAATCCAAGATCTCGATTGCTCAAAGGTACAATAGGTCGCGCCAAAAAGATTTGCCGATATTCAGACCGCAATTCCAAAGCTGCTGCCAGGGCTAGTAATGTTTTTCCTGTCCCAGCCTTCCCCGAAAGGGAAACCAATTGAATTCGATTATCCATGAGCATATGAAGGGCAAATGATTGTTCAGCATTTCTCGGCTTAATACCGTAAGCCGTGAGCTTATCCACACGAACCACTTTATTATTAAAGGGATCAAAAGTAGCCAAGATTGATTTTTGTCCATTTCGAAGAATGAAATTTTCATTTGCCATAGGATCGATCACACATTTGATTTCGCCTCCATCTACTCCATAGGAGGCATAAAGCACATCTATTTCTTTGGAGTCAACATCTTCTATGAGTCGACTTCCCGTGTAAACCTGCCTCACATCTTCTATAGAATCCCGGGAATAATCTTCTGCACTTAATCCCAAAGATCTGGATTTTAAGCGCATATTTGTATCTTTCGTTACAAGAATTATTTCTCGGTCTGGATTATCAATATGAAATTTGTAGGCGCAGTTGATGATGCGATGGTCCGGACAATCATCCTGAAAAGATGCTTCCACATCGGGATGCCAATTGTGGTTCACCACGACCCGAATCTTGCCATCACCGTCTTTTAGTTCGCTATCATCAGATCCTGTGGAAAGGTCATCGAGACTTCGTAGAAAATCACGAGCGTTAAAATGAATTTGTTCATTCCCGCGCTTGAATTGGTCCAATTCTTCCAAAACGGAAATGGGAATGACCACCTCATTATCTTCAAAATGGTGAATACAAGTGGCATCGTGAAGAATCACATTGGTATCTAATACAAATATCTTGGCAAGATTTTTTGACATTTTTCAGTTTCGCTGTTGTTTCATTTAAAAGTTATGGTGTAAGATTTAATCATGCAGATTGAATTTAGCCGTTGGGACAAACCTTTTCAAAGTTAAGAGTAAACCATATGTTTAAAAATGACCTATTAAAAAATAAAACAATTATTATCACCGGTGGTGGTACCGGGCTAGGAAAGTCCATGGCAACACGATTTGGTGAATTAGGTGCGAATTTGGTGCTTACTAGCCGAAGGCAGGAAGTTTTAGATGAAGCTGCCCGTGATATCAATGATAAAACGGGAACGGAAATATTAACAGTTTCCACAGATATTCGTAATTCGGATCAAGTAACCGAAATGGTCAAAAAGGCTGTGGATAAATTCGGGAAAATCGATTGTCTTCTTAATAACGCTGCCGGGAATTTTATATCACCCACAGAAAATTTGTCTGAAAATGCCTTTCGGACCATTATTGATATTGTATTGGTTGGAACATTTAATTGTACCCAGGCTGCCGGGAAAGCAATGCGTGATTCTGGGGGAGGTGTTATTTTGAATATTGTTACAACTTATGCTTTCACTGGTTCCGGGTATGTAGTGCCATCTGCCTGTGCAAAAAGTGGGGTTTTGGCTATGACGCGATCTCTTGCTGTGGAATGGGCGAAATATGGAATCCGTACTAATGCTATTGCCCCGGGGCCATTTCCTACAAAAGGTGCATGGAAAAGATTGGTCCCACCAGGACTGAATATTGAGAAAAAGATGATGGAGAGAGTTCCTTTAAAACGATTTGGTGAACATGATGAGTTAGCAAATTTGGCATCCTATCTCATGGCGGATGAATCCGGTTACATGAATGGAGAAGTAATCACCATGGACGGGGGTGAATGGCTAAAAGGTGCGGGACAATTTAATGCACTTGAAAAAATGCCTAATCTTGCCTGGAAAGCTATGGCGTTGGCACGGCGGAAAAAGAAATAGATCAGGGAATAAAGTCGAACATAGCCTTTAATATCTGATGGATGATTAGGCTATATATAAATCCAAAAAATATAAGTGCCGCAGGTGTAACTCGAAAGTGAATCCTGAATTTGCTGTGTTTCTTTTTGTTATCATAAAATTCGATCAAGAATTCCAGAGTTGCATAACTGAAATAAATACCCACAAGAAAAATCGCAAACAAAATACTGTGATCCACAGCAGATAAAGAATTCAACCATTTCCCCAGACTCATAAAATTTCCTTTAAGATTAATTTAAATTCAGCCAAGATCATGGATGTGGCCCCCCAAACTGTTTCTCCGTTCATATCAAAATAAGGTATATTGACTGGAAATCCTTTGAGAGTATCTTTTTTAGTTTTTTGTGTTTTGTCAAGCATGAATTCCCGGATTGAAGGAGAAAATATTCGATCTACCTCTTTATCATGGATGGATGTTTCCGGTTCATTTTTTACCCAACCGATAAATGGAAACATTTCAAATCCGGATACAGGAATATAAAAAGATGAAAGTGCACCAATCAGGTTTATATTTTTTTTATCCACACCAATCTCCTCATGGGTTTCTCTCAATGCTGCACCTTCAAGTGATTCACCCGTCTCCACAACCCCTCCCGGGAGGGAAATTTGTCCTTTATGATGATTGACAGTACTCGTTCGTTTGGTTAGGAAAAAGTGCCATTGATTGTTTTTTGGGAATAAAAGGATTAGAACTGATGCTGGAATTCCTTTTTTATCCAAATTAATCTTAGGGAATGGAAGCCGTGGTGTTACCATCATGATATCATGGGCCGATTTCCCGGGTAACGCTTTTGAAAGGCGATGGGCTAAATTTTTAATAAATAATGATTCCATGGGACCGAAAAATTATCCCTTTTTTATTTTATCTGCCCGAAGTTTCCTACCAATTTTATGAAGAAATATAATCATATCATTTGGGATTGGAATGGAACACTTTTAAATGACAGATGGCTATGCGTGGAAGCCATTAATCAGGCGTTAAATAAACGCAATCTTCCAATGCTCACTGAAGGAAAATATAAAGATGTTTTCTCTTTCCCTGTTGAAGATTATTATAAAAAAGTGGGTTTTGATTTTAGTAAAGAGCCATTCCATATAGCAGGGGATGAATTTGTCACTTATTACGGAAATAATTTTTTTCGTGTTGACCTACATTCTGATTCAATCCCGGTTTTAAAAAAGATTCAAGAAGGTGGTCGATCTCAATCTGTATTATCAGCTGGGAAACAGGATTTTTTAACTGATTGGATAAAAAACCATAATTTATCAGACTATTTTATCAAAATATTGGGAATCGATAATCAATATGCTACGGGGAAAAAAGCCTTGGGCGTGGCGTGGATAGATGAAATTAGTTATGATTCAAAAGAAATTATAATGGTTGGAGATACGGTTCATGATAGTGAAGTCGCTGAAGCCATGGCCATTGATTGCGTATTGGTGGAACATGGCCATGTGAGCAGAAAGCGATTAGAAAAAACCGGTAGAAAAGTGATTTCGAATTTGAATGAATTCTTATATTTACTTAATGAATCATAGGAATAAACCATGAACTTCATTTATTATTTTATGATTATCCTAACCATTTTACCATCTCAAAATCTTAAAACATCAATGGATGAAAAGACAGGTGATCCCATGATGGTAGGGATTGCCCAAAGATCAGACTTAACTGTAGGGCATTATGGGGAATGGTTTGAAGAAGAATATAGTGAGTATGGTGGTGATGAAGAATTAATCACAGCATCAAAATATTTTTTAAAAGAAATTGATATTGAAACATTTCTGGGGACATGGTGCGAAGACAGTAGAAGAGAAGTTCCACGCCTTTATAAAATTTTGGATGGAATGGGATTTCCATCTGGTGAAATGGATCTGATTACACTTGATCGGGATAAAAAAAGTGGACATGGGTTGGAAGACGGAAAAAATATTCATCATGTTCCTACAATTATAATTTATAAAAAAGGTAAAGAATTAGGACGAATTATAGAATCACCTATAGGATCATTGGAAGAAGACATTTTTAATATTTTAATTGGGGCTGGCCCAGATCCTAATTATTATGATTGGGAGCCTGAAGAAGAGAATTAGTTAAACAAATCTGCGATTACTAATGCGTCGTAGATATCAATCACTCCGTTTCCATCCACATCAGCAGCAAGAAATTCTTCCGGCTCAAGGTCCACCAATCCAATTATATAATTAACACACAATAGGACATCCACTGCGTTCAAACTGCCATCGCCATTCACATCGCCAAGATTATATTCTTCAGCATCGCCGGATAAAGCCACTATGGTAATATAGTCTGTATCCGCTTCGCCATTAAGTCCAGTTACAGTAAGGGATACTTCATAAATCCCGGGATCAAAGAAATGGAAGGTGGGGTGCTGATTATAAACATTTATTTGATCCATGAAAACCCAATGCCAATTTCCTACGGCTCCTTTCGATTCATCATAAAAATGAACTTTCCCAGGTGCTGTAATCACAGGGTTGGCGGCTTTTGGAATTGCATCTAGGGAAGGTAGATCACCGATAATTGTATTTGTCATTTGAATACCAGCCATAGCAACGGGTGTTTGAGTTGCATAAACCTGGATATAGTTAAAATCATTTGGATGCATAACTGAAATAGGAAATCCTTCGAAGGATTGAAGACTGTCCCATTCCACCAGTCCCACATCGTCAAACCATGTTTGTGATACCCCGGTATCCGGTATACCTGTGTTCATTCGAATATCAAAAAAATTTGCATCCTCATGACTTGGTACATCTCCCCAATAAGGCATCCAAAATTTTGTTCCTTGGACAGAATCATTCATAGATGAAGTTAGAATACTTTCTCCCGATCTGCCTTCCGAAAGTCGAATTTGTAAAGTGACATTTTTCCCATTTTCTGTTTTGATATATCCGTGAATCGTATGATCAAATTCATTCTTGAAGGGCATCCTGTCCTCAAGATTAGTTATAATGTTATCCTGTGCATAATCATATCGTATTTGAGATGCAGCGGTTTCACCTCGACGAAAAATAGAATCCTGAATGAATTCACTATTACTATTAAAATTCCAGAGCGAACTGCCCTCGTCTTCGAAATTTTTCATCCAGATCTTTTCCCGACCTAAACGATAATGGGTAATAGGTTGAAAACCACCTGTGATTTTTGACAGGCTTCCTGCATTCGGAATGGATAATGGATTTGAAACAAAGTAAGGTTCACCTTCAAGTAATGTTTCTTTCCATATTAGATTCCAAATGCTATAATCCAATCCTTGGCTGAAAAGTGCCAACGTATCCATGACAACTATCCCTCGATTTGACTCTGGATTCACATGAACATATGTGTCCAATTCCCGGGATCGCATGGCGATGTGATCTAGAATGTAGTTTGCTAATTCACCCAAGGCAGGAACAGTTAAATAATCATCAATATATATCGGTGTGATGGAATATCCTGTGAATCCAGATTCATCAGCTTCTGTATTGAGAATCATGGATGGGTATGTTTCCGGGTAATTCAGATCAAAAATGAAATTTCCCAGTGAATGGGCGATCATTTTCCCGTTATAAATCTCTAGGCCCTGGATAATATGAGGATGATGAACAATTACAGCATCGGCACCTTCGTCGATGGCAAATTGGCGGATCGCACGATCCCACATTTGGGGTCGGTCCAATCGCGGCGAATAATCCTCAACTTCCATGCCCATGAGCGGATCTTCCAAAAAGCCAATTTCACTTGCCGGATTTAGTCGCATTGATTCGTATCCATCAGGTGGCTCATAGGAATCATAATGGCCACCGGGGGAATATGAATATTCACTGCCGCTATGCATTTCAACAACGACGAGATCTGAAATATCCCGGACAGATTGAATCTGCTGTTTTAGATAATAAGGTGTCATGTAAGCGAATCCGGGTTTATTCTCACCGGCATTCAGATAAGGTTGATAATTATTGTATTGACCGGTTCTGTCACTAACTGAAAGAAATGCTATCGTTTGTCCTTTTCTCGATATCATTGCAGGTAGATAAGCTTCATAACTATTCATCCCTGCCCCGGAATGATGAATGCCTACCTCACTCAAAAGGTTTTGTGTCTGAATCATTGCAGGCTCCATATAATCCATAATATGATTATTTGCCAGAGAAACCACATCAATACCTGCATAGATAAGTCCACCCACATTCGCAGGAGCACAGCGGAACACTATGCTTTTCGTAGGGTGCGGATACCCTTGGTCTGAAAGAAGAATTTCAAGATTAGCAACGGTTACATCCGCTGCCAGACCAAGAATTTCGTATGTAGGTTCATACAGAGCATTAACACCAAGAGTTGAAATAATCCCATCATCTTCTTCGAAGCGCCGTCCCATCATAATGTCTCCTACAAAATTCAACGTAAGTGGAAATGATGACTCTCCTGGATCAACTTGGATCATAGCTGTACCCCATCCTTGTTGTCCTGTTTCATCCTCCACGGTGAGTATAACGGTGTAATCATGATCATCTTGTACCACATATTCGTGGGAAGGGTGAATCTCGTTAGATGAGCTGCCATCACCAAATTCCCAGTGAAATGTGAAATTGTAAGAATCTGAATCAATTACTGTAGATGTAAAAGATGCGGAAACCATTTCTTGGTTATTTTCGAGTCTTATATCGCCAAGAGAATAGTCAATGTAAACAGTCGGTGATATTGGTAAATCAGGTGAAATATCGAGGATAATACTAAAATGGATACTTCCAGATGCCCGTGATGTATCATCGTTATCATTGATGAACTGTATCTCATTAATTGCAGATAGGGAATCATACCAGGCGACCCAATCATTGCCAATGGGGATGTCGTAGGATTTCCAAACCCTTGTTTGCCCGGTTCCCTGGTAAACAGGAATCCATTCCTCAATATCCAGCATTTCTGTTCCTGCCACAGAATATCTTAGAGTTTTTTCTCCATCAGAAAAGCCGATTGCCTGAATTTCGGATAGGCTGTCCACCCTTGCATAGACTTGGAAAATTGTAGTCGAGTCGGGTAAAAAAGAATTAATTTGAACTGATTTCCATGTATTGCCAAAAAGTGCAAGCGACGGGCTTATCCCGGGCAATCCATTTACCGTATCTACGCTATAGTCGTTACCGTCTATATCTTCGTCAATAATGCTCTCAATAATTGTACTTTCATTAAATATAAGTATAGTGTCAGGCGGGCTATGCCCGGGCAGTATATTTGATACTGTGACAGACCAGGGACCTGCATTATCGAAGTAATCTTTCGCCCGAACTCTAAAAAACCACGGTTCAGTGTTATTTACACCAATAATGGTTTGATTATTTAATCGCATGTATTGTAAAGTTGAATAATCATTGAAGTCTATAATCGGCGAATTAATGGAAATAGAGTCGAGATCAAATTGAATCTCAGTTGATTTGAAATTAGTATCAAACTCTGGTGACCATGTTAAGTATACCTGATCGGGATTATCCATGTTATACGCCATCAAATAAGAAATTGAATCGGGTGGAGTAATATCAGAATTAGTTTCCCAATGAATTAAATAGTTGTCTACTGCTTGGATAAAAGGTTTGTAATAATCACGTATCATTGAAAAATTGTGAACGTTGGTTGGATAAGATCCCTGCGAGTAAACCATTTCATCAGGCATATCCAAGCTGTCAAATAACATGGGCTTTTCATCCATTTCTACTTGTGCCCAAGGTTCGTAAACAGAATATCCATTAACTAAACCCTGGAGATGGGTCATTTGATGACCATTTTGTATTCCATTGAGACTCGTTGATTTTCGAATAATGAATTCATCAGATCCATTGTCATAATTAAAAATATCATCATAATAGGCTTCATAATATTCTGAAACATGAACTGGGTCTGGGTTATCAAATTGATTTTCCATGATAGGGAATTCTTCTGTGAAATTAATGATGTCAAAATGATCATCAGTAATATCTCGAATAGGTTTATTGGTGAAAGTATTCGACGCACCAGCCGCGAGGATCACTGAATATCTTGTTGAATGAGATGCATTATCAAAACTATGGATTGCAAATACCAATGGCCAATGAGGTTGAGTATTGATTAGGGGCTCCGTTACGGCTTCTTGAAATTTTTGAAAAATGGTATATTCATACCGTGAAGGATCAGAATGTGATTTACTGTTCGTATAGGTTCCCTCTTCGGACCATTCAACTTCACGGCCAGTTCCATTTATCATAAATCCAAATGCATCAATTTCAAGAAAAAGATCCATGGCAATATAAGGTGCAATAAAATCATCACAGGGATGGGGAACTTGGATCAATACTTGTTCACGAGAAGCATTTGGATTTATAATGTACAATCCCCAGCTATTTCGAAAGCTCCCGATTACATCATCTTCGGGTATGGCGATCTGATTTACGTCTACAAAAGAAGTATCAATCTGTTCTCTTAAAAGATGGAATGTTTTATTCAGTGTTGTATCTTCAAATATGACTAATTCATAAAAAAATGAATCCAATGAATCCTGTAGAAGGGAGTCCACCAGAGTTGTGTCGCCATTAACAAATTGGGAGAGTATGGTTTCCCAATAAACAAGGGTTTGGGAAAATTCAGATAATTTTTTATGATGTCCAAAACCATTAGTTTGCACATCTAACCATTCAGGACCATAATCGTTATATCCATCATTTGCGATGCCTTCCGTTACATGACTAACCCAATTATTATAGGAACTTTCAGGTGCAGTTCCACCAAAAAACTCAATTAAATCACCAGATTCGTAGACAATATCTGCCTGCAATGAAAAAAGGGAAAGGAGGGTTATAAGTGATCTTTTCATTTGGAAATAAGTGGGAATGTACTGGGATTCAAGAATAACTTCAAAATATCTCTATGGATAATATTGAATGTCTGAAATGAATAGAAGAGAATTTCTTCTCAAAAGTTTAATTAGCTTGGCTGGAATGACACTTATTTCCTGTGAAGATTCACCCGAAGAAAAGGAAGATTCACCGGGAAAGTTAAAAGGCAATCAGCCCCCAAAATCAATTATCATTATCGGGGCGGGATTATCTGGACTCGTTGCAGGGTTTGAGTTGAAACAAGCAGGACATGAGGTAATTATTCTTGAAGCGCGAGACAGGGTGGGTGGCCGTGTTCTTACAGTCAGGGATCCATTTAGTGATGGTCTTTTTGCTGAAGCAGGTGCCGCAAGAATTCCCCATAATCATGATCTTACATTAGGATATGCAGACTATTTTGGGTTGAAGGTGGATTCTTTTTATCCGCAGGATGGATACTACACTAATTATTTTGGAAATACTCGCTCTCTTCTTCAAGCAGAAGAATTCCTTGAAGGTCGGCCATGGGAAGGCTCTGTCAAACATAAAGAGTATAGTAAAATTCTGGGTGGAACTGATCAATTGCCAAAAGCTTTTTTTGATTCTCTTATTGAAGATGTGCATTTTTCAAATGATGTATTATTCATAGACCAAACTCAGGATGACATTGTGGTAAAAGTTTCTGATGGAACCGAATATACTTGTGATTACATAATCTGTACGGTTCCCCTTCCGGTATTAAACATGATTGAATTTTTACCACCTCTCTCCAATGAAAAAATGGATGCCAGTAATGGAGATTATTATTATACTCCGTCAACTAGAGTTTTTATTGAGTTCAAAAATAGATTTTGGGAGAATGATGGATTGAACGGGTGGGCCAATACTGATTGGCCAGAAGAAATATGGCAACCATCCTGGAATCGTGCAGGAACGAAAGGTATTCTTCTTTCTTATTTGAGGAATGAGCGGGCAACTGAAATTGATCAACTTGCAGAAAATGATAGAATTGACCATGTCTTGAATCGATGGGAAAATGTTTTCCCTGGTGTACAGTCACATTTTGAAATGGGACAATCATTTTCTTGGATGGAAGAAAATTGGTCAAAAGGTGCATGGTCATCCCCTTCTGAAGAGCAAAATGAATTATACAGTTCCCATATTGGAAAGACAGAAGGACGAGTCTACTTTGCGGGTGAACATACTACAGAATACCATGGCTGGATGCAGGGAGCACTTCAATCCGGAATTCGTGCTGCAGAAGGGATTCATTATGGTGACAATTTCGGTCAACTTGTTTAAATGGCTTTATAATTGAAAATACTTTATTAAATATTCCCAATTTCTAAGAACATTGACTTCAATGTCTTGTCCATTTTTCAGTTCTGTCCTACAGTCCTTCCATTGTAATAATGAGACCATATTTTTTCCTGTGGGATTATGATGAGAATATAAACCATCAATACACATATCGTCCTTCCCATCGCCAAATAGAAAATCATTCTAAATAACTTATATTGACATAAAATAAACTTGTGATATTTATTCCTTCTATTTAACATTTAATGAGAATCAGACTCAATAACAATAATAATAAGTAAAAATTGGTAAAAAATGAAACGTATTTTGACTTTATCCATAGCAGTTTTCAGTTTGATTATGGCCCAAGATGATTTTTTTGAACCGGGATTCAGCATTGGCGGTTATGGTGAACTACATTATAATCGTGTTCAAACCGGTGATGAGGAAGCAACAATTAATTTGGATTTCCATCGTTTCATTATCTATTACGGATATAACTGGACAGAAAAATGGTCATTCAAATCTGAAGTTGAGTTAGAACATAATTTTGTCGCCGATGGTGAGGGCGAACTTGAATTGGAACAAGCATTTGTCAATTATCACACTGAAAAGTTTGGGCTTCAAGCCGGTGTTATCTTACCATCAGTTGGTTTGATAAATGAATACCACGAGCCTCCTTTGTTCGTGAGCGTTGAGCGTCCTGAATACAATAAATATGTCATTCCAACCACCTGGTTTGGTAATGGATTCGCAGTTTATGGTTTTATGTTAGGTTTTAATTGGCGTATTGCCCTGATGGAAGATATGGAAGGTGAAGGGATCGGTGCAGGTATTCGTAGCGGTCGCGGGAAAGGCTATAAAACAACCGCTTATGATTGGGTTAAAAATGTTTCTTTGAATTACACGGGAATTGCGGGGCTACGTATCGGCGGATCATATACCATGAATAATGCTCCGATTGACAATAATCCTGATTCAACGGTTTCATTTGGTTTAGCAGAAGCCAACCTAAAATATGATGCAAATAATATTTATGCAGTTTTGGAATATGGAAATATTTCCTATGAAAATAATCCTTACGATTATACATCCAGCGGTGGATATTATCTAGATATGGGATATAATGTTGCAGGATTGGTAGGGCTGGACGGGAAACTTATGCCTTGGTTGCGGATATCTGATTATAATCGTGGCACCACTGATGGTACAGTAAACCCAGATAAACATTACTCGATTCAACGATTTGGTTTGACCTATTGGCCAATCTCGAATGTCGCATTTAAATTTGATTATGGTACTCACAAGACTGAGTCAGCAAAGGATAAAAAGACACTAATTAATGTAGGCGTAGGGTATAATTTCTAATAACCTATGAGGTATCTATTCTGAACGTTTTTAAAACCCAAGATAACCCAATCCTTCATAAAAGTTCACGTAGGTGTCTCATTGTTCTCTTTGGGCTGGTGGTGTGGGCTTCAACCCTAACCGCTGGCTTGAGAGAAAAAACAGAATCTTTGATCTATGATCATTATGGAGATTCAGTTTCTGTTTTATTTAAAAAAATTCCCATCCCTGAAGAAATTAAATCCACAGCGGAAAAAAATGCACAACTTCGATTTATGCGCGATCAGATTTACATATGGGAAATTTCAAGGAAGGAAGAAATGATCGGACTGGCTTACTTGGATAATGTCAAAGGTAAATCCCAACCCATCACATATGCAGTTTTCTTTGATAGCCAGGGAATGATAGAAGGATCGCATATTATAAAATATCGCGAACCCATTGGTGGAGAAGTCTCGAATCAATATTGGTTGAATCAGTTTTTTGGTAAATCATGGGAATCAGACTATAAAATTGGGTCCGATATTGATGGGATCAGTGGCGCTACCATCTCTGTAAATGCTGTGACTCGAGGGATTCATCGCAGTACAATTATTGTTGAATATCTATTAATACAGAAACATGAATAACTCCCTACCTCGATTATTTGAATTACCAGAAAAGGTTCGGTATTTCTTTGCTGCATTTTTATTAGTATTAACCATTGGTGTGTCTATTGGATTGGTTTATGTAAACCGAACCACGGCTATGACAGCAGATGGGACTACCGAACATTATGCCGGTTCGACTTTGAGAGATGAATTGGATATTCCTGATAAATACCCCAAAGAGATAGAAGGCATGTTACTCACAACGCATACACATTTGATATCTTTCTCCTTCATCTTCTTTTTTCTGGGCGCGCTTTTCTACATGAACTCTATTGTTACAAGTGGATGGAAAACGTTTTTTATGATTGAGCCATTTGTTTCTGTACTTGGCACATTTGGATCTATTTGGGGAATCCGTTATTATTCTCCTTCATTCAGTATAGCTACATTGGTTTTTGGAATATTGACTTATCTATCATTTTATTTAATTGTTGCGGTTTGCTTATATGACCTTCTCCTTAAGAAGGATTGACTTTTCTCTGGTTTCATAGGGTTTTTTTAATCCATCAAGCCCTTTTCCTAAAAGAGATGGGCGTTATGCAATAATAATATTTTCTTTTTATCCTCAAAAAAATAATTACAAGAATTATTGAGTTAATCCAGATATTGTTTTAATTTTCGACTTATTATTCGAATATTAAACTATAATTTCAATTATGCCTGTTTCCCAAAGACAACTAGAAGAAAGACAAATGCGCCAGCATCGTATTCTGACTGGAGCCTTGGAAGTATTTAAATCTAAGGGACTGGAAGGGGCAACCATGGAAGAAATCGCTTCTGAATCTGGATTCGGTAAGGCCACGCTATATTATTATTTTCATTCTAAAGAAGAAGTGTTTGCCGCCATCCTCGAAAACGGTTGGAAAGATTTATGGGCGAGTTTGGAACCTGTAATAGCTGGTGATGAAAGTCCACGGAAAACTTTTAATAACGTATTGTTAAAAATTGCTGAAAATGCAAGAAATCGCCCCGGGCTTTTCGAATTTTTATTCAATGCACCTAAAGTGATCACGTTTGAAGAGCAGCCATGGAAACGATATCAAAACAGAATGTACGGTACAATCCAGGGGTTGTTGGAAGACGGCATAAAAGCTGGCGAATTTCCCAAAATTAATCCACAACTTTTGTTTAAAGCCATGGGCGGACTCTTTATGGGACTCGTACTTATGGGCGACCGAAAAGAACCCGTGTCAGAAAAAGATGTAGAAGAACTGTTGAATCAATTAATTACAGATCCAACTAAAAAATAATGTTCCGACGATCTCTAATTACTTTACCTTTTATTTTATCTTTTGCTTTTGGTGGTGCATTGACAGGAACTGTGAAAAACAATGCCAACGGAAAATCAATTCCCAACGCCAATATTTATATTGTGGAAACAAAACAGGGGACAGTCACTGATCCATACGGCTTTTTTGAAATAGATCTGCCCAACGGTACATACACAATCCAGATTACGAATATCGGTTTTAAATCCTATTCATCAGAGATCGCTGTTGCAGGTCAACCGGTTGAATTAAATGTTGAACTTGAGTCTACCATCCTTGAATTCGGTGAAATTTCTGTGGAAGGATTATTTACCACACGACTGGGATATGAATCGGTGGATGTTTTGTCCGGTGATCAGATCAAATCTATGGAAAAAGAATCGTTGTCCGACGTTTTACGAATGTTGCCTGGTGTGGATGTTCAATTCGCCCACCCCAACGGACGCAACGTAAATTTATCTATTCGGG
>Ga0207966_1000176_pt1 | contig 36477 bp, 23 predicted proteins | sample Knorr_S23_td_NAD_FD_185611 | JGI IMG/M metagenome (GOLD analysis project Ga0207966, IMG submission 185611) | Marine microbial communities from Southern Atlantic Ocean transect - Knorr_S23_td_NADW_ad_2500m_LV_B (SPAdes) (version 2) | ecosystem: Environmental > Aquatic > Marine > Oceanic | place...
GCAAAACGGATCCAACATTTAAAAATTCCCATTACATATTTTATTTTACCACAAGTGTGGGCCTGGAAAGAGAAACGGGTTGAAACTATGAAAGCAGTTTTGGACCAAACTCTATCTATTGTCCCATTTGAACAAGATTGGTTTGAATCCCGCGGATTGCAGACCAACTATGTTGGGCATCCATTTGCTGAACAGGAACATTTAGATGAATCATCTAAAGATTTTTATCAACGTCATGAAATTACTATTGAGCATCCGTTGCTGGTTTTACTTCCTGGGAGCCGCCAACAGGAAGTGGACCGTCATTGGCCCATTTTTCTGAGAACTGTGAAAAAACTAAAAGAATCTAATTCATTAATTCAGGTTATGGTGGGCAAGGCACCCAATGTAAGTTTGTCTCCCATGCCGAATGATTTCAAAATTGAAGAGAATGCCCGTAAGGCCATGGTAGCGGGAACTGTGGCTATAGTCTCATCAGGTACGGCAACCTTGGAATGTGCTGTAGAAGACACGGCTATGGTTGTATGTTACAAGCTTTCTGCCATTTCTTGGTGGTTGGCAAATAATATGGCTTCTGTGAAATATGCATCCATGGTCAATCTTATTGCAGATGAAAATATTGTTCCAGAATTCTTACAACATAACATGACAGAAGAAAATTTAGTAAAATCAATCATTCCTCTTCTAAATGCTAAAAGTATTGAACGGAAAAAAATGCTCAGTGGATTTGATAGGGTTCGCCGTACATTGGGTATGCCAGGCGTGTACAAACGCGCTGCTGAATCAATTATTTCTAAAACAATAGTAGAGCATGAGTGATTCCGTTTCCATTCAAATTAAGACGATTGTGGGAAGTATTCTTCTCAAATTTATTTATGGCTCCAATCGAAAGGATGTAAGAGGCAGGGACAACTACGAATCGTTAATCAAGCAAGGTAAATCTGTTATTCTTTCTGTTTGGCATGGTCAACTATTATCAGTTGTTCACGATTTGAGAAAAGAAAAATTTTATGCCATTGCCGGGACACATGAAGATGCTGAAATCATCTCCCGTATCGCCACAAAGTGGGGTTGGAATATGATGCGTGGTTCCAGCAAGGAAAAAGGAGATGTGGCCTATAAAAATATGATCAATGCCTTGAAGAAGCCGGGTAATGCTGTTTTCATTACACCTGACGGTCCAACGGGCCCTGCCCGTGTCCCCAAACCCGGAGGAATCCGTGCAGCCCAAGCTACAAATGCTGCCATTATTCCAATCAGTGTCCATTCCACTCGTAGATGGGGATTCACCAATTGGGATACTTTCTATTTGGAAAAGCCCTTTGGGAAAATTTTCATCCAATATGGAGAACCAATATTTTTCAATAAAGAGCAGAATTTTGATGAATGTAGTCAAATATTGATAGAAAAAATGAATGAAATGGAAAATATAAATTTGTAGTATACAAATTATGAGAATTTATAAAGAATACCAGGCATATTTGTTATTTCCATTGGCTATGTTCTATTGGGGACTCGTTTACTGTCGCAATTTATTTTATAAATACGGTTTTTTTATTACCAATCGCTTACAATGTCATGTAATTAGTGTTGGAAATATAACAGTAGGGGGAACAGGCAAAACACCTACTGTGCTATTCCTGGCTCGCTATTTACAAAATAATGGGAAGAAAGTTGGAGTTTTGAGCCGAGGGTATGGTCGATCCACCAAGGGGACACTTTTGGTGTCAGATGGAACCGGGCCAAAAACATCATGGGAAGAATCAGGGGATGAACCATATTTGATATCGAAAAAATTGAATCAAGTACCTGTCGTCGTTGATGAAGACCGATTCAGAGGGGGATCCTTTTTAATGCAGCAATTTAACCCGGATATTATATTATTGGATGATGGCTTTCAGCACCGTGGTTTAGAAAGAGATTTGGATCTTGTATTGGTCAACAGTGGCGATATAATCTCTGATCATAAATTGCTGCCCTATGGTTTTTTACGGGAACCCTGGATCAATATTAGCCGAGGGCATGCAATAATCATCACAAAGACTAATTTGAAGAAACCCAAACCCTTTTTAAGAAGAAAAATTCAGGAATCTAAATTACCAGTTTTACAATCCTCCTTTGAACCATCCATTTCTTCTTTATCACCGGAAACTCCGGAAAATATAAAGAAGAGGATAGTATTTATTGTTTCCGCCATTGGTGATGCTGCTGGGTTTAATAAAACAGTCAAAAAAATGGGCTGCATCATTGTGGGGGAAAAGATTTTCCCGGATCATTTTAACTATTCTCAAGCGAACTGGAAAAACGTTGAAGCACTTTCTACTGGTGCGGATTATATCATCACAACGGAAAAAGACTGGGTGAAAATTGAATCATTTTCTATCTCTAAACCAATTATTGTAATAGCAATTAATGTGAAAATTTTACAGCAAAAGATACTAGAAAATTTATTAAAGGACTATTGTGGAATTCATTTTTCTTAATCAAATAAGATCACCCATAATTGTTAAGGGTTAGAGTGATTACATGACATCTTCCAAATACTTAGCCATCTAGTTATAATTCAAGGGCTTATACTATTTAGTACGAATACCTAACAGGTGAACATCGTTCTATTATATCTTTAGTAATATTTTTATAATACCATACAAAAACAAAGCTAGCCCACTTATGATAGAAAATAAAGCTGTTAAGCGCCAGTAAGATATTTTACGTTTTGGCATTAATATTTTAAGTGATTATATGAAAAGGAATATTGTATAATTTAATCATCATCTAATTGATCAATGAGCCGGAGTGCGTTCCACTTGTCAAATAGATTATTTAATTCATTTATGTATTCTTCATACATACGCTGGAGAATTAATTTTTTCTTATTTATAGTTTTATTTTCGTTCAGTTCAATTTCATTAACCTGTGTCAACAGCACATCAGCTGATATTTTCGCATTTGTCATCCAGTATATTGGCTCTTTCAAACTTGCTTTGATTCTGGTTTCAGCTTCATCAATATGCAAAATATTAATTGGAATATTAAGTTTTCTTAAACGAGTTATAGACGATTTTAATGTTTTACTACGGACGCCTATCATTTTAGATAATTCATTTATCTCAATAGAGTCGGGGTAACACCGAAGTATGGTTTCGAGGACACGGCGAGAAGTTTTATCAATACCGTGTCTTGTTAATGTATCTTTTTGTAATTTCATCTATTAATATTTTATCTTGTAAGATAATTTTAATCTACTAATCTATCAATTGTTACAAACTACGCCACTACTACTCAAATAGATGCTCTGGTGCTTTCAAGAAAATAAGGGAAATATGATACTAAATAAAACCTTACCCATCATAACCTGTATTTTATTTGCTACAAATACACTTCAGTCTCAGGAAAGTAATCATGAGGTGCCAGTAATCATTGATTCATTACATAGTTTGTGGAAACAGCACCCCGAAAGAGCGATCAGATATGCTCAAAATATTTTAATTAATACAGAAAATATTGATAAAGAACTTGAATCAAAAATACACCATGTTCTGGGGAAAATATTTATAGATCTTGATTTACCATCCCTCTCTTTTTTACACTTTACTGAATCAATACAAAAAAGCCTCGCAAAAGAACAACCTTGGAATTTGATAGGTATCGGTAATGTCTATAATAAGGCAGGAAATTTCCTAGAGGCTAAAGAAAAATATTATTCAGCCTTCGATATTTTTAAGAAAAGAAAAAATTTAAATGGCATCAATGGTCAGGCTGTTGCGTTGAACTGTCTTGCTAGGGCTGAGAAATTATTAATAAACTACGATAATGCAGTTGTTCTATCTAAAGAAGCACTAGACACTAGACGAAGTTCTTTAGAATACAGAGAATTTCTAAAATCCAGGCCCGGGCATAAAAAATCTCATCCTGGTTCTGCAATATCAGTTGCGTATCAGCATGGAGTGTTGGCCGGTCTATATATCGATTTGGGGATCTATGATGTGGCATTAGAGCAACTCCGGGCTTCTGACTCACTCATTAATCTTGTCATGTCCCATCATTTACCTGATCAAAATAAATTATTAATTAATGCAATAGAAACCTTAGGTAATAATCATACAAGAAGAATGGTTCTATACAATAATGTAAAGAATTTTGTTGGTGCACATGTTGAGTCAAAATCTGCATTTAAATATCTAAAAGAAAATCCAATACTACTCGCAAGGCACTATTTGGATAAGATAGACCTTTATATGAAACAGGATAGTTTATATGCTAGTCTTGAAATGATTGATGAAGCATTGAAGCTCTGTAAATTGAATGGTCTGGCCATGCATGAGCTTGAATTTCTAGAAAAAAAAATGAATATTCTTAAATCAAAGAATCTAGAAAAGAGTGCACTAAAAGTATCTAATTCCTTATTGGAAAAGAAAAAAAAGATATCTGATGACCGAATCAACATGCTCTTAGAAAATCTTCATTACAAAACTCAACTTGATAATAGTCAATTAAAATTAAAAAAGGCTAAATCAAGAGAATTGATAATTTTCATCATTAGTGGTTCTGGGATGATTTTATTAGGCTTTATAATTATTAACTATCGAAATAGGAGAAAAGCCGCAATGCGAGAGGCATTAATTAATAAGCAAAAAAAACAGTTGACCGAGAAGAAATTAAAAACTAAAGAAGCCGAATTAATGCAAATGTCAACATTCATTATTGAAAAGAATGAACTACTCAATACAATCAATATGGATCTTGAATATCATCAAAATTTGTTAAATAATAATTCCGATAAAAAAAGCCTGGAGCCACTGAGGAAAAAGTTAAAATCAACAATTAATGAGAAAGCTGATTGGGAAAATTTCCAGGAATATATTTTTGCTATTCATCCTGATTTTATTACAACGCTCAATACTGAGTACCCAAATTTATCTACGGGCGAAATAAAGCTTTGCTGTTACTTAAAAATGAACCAAACGACCAAAGATATTGTTCGGTGGACAGGCCTGTCTGTCCGGGCAGTAGAAAACAAACGTTATCGATTGAGAAAAAAACTAGCCCTGAAAAAAGAGACCAAACTTGACGTTTTTATTCATGGCTTAGATCTTCAAACTGTATAATATACTATTTTTTAGTAGTAATGGCGTAATAACTCCTATGCGTACAAGTCTTTATAATCAGGCATAGGTAATTCAAAAAATATTAATAGTTTGGAGATTGATAATGAATTGGAAAATAAGGTATTTATTCATTACAATATTTTTCATAACGACAATTTCATTACTAAGCGCTACAAATTATTATGTGGCCACTTCGTACGGAAATGATAGCAATAACGGTACATCTTTAACGACTCCATATAAAACCATTGCAAAGGCCGCTAGCGTCATGTCAGCAGGTGATAATTGTTATATCCGCCAGGGGCGTTATCATGAGACCATAACTATAAATAGCCTGGATGGTTCATCAGGTTCACCAATCGTATTTACAAATTACAATAATGAACGTGTGATTATTGATGGTACCACAGCAATCACGACTGCTTGGACCCAGGTGGGGTCATCCAACATCTGGCGTACGAAATTGACAGCGGATATCTGGCAACTGTTCCTGGACTGGGAAGAGCAGGTCATGGCCCGCTGGCCCAACGCCAAATTCAGCGATAATACCATCTGGGATAATGATAATTACTGGGCGAAAGGTACTATCGATGATAATTCCAGTGCATATTCAAATGGTACCATTATCGATGATCCCTATACTAATTCTGCAGGAACAAGTATTGATTTGAGCGCTGCTGGTTTTGATTTGGATGAATCAGGGAAACAGGCCATCTCGATCCTAAACTTGGGATCATTTAGGACCTGGTCCAGATTGGTGGCAACCCACTCAGGGAATACATTCACATATACCACTGTACCCAACTGGAAGACGAAGCATCATTATTATTACCTTGAAGGGAGATTAGAATTTCTTGATCAGGCTGGAGAGTGGTGGTTTGATACATCAGATGATTCGCTCTATTATTATCCGGAAAGCGGAGCCAATCCTAATAGATTGAACCTTCGAGGAAAAGTACAGTCCTATGCTTTTTCAGTGTCAGGTTCTCAATATATCCAGATTAAGAATCTAGAATTTTTTGGTACCACAGTGTATTTTACCAATGGGGATAACTGTCTGATTTATGGCTGCAATTTCATGTATCCAAGCTGCTCAAAACGCATGCTTAGAACGGTAGATACGGAACCAGAGATGACAAAGTTTGCTTCTGGAAGTACTGGAAGTACAATCCGTAATTGCGCTTTCCGCAACACCGATGGAACAGCTCTAGAAATGTGGGGGGGAACAGATACTGTTGACAACTGTTATTTCAACAAGATCGACTATTCTGTGGCTGATAACAGTAGCATTATGCTAACCATGCGTATGAACGGGACATCTAATGTCTTTCGGAAAAACACAGTGCACAAGACTGGTGGTTCAGCTACTGTAATGATTGGAGATGCTGGATTGGTTGAATATAATAACCTATATGACACTGGACACCTGCAAAGTGATGGCTCAATGATCCAATTTATGGAAGCTCAGCAAGACGGGGCCATTTGCAGGTATAACTGGCTTCACGATACAGAAAAGTATGGAGCCCGATTTGACCATAGTGGTACTGCAGATGGTACAAATGGTACCATGAATCATAATGTGGCCTGGAACTGCGAGAGCGGTGGCATCATGGTCAAAGGTAACGATCATAAAATCTACAACAACACCGTGCTGAATTCGGGGAGTAAGAACGATATTATTGTTCTTCAAATCAATAGCGGCGACCACTCCACCACAATAGTAAGAAACAATGCTGCGGACAAAATTGCCAACCACCGCACTAATGATGTTGCCATTGATTTTGGGACTTACAGCAATAACTGGAACGGGTACGATGAAAGTGGGGCTCTAAATAGTATTTTAACCGATACATCCAATAGTGATTTTTCACCAGGTTCGGGATCGGCTCTCATTGATGCAGGTATTACTGTTACAGGAATCACAGACCAGTATACCAATAATGGCAGCAGCCCGGACATTGGTGCCTATGAAGATGGGAATACAGACTGGACCGCGGGCCACGACTGGAACGTAAGTACTACATTCGGTAGCAGTTGGATCCCAATACACAGTGCTACTATCAGTGGGAATTCAGGTTTTAGAATGATGAGCAGCCCCGTATCTGGCACTATAATGAGTGATTTATTGGATGAACTCTGGATCCAGGGTATGACTGGGGGGGATGTGACAGACGGAACTGCCAATGTATGGCTATTAGACCTTGCGGGCCAGAGTTGGTCGGCTGTGTCAAATATTTCATCACAATCCCTAACAGCGGGTCAGGGGTTTTTGGTATATGTATTCGATGATATTGATTTTGACAGCGATAGCGACCTACCTATAGACCTATACGTATCAGGTGCCCACACTACAGCAGACGTATCTATCAGCAGTATTCCACAGAATAGTTACTACTTGGCAGGAAATCCCTATACTAAAACCATAGACTGGGACGATATATCAAAAACAAATCTTTCATCTTCTGTCTCTGTATGGGATGATGCCAGCTCTAATTGGAAAACCTACAACGGATCGGCCGGCGATCTGACGAATGGTTTAATAGCACCGTTTCAAGGGTTTTGGGTCCAAGCTATCGGAGGAACAGGAAGTTTTACTATTCAGGCAGCGGATATAGCAACTTCTGCCGGTACATTTCTTGGCCGGACTACAGAAGAAGATAGCACGGGTAGCATGGCCATTACTGCATCTTCTAGTAATTTTTTTACATCAGCCTTTCTTTCCTTTGGCCGAGACGGAGAAATAAGCGGAGATAGAGGAGATGCACCAAAATTATTACCTCTACATGCATCCCCACGGCTAGCAGCCATGACCATCATTGACAGCAGTGCGTTTAAGATCAACCATTTGCCTTTTGAATATGACGGAACACTTGCTATTCCTTTAGATATACTTGCGTTGGAAATTGACAGCATTGGAAATTTTATTACCCAGGAACAGGAGGTGAACTTGGTTTTTAATATAAGTGAACTTCCAGGCCATATTACATATAGTATTTTGGATAATAGTACTGGTTCAGTATTGGGAAATAATAATCTTCAAGAGATTACCATTACAACTGAAGAAAAAGGAAGTTTTTCCCCGATTCCAATTGGTCCGGTTAGTCCCTATCCTGTGATTGGTGGACCAGGTTATACTATACTCATTCATTATGGCACCTTGAATCAGAATGAAAATACTGAGTTGCCAACTAAATATGCCCTACATCAAAATTATCCTAATCCCTTTAACCCTATAACAGCTATCCATTATGATCTTCCAGAGCGAAGTCATGTAATGATTATGGTTTACGATATCGTGGGTCACGAAATCAGAACTTTAGTGAACGATCAACAAAACGCTGGATTTAATTTTATTGTTTGGAATGGTAAAGATAGATTTGGCAGAACAGTAGGGACAGGTGTGTATTTTTACAGGATTAGTTCAGAAGGGTTTATCAAAACTAGGAAAATGATTTTACTTAAATAAAGTGACATCTCTTTTATACAAACTCGATTAGAAAGATGGGTAACTATCGTTACCGTCATGTGAATTTTCTAAAAGGAAGATACTTTTAAATCTGCGCCATTCCCCAAGCGAATACAACACCCACAAAAGTGAGCATTAGTGGCCAGCCCGTGTTCAACAATTGTTGGGTACTGGGATCGTGAAAAACATGAACCTGGAATTCATGGGTTGATGTGGCGCCGTGTTCATCCACTGCCATTAAGATAAAATCATTCATGCCCATCTGGTTCTTGCGCGGTGTCCATTCAATGGTGGCTTTCTTTTTATCAAACTGGGCGTATTTGGGTAGCCTAACGGCGCGATAAGCCACTTTATCCCCATTCAAGTCCTTTGATGTCATTTTATAACGCCAATTATGTCCTGTGAGTCCAACAGGCTTGGGAGTGGAAATCACCGTTGGTGCATTATTCACAAACACTTTTCCTTTCTGTACATCCGTTCCATAACCATCGCTTACAGCAACTTCAAATGTATTGTTATTAATCTGAGCCGCTTTTGGAACCCAAAGAATTTTTCCGTGGCGATCCATTTGCATCCCATGAGGCCCTTTCATAAGCGTGTATTCCAATTGAGAATTTTCATTATTGTCATCTACGCGAACTTGGTATTTAAATAGCTCTCCGACTAGACCCATATGGGGTGGATTGGAAACGATGGTAGGTAAATGATTTGCATAGATTTCAAAGGTTTGTTCGTCCTTGGTATAGCCGTCTGACGCAACAGCGGTGATACGGTGTGCATCTGTTTGATCCACTGATGGTGTCCAGCGAAGAGTGCCCGATGCGTTATCCACCACCATTCCTTCCGGGAAATCCAAGAGAGAAAATTTTACATGATTCACACGTTCAACCACCACGCGAGGCGGTTTCCCTTTCCCACCATGAAAGAATTCCCAAAGGAAATCTCTTAATTTAATAGTACGGCCATCAATCGTTTCTAAAATCACCCACAACCTATCATCTTCAAAGAAAACGGAGTGAGTATATTTTTTCATGTTAAGCCTGGAGACAAGTGAATCGGCTGGATATTGCGGATCCACATAATAGATAGCATCAGCATTGTGCCAATCGCCCAAGAACCTATCTACATTTGATAGCGCAACATCGTCGGTTATATTGATGGAATACGTGCGAATGGCAGAAATATTTTCTACTTTCACCACACGATTAAATGGCAGGAGAGAGCCTTTATTTTTATCATTTACCATGATGCGATAAGAGTATTCATCGCCAACAGTAGCAGACATGGTTGGAACCGAAATAATTTGTATCGGTGCATTAACAAAAAAGTCAGATTCAATCATTCGAGATTCATGTCCATCCGATATTTCAATCTTTAAAGTATGGAAGTCCAATTCATTCATGGTTGGTTCCCATCTCAGGCGACCCGTATGTGGATCCATGCGCATACCTTGAGGCAACTCATGGGCTGTATAAACCAATTGATCACTCTTGTTAGGATCTTCTATTTCCAACTCAAAATCCCAGATTCCGCCCACATTGACCTTGTTCATGGGACTTGGTAACGATTTTATAATTGGTGGGTGATTGACAAAAAGATCCACATATTGTGTATCGGTTGCCACACCATGACTAACCACAATAGCATATTTTGCAGTATCAACCTGCACCGGATTCGGCGTCCATGAAACGGTACCAGCAGGATCCATTCTCATCCCATCAGGGCCATAAAATAATTTATACTTGATCTTTTCATCTGGGCGCTGGCGCCAAACCTTAACACTATAATTATATGGATTTCCAACAGATGCATTTACAGATGCCTTGGAAAGTATTTTTACACCTGCCCGGGAAAATAGTTGGAACTCCTGAGCTGTTCTTTCAAAACCATCTGTTACAACCAATCGCACATCATAAATTTCAACGTGGGCACTGTCCGTTTTCCAAGATAAGACGCCATTTTCAAAGGTCATTCCTGCGGGAGCTACTTCCAATTCATAACGAAGTGTAGCATCTTTGTTTCGATCCTGAACGATGGGTTCATACCTGAATGTTGAGCCTGCTATAAATTCTGTGATAGTAGGCTGGGTTAAAAATCTTGGTGGGTCATTCACATATATCCATAGACTTTCGTCACGACTCTCTAGCACGGGGACGGTTTTATAAACTTGCTCATCCTCTGTAGATGCGGTGGTAGACTCTACAATCTCATCCACCTTCATCCGCGACAGATAGGAGATTGGAAAAGCATCCAATTGTTTCTCTGTGGGAACCCAATTTATAGATTTACTTTCATAAAGAAAGTACATGCCTTTCGGCGGCGAATTTTCCCATCGGAAACTATAAAATTCATCAGTGCTGTCTTTAGGAATATCGTACAAAAATAGCTGACCAGGAGTCAGTACATAACGGGGAAGAATATGTTTTGGGAGACGTTCTCCCACTGTTTCTTTTGGTCTCGGTCTTTTGGGCTGCTCCAATGTTCGGGCAATTATTTTCGGTATGGAGGCCCTGGGTTGCTCTCTCAAGACTTTCCCTTCCTTTAGTTCTGGTGTAAGTGTGTTGGGAATATAACTACCGGGTGATTGTCCAAGATCTGTGATAATTTTTTCTGCCTGCTGAGGTTGCAATGGTTCTTTATCATCAGGTAGTACCTCAATATATACTTCAGGTATTGCTGGCTCATCATCCTGGACATTGGACAATAAATCCGGTAAACGGTTTGAAATAAAATCAGATGTGATCAAATAACCCTGATCCAATCGATCAGAGATTTTACCCAATTGAATAATATAAATGGAATTCTCTTTTCCGTCCCACCCGGATACCAACACATTTCCAGTATATTGACCTGCTTTACTCATGGGAACCATGGCAAAAATCTGCATTTCTGAAGGAATATGCCTCATGGCATTTTCAACACCTTCCACACCACCATTTTCCCCTGAAACCAATGTTAAAGCATTAATATCAGACGACAGCATTAACATATCTTGATATGTATCTTGATTAAAATCTTCTAGTGCAACCTGGGATAGGGGACCTGGATTTACTGGGACTTCATCAATAACCAATGTTGCAGGCGTCAGTGTAAAAGCAACTATATCACCGGAATTGAAAGGGACCATTACATCAAAAAATCCGTCCGCGTCCCAATCCGTTAATTCGATGGAGTAAGGCAAAATTCCGCTCAAACCATCAATCTTTTTTCGAACCAAGTGACCCGAATCAAAAACACCTCCGATATTATAAAATGGCTGTGCCTTGATGGTGTGGCCTTCAGGACTGAGCGCTAATACATCATCATAGCCGTCACCATCATAATCCACAACGCCAACATAAAGTAATCCGGAACCCACCAACAATTCATTCGGACGCACTTTTTTTGTGAGAGATAAACCGGATGGCGAAGCATTCACTATGGCAAACCCACGAAACGGGCTACCCAAGGCTAAAACCAGTTCCTGATCTCCATCTGCATCCTGATCCAATAATTGAAAATTATTGCAACGAAGAGATCGATTCTCTTTCCCCACGTCTAAAGTTGCTGAAGGTAATTCTGAAAAAGAAGCACCATCCCAAGAATAAGTTGCCACAAATACATGAGGGGCTGCATTATCGCCAAAACGAGATAAGTTCATAACCAAAGCTAATTCTGGGGAGCCATCACCATCCATATCACCAATTTGTGCATCCACGAATTGACCCTCCAATGCTAATGGCGGTGTGAATTCCCAAATCAAAGTTTGGTAGCCATCTGCATCAATTTCATAATACCTAACAGCGGTTGGAAACACATCCTTATTTGGATCTAATTCCAAGGCAATGAACTCTAACAGTGCATCTCCATCCAGATCGTAGGTTCCGTTCATATGAACAATCTTCTGACCAAAAGAAATGCCGAGACCAAGGGTCAGGACACCTAGTGTTTTTCGTACTGTGTGAGATAGATCCATTGAACTACCTACGCATTACTCCCGTCATTTTCTTCTGTTTTAACATCATCTGTTTTTTCTTTTTCTAATTCATTATCGGGTTGAGATTCTTCCGGCTGTGCAGGGGTCTCTTCTTCAATGGGAGTAGGCGTTTCTTTCCGAGACTCCAATTTGAGTGAATCTGTGGGTGTTGATAGGGAATCCGATTCCAGTTTTTCCACTTCTAATACTGCAGGTCCAATTTCATCTTCCTGTGTTTCCGATGTTTTAGATTCAGTAATAGATTGATCTTCTGTAGAAATTTCTAGCTCTTCAGGCACATTACTTTGTTTTGGTTCTATAGGAATTTCAGGATTCACTTGATCGGGCTCGGCTTCGGGTAAACGAGGCTCCCGTGTGATTTTAGGTAGTTTGCCCGACGGGCCAAACAAAGGTTCTTCCAATGATGCACCCTGAAGAAGTTTAATTTTCAATTCATCTGGAAATAATTCCTGAATCAACCGGGAAAACATAACCGCAGGTTCAACCGTACCAACTAGATCAAATTCTGTCGTCACCTTTTTGGAACCATTAGCCCTTACTGTTACTTCACCTCTAACTGCTTGGAGGGTCCCATCATCCATAAAAACAGCCAGAGATTGGGAAGGAGTAGATGGTGTTGTTGAAGAAAGATATATGCCCTGATAGGTTGAGTCCTCCAAACCATTAAATGAGAACCGGATCAACTTATCTGTAAAATCCATATCCAATGAAGTGGGAAACCCTTCAAAAAAATAATTTGGGAATTCAAATAACTTTGGATCGAATGCTTCCGGCTGGTAAGATTGGGATAAAGAATCTTGTGGGGGGGAAATGGACATAAAAACTACATTGGTCTGCATATCGTGGACCATGGTTAGCGTTGTGATGCTATCTAACCGAGCATCACGCAATGAATAAGCAAAATCATAGGATTCGCCCCGTTTCAAGTTTGCCAAGTTCGCAGAAACGCCGTGCTGAAAATGAGTCGCTTTCCCCATAGGAGGAACTTGATTGACTGCAACCCCAAAAGGAGCTTCGCCATCAAAAATATACCTATCCTTCGTATCTGATGCAGGTGTCATAGCCAGCACATAATACAGATCAATCTCATTTTCAGACTGCATATCTAATGTAGTGTCAACATCCACAATAGTTGGAATTAATGCTTCTTGCACTGTTTTTGTAAAAGTGGAAAGACCTTTATCTTTTTCTGGAATTGGTGATTGGACAGAATCTTTTTCTGTCTCTTTGGAAATATACTCTCCAAGGTTCACCTGCGTGAACCCGGCTTCATCTGCCCATGTGACGCTTTCCATTTCCTTGTTCATATTCGGAACAGCAACCCTTTTAATATCTGATGATCCTTCAGGTTTGTCCTTTTTTACGCTTGCCAGAAAATCCCCAAGTGTTGGAGTTAAAGAGTCATATTTCACCTGATTATCCACTTTTTCATTGATGGCACCATAAACTTCGTATTGACCATCGGGGAGACTGGTCAAATCTTGATCATTGTACATAGCAACAGGTTTAAGTGTTGCAGCTTCATCAATCAATGGTGGTGGTGGTGGGGGTAGTTGTTCTTTTTCTGTACGGGAAGAAGGATGATTATGAGATAGAATTGGTTGTGCAGTGTACACTTCTGCATCCCGCCTTTTACTAAGTATATCACTAATATTGGGTTGGCCATTTTTATCTAAAATCGGGAAAGCACTTTTTCCAGAAAGACTGGTATTAAAAAGTTTTGTCTCTTCACTGTCAACTTCCAAAAGAAAAACATCATTGGACCCAAATGGGACTAATAAACCGTTTTTATTTGAACGCTTTGATCGAAACTCTTGGATGTCCGCTCCAAGGAGATGCTGTACATGACCCAATTGAATTAATGAAGATTGAATCAATTTAAAATTTTGTCCTACATCAAAAATAGCTGTTTTGAGCTGATTGCGTTCCGGGGAAAGAGTTGCTATATATTGTCTTCCATTGCTGGTAAACCCACCTGTATAAACCAAACCATAACCATTACTAATAATCGGGGCTATGAGCATCTGAATATTCATAAGAGAAATATCATTATCTGATATATCAATATCAAAGACCATGCTCTGGCGCAAGGTTGCACCAAAAGCCACAGATAATTGTGGATATCCTCCTGGAACCAATGACAGGTTTGAAGGCCGGACGATATTGAATCCCAGGGATTCAGAGCTTAAAACTAATGGATCGTGTGCAAATCCGTCGGCATTGCCGGGGAACACATAAAGCCATGCCTGGTTTTTAATGGAAGGAAACAGATCAACCACAGCTACCATATCATAGTAACCATCACCATCGATATCTACAATTTCTGCATCATTGAATATTTGCCCCTGGGGCAGTGTAAATGACCAAAGGGTGTCTATAGCGGATGATTTTGCAATCTCTACCCAAATCGCCGACGACGCACGGGCGTTTAGGATGAGCGTTTCCTCATGCCCATCCTTATCCAGGTCATATGACCCGTGGACGTGGAAATCCCCCTTGCCTGTGAGACCAGACAGGAGCAAGATCCCAATCAATATTCCTTGCAAGAACCGCATTTTATCTCTTGTGAACGTACTTAACCTCATGGTTAAAACCAAAATTGGATGTAGTTATTCGGGAGGCAAATCACGTTTTGATCTCCCTTACCTCGTTTACTCTTCAAAAAATATAGGATGATGTGGGTCTTTTTACAAGAAAAAGCCCCTAATTACTAATTTATTCTAATTCTTAAATTTTCGGCTATATTTTCTTTCTAAATTCAAGTATGAATCTTAATTTGATATAGTGCCCCATGCGGAGAACCCTATCAACATGAAAAACATTGTTTTATTTATTATACTGAGTTCATCTCTTTTGATGGCACAATTCAGTTACCCCTTAGAAGATTTTCTGGGCGGCGGAATTGGCTACAGCCCAATGTATATTAAGCTTGATTCAATTCCCGGGTCATCAGACCTAATGGGACTAGGGCTCAATCCAAAAGATTTCAAAGATCCTTTCGTGATTCATGGCGGTGAAGGATTCGCCCATGTTACAGGCCGTTGGCGCATTGGAGGCTATGCTGGGGCTGGAGGTACATCCATTAGTACAGTACCTGATATTATCATTTTTCAGGATGATAATGGAAATGATTCACTAGACGCAGGTGAGAATTCTAAAGATTATACTCAATTCTTTAGTCCAACGATTGAAGGAAAATTCACAATTTCTATTGGCGCTGCATCTATCGAATACGTCATGCCTCTTCTACAGGATTTTGAATTATCAGCTGGGGCTCTGATGGGCCTAGCGCGGGCAGGAATTGCCGTGGACCAACAGAGCGGCAATCCAAGATGGGGAACAATATTTAATAACGTATATGGCACTATGGACAGTACAGGAACATTGTATTATGGTGTGAGCGCAGGTGAATATGATGAGCCAGTTATTTTACCGGGAACTATTCCAGGCTTATTAAGGGATGTAAGTGCAACATTTTTTAATTTCCAACCATATGTAGCAGTGAAATGGCAATTTTTAGAACGATTAGGATTACGGATTAGCGTAGGGTTTAATAAAGGAACTATTCCAGCGGGGAAATGGGTATTAAATGGAAGAACAAAAATTAGTGATTCACCTGCATCTGCAATCCAAGGTGCATCGTTTCGAACGATGCTTTATATTGGTTTATAAAAAATAATAAAAAATCATGTTTAAAAATTTCCGCCAGATTGGGCCAATAGCTCTATCTGCAACAATGGGCTTTTTACTAGCTGCTTTCCTATTTATTCCAAAAGCTTATTCCAGCAATCAAAATGTATACAAGGTTTTAAGAGAAAAGATCAATGTACTGCAGCAGATCATCTCATATGTTAATCATTTTTATTTTGATTCCGTTGATATGGATAAAGTGATGGATGGTGCTTTTCATGGACTTATGGAAGAATTAGATCCTCATTCCACCTACATTCCTGCCAAAGAGCAGGAAAATATAAATGAACTGTTTAAGGGGAAATTCCAAGGTATTGGAATTGAATTTGATATTTTAAATGGTTTTATTACCGTCATATCACCTGTCCCGGACAGTCCATCAGATTTTGTTGGACTCATGCCCGGAGATAAAATAATTGCTATCAATGGTGAAGATGCATATAAGATAACCAAGGATGAAGTCTTCAAAAAACTGCGCGGAAGAAAAGGCACCAAGGTTGATGTCACCATCAGTCGAATTGGGACTCAAAAACCATTCGACGTGACAATTATTCGGGATAATATCCCTATTTACAGCGTGGGTGCAGCTACTATGATCGATGAAAATACCGGATATATTTTCCTGCGACGATTCTCCGCCACAACAACAAAAGAAGTCAAAGCCGCCCTAGAGAAACTTCAATCCCAGGGCATGACGCGCCTGTTGTTTGACCTTCGTGGAAACAGCGGTGGTTTTTTAGAACAGGCTGCAACCGTATCAGATCAATTTATTACATCAACAGATACCTTGGTTTATACCATAGGAAAAATCAAAGAATCCAACCAGGTCTTTTCATCAAATCCAAAAATAGGTTGGGACAGTTTTTCACTCATAGTTATGATAAATCGAGGATCTGCCAGTGCCAGTGAAATTGTTTCAGGTGCAATCCAGGATTTGGATCGTGGACTTGTTGTAGGTGAAACAAGTTTTGGAAAAGGCCTTGTTCAGCGCCAGTTACCCTTGGATTCCGGCGGAGCAGTTCGAGTTACTATTGCCCGATATTATACACCTTCTGGGCGCTTGATTCAGCGCCCTTATGAAAATGGGAATGATTTGGCCTATTATAGAGAATTGTATGAAACGGACCGGGAGTCCAAGATTGATAGCTTGAAAGAACTACGTCCAAAATACAGTACAAAAGCGGGGCGTGTTGTTTATGGCGGTGGGGGCATTACACCCGATGTTTATATTCCATATAAAAACACTATTAATGGGGAAACGGGAAAAGTATTAAGAAATCCTAAACGACCCATATTTAATTTTGCATCTGAATTTGCCTCAGTCCACCCGGAACAGTTTACATCGTTTCCTGAATTCAGGGATGAGTGGGTTGTGTCTGCTAATATTTTTAATGATTTTCTTCAACATCTCCAACAAGATTCAATTTCAGTTGTTGAGGATTCTTTGCTATTGAATACGGATTATATTTTTAATAGAATCAAAAGTGAAATTGCTGGATCTGTCTGGGGCAAAAACGAAGCGGCCAATATCCGATTGCAGTTAGATAATCAGGTGATCGAGTCTATGAAACACTTTAATGAAGCTAATGCATTTTTAGAATCCCTAAACTAAATTCAGCGTCTTTTAAATAACTTTTTTCATTATTTTAATCAGATCAAAACCGGAGTAACGCTATGGTTCATTATTTTCTAGAAGGTGGCGGTTTCATGTGGCCGATCCTACTGACCCTTTTATTTGGTCTGGGGTTTGCCATCGAGCGATTTTATTCGCTGATGATGTCTGCTGTCGATTCACAATCTTTTTTCGATGAAATCACCAATGCAATCGATGAAAATGGCGCCAAAGCTGCAGTCCAGGTTTGCGAAGAAACTGAAGGACCTGTATCTGCAATTTTTCACGCGGGGCTTTCCAGAATGCACCGCGGGTTAAATGATGTTGAGAAAGCAATCCAAAATGCCGGTTCGATCGAAATGGCGTTTCTTGAAAAGAATATGATCTGGTTAAATGCCGTGATTACTATCGCGCCCATGCTCGGGTTCACTGGAACGGTTGTGGGGATGATCGCCGCATTTGATGCGATCAAAGCTGCCAACGATATTTCGCCTGCTGTTGTGGCAGGGGGGATTTCCCAGGCATTATTAACCACCGCATTCGGATTGATCGTGGCCATGATCATCCAGACGTGTCAAAATCTTTTTGTATCCCGAATTGATAAACTTGTTTTGGATATGGAAGAGCAGTCTGTAAAGATCATGGATCACTTGTACGAACAAGAAGTAAAGAACAAGTAACACTTCTTAAGCCGCATGGCCAAAAATCGCAGATTCAAAGGCGGGGAAATTCCCACATCTTCTATGGCAGATATTGCTTTCCTGCTCCTAATTTTTTTCCTGGTAACTACCACTATTGATACGGATAAAGGATTGGGAATTGTTCTCCCGCCTCCTGGTGATATAGAGATTGAGATCCGGAAAGAAAATATCCTGAATTGCCTGATCAATTCCCAGGGAAAAGTTCTTTTGGATGAAGAACCTACAACTGTAGATCAAATCCATCGCATTGTGGGACAAAAACTTCGGAAAAATGATAAACTCATCATTTCCGTAAAGGCCCACCCAAAAACCGCATATAAAGATTATGTTCGTGTCATCGACCAATTGAAAATGGCCGATGCTAAACGAATCTCAATCGCAAACAGCAATTAATGAAATTTACCCGTAAAACACAGGTTTCAAGTGAAATCCCTACTGCATCCATGCCGGATATTATTTTTATGCTTCTTATCTTTTTTATGGTTACAACTGTATTAAAAGAGCATTCCGGGCTCCCTGTGAATCTGCCTAAAGCTAAACGAATCGAAAAGTTGAAATCTAAACGGCACACAGTTCAATTGTGGGTTTCTAAAGATGGTCTTATTTCAATTGATGATCGTTTGCTTAGCGTGGATGATGTATCCCTGGTCATGTATGACAAACGGTTGGCTGATCCACAGATAGTTGTTTCTTTGAAAGGAGACGAAGAAGCCGAAATGGGACTCATTTCTGACATTCATGACAATCTTCGCAAAGTGGAAGCATTGAAACTGAATTATTCCACGAAAACGCTAGTTGATTAATGGAATATATAAATCCGCTAAAAATAAAATACCCAGTCGTGATCCGAATTACCGGGTTGATTGGAGTTGGGCTTGTGATCATGAATTTTCTCATATTTCCCCGCTTTCATAACACCATGGAATTTGAAAGTGTAGATCAAATCATTATTGAGAATATTGATATTCCCCAGACCCAGCAAATTGATAATACGCCCCCTCCTGCACGCCCTTCCATACCTGTACCTTCAGATGATGAAGACATTGCTGACGATCTCACTTTAGACGAATTAGATTTTGATGATTTTTCCAACATGGACGCTCCGCCACCACCACCTTCAGGTCCTAAGGTTGCCTTTATACCATATGATTTAGCTCCGAGAGCTAAAACAGCCATTAAGCCTATTTACCCCGAAATTGCCCAAGAGGCCGGTATTGAAGGTGTAGTTGTGGTTCAAGCCTTCATTGATGAAAGGGGTCGCGTGAAAGAAACCCTGATCTTAAAAGGCGTTCCAAATACAGGTTTGAACGAGGCGGCCATGGATGCCATCCGCAGGACAAAATTTCATCCGGCAGAACAGCGGGAGAGACCCGTGGCGGTCTGGATCTCTATCCCGGTCAATTTTAGACTAAAATAAGAAACAATGTCATTTTATTGATAAAAAAGCCTCGTTATCTCCGAGGCTTTTTTATTTATTAATTTGAAAATACGTTTATTCTTTACCACCAAATATCTTTTTCCATAACCAGATAATTGGATCATAAAACCGATCAACAACACGTTCCTTTAATGGAATAATGCCATTATCAGTAATTTGGATATGTTCGGGACAGACATCTGTACAACAGCGAGTAATATTGCACATACCCGAACCAAAATCGTCCTTAATCGCTGGGATCCTGTCATCTGTATCTAAAGGATGCATGTCCAGGCTAGCAAGCCGAATCATGAATCTTGGCCCAATAAATCCGTCTTTTCGGTTATGATCTCGAAGTACATGACACACATTCTGACATAGATAACATTCAATACACTTGCGGAATTCCTGAATCCTATCAATATCCTCTTGATACATCCTGTAGTTACCTTTTTCATCTTTTTGCGATGGATCAGGTTTAAATGGAGATATTCGCTTATTTTGCTCATAATTCCAGGACACATCAGACACCAAATCCTTTATCACCGGGAAGGTTTTTATAGGACGCACAGAAATAGTTTCACCGGGTTCGTATTCATTCATTCTTGTCATACAAGCAAGTTTTGGTTTGCCATTTATCTCCACGCTGCAAGAACCGCATTTTCCCGCCTTGCAGTTCCAACGAACGGCCAGGTCATTGGTTTGTTCTGCCTGTATTCTAAGAATACCATCTAAAACAACCATACCTGCATCTATTTCAATTTGGTAGTCTTCCTGCTGACCCCCATTAACATCACCACGAAACAGTTTAAATGTTCTTAATGACATGAACTAATTCCCTTTGCCAGCGACTTCTTTTTCCAATTCATCAATAGACAAATTCGCAATTCGTTCCAATTCCGGACTCGGTTTTTCTCTTTCTATTTTTCCAGCTGCCATTTTGCCGTCATCTCCCTTGTAGATCACAATATTATAGTGAAGCCACTCATCCTGCTCTCCGGGAAAGTCAACCCGCGTATGTGCCCCGCGGCTTTCCTCGCGCATGAGAGCTGCCCTGGCTACAGATTCAGCTGTAATCATTAAGTTTCGAAGTGCCAGTGCTTCGTGCCAACCAGGATTGTATTGGGATGCGCCGTTTGCTTTCACCTCTTTATAAGATTCCTTTAGGTTTTCCAGCTTGTTTATGCCTTCAGATAGCAATTCTGCATTTCGGACAATGCCTACATTACTTTGCATATTTTCTTCCAGTTCTTCATGCATTAGATAGGGATTGTTTCCTGATTCTCTGTTAAGAATATTAGTCGCATTTCGAATGATGGATATCGCCTGTTCATCCATCACTTTTGGCATTGCCGATTTTCCCTGAAGATATTGTGCTACTCCCACGCCAGCAAGCCTCCCAAACACGAGTAGATCCGATAAGGAATTTCCGCCAAGACGGTTAGCGCCATGCATGCCACCGGAACACTCACCGCAGGCGAATAAACCGGGCACCCGGGACATTTGTGTATCAGCGTCTACCCGAATCCCACCCATCATATAATGTAATGTAGGACCTACTTCCATCGGATCAGTCGTAATGTCTAACTCAGCAAGTACTTTGAACTGGTGATACATAGAGGGTAATTTTTTCTTAATATCCTCAGCATTGCGCTGGGTGGCAATATCCAGGAATGCACCACCGTGTGGACTTCCCCGTCCGGCTTTTACCTCTTTACGGATGGCACGGGCCACCACATCCCGAGTCAAAAGTTCCGGCGGACGTCGGGCATCCTTATCCCCAGCTAACCAGCGGGCAGCCTCTTCTTCCGAATCTGCGGTTTCAGATGCAAACCGTTCAGGTATATTGTCAAACATGAACCGTTTTCCCTCGCTGTTCACCAAGATGCCGCCCTCCCCTCGGACACCTTCCGTAACCAGGGTGCCATGTACGGACGGGGGCCAAACCATTCCGGTGGGATGAAATTGTGTGAATTCCATATCCATGAGTTCGGCACCGGCTTCGTAGGCCATGGCATGTCCATCTCCTGAATATTCCCAGGAATTGGAAGTAACTTTCCATCCCTTGCCGCCACCGCCGGTGGCCAGAATTACTGCGCCAGCTTTGAAAATAACAAACTGTCCTGTTTCACGCCACATGGCCACCATCCCGGAAGTCCTGTCACCATCCTGCAATAGATCCAGACCGGTACATTCCATATACACTTCTATCCCCTGATGAATTCCATGATCCTGGAGAGTACGAATGATCTCCAATCCGGTACGATCACCAACATGAGCCAACCGAGGATAACGATGGCCGCCAAAATTTCTCTGGTTGATCAGCCCTTTTTTCGTGCGATCAAAAACAGCGCCCCACTCTTCCAGCTCCCGAACCCGAGCCGGAGCCTGCTTGGCATGGAGTTCCGCCATACGCCAAACATTTAAAAATTTGCCACCGCGCATTGTATCCCGGAAATGAACTTTCCAGTGGTCCCGGTTATCCACATTCCCCAAAGCTGCAGCAATACCGCCCTCGGCCATGACCGTGTGTGCCTTACCCAAAAGGGACTTGCATACCAGGCCTGTACTTAAGCCCTGACTGGAACACTCAATGGCCGCACTCAATCCTGCGCCGCCCGCACCTACAACGATGACATCGTGTTCTATAATTTGAATTTCAGAAATATCCAACATTAAAAACCCCAAGTACTGTAATCAATCCAATGGCCGGCCGACACCATTCGCACATAATAATCAGCAAAAGCTACCCAGATCATGCTGGCCCAAGCCCAAAACATATGCCTGCCATTCAGCCAGGAAATTCCCATCCACAGTTTATATCTTACTTTTTGTTGACCATCGGGACAGGAAAAACAGTCCATTTTACCACCAGAGAGATGGCGAAACGCATGGCAGCCAAAAGCATATCCTGCCAAGAGAATGGGGTTTACCAGCAGGATCACAGAGCCAACCCCGATTCCAAATTCACCACCACGAAATAATGACATAAACCCATCATACGACAATACTGCTACAAACCCCAATGCGATATAAAGCGTATAGCGGTGCAAGTTCTGAAAAACCAAAAGGGCAGTTTCTCCCTTGTATTTTTTTTGTGGTACACCTGCTACGGCACAGGCTGGGGGAGATAAAAAATAAGCGCGATAATAAAATTTTCGGTAATAATAACAGGTCATTCGGAAAGATAAGGGGCCGGCGAGAATAAAAATTGCCGGGGATGCGGGAATCAATTTAGGCCACCAGCCAGGCCAAGAGCCAAACCAGGCGTGCCCCAGGGGAGCAACACCATCAATGCCCTGTTTGATAAATAAGAGTGGGGAATAAAAGGGGGATAAATAACCGCCAAAGCCCTCGTTTCCGGCACTCCACCAGTAGTGATCAGCCTGGAACACAGCCCAAGTGGTATATACTACAAAACCAAGAAACCCTAGACCGGTCCACAATGGTTCTATCCACCATTTATCAGTTCTCTGGGTTGTTGCTAATTTGTTATTCGCTATCCCGTTTTGCATAATTTTTTTTATTAAAGGATTCTGAAAATTAATCAAAATCCAATGGAGAAAATTAAGCTTATAAATGCCGTAAGACACGAAGAATCACGGGTAATATTTTCCTTTTAATCGTCAAGCTTAGTTGAAAAATAAGCGCTGGTGAGCCACATGACTGATTGCATATATAGAACTATCTTAAACGGTGACAGAGGGATAAAATTGAATACCATGTAGGCAACACCAATCAATATAATTAGTAATACGCCCAAGATTGAATTTCGTGCCAATGCTGTTCCCATTTTTGTGACTTGGATATAAGTCATAATCAAAAGTCCAATAGACATGACCCACCACCCGAAAAAACGATAAATAACCAGTAAATAATCTGGAAGATGGGCATTTATATCATCTGCAAACAAAGTATGGAAAGATGTTTGAAGCAACGCTTCGTTTGGCGGTTGATCCAACATCCAAGGCTCCGGATGAATGAGCCAACCCAATCCCAGTCCAACAGCGCCAAGGCCAATGAGAAAAAGTGGGATCCATGTAAAATTGTGAATTTTTTTTTGGTCCATTGTTATTGCCATTTCAATCTTTGAATTGGAAAAATAATTGATTCAAATTAGCTATTTTGTGAAGATATTGTGGTCTCAAATAATACATTTTCAAATAAAACAATCATTAATTCAGAATTAAAATTAACTGATTAAAATCAAATCGAGATAATAATTAAAATAAAAATTAACTTATGTATGTTAATCATAATTGAATTGCGCCTGCAACCCAAAGGGACCTTTTTCCATAACAATTTCAAAAAACAAGTCAAAGAATTTTTCTTCGTCAAGACTCCGTTCTTTCAGCCCCGCTAAGGCTAAATCGCCCACCCATTGATTCCATTCGCTATATGTTTTTCCATCTGGGCCAATTTGGGAATCATCCAAAACCAGAGATGCTTTATTGAATTTATGCCGATCTTCTACTGTCCAATTCTTCACAACAGATAGTAATTCATCGCGGATAGATGCCACCGTAAGAATAGATGTCCAAAAAGCCACTGGTGCCATTTCATAGCCCATGGGCGGACGATCGGAACCACGGACTTCCACCAAATTTTTCAGACGAACATTGGTAAAAATCTGGTGCAAAGCAGCCTGAATATCTTCTGTGCGAAGTTTCCCCAAATTTTCTAATCCAATGAGTCTTTCGCCTAAAGTCTGATTTGTGCTCACAATAATTCCGTTATGATCCAATTCAAAAATACCGGGAACACCCATTATGTAATCTATATATTGATCTATCATTCTTTCTGGGGATTCTATACCATGATTAATCAAGTTCCGGCAACGGGAATTATCTGTATTCTCCCAAATCACACTACGCGTGTTTTCTAATCCGGTTGGTTGTCCATTTCGGAAAGGGCTGTTTGCAAAAAGATAAGCAGACACCGGTTGCAGGCAGTCTGCAACAAATGTCATATCTTCTAGTTCTCTTTCACTAGTAAAGTCAAAATTGATCTGGATGCTGGTGGTATTCCGCATCATCCATTTCCCCATGGTGCCATTTTGTTCCATATTAGCATTCATGAGTTGATATTTTAGTTGATTGATCAGGTCAATATCATCAGGGGCATAATTGGGTTCTACGCTATAATTGATGATCTTTAGATCATTGGCGTTTACCACTTCTGTTAAAGCTTGCTTGTGTTTGCCAATGGCAGTGAATAAAGTATTTAAATCCCGGTACGGCGGGCTGGACCATTCAAGTTGGCCTCCAGGCTCGAGAGAATAAACACCATTTCTTCCTACATTCTCATTCATGATAGCCAAAAGGTCTGTCGCGGAAAATTCATTACCGAGATTCACAGGAAGGCGATGGTTCTCTTTAGTGTAAATAATACATTCTTCTTCCATACCAATGGTTTGATGTTCGGTGTGAACTAAATTCGACAATATAAACGATCGGATTTTATCGTGAATCTCCACAGTAAAAATTAATTAATATTGTTGATAAAGACGGGGGATGAAATTATATCATACCCCAAGTGATGAACCCAAAAAGAGCCATGATTACCGGGAACCCAATCATCATGCCACCTTCAGTTTGGGCCATATTTTGAGGTAAATCTCTCAATGAGAATGGATGTCTGGGTGGGTCTCCAATATCATTAAATCTGAGATTAACGACAGAAATATTTTTAGGACCTACGTAAACTGTCCGGGATCCAAATAATTGATTATTTCGTAGAATAGGATCGTCATCTACATATTCCATACCAGACCTGTTCAGGACCTTTACGTATAATGGAGTAAGCCCGCTGACTTGATGCCAACCGGGAGAGATTTTAACCGGACCTGTTAGGGGTGTTTCTCCCACCAGTTTTCCATCAATATAAATTGGAACTCCTTCTTTGTTTGCTGTAACGCGAATGCCTGAAGAGACCGTGGACATTTTCCTTGATTGTAATTGATACCAATTTTGTTGCATCAAAATTTCATCAGGTATTTCTTTGGCTAAAATTTGTGGAATATTCACCTGACTAGGATAAAGTTTTTCAGTGTTTTTGTATTCATTTTCCATAGGTTCATCAATGGGCATAACATCCGCCACTAGCGACTCGTCGTATGGGTCTAGAGGCGTGATTGTAAACACATTCGTATTCCGGTCTTTAATCTCATTCGAACCAGTAGAAATTGATTCAGGTTCTGGGAGCAGTAGAAAATCAACCGTATTATTTGTTCCTTTTTCTAAATTTTGACGATTGAAGTTTTCATTATCGTAGGATGGATAATCACTCATGTCCCACCCATCGTTCTTATTGAAGTCTGGTTCTTGTGTCCTTGATAACTCATCATCCATTACTTCTTGCACATCCGCCACAACTTCCGGTTCATGGATTACAATTTGTTCTAGCTGAGCCTTGGGCTTTTCACTATCAGATTGTAAATAATCACTCATGGCCCACCCGCCATCTTCATCTATTTTCTTCACTCTTGCCAAATCATTAATTGCAGCTGCCAATTCGTTAGATAATATTTCTTTTTTTTGCTTCTGTTGTTTACGGTCTTTTGTTTTTGAAAAAAGTTTTCTAAACCACCTTTTTTTTTCTTTAGGTTCCTTTTTTATTTCCATTGAAAACTCATCAATAGTGACTTCTGGTTCACGTGGAGTTTTTCCTATATTTTTCTGGGGTGGCTCTTCTTCTGTAAAATCAGAAAGAATAACACTGAGCTGTTGATTATCTTCGTTTGATAGTTGTGTTTTACCAATATTCGTATATGAATGAGTATCCTCTTGTATGTTCTGCGTTTGCACTACTGGATTTTTGACTCTCATTTTTTTATCAAAGACCTGGTCTGTTGTTATATCTACGTAGATCTCTTCAATAGGGCTATCATTATCAGTTAATAATTCAGTTTTCCTTAGGTCTACATCTTTAGCGTTTCCATTCTCAATAGATGACGTAAGCCCGGGATTAATCATGGAATTTGTCTCTCCCGGGTGATTTGTTGTGTACAATTCCCCGTGGAATTCAAAAATTGAATTGGGACCTAATTCAGATCGAGCCTGATCAAATGCATTCTTAAAATTTGTATCATATTGAGGGAAGCCTGAAGATTGCGCTACATTAAAAACCGATGCCCCATTATCATTTATGTAGCTCTTTAAACTGGTCACCTCGGAATGTTTCATTTCTGTATGTATAAACACAACAGTACCTGCGGATGTTTTTGAGTTTAATATATCATATCCTAAAATGGGTTTATTAATTAATATTGCAACTTGGATAGATTCATTAAAATCATCTATCACAATCTTTTTAACCGGTCTTATAAATGATTGTTGTGGAACTTTATTGAGGGGGGCACGTACGCCTAATAGAGTTAGGTAAACCCAGCCTCTATCAGATTTCCAGGCAATAATATCATCATCTTTGATTGTACCAGTATAATCAAGGCTCACCATTACACCATTTTGCTTAATGCTGTAATGGATGTCTTTTAAGGACACACTGCTGCCAAAACAGATAGACGTTGCCGTCAACCATTTGATAAATGAATTATTCAAGTAGAACTCCGCATGAGTAAGTCTATTAGACTTATGCCAATTTTAAGCAAAAGTAATACTTTAAGGCAATAGAGAAATCGAGTTATCTAATAGGTGCTTATATGAGAAAATGATACTAGTTAAACAGAGTAACCAGAGATTTTCAAAATTGGATGTAGATCAAAAAGAGTACCTTTAATCTACCGTGTGAATTCTTAAGGCATTGGCCGATATATTAGTTATCTTTAATTTTTCATTTAGAAATAACTGAATAAAGCATTCTTGAGACTAAAAATTGAAACTCTGGGCAAACTACGAAATTGACCATTTGAATTATCCCGTTTCACTCTCTAAAATTTGATGATGAGGACTTCACTAAATTACTCTATTTGGCTCTTGTGCCCTATCTTGGTCTCTTATTTGTTTGGGGAAACCACTACAATCAGATTTTTTCATGTTTTTAATAGCTTCGGCGTTGAAACACAAGAACTCAAAAATTCCATCGTTATACGCTATGACAAAAAGGGTTTTGCGATAGATAGCACCGTTTATACTCACACCTTACCTTTAAGTGAAAAATATGTTTATGTTCTTGGATCCGATGAAGGACTCAAACTCCAGCGTAGTTATGATAAGGAGATGATTTTATCCTACCGCTTTGAAAATGATAGTGCCGGAAAGCGGATGAGCACGACACTTTTTGGCGCTGGGGATACACTTTATTGGAAAGAGTTTTTAAAATATGATGATCAGGGGTTACTCCTCAAGCGGATTCGGTATAATCCAATTGAAGCGATTAATCCAGAAATGATGGTTTTAAAAACTAATGCGGGAGAAATGGTCTGGGGGGAGAGTTACAACTATGATTCCACAGGAACCGTCCTTGATCACAAAGAATTGTATGATAACTATATTCTTGAAATTACAACCTATGAATTGGACTCATTGACAATACCTCATATAAAGGCTGAATATTTTGACCCTTCTGTTATGTTTCGATCTATTTATTTTCATAATGAAAATAACCACCTGACCCATGAAATATCGGTAGGACGACTAGGCCAATCCATTGGCTCAAAGGCTTATGAATATGATATTTTAGGGCGACGTACAAAATCGACAATATATAATTCTAACGGAGTGATAGAAGAAACACTAACTGATATTTTTGATGATGATAATTTTAAATATTACGAGTATCTTGCCGATTCCACACTAAAACTCATTTCAAAAAAAGAGATGCTTTTGGATCATAGAGGGCGGCCGTACATAGAGGTAATGTTAGATGGTGAAGAAAGAGTGTTGGAAAAAAATGTATATTCATATGATGAAAAGGGTCGTATAGTACAAATAAAACAATACGATATGATTCGTCGCTGGCGCGATGATCAAAAAATTCCAGTTAAGGTTATGACTTATGAATATGAGTAAATTACATATTATTATTTCGATGACAAAAACCCCCGGAGGCTTTTATGAAAGTCATTGATCCAAAAAGTATGATCATTGGTGTTTTAGGAACACTGTTGATTTTTGCGACTTTAGGATTTCGTGCAAAAACGGATGAATTGGGACATTTGGTCGTTCGCAGTTTAACCATTGAAGATGATCGTGGTGTGATCATGGGATATCTAGGCAACGGCTACATGCAAACGTATAATCAGTATGGAGAGCCAACCTTATTTATTGGTACGGGTAAAGATGGCGGTGGTTATATGCGCACTTACAATGGCAATGGTGATGAATCGACCTATGTTGGTACAGGTAGAATGGGTGGCGGGTACATCCGGACCTATAATAATTCAGGAAAAGAAACATCTTATCTCGGTACAGGATCTGACCACGCCGGGCAACTCCGTATTTATAATAATAAAGGTGAAACATCATCATATCTTGGAGAAGGATACTATCAGGCTTATAACCAATTTGGTGAAAGAACCTTATTTTTGGGGACGGGATCCAGTGGTGGCGGATATTTACGGACTTATAATTTTGATGGGCAGGAAACTGTTTACATCGGCACCGGAGCAGACAGTTCCGGTCAATTGCGTGTGTACGATGCTGTTGGGGAAACTGGGAGTTTTCTTGGGAGCGGGTATTTCCGTACATATAACCAATTTGGAAAAATGACCACATATCTTGGCAACGGACGTGATGGGGGCGGTTATCTCCGGACCAATAATAAATTCGAGACCGAAACTTCATTTTTAGGAACAAATAACTCCAATGAAGGGCTCATTAATCTCAATGATAAGTTCGGCCAAAGCTTCTGGATTCGTCTAAATAAGGGTGATTGATCTTTTTTCACAATTTTTTGACTTTAATGCTTCGTTGTCTTAACTTTTACGACAAAAGGTATCCGAGAGGGGGATGAATCAACTCTTCATCCAAAAAATCTCACTTTATTCATATTCTGACAATGAGGAATTGACCATGCGGAAAATACTGGTTGTTTTTATCATTCTGTCGTCGATGGCTCTTGCCCAAAACGATGGATTAGTGAAGACAAATTACCCCAGTGGGGCACTTCAAACTGAAGGCAATTATGCCAATGGTGTTCGGGACGGACTCTGGACATTCTGGTATGAGGGCGAAGTATATCAAGATTACGGTGAAGATGGTGAACCCAACACTCAGGATGAGGGTGAAAACAACGGTGTTTGGGATTCTACCGAGGCTGTTATTCTTGATATCGATGGTGATACATTTTATGATCCCCCTCAGATGAAAATGGAAGGATCTTATTCTGGTGGTAACCGGGATGGACTCTGGACCACTTGGTACATAAATGGTAATCGAAAAGAAGAATCCAATTATGCAGGTGGAAAACTAGACGGTACCATATTTCGATGGAATGATAGCGGTAATAAAACCGATGGAGGCACTTACGAAGCCGGCAAACAAGCAGGGCTTTGGATTTGGTATTATAACACTGGGATCAAAAAAGAACAAACGCGATTTTATGATGGTCAGCAGGACGGACTCTGGCTGCAATGGTTTACAGATGGCGCTAAAAAATCCGAACGGAAATTTACCAATGGGGAACGTGACAGCGTCTGGACTTCCTGGTATGAAAATGGTAATAAAAAATTCCAGGCTACTTACGGCAATGGAAAGTTGAATGGCAGTTGGACTTCCTGGTATGAAAATGGTATTATTAAGGAAAAATCAGGGCAATACGCCAATAACAAAATAGACAATAAATGGACTTATTGGGCGGATGACGGACGAAAAACACAAGAAATCAGTTATGATAAAGGTATCAAGCATGGTCCTTTTCTCCAATGGAATGTTGATAATTATAAGGTAATTGAGGGTGAGTATAACCAGGGTGATAAAAACAATAAATGGATCCTTTGGTACGAAGATGGTACTTTGAAACAGCATGAAAATTATTCCAATGGTGAAAAAGATGGTCAATGGATCTGGTGGCGACCTGATGGAGTGAAAGACCGCGAAGGCAGTTATAAGGATGATGTAAAACATGGCATCTGGACACAATGGAATAATGCAGATCATAAAAAATTAGAAAAAACTTTTGTTAATGGTATTATTGATGGAAAAATTACAATTTGGTATGATAATGGCAACAAAGACCGGGAAGGTGTCATTAGGAACAATGAAAAAGAGGGAATATGGAACTTCTTTCATCCGAATGGTGAAACAGATTTTATTTTTGATTATGGAACTGGATTAGATCAAGTTCGCATTGCCGAACTTGAAGAACGCGAGGGAATATTTTATAAAATAGGGAAACATAAATCCTACACTGGAATGGTAATTGAGACAGGTGGAATCAAGGATTATCTACTATTGGGACGGATTTCATCAGGAAAACGGGATGGTCAATGGGTGCAATGGTATGGCAATGGTCAAAAAGAAGTTGAAGGTGTTTATTATCGTGGGAAAAAACATGGTGACTGGTCACTTTGGTACGAAGATGGTACCTTAAAAGAACACGGGCAATTTGACATGGGTAAAGTGGATGGCAGTTATAAATACTGGTATACAAATGGACACTTGCACATGGAACAAACCTACCATAAAGGAAATTCTCATGGGAAATGGGCCTGGTGGTTTGAACATGATCACAATCTGACATTCACGAATGGGACATGGACCTACAACGGAGGAACTTATCAAGCAGAAAATGAGGAAGAACTCTGGAACTGGTGGTGGTATCTCAATGACAATAAAGAGATGGAAGGGCATTATATCGATGGTAGAAAAAATGGTATTTGGACCTGGTGGTACGATACAGGCGTAAAGCAATCAGATGGAAATTATCTGGATGATGAGCAAGATGGGCTTTGGCTGTATTATGCGACAGATGGTTCCGTTGCAGAAGAAGTCACATTTTCCGGTGGCGAAAGAGATGGTCGATCTACAGTCTGGTTGACTCCTGAAGAAAAACAGGAAGAAAAATTTTACAAGCATGGAAAATTAGATGGCCCCAGTACATATTGGGAAAATGGTTATCGCAGTACAATGACCAGTTATAAATCAGATAAACCAGAGGGTCCATGGGCTATCTGGTATCCCAATAATGATCAGATCAAGGAACAGGGTTTTCACCAAGGCGGGATTCGTGAAGGTCTTACCACCTATTATTATGAAGATGGTGTTATGCAGCGGGAAGGTTATTTTAAGAATGGATTACCAGATGGTGTTTGGACGTATTGGAACACAAAGAGCGTTAAAGATTTTGATTTTGATTTTGGATCTGCGCTGGAACATATCGCATTGGAAGATCTTGTCGAACGTGAATCCATTTTCTATAAATTAGGGGAAGATACACCGTTTACAGGAATCATCACTCAGGAAAATCAGGAAGTGGGCTATCTCTTTCTCGGCCGCACCCAAGAAGGTAAAAAAGATGGTCAATGGGTCAAATGGTTCCCCAGCGGCAAAGATGTTCCAGAAATTTTTCTGGTTCATGTTCCTGACCCGGAACCGGATCTTCCTTGGAGTGGTGGAAAGCAAGAACAAGGTGGATATAAAAATGGTAAAAAGCATGGCCAATGGACGGAGTGGCATGATAATGAACATGTAAAATCTCATGGGAACTACGACTCAGGTATTATGAATGGCCATTGGACATTTTTCCATCAAAATGGAACAAAAGAAAAAGAGGGAAATCTTGCCAGCGGTACCGCCGATGGGCTTTGGTTATTTTGGGATGAAAATGCTAAAAAAGTCCAAGAAGGCACATTTACCGAAGGAACAAAAGAAGGAAAATGGACAGCATGGTTCTCAGATGGTCGCCTAACAGAGGGCTTCTATGCCAACGGGAAAAAAGATGCAACCTGGGCCAGTTGGTGGGATCACGAAAGAACAAGAAAAGAAATGCAAGGTGCTTACCGAAATGGAAAAATGGTAGACAAATGGTTCTTCTACGATAAAAATGGGAACCTAAAAGAAATAAGATATTTTTCCCCCGCTTTTTAATCTATTTTAACTTAAATAACTACAGACACATAAAGGAAAATTAACCAGTGAAATACGTCTATCTTTTTGGAAATGGCGAAGCCGATGGTACAGCTGAAATGAAGAATCTACTCGGGGGGAAAGGAGCCAATCTTGCTGAAATGAACCACTTGGGAATTTCAGTCCCTCCCGGATTTACTATCACAACCGATGTTTGCACACATTATTACAAAAACGATCTCAATTTTCCTGATGAATTAGATTTCCAAATTCAAGAATCTCTTTCAAAAGTCGAAGCCATCATGGATTCAAATTTTGGTGATGAGACTAATCCACTTTTGCTATCTGTGCGATCCGGTGCTCGCCAATCCATGCCGGGCATGATGGATACAGTTCTTAATGTTGGACTGGCTTCGTCTACCATTCCCGGACTCATCAAAAAAACCAATAACCCCCGATTTGTCTATGATGCCTACCGAAGACTTATTATGATGTATGCAGATGTTGTCATGGAAAAAGCTGCTGGTATTGAACCCCGTGATGGACAAGGTATTCGCCAAAAACTCGAGAATATTCTAGATACTTACAAAAAAGAAAAAGGATTAGTGGATGACACAGATCTTTCTGCGGAGGATTGGATTACAGTTTCAGACTCCTTCAAATCTGAGATACGTACAACACTGGATAATGATTTTCCTGATGACCCCATGGCACAACTTTGGGGCGGAATCAAGGCTGTTTTCTTAAGTTGGAATGGAAGCCGTGCTATCAGTTATCGCCGGATTGAAAATATTCCAGACCAATGGGGAACGGCAGTGAATGTTCAAGCCATGGTCTTTGGTAATATGGGAGAAAGTTCTGCAACAGGTGTAGCGTTTACCCGAAATCCTGCATCGGGAGAAAATATTTTTTTTGGGGAATGGCTATCCAATGCACAGGGTGAAGATGTTGTTGCTGGGCTCCGAACGCCGAATCCATTAAATGAAGAGACAAAAACATCTGAAACTCAGAACCTCCTTTCACTAGAATCATCTATGCCGGAGCTATATGCGCAACTTGCCGAGATTCGGAACAACTTAGAAGTCCATTATTCTGATATGCAAGATATTGAATTCACCATTCAGGATGGCCGATTATGGATGTTACAAACCCGTACAGGAAAACGGACAGGTGCTTCCGCCATTAAAATGGCTGTGGATATGTGCAACCAAGGTATGATCGATAAAAAGACTGCTATTATGCGCGTTATGCCAGAACAATTGGACGAGCTTCTTCATCCCATGCTGGATACGGAATCTGAAAAACAGGCCACTTTCTTAGCAAAGGGACTACCTGCTGGACCCGGAGGTGCAACTGGAAGAATCGTGTTTACTGCAGATGATGCGGAAACATGGCATAAAAATGGTGAACAGGTGATCTTGATTCGAGAAGAAACTTCACCAGAAGATGTACATGGTATGCACGCAGCAGAAGCAATTTTAACTGCCAAAGGCGGGATGACATCCCACGCTGCTCTTGTGGCCAGAGGATGGGGGAAATGTTGTATTGTAGGCTGTAGTGCAATTCATATCAATAAAGAAACAAAGGAAGTATCTGTAGGAGAGATGGTGTTAAAAGAGGGCGATTGGGTCACCATGAATGGAACCCTTGGAAATTTTTACAAGGGAAAAGTAAATCTTATTCCATCTAATCCAGATACACATCCTGAATATAAAGTCCTCATGGAATGGGCAGATGAATTCAGAACCTTAAAAATTCGAACTAATGCTGAAAGCCCGTCAGATGCAGCACAGGCCATTCGCTTTGGTGCAGAAGGAATAGGGCTCTGCCGGACGGAGCATATGTTCTTTGATGAAACCCGTATTCTTGCCATGCGAAAAATGATCCTGGCTGATAATGAATCTGATAGACGAACTGCAGTTATGGGGCTCCTCCCATTCCAGAAAGAAGATTTTAAGGGAATTCTAAAAGCTATGGAGGGTAAACCCGTTACTATTCGACTCTTGGATCCACCTTTGCACGAATTTATTACTTTGAACGATAATCAAATTCAGGAATTGGCTGATAGCCTCAGTCTAGAAAGGTCCAAGATTGAAAAACGAATCGCAGGGCTCCATGAATTGAATCCTATGTTGGGCCATCGCGGGTGTCGTCTTGGCGTTGCCTATCCAGAGATCACTGAAATGCAATCCAGAGCTATTTTTGAAGCAACGGCAGAACTCATAAAAGAAGGCGTTTCCGTTTTACCCGAAGTAATGATTCCGCTTGTTGGAACTGTTACGGAATACACAGACCAGGAAGATATTGTGCGAAAAGTTGCCAAAGATGTTCGAAATGAAACGGGTGTAGAATTTCAATATCTTGTGGGAACCATGATTGAACTCCCCCGTGCCTGTCTTACAGCAGATGAGATCGCCCAACATGCCGAATTTTTCAGCTTTGGTACCAACGATCTAACCCAGACCACATTTGGATTCAGCCGCGATGATATTGGGTCCTTTCTTCCAGATTATTTAGAAAGAAATATTCTTCCGGGAGATCCATTCCAGAGCTTAGATGTGAGCGGTGTGGGTAAATTAGTATCCATGGCTGTGAAGTTAGGCCGTGGAGTGAATAGTAAATTAAAGATCGGGATTTGCGGCGAACACGGTGGAGATCCTTCGTCTATTGCATTTTGTAAAGAGACGGGGTTAGACTATGTGAGCTGTTCTCCTTTCCGAGTTCCCATTGCCAGATTAGCTGCAGCCCAAGCAAGTATACGTGACTATAATGACTAATGATAAACTAACATTGAGTAGTTCTGGCGTAATAAATACTCGGATAAAAACTAGTAAACTTGGAATAGTGTTAATGATTATATTAATATTATAGAACGCCCTGGAATAGATTTTAATAAATAGGAAAAATATGAAAAAACAATCACTACTTCTTTTAGCATTATTACTGGTTATTAGCTGTTCAAAACCTAATGTTCAAAAAGAGATGAAAATTGTAGAGAAAGAAGCAGCGCCTGTTGTAGAAGAACCTATAATTGTAGAGAAAAAAGCTGAACCTGTTGTAGAAGAACCTATAATTGTAGAGAAAAAAGCTGAACCTGTTATAGAAAAACCTAAAATTGTAAAACAAAAAGCAAAACCTGTTGTACAAGCAAAAAATGAAATACCACAAAATCTTAAAGATAAATGGGAAAAGAGAATACAAAAACAACAGATAAAAGAAAAATTGCAACAAGAAAATAAAAGAGAAACTAAAATTGTAGAGCAAGAAATTGAGCCTGCCATGGAAGAAGAAACTAAGATTGCGCAAGCAAACGAGGATGGAGCATATAAGGATGGAAAAAGGGATGGAGTTTGGACATTTACGGATGAAGAAGGAATCAAAGAAAAAGAAGTAGTTTATAATGAAGATGGTCCAGAACTATGGATATTTTTTGATGATGAAGGAAAGAAAACAAGAGAAGGGCAAATGGTAGATGGGAAGGAAGAGGGATTGTGGACATTTTATGATGAAAATGAAATTAAAGAACGGGAGACGGAACACAA
>Ga0207966_1000180_pt1 | contig 36007 bp, 55 predicted proteins | sample Knorr_S23_td_NAD_FD_185611 | JGI IMG/M metagenome (GOLD analysis project Ga0207966, IMG submission 185611) | Marine microbial communities from Southern Atlantic Ocean transect - Knorr_S23_td_NADW_ad_2500m_LV_B (SPAdes) (version 2) | ecosystem: Environmental > Aquatic > Marine > Oceanic | place...
CGGGAATTTTTATCCTAACTTTGCTTTATCCCATATTAACAACAACTCTTTGAAACAATTACTTATAAAAAGACTTAAAGCAGTAGCTGAAAGAGTAATGAGTCTGGCAAAAGATAACGCTTACATTATCTCCTACAACAGTAGCCCCAAATCAGTTCATATTGCAAGTAAAATGGATACTAAAATCTCATCTGATTTCAGAGACAGTGAAATATTTACTGAACTTCTTGAAGATACCCAGAGATCAGCTGTATTTAATGAAATATCGAAGGATACAGATGAAAAAAGTCTTACTCCTGTATCATTTATTTATTTAAATAATTCTTATGAAATAGCTAAAGTAGAATTTATCAAAGATACGATAAACAAAGATGCTATGGATAAAATACATAGCCTGGTGCTGTCTCAGGTACAGAAAGGAAATGGGTATCCTAAAATACTTATCGAGAGTCATGAACAGGCTGTGATTTCACAGTCAGACAGAAAAAGTATCAGCATACTTACGGAAAGAGAGTTGAATGCTAATAATCTGAAATACACAACAACGCAAAAATATCAGTCAAAACAATCAAGAAACATTTAATAATAAGAGGTTAATTAAAATATGAAAGACAATAAAATAATTGGAGAAATAATTGAAGTTTCATCAAGGTCTGCAATCGCACAATCCTATGAATTATATGACTGCCCGCCCATAGGTTCAGTTGTAAAATGCGGTGATGATACAGAAGATATTTATGGTGTAATAACAAATATTGAAACAAGATCTATTGATCCTGGAAGAAGACCTAATCCAAAAGGTCCTGGTTTCGCAGAAGTAAATGAATTATACAAATCAAATCCGGAAATCACACATCTGATGAAAACTGAATTTAATATTGTTTTCCTTGGTTACAAACATGAAAATACAACAACAATTTCTATCCCCCCTACCCCACCAAGAATATTTTCATTTATATCAACTCTGCCGGAAGATGAAATGATAAATATATTTTCAGATGAAGGTCTGGTGAAATTCATCGTTAATTCCAATATGGAACTTAAAGATGACGTAATAATTATGATAATAAGTAAATACCTGAATTCAAAGAAAACCAAAACTGAAGAAATTGGAAGCTTTACAAGTCAGCTGGTTGGCGCTTTACCTGATCAGATAACAAGAATAACAAATATAATACAAAACCTAAATTTACAGGAGAAATAATAAATTGACTAACATAGAAGATAACATTGGAATAGTAGTATCAGGAACATTCTCACAGGGAATGAATGTAAAACTAAACTCTCAGAACGCACTTTCATCTTTAACAATAGGCTCACATGTGGTGATAGATACTTTAAATCAAAGATTCATGTGTGAAGTTTCTGATATCGGATTAAGATCAACCGATCAGAGAGTTGAACACATTCCGCTGCACATGCAGAATGAAAGAATTTTCCAGTCACTTATCGATAACGCAGCTTATGCTTTCATTGAGGTAACACCAAGACTTATATTAAGTAAAGAAAAAGTCCTGGGCGAAAAATCTGATCCGGTTGAACTTCCCAGTGCAAATACAATTCCACCACATTTCTCTCCTGTTTTTAAACCTACAGAAGCAGATTATGAACAGGTATTTCATACCAGAGAAGGAAAAGGGTTTTCTGTCGGAAATCCTCTTGATCTGGATACGCAGATCAATCTTGATATGGAACTTCTGGTTCAAAGAAGCAGTGCAATATTCGGAAAAAGTGGTAGTGGTAAATCCTTTCTGACAAAAATATTACTTGCCGGAATGTTACAAAAAAGCGGGGCTGCCAGCCTGATTTTTGATTACGCAGGTGAGTATGCATATGAAGGATTTAGTGAGGAAAACAAACCTGTAAAAGGACTTGCTCAGCTTTTTAAAAACAAAGTTGTTAACTATACAATTGATAAAAGAAGAATTGAAGAAAAAGTAGGTGCTGAATATTTAAATATTCCCAGGCATGAAATTGAACCTGATGACATTGCTCTTTTACGTAATATTTTAAACATGAATGAAAATCAGATGGAAGCTGCACGTATTGTTCATGAGGTTTTCAAAACAAACCGTACCAGCGACTGGATACATGATTTTGTTCATGCTGAGAATGATAGCGAACAGATGATGGAACTGGAAAGTAGATATAATGTATACCCTTCTACTGTCGATGCTCTTAGAAGAAGATTAAGGAGAATAGACAGGCTTGAATTTCTGACTGATTCAGGCAGATCAGATGATGTTGTAAAAAGTATTATAGATAAATTGAAAAATGGACTTACAGTTATACTTGATTTCCCCAGGGATGAACTGTCTTACATTCTTATTGCTAATATGCTGACAAGAAGAATTCATTCGCAATGGCGTTATGAAAAAGAAAATTACACAAGGGACAGAGATAAGTATAAAGATCCTGTTCCTCTGGTTATCACAATTGAGGAAGCACACAATTTTCTTAATAAAGATGTATCAAACAGAACTACGTTTGGCACAATTGCAAGAGAAGCAAGAAAATATAATGTTACTTTAATGGTTGTTGATCAGAGACCAAGTGGGATAGATGATGAAATAATGAGCCAGATAGAAAATAAATTTATATGTAAATTAGATGATCCAAGAGATATTGATTCAATATTTTCAGGTGTCCCTCATGGGAACAGAATGAAAACTTCATTAAGATCAATTGAATCTAAGCAACATGCACTGGCTTTTGGAGAAGCTATTCCAATGCCAATAATATTTAAGGTTAGAAATTATGGTCAGGATTTTTACAGTGAATTAAGTAATGAATCTCTTTTTCCAGATGAAAAGCCAGGTGATGAAATAACTTCTGAAGATCTGTATTAATTAGGTAAATATATATATTATTAAATATAATATAATATGTTTCATAATGGCCATTAAATTAAATTTTTCACAAATTATTAATGTAATACATGTAATTGTATGGGCAATAACTCTTTATCTGATATTTATATGGTCACCAGTTGATACAAGTATAGGAATTACTCAAAAAATATTTTATTTTCATGTACCTATTGCCTGGCTGGGAATGCTTGCTGTGATTGGAGTTGGGATTTCAAGCCTTGTATTTTTAATTACAAAAAATTATTACTGGGACGATCTTGCATTTTCATTTGCCCAGACAGGAATAATTTTTGCATCTCTGATAATAGTAACAGGAGCTTTGTGGGCCAAACCAGTATGGGGCGTTTGGTGGACCTGGGATCCTAAACTAACCACAACCGTAATACTGTGGTTCATCTTTTCAGCTTACCTTTTAATTAGGAATTTAATTGAAGATAAAAAAAGAGCAGCTTTGATCGGAGCAATTGTAGCTCTTCTTGGAAGTATTGATGCCCCTTTAATTTACTTTGCATCTATTTTATGGAGAACAGCTCATCCAGAATTAAATATTGGCCCTTTGGCAGATGAAGAAAATAGCGGACTTCCATCATCAATGCTATTAACATTTTTTATATCATTACTGGCCCATACATTTCTATTCATCATTCTTGTAAAAATGAGACTGGGAGTAAAAAAACTAGAGAGATTAGCTTATGAATAATACTTACAAATTATTATTTTCATTCATCATCGGATGCTTATCAGGAATAGCCATCATTAGTTTTCTTGATATAGGTATATTATCTGAAAATAAAGATAATTCAGGGCTTGGATTTGTATTTATTGTTTCATTAATAATCTTCATGGTTATAACTATTTTTATGGCAACATTAAATATAAAATTAAAAAACATGGAAACACAAATAAAATCAGATGCTAAAAAAAATAACAAATAATTTTAACTTTAAACTTGCAATCTCACTTTTCGTACTTCTAATTGCCATAATTTATCTTGGTACACTTGCACTTGAAAGTTCAAAAACATATTACCTGACAATCAATGAAATACAAAATGCACTCGATAACACTAAATCAGTGAGAGTTGCAGGTAAATTAGTTGAGGATTCATATACCAGATCTGAAGCATCAACTGTTTCAAAATTTGAAATTACAGATGAAGGCAGGATTTTAAAAGCTTCTTACGAAGGTGTTGTGCCGGACATGTTTTTCAGCTCAAAATCAGACACAATCATACTTGAGGGTAAATTAAATCCCAAAGGAGAATTTGAAGCTGAGAACATCATAGTAAAATGCCCTTCTAAATATGAGGAATAAATCTTATTTCTCTAATTTGAAATAAACCCCGATCAGTATAGCCCCTGTAATAAGAAATATCATATCAAATGCGACAAGTGCATAAATAGAATTCAAAACATAATTAATATTCCCTGATTGAGTCAATTGATTCGTTACCTCCACAGCCCCAAGCAAATATGGAAGTGTAAAAGGTATAACCAAAATGCTTAATATATTCTGATTTAAATTATTTCTTATAGATAAAATTCCTAAAATAACAGTAATTGAACTGATTCCTATATTTGTGAGTATAGCTACGAGTATTATTATTGGATTTTGGAAACTCAGCTGAAATAAAACATAAAACAGTGAAAAAATTGTTAACTGTACAACAGACAATATAATAAATACAGATAAACTTTTTGACAAAAAATAAATTTCAGATTTTATTCCGTACATTAAAATTAATTCGAGAGAATTATCTTTTGTATCAAGCTCTATCATTCCTGATGAAACAATTAGAGAACTAAATAAAAAAACAACCCATATTATTATAGAAATGATTTCACTTTTCTGGGCAACTCCAAAAGGAAAGGCAATATTAAATAAAACAACTATTAATGCAGCAAAAACAATTGTAATTAATATCGTAGAAAGTGATCTTAATTCAAGTTTCAGATCTTTTTTAGTCAAGGAATAAAAAATTTTTATATCCCTCATAATATTATCCGAACTATGATTCATTAAAATCTTCCATATTTAATAAATCATCCGAGATAGATCCAACAATATCTTTTCTGTTAGAAGAAATAATAAAAGATTTATTTTCTTTTTTTAATGTTTTTAAGATAGTTATAAAACTATCTGTAGATTCACTGTCAAGATTGGAAAATGGTTCATCAAGGACAAGTAAATCAGGGGCAGAAGTTAATGATCTGAGCATACTTGCTTTCTTTCTTTGCCCATAGGACAATTCAGATATCTTTTTTTTTACAATATTTTTTAAACCAAGTGCTAGTTCAATATCATCCTGTGATTCCGAAGATATTCTGAATCCTGATATATCAGAAAAAAAATCTATATTTTCTGATATAGAAAAATTTTGATAAAGCATATTTTCATGTCCAAGAAAATCAAGTTTGATATTTTCATTTAACTTTATGCTGCCTGTATCGGAATTAATTAGCCCGGCAATAATTTTTAATAATGTTGTTTTACCTGATCCATTATTCCCCACAACGCCAAGGACTGTGGATTTTTCAATACTTAGATCAATGCCAGAAAATATTCTGTTTCCATTAAATGACTTTGAGAGATTATTAGCTTTTATCAAAATAAATAAATAGTATATAAATAATTAATTTATAGTATATCTTTTTATCTTAAAATATAGAAAATAAAAATTATTTATACTACACTCACTGATATTGAATATACAAACAAAATTTAAATTTGGTGATTAAATGAAATATACAAGATTCAAATCAGGAAACAATATAAACTGGGGAGAAATAATTGATGATGAGATTGTTGAATTAACTGACAATTTTATAAACTCGGGATCCTCTAGAACAAATACAAGTCACTCTCTCTCAGATGTGGAATTAATTAGCCCTGTTACACCAGGGAAAGTTGTAGCAATTGGACTTAATTACAAAAGTCATCTGGGTGACAAACCTGCCCCTGCAGTTCCTGAACCCTTTTACAAATTACCTGACACCATAATTGGCCCAGGTGAGAACATTGTTATACCAAAAGAAGCAATTGCAGAAAAAGTTAAAATGCAGCCAGAGGCAGAATTGTGTTTGGTTATGGGAAAAGGTGGAAAAAGAATATCTCAAAGTGATGCTCTATCCCACGTATTTGGATATACATGTGGAAATGACGTAAGTGCAAGAGACTGGCAACAAAACGATTTACAATGGTGGAGAGCAAAATCATGTGATACTTTCACAGTTTTAGGTCCATGGGTAGAAACAGATTTTGACCCTGGAGGAGCACAAATCAAATGCAGAATTAATGGTGAAGTAGTACAAAATCAAAACATTTCAGATTTATTACATGGCGTACCAAGAATTATTGAATTTGTATCCAGCATGATAACATTAAATCCGGGAGATGTAATTATGACAGGTACACCTGGTAAGCCAAAAGATATGTTTTCAGGTGACACAGTAGAAGTAGAAATTGAAGGGATAGGTATTTTAAGCAATCCTGTTATAAATGAATAATTAAATAAATATTAAAAAATATCTTTAATTGAATCATAGAAAAAATTACTCCCTGTTCCTAAAAGCCAGTAATGTATTATAAATATTCCTGCAATAATCATCATAATGGACCCTATAAACTCAACTGACCTACTAATTTTTGACACAAAAGAATTTATAGAATGTTTAAACACAACAACACCTACTGAAGTTGATATCATTACAACGCCCATTCCCAATGCGTAGATCAAACTATTAAAAATTATATTTATAATATCCAGGCCTGTACCTAAAACAAGCCCTATTGAAGCAAGGTAAATCGGAAGAGCACAGCTTAAAGATGCAATCCCGTATCCAATGCCAAATATAAACATACCTAGATTCTGGTTTTTAATACCACTTCCTATAGAACTTGCTCTTGAAAGAAATATAATATTAATTTTTGTTCTGAAACCTAAAAGGGAAATACCAATAATAATTAATAAAATACCAATTATTAATCCCAGCAATGGAATCCACGCTCTAATTAAGCTTCCAAAAAGTCCTAATAATAATCCCATTGAACCAAAAAGGACAACAAAGCCCAGTGATGTAAAAATTCCTAAACTAAGGGCTTTAATAATTAAAGCGAAAATTATAGATTTTTGAGAATCAATTTGATTAATTGATTTTAACTGGTAACCTATATATGCAGGAAACATAAGAACCCCACAGGGATTAAATGCTGCAATTAATCCAGAAGAAAAAGTGAATATCAAAACTTCCATTTAATTTCTCAGTCTATCCTCTCTCCTCTCCACCATTTTCCTTCTTTAGGCTTCGTTTTTCTAGATGAAAAAAAGAGAAATATAATTAATAAAATTATCGTACTAAAAAAATAAAGTTTAAGACTAAATCCAATAATTGGAAGCAACAAAACAGCAATCACAACTAATCCTAAAATAAATCTTAAAATATACCTTTTAAATAAAGATGCTTTGCCAGATTTAGAATCAGAAGAATGTTTTTGCTCTGATTCGTTTAATATGTTATCTATTTCATTTGAAATTTTTGGGTTCATAATATTATTATAAATTAATTGAACTAAAGTTAAACTATATTAACAAATTAAAGGATCAAAATTATGGGGAAAGAAGTTTCACAGGAAACATTAAACAGATACAAAAGAATTACTCCGGCTACGATATGGACGGCATTAGGGAAAAAAGGTTATGAAAACTGCGTGATGGATAATGTAAAACCACTTACCAAAGGAAAAATCATACTGGGTAGAGCGCGTACATTGAGGTATCTCCCTGAAAGACCAGATTTAAAGGAAGAAGTCAGAGAAGGTTATAGTGCTGATGGGACTGAAGTACCAAACGCTAATGCTCCAGAATATAGGGCAATGGGATCCTGTGGACCTGGAGATGTGCTTGTTTGCGATGCTATGGGTAAGAGTAATGCCGCAAACCTTGGAGATGTAAAATTAGTTCAATTAAAGATGAATAAAGCCGAAGGTATTGTCACTGATGGTGGAATGAGAGATTTTGACCAGGTTGAGCCTTTTGGTTTCGCGATTTATGCAACAGGAAGAACTCCAAAAGCTGCCAGGCACGTAATGACAGAATATGAAGATAACGTAGATATCCAATGTGATGGTGTTTTAGTTAGACCAGGGGATGTTATTTATGGTAATGATGATGGTGTTGTTGTTGTTCCAAAACATATGGCAGAAGAAATTGTAGAATTCTGCGAATTATATGAATCTGCAGAAGAGTATATAAAAAACAGAGCTGAAAAAGAACAGGTGCCTCCAGGAACATATTACCCACCTACAAAACAGTGGTTAGAAGAATATAAAAAAAATATATATAAGCCCTATAATTCCTAATTACTTTAAGGAGATCAGAAATGCCTAAAATGACGGGAGCTAAATTTATAGCAGAAACCTTGCACGCATATGGCGTAACACACTTTTTCTTTATGCCAGTTATAATCCCTGATGCAATGCCAGATATGCAGCGGCTGGGCATTAAAAGAATTATGGCACATGCAGAAAAACCTGCAGCTTATATGGCAGATGGCTATGCAAGAGTTAGTAAAAAAGTTGGAATATGCGGGGCTCAATCTGTTGGAGGGATGAATTTAGCTGCTGGTATTCAGGATGCTTATCTCGCCTGTTCACCGGTTATTGCCTTAACGGGCAGACTACCTCAAATAGAACAAAACAGACATGCATATCAGGAAGTTGACCATATAAATCCATTTAATGCTGTAACGAAATATAACACAATGGTAACAACAGTTGATGAATTACCCACAACTTTAAGACAGGCATTCAGGGAATCTACAACAGGAACTCCTGGTCCTTCTCATATAGATCTTACCGGAGTTACAGGCGAAATTATTACAAACGAAGCAGATTTAGAAGTAATTGCTGAAGATCAATATATGCAAATACCACCTTACAGGCCTGAACCTGATTCAAATTCAATTAAAAATGCTATCGATCTACTTATAAAAGCCAAAAAACCTGTAATTATTGCAGGGGGAGGAGCTAATATTTCCGGAGCAAGAAAAACATTAATAAACATTGCTGAAAAATTAAATATTCCTGTGGCAACTTCTCTTAATGCAAAAGAAATATTTCCATACGATCACCCTCTTGCTGTGGGAATTCCGGGATCTTATTCAAGGTCCTGTGCAAATAAAATTGTGGCAGAATCTGATTTAGTTTTTTTTATAGGTAGTCATACTGGAAGTCAAATCACAAATAACTGGCGCTTACCCAGAAAAGGGACTACGATCATACAACTGGACATTAATCCTGCTGAATTAGGAAGATCATTCCCTATTAAAGTTGGACTTATGGGTGATGTGAAAGCAACACTCACTAAAATCCTTAACAATATATCGCAAAAAAAAGAAATTCATACAGAATGGATTAAAAGAATACAGCACCTGGTTAATGAATGGAAAAATGAAGTTACGCCTTTATTAAAATCAGACACAATTCCTATGAGACCAGAAAGGCTAAGCAACGAACTCACAAAATCCTTACCTAATGATGCAATTTTAGTTTCTGATACTGGCCATTCAGGAATCTGGACAGGAACAATGATGGATCTTAAACATGAAAAACAATCATATATAAGGTGTGCCGGGTCATTAGGGTGGGCTTTGCCTGCTGCTATCGGAGCAAAATGTGCTGCCCCGGACAGACCTGTAATTTGTTTCACTGGAGATGGGGGCGCCTGGTATCATCTCACTGAACTGGAAACAGCAGTAAGAAACAATATTAATACAATTTGGGTAATTAATAATAATTCGTCATTAAACCAGGAACGTCATCTGAATGAAGAAATCTTCGGCGGAGCAAAACCTGGATCTGATCAAATGTGGAAATTCAACCAGGGACAGTTTGCAGAAATAGCAAAATTAATGGGATGTGTAGGTATAGAAGTAAACAAACCTAATGAAATTAATACTGCTTTAGAACAAGCTATAGAATCTGGGAAACCTTCTGTGATTGATGTGAAAACTGATATTGAAGGAATAGCACCAATTGCATGGAATTAATCAATAATTAAAATTTCTTAAACATCTTGGTATGATAAATTCCATCCATTAAATATTTATCTCCTTCTATTTTGTAACCATGGTTGACATAAAAATGCAATTTATCGGATTGTGCTTCTAAAATTATTTTTGGAACTTTTTTATTCCTGGCAATTTCTTCTATTTTGATAAGCATCTTTGATCCTATTCCTTGATTTCTGTATGTTTCTACTACAGCCATACGACCAAGTTTATAATCACCAGAATATTTATCAAGATAAAATCTGCCTGTACCTATTATTTCTTTTAAATTCACAACAATTAAATGAACTGCATTTTTATCATGAATATCAAATTCCCAACGCCATGGAATTTGTTGTTCTATAACAAAAATTTTTATTCTAATATTTCTAACTTGAATAAACTCAATTCGTGTCTTAGCCTGAATTATTTTAATCATATAAAATTCTAAAATTTCAAAACTAAAAAAATATTATACATAAAAATGTCTTAAGAAATCGTAAAAATACATAAAATTTAGATATTTTATGTATTTTGATAATATGAGAGGTCTAAATTTGTTGACTCCCTCTACTCATAGAAATATAATGACTTTTCGTGTTTTTACACAAGTTTACTAGTCCTTTATCAGAAATGGTGTTATTTTATGCCTACAATTAATCAATTAATAAGAAATGGAAGAAAGATAAAAAGAGGGAAAGATAAATCTCCAGCTTTGAGATTTTCTTTTAATTCTTTAAAAAATTCTGGCTATAGAAATACTGGTTCTCCTCAAAAAAGGGGTGTTTGTACACAAGTTAGAACACAAACACCTAAAAAACCTAACTCTGCTCTTCGAAAAGTTGCAAGAGTACGATTAACTAATAGCATGGAAGTAACAGCATACATACCTGGGGAAGGACATAATTTACAGGAACATTCTGTAGTGCTAATAAGAGGCGGACGGGTAAAAGATCTACCAGGAGTCAGATATCATATTATAAGAGGAGCTCTTGACACGGAAGGTGTGGCAGATAGAAATCGAGGTAGAAGCAAGTATGGTACAAAAAAATCCCGAACTTCTAGAACTTCTAATTCAACATCACAATCAACAGAATAATTCATAGGTAATAAAATGTCGCGTCGCCGCAGAGCTAAAGTAAGAGATATAATAATTGAAGCAAAATATAACAATCTATCTTTAACTAAATTCATAAACAAAGTTATGAAAAGTGGGAAAAAATCCTTAGCTCGCAAAATTGTTTATTCAGCATTGGATGAAATTGAATCAAAAGCAAAAAAACCAGGAATTGAAATATTTAATCAGGCAATCTCTAATGTTGCTCCTGCAGTAATACTAAAAAGCAGAAGAGTTGGGGGGGCTAATTATCAGGTACCTACTGAATTACCTTCAGAAAAAAGTCAGACACTTGGTATGAGATGGATAATTGAAAGTGCAAGATCCAGAACAGGCTCTGCTTATTATTTAAGACTTGCAAGGGAACTATTAGATGCTTCAAATTCTCAGGGACCTGCAGTAAAAAGAAAAGATGATATACATAAAATGGCCGAAGCCAATAAAGCCTTTGCTCATTTCAGATGGTAATTACGGAGAATAAACTTATGACTAATAAACTTAGCAACACTAGAAATATGGGATTTATAGCGCATATAGATGCCGGGAAAACTTCTGTTTCTGAATGCGTATTGTTTTATACAGGAAGAACTCATAAAGCAGGAAATATAGACGATGGAAATACTGTTTTAGATTGGATGGTGCAAGAAAAGGAAAGAGGGGTAACCATTGTTTCTGCTGCCACATCATGCGAATGGAATGGCTTTGATATTAATATTATTGATACACCCGGGCACGTAGATTTTACAGCTGAGGTAGAAAGAAGCTTAAGAGTATTGGATGGTGCAATAGTCGTACTTGATTCCGTTGCAGGAGTACAACCTCAATCAGAAACTGTATGGAGACAAGCAAACAAATATAATGTCCCTCGTATGGTATTTATAAATAAAATGGATAAAATAGGTGCAGATTTTGACAAGGCAACTCAAACATTAATAGATAGATTGTCAGCAAATCCAGTCCCTATACAAATCCCTATTGGAACTGAAGATAAATTTGAAGGTATTATAGACTTGGTAGAACAAAAAGCAATTTACTATAAAATTGGAGATGAGCTTGGTCATATTGATAAAACCACAGACATACCTGAAGATTTGAAAGCAAAAGCAGAAGAATATCGTTCAAATCTAATTGAAAAAGTTGCAGAAAACGATGAGGAGTTTCTAGATATAATTTTCTCTGGTAAAGAATTTGAAAATGAAAAATTAAAAAATGCTATAAGAAGAGCAACAATATCTAATTCAATTATTCCTGTAATGTGCGGTACTGCACTAAAAAGAAAGGCTATTCAACCCATGCTAGATGCCATTGGAAAATATTTACCTTCTCCACTTGATGTTCCATCCGTATCAGGAAAAGAATATAGAGGTGAATCAAATCAGATAAGAAAAGCAGATAATAATGAACCATTCTCTGCCTTAGCATTTAAAACAGTTTCAGATCCTTATATAGGGAGATTGATTTACTTCAGGGTATATTCAGGATCTATAAATGCAGGTGCAGGAGTACTAAATACTATTACAGGTAAAAAAGAAAGAATGGGAAGAATAGTAAAAATGCATGCAGCTGACAGAGAAGAAATAAAAAGCGTCAGTGCAGGAGATATTGCAGCAGCAGTAGGATTAAAAGACACTTCAACTGGTCATACAATATGTGACGAGAATCAACCCATTATTCTGGAAAAAATCACTTTCCCTGAACCTGTAGTATCCGTTTCTGTAGAACCAAAACTACAATCCGAAAAAGATAAATTACAGGAAGCTTTACTTAAAATGGCTGAAGAAGATCCTACATTTATAGTTTCTTACAATGACGAAACTGCTCAAACTCTTATTTCAGGTATGGGAGAATTTCATCTTGAAATAGTAGTTGATAGAATGAAACGTGAACTAAATGTAGAATGTAATACTGGAAAACCGCAAGTGGCGTATAGAGAAACTATTACCTCTAACTCTCATGCAGAAGGAAAATTTATTAGACAAAGTGGTGGTAGAGGACAATATGGCCATTGCGTTCTTGAGGTAGAACCAAGAAAAAGCGGTGAAGGATTTGAATTCGTAGACTCTATAAAAGGAGGATCTATTCCAAGGGAATATATTCCTGCTGTTAGAAAAGGAATTATAGAAGGTTTAACTAGTGGTAATTTATTAGGATATCCTGTGGTTGATATAAAAGTTAATCTAATTGACGGTAGTTTTCATGATGTTGATTCCTCTGAAATTGCATTTACAATTGCAGGTTCTATGGCTGTAAAAGATGCCATTAAAAAAGGCAATCCTGTTGCATTAGAACCTATTATGAAAATAGAAGTGACAACCCCTGGTGATTTCCTTGGAGAAGTAATCGGAGATTTAAACAGAAGACGTGGACAGGTAAGTGAAACAACTTCTATAACTGATACACAAATTATCAAAGCATCTGTACCTCTTGGAGAAAGCTTCGGATATGCTAATACTCTAAGATCTCTTACACAAGGAAGAGCTAGTTTTTCAATGGAATTTGAAAGATACGACGAATTACCAAAATCTATATTAAAAGACAAAATGGAAAATCAAGGCACAAAGAATGACTAATAAAAAAGAAACATCGAAAATCAGAATAAAATTAAAATCCTTCGATCACAGAATGATCGACTTCTCGGTTCAACAAATTATTGAAGCAGCAGAAAGAACTGGTGCCTCAGTATCAGCTGTACCTTTACCTACAAAAATTAAACGATTTTGTGTAATAAGATCCCCTCATATTGATAAAGATAGCAGAGAACACTTTGAATTCAGAACTCATAAAAGATTATTAGATATATTAGACCCAAATGCTAGGACTATCGATGATCTAACTAACCTTAGTGTACCTGCGGGTGTAGATATTTCAATGAAATTATAAATAAAAAATAAAAAATGTCGATAAATAAAATATTAGCAAAAAAAATTGGATCAACAACTATCTTTAAAGATGGAGAATCTAAACACGCAACAATATTAAAATCTGGTCCATGCACGATAACCCAAATTAAAACCCAGAAAAATGATGGGTATAATGCAGTGCAATTAGGGTTTGAACCTGCAAAAAAATTAAACAAACCTTTAACAGGACACCTGATAAAAACTAAAAATAAATTCAAAACACTGAAAGAATTTAAAATATCTGAAGACATTTCAAATAAAATAGGGGATTCAATTGATGTAAGTATTTTCTCAAAAGGTCAATATTTAAATATAACTTCAAAATCCAAAGGTAGAGGGTTTACAGGGGTTGTAAAAAGATGGAACTTTAAAGGCGGTCCTAAAACCCATGGACAATCAGACAGACATCGTGCACCAGGCTCCATAGGAGCCGGCACTACTCCTGGCAAAGTTATCAAAGGAAAAAAAATGGCCGGAAGATATGGGGGAGAACAATTTACAATAAAAAATCTTGAAATATTAGATATAGATTTAGACAATAATTTATTATACATATCAGGTTCTGTGCCTGGAGCTAGAAATACTTTAGTATCAATCTCAGCAAGTAATAAAGCATTTACTCCTTATCAAGAACCTAAAGTTGAAGATGAAAATAAAGGCAGTAATTAACGATGAAAGTAAAACTAATAGACCATAAAGGAACAATTGTTGGTGATCATAACATCGATAATAGTATTTCATCATATCCTTTAAATCTCCAACTTATCCATCAAAATGTAGTTGCATTTCTTGCTAATCAAAGACAAGGTACACATAAAACTAAAACAAGAGCTGAAGTTAGAGGTGGTGGAAGAAAACCACATCCACAAAAAGGAACAGGTAGAGCCAGATCTGGTTCTATAAGAAATCCAATTAATAGGGGGGGCGGAATAACATTTGGCCCATCACCAAGATCTTATAGAAAAGGTTTAAACAAAAAAATGAAACTCAATGCATTATTATCTACCTTTGCATATAAAATAAATGAAAAAAAATTATTTGTACTTAAAGATTTTACTAATTCCAAAAAATTTAATAAAACTAAAGATGCTATAAATTTATTAAATAGTTTAAAACTAAACAAACACAGTTTGTTAATATTAGATGGCGCAGATAAAAAAAGTATACAAACAACTAGTAATATTCCAAATATTAGTTCCTTATCCAGTGATTTAATAAATGCACCTGCAATTGCCAGATCTGAATATATTATCATTACTGAAAAGGGGCTTAATAATTTAATTGAAAAAAGATTAAATAAAAAGTTAAATATTAAAATCAGTAAAACAAAACAAACAAAATCTGAAGAGGGAATTGATGCCTAACTATACTTGCATAAAAAAACCTATAATAAGTGAAAAATCATCTTTATTGCAAGATCAAGGAGTATACACATTTGAAGTGGATATCAAATCAAACAAATCACAAATAAAATCTAATGTTGAAAGTGCTTATGGAGTAAATGTTGTAAATATCAGAACTTTAATAACCAAGACTGCACAAAAAAGAAATGCTAGAACAGGCTCATGGATGGCAGGAAAAAAAATTAAAAAAGCGTTGGTAAAAATACAAAACGGCCAAACCATTAATATATTTGAGGGTGTGTAAAATTGAGTCTAATTAGTAAAAAACCAACTACACCAGGTCAAAGAGGGGCAATATTTTCTAATTTTGATGAAATAACATCAAAAGAAAATAAGAAATCTCTTATGGCACCACTGAAAAAACATGCTGGAAGAAACAACAAAGGTAAAATCACAGTTAGACACAGAGGTGGCGGTCATAAACGTAAATTTAGAATCATTGATTTCAAAAGAATAAAAACAGGAATTGAAGGTATCGTAGAATCTATTCAATATGACCCGAACAGATCATCTAATTTAGCATTAATAAAATACAATGATGGCGAATGGGCATATATCCTATCACCTGAAGGTTTGAAAATAGGGGAATCTGTATTAAGCAACGAAAAAACAGAAGTCAAAATTGGAAATTGTATGCCTTTAAAAAATATTCCGTCTGGTACAGAAGTACATAATATTGAATTGAATGCTGGGCAAGGTGCAAAATTAGTAAGATCAGCTGGTAATTCAGCTCAAGTGCTTGCAACCGAAGGCGAACACACTTTAATAAGGTTACCATCTGGGGAAATGAGAAGAATACATAAAGAATGTAAAGCTACTATTGGATCCTTAGGTAATCAAGATCATAAAAATATTAAACTTGGTAAAGCTGGTAAAAATAGACATCGTGGTAAAAGGCCCACAGTTAGAGGTGTTGCAATGGCTCCAAATGCTCATCCTCATGGAGGCGGTGAAGGAAAATCTCCTATTGGAATGCCTGGTCCTAAAACCCCTTGGGGGAAACCCGCTCTTGGTAAGAAAACTAGAAAAAGAAAACCTAGTGATAAATTCATTATAAGAATTAGAAAAAGGAAATAAATAATGTCAAGATCAACTAAAAAAGGACCCTATGTAAATAACAGTTTACAAAAAAAAGTTGAAAAAGCCATGAATTCAAAATCAAATGAAATAATCAAAACATGGTCCAGGGCTTCAACTATACTACCTGATATGCTTGGACTTACTATAGCTGTACATGACGGAAGAAGACATGTGCCAATTTTTATTTCTGAAAATATGGTCGGACATAAGTTGGGAGAATTTGCTCCTACAAGAACATTTAGAAAGCATTCTGGATCAGAAAGAACTACTTCAAATTAATGTGGAAAAATGAAAGCAATATCTAAAAACATAGGAATATCATCAAAAAAGCTAAAGCCATATATTGATTTAGTAAGAAATAAAAATACCAATGAAGCATTGATTCTTTTAAAATATCAAAAGTCTCCTGCAGCATTTGAAATACACAAAACTATCGAATCAGCTGTTGCAAATGCAAAAGACCTATTAATTCCAGGAATTGAAAATCTAAAAATAAATGAAATATATGCTAATCAAGGAACCACACTCAAAAGATGGAGAGCTAAAGCACGTGGAAGACCGGGTACTTTTAATCATCCTACTAGTCATATAGTAGTCAAACTTTCGGAATAAGGATATAAAATATGGGACAAAAAATTCATCCAATAGGATTTAGATTAGGAATATCGAGAGGTTGGGATTCCACTTGGTTTGGAACTAAATTTTCATACAGTGTATTTGTAAAAGATGATTATAAAATTAGAAAAGAAATCATGAAATTAAATCAGGATGCAGGTATAACTAAAATAGAAATTGAAAGAAGTACCAATGAAATATCTGTAAAAATATTCACATCTAGACCTGGTATTGTTATCGGTAGAGGGGGACAAAAAATAGATGAATTAAAACAATTAATTTCAAATATAACTAAAAACAAAGTTCAGTTAAATATTGAGGAAATTAGAAATCCAGATTTAGATGCAACGCTTGTTGCACACTCAGTAGCTGAACAAATAGGAAGAAGAATATCATACAGACGTGCTGCACGAATGGCCGTAAGTCGCTCTATGCAAAATGGGGCATTAGGGATAAAAATTATATGTAAAGGAAGATTGGCGGGAGCAGAAATAGCTAGGAAAGAAAAAACAATGGAAGGCAGAGTTCCTCTACACACTTTAAAAGCAGATATTGATTATTCAATAGCTGAAGCTCATACAGAATATGGTCAGATTGGTGTAAAAGTGTGGATATATAGAGGAGATATCGAAATTTCTAAACAAACACATGTAGAACTTTCAGAAATCAAACCAATAGAACTAACTTTAACGCCTGAGCTTTCATCAGATGAACCTGATGCAACTAATCAGAATGATCCTATAGGTTCTATTCAAACTACAACTACTAAAGTAGAAAAAGGGATTAAAGCTGTTGACACTGAAACAAAAAAACCAAAAGCTACTACTACTAAAAAAACTACTACTAAAACTAAGGATAATACCGATGATACAAATTTATAGTAGATTGAAAGTTACAGACAATTCTGGTGCCAGAGTTATAAGTTGTATCGGTGTCCCTGGTGGCAGTGGTAGGAAATTTGCACATGCAGGAGATATTATTGTTGCATCTGTTAAACAAGCAACTTCATCATCTCAAATAAAATCTGGGGAAATAGTAAAAGCAGTCATAGTTAGAACAACTAAACAAATAAGAAGAAAGGATGGAAGTTATATCAAATTTGACGATAATGCTGCAGTAATCATTAATGATGATAAATTACCACGTGGAACACGAATATTTGGCCCGGTTGCAAGAGAATTAAGAGATAAAAACTTCATGAGAATAGTATCTTTAGCACAGGAGGTATTATAATGAAAAAAATAAAAGTTAACGACAATGTACTAATTATAACTGGCAAAGATAAAGGTAAAAAAGGAAAAGTACAACAAGTTTTACCTAAAAATGGAAAGTTATTGATTGAAGGATTAAATATTTACAAAAAACATATGAAAAGCCAATCAGAAACACAACAAGCAGGTATCATTGATAAAGAAATGTTTGTAGATATCAGTAATGTCGCATTAATTGATCCAAATAACAATGAACCAGCAAAAGTAGCTATCTCAATGTTAAAAGATAAATCAAAAGTCAGAATAAATAAAAAGACTGGTGAGGTAATTGTATGACAAAAGCTAATGAAACAATTAAAATGCCAAGAATGCTTAAATTATATAGAGAAAAAATTGCCCCTGAACTTACAAAAGATTTAAATTTAACTAATATATTAGCTGCACCAAAAATAGAAAAAATAGTTATTAATGTTGGATTAGGAGAAGCACTTGTAAATTCTAAAGCATTAGAACATTGCCTAAAAGATATTTCTCTAATAACAGGACAAAAACCTATAACAACAAAAGCCAAATCATCTATAGCTGGATTTAAAATAAGAGAAGGAATGGCTATTGGAGTAGCTACAACTCTAAGAAGTCACAGAATGTATGAATTTCTTGATAGATTGATTAACTTAAGTTTACCTAGAGTTAGAGATTTCAGAGGACTATCAAGTAAATCATTTGATGGAAATGGTAACTATACTCTGGGAATTAGAGAACAGGTTATTTTCCCTGAAATTGACTATAATTCAATAGATAAAATACGTAGTTTACAAATAACAATTGTAACTACTGCAAAAAATAACGAAACAGGTATTAAATTACTTGCTTCATTTGGGTTCCCTTTTATAAATGAAAATCAAAATAATAATTAGGAATAATTAAAATGTTGCAACCAAAAAGCTATAAATATAGAAAACAGCATAGAGGAAGACTAAAAGGAATAGCTTCAAAAGGTACCAAAATATCTTTTGGGGAATATGGATTAAAAGCTCAAGAGTCATCATGGATTACAGCCCGACAAATAGAAGCTGCAAGAAGGGTCATGACAAGATATACAAGAAAAGGCGGAAAAATATGGATACGGATATTTCCTGATAAACCTGTTACTGCCAGAGCAGCAGAAACAAGAATGGGGAAAGGTAAAGGAAATGTTGATCATTATGTTTCTCCTGTTATCAAAGGAAAAGTTTTGTTTGAAATATCTGGAATTGAAAAAGAAGAAGCCAAATTAGCATTAAATTTAGCATCAGATAAATTACCAATAAAAACATCATTCTTGGAAAGGAAATTATTTTAATGCCAAACATTGACAATATAAGAGATAAAAATGATCAAGAATTATTAGAAGAATTAACAAGTATAAATAGAGACATGTTAGATCTGAAATTTAAATTAGAAACAAAACAATTAGCAAATGCATTTGAGATTAAAAAACTAAAAAAAAATAAATCAAGAATATTAACTGTAATTCAAGAAAGGAAAATACTAAGGGCATAAAATGGGTAATAAAAAAACAAGAACTGGAGAAGTGATAAGCAATAAAATGGATAAAACTGCTATTGTTAGTGTAACCCGTCAATTTAAACACAGATTGTATGGTAAATATATTAAAAGATTCAAGAAATATATTGCCCATGACCCCGAAAACAAAGCAAAAATTGGATCAAAAGTAACAATAAAAGAAATAAGACCATTATCTAAAACAAAAAAATGGTTAATCACAGAAATAATTAAAAATAAAAATTTAGAATTAAACAAAAATTAAAGAGGTAATTTATGGCTAAAGAATCTTCTGTAGCAAGAAATAATAAAAGAATAAAAATGGTCGAAAAATATTCTACAAAGAGAATGGAGCTTAGATTGAAATCTAAAAATCTTAAACTAACCCCTGAAGAAAGATTAGTTGCGCGAAAAGAATTAGATAATTTACCACTAAACTCAAATCCAATAAGAATTAGAAATAGATGTTTTGTCTCAGGAAGATCAAGAGGTTACATTAATTATTTTGGTTTATCTAGAATAACATTCAGAGAAATGGCACATAAAGGCCTTTTACCTGGTGTTAAAAAAGCTAGCTGGTAATAGGAGCTATATAATGAATACAGACCCAATATCAGATTTCTTAACTAGAATACGAAATGCAAACTTAGTAGGAAACACTACTGTTAAAATCCCATATTCAAACATGAAATCCAATATAGCTAACATTTTAAAAGAAGAAGGATTTATTTCTAACTACAAAATCGGAACTGAAAATAATGTTAAAAACATTAATCTTGATCTTTCCTATAAACCAGAAGGAACACCTCAGATTAATGGATTAAAACGAATAAGTAAACCTGGACTAAGAATCTATTCAAGGAAAGGTGAAATACCGCGATATTATGGAGATTTAGGAATAACAATAGTTTCAACTTCTAAAGGAATTATGACACACAAACAAGCTTGGCAAGAACGTTTAGGCGGAGAAGTCATTTGCGTTATATGGTAATGGAGAAAAATAATGTCTAGAATAGGAATGAAACTAATAAATATACCTGAAAATGTCGAAATTAATATAGGCAAAAATAACAATATTTCTGTAAAAGGTCCTAAGGGTGATTTGACTAACACTTTTAGAGATGAAATAAATATTAACATTGAAAATAATTCTATTATTGTTACACGAAATAATGATGAAAAAGAATCAAAATCTCTTCATGGATTAACAAGAAGCTTGTTGAATAATATGGTAATTGGTGTATCTGAAGGTTACACAAAATCCCTAGAAATGGTTGGAGTTGGATATCGAGCAGAACAAAAAGGTTCTGCAATTAACCTAAGTGTAATGAAAAGCCACTTAGATGTCATTGAAGCACCTGACGGTATTACTATTAAAGTTGAAGATAATACGAAAATTACTGTTTCTGGAATAGACAAACAAAAAGTCGGTCATATAGCAGCTATAATCAGGTCATCCCGTCCCCCTAATCCATACACAGGCAAAGGAGTAAGATATTTAGGGGAACAAGTGTCATTAAAACCAGGGAAAAGTGCCAGAGCAGAAATTTAAAAATATAACTATGATAAGGAAATTAATTTGAACAATTACAGAATGCGAATAATAAGGCACCAAAGAACTAGAAAAAAAGTTAGCGGAACAAAAGTCAGGCCTAGACTTTCAGTATTCAGAAGCCTAAATCATATATATGCTCAAATAATAAATGATGATAATGGAAGCACATTATTACAAGCCTGTAGCCTGGAATTAAAAACCACAAAAACACAAACCAAAACAAATATCGCCGAAGAAGTCGGTAAATTATTGGGACAACGCGCTAAAGTTAAAAAAGTTAAAAAAGTTGTTTTTGACAAAAATGGATATAAATATCACGGTAGGATTAAAGCTTTAGCAGATTCTGCTCGTAAAGAAGGGGTGAAATTCTAATGATAAATACTAAAAATTTTAATAAATCTAATACTGTGAATCCAATACTTGAAAGAACTGTTAAAGTATCAAGAGTGGCAAAAGTTATAAAAGGTGGAAGAACTTTAAGATTTACAGCAACAGTCGTAGTAGGAAATGGTAATGGTGAATTAGGAATTGGAAGTGGAAAATCCTCAAATGTACCCGACGCTGTAAAAAAAGCTGTATCGCAAGCTAAAAAAAGTATGATAGTAATTCCAATAAAGAATGGATCTATACCTTATGAAATAAAATCTAAATTCTGTGGTAGCATAGTACTATTAAAACCAGCCCCTGAAGGTACTGGCATAAAAGCAGGAGCAACTCTTAGAGCCATATTTGAAGTGTTAGGAATCAAAAATATCACTACTAAAGTATGGCGTAGTACTAATCCTTCTAACGTTGTCAAAGCTGCTTATAAAGGATTAAATTCTATGGTTGATATTAAAAACGAATTGGAACTACGTACTGATACTATAAATAACAATATTAATTCTACTAAGGAACCTGTTTCTAATGAATAAAAATAAAATTGAAATAAAGTTATTCAAAAGTCCAATAGGTAATTCTAAAAAACAAAAAAAAATTCTTCATAGTTTGGGTTTGAGAAAATTAAACCAAATTATAACACATGATAATAAACCTGAAATAATAGGTATGATAAATAAAGTAAAACATTTAGTAAAAATAATTCAAGAATAAATAAAATGCAACTTAATAATTTAAAAAACCCACAAAAGAAATCTAAAAAGAGAGTAGGAAGAGGGAATGGCAGTGGCCATGGCACATATTCCGGCAAAGGATTAAAAGGGCAAAAATCAAGATCTGGATTTAGTCTTATACCTGGTTTTGAAGGAGGTCAATTAAGGTTAATTAAAAAACTTTCTAAACTTAAAGGATTTAAAAGACATAATAAAATTATTAACCAACATGTCACTCTAGAACAATTAAACCTTATTCCTTCGAATGTAGCAATAAATGAAGAAAATCTGTTGAAGCATGGGCTAATAAAAAGCATTAAAGATCCTGTAAAAATCTTGAATGTTGGAAAATTAAATTCAAAAAAACATATAAGCATTAAGAATATATCTGCAACCGCAAAAAAAAGTATTATAGATTCTGGCTCTACAATTCAATCAGATTAAAGTAACCATGAATATTAACAGAACAAGAAACAGGAACAAAAGTAATATGCCAAAATTATTACTTTCCTTAATTGCTGCTATTCAAATACCAGATTTAAGAAATAAAATAATATTTACTTTATGCATGCTAATAATATTTAGATTTGTAGCACATGTCCCTGTACCTGGAGTCAATACTCAAGCTTTAAGCCAAGCATTCCAACAGAATGCATTATTAGGTTTTTTAGATCTATTTAGTGGTGGTGCTTTAAGAAACTTAAGTATAGCTGCGTTAGGTGTGTATCCATATATCACAGCATCTATTGTAATACAAATTTTAACTCCTGCTATTCCTCAATTGAAAGAACTATCACAAGAAGGCGAACTAGGAAGACAAAGAATAAACCAAATTACTCATTATATAATGATTCCTATTGCGTTATTACAGGGTTGGGGGCAATTAACACTCCTTAATCAAGCTGGGGTCTTTAATTCCTTCGATTTCGGATTGAATTTCATAACTTTGACAATCATGGTATCTATGGTAGCAGGGACAGTATTTTTAGTATGGTTAGGAGAGCTTATTTCTGAAAAAGGATTGGGAAATGGTGTGTCATTAATAATTTTTGGCGGGATAGTCTCTAACCTCCCAAATATATTAGGGCAAGGATTATATTTGCAAAATGCTACCGGAAGCTTAATAATTTTAATTGGCTTTACAGCAGCCATAATTTTTACAATTGTATTATTTTCAGAAGCAGTAAGAAGAATTCCCGTTCAATATGGGAAAACCATTATGAGAGGGGGGCAGGTACAAAAACAATCAGGATCAAGTATTTTACCTATTAAAGTAAATTCTGCTGGGATGATACCACTAATATTTGCTTTTTCAATTGTTATATTACCTGCTACAATAGCCGGATTTTTTGTTAACCCTTTAAGTACTGGTTTTGGTTCAAATTTAGCAAAATTTATTTCGAACTCTCTTAACCCTACAAATTTGCCTTATTGGATCTTGGTTTTTATTTTGGTAGTAATATTTACATTTTTCTATACTTTGGTAACTTTCCAACAACAAAACTTATCTGACAATCTTCAAAAACAAAGTGGTTTTATACCAGGCATAAGACCAGGGGTACCGACACAGGAATATTTAAATAAAGTAATTGTTAGAATCACATGGGCAGGAGCACTATTTTTAGGCGTTGTAGCTATTGCCCCATTTTTTATAACAGGATTAACCGAGATAAGATCTTTAACTTTAAGTAGCACTAGTCTACTAATCATGGTAGGCGTAGCCCTAGATACCATGAGACAACTTGAATCTCAATTATTAATGAGAAATTATCAAGGATTCATGGATTAAATTATGCGGATAATACTGTTAGGCCCTCCTGGAGCAGGTAAAGGCACACAAGCAGGATATATATCAAAAAATTTTAACATTAAAAAAATTTCCACAGGAGATTTGGTAAGATCTCACATTAAAGAAAATACCGAACTTGGAAAAATTGCAAATGAATACTATATCAAAGGAGATTTAGTACCAGATAAAATTCCTACAAATATGGTAAAAGAATGGATATTAAATCAAATCGATAGTAAATGGTTATTAGATGGATTTCCAAGAAATATTAATCAAGCTGAATCATTAAATAATATTTTAAGTTCAGTTAATAGCAATATTAATACAGTATTGTTTATAAATGTAGATACCAAATTATTAATAGAAAGATTGTTAAACCGTCAAAGTATAGAAAATAGATCTGATGACAATCTTGAAACAATCAAAAACAGGATATCTATCTATGAAAAAGAAACTAGTCCTTTAATTGGCTTTTATAATGATAAAAAATTACTTTATAAAATTAATGGGAATAAACCTATTAAATCTGTATATCAAGAAATTGAAAACTATCTAAAAAATAAATAAATAAAATAAGTGTGGAATATATTGAGATATAAAGTGAAATAGTATACTATATTAGTCTTGTTTTTTAATAAAGGACACTGAATGATTGGTTTAAACAGACCAAAAGGAATTAATATAAAAAATAATATTGAATTAAATTATCTGAGACAATCAGGAAAGATGCTTAAATCAGTGAAAAAAATAATTAAAAATAATATTGAAGAAGGAATTACTACAAAAGAATTGGATTATATAGCGGAAAAAGAAATATTAAATTTGGGAGGAAAACCTGGTTTCAAAGGCCTATACGGTTTTCCAGGGACTATATGCTCGTCTTTCAATGAACAAATAGTACATGGCATACCGTGTAATAGAAAAATAATAAATGGTGACATTATAAGTATTGATTGTGGAGTAATATATGAGGAATTCAATACTGATAGTGCATTTACAATAGGAATAGGTAATTTGCCCTCTAAATCTACAAAATTAATTGACACAACTCGAAATGCATTAAATATAGGAATTAAACAAGCTATTCCAAACAATCATATAGGAGATATTGGATATGCTATAGAATCATATTCAATAAATAAAGGATTTTCTGTTGTAAAAGAATATGTCGGGCATGGAATAGGGAAGGCTTTACATGAAGATCCTCAAATACCAAATTATGGAATGAAATCATCTGGTCCAAAAATCATAGAAGGAATGGCATTAGCTATCGAACCAATGCTTATTGAAGGTTATGAACAAACTGAAATTGATAACGATGGGTGGACAGTAAAAACTGAAGACGGGACTATGTCAGCTCATTTTGAAGATACAATTATTATTACAAATTCAGGTAATGAAATAATTACATAAAAAAAATATGGCTAAAACAAAAAAAGAAGTAATAGAAGTAGAAGGTATAGTAAAAGAAGCATTACCAAATGCTTCTTTTAAAATTGAATTAGCTAATGGCCATGAAGTTTTAGCATATATTTCAGGTAAAATACGTGTTCATTATATAAGAATACTGCCTGGTGATAGAGTTTTAGTAGAATTATCCCCATATGATTTAACAAGGGGAAGAGTAACATATAGATTTAAATAATGAGGAAATAAAAATGGCAATGATTTCTGGAGTAAATATACCAGATAATAAAAGAATAAATATAGCTTTAAGATATGTATATGGAATAGGACCTACAATAGCAGAAAAAATTATTTCTCAAACTAACATTATTGATAACCCTAAAGTTAAAGATTTAACTGAAAATGATTTAGATAAAATTAGAGCTATAATAGATAATTCATATACTGTTGAAGGAGACCTTAGAGTTGAAAGAAATTTAAATATAAGAAGGTTGATTGATATAGGTTCATATAAAGGTACAAGACATAGAAAAAACTTACCAGCAAATGGCCAAAGAACTAAAACAAATGCAAGAACAAAAAGAAGTAAAAAACTAGCAGTTGCAAAAAGAGGAAGAGATACAAGTCAAAAAACATAATTTATCAGGATAATTAATGACTACAAGAAAAAGAATTAGAAAAAAAACAAGACAAAATGTTGTATACGGGAAAATTTATATCCAAAGCACATTTAACAATACTCTTATTACTATAACTGATAGATCAGGAAGTGTCCTTTCATGGAATAGCGGTGGTACAGAAGAATTTAAAGGATCAAAAAAGTCAACTGCCTATGCAGCACAACAAGCTTCAGAAAAATTAGCCCGAAAAGCAAAAGATTTTGGCATACAAGAAGTTGAAATATTCGTAAAAGGACCAGGAGCTGGAAGAGATTCTGCCATAAGAGCAATTAGTGCTTCAGGTATTAAGTTAAAAAGTATAAGAGATGTTACACCCGTGCCACATAACGGCTGTCGCCCTCCTAAAAAAAGAAGAGTTTAATTAAAGGATAAAATGTCAAGATACACAGGACCAAAATGTAGAAAATGCAGACAATACGGAATGGTATTGTGCGGAAAACCTGCAAACAAATGTGCATGGGAAAAAAGGAAATCTCCTCCAGGGGATAGATCCATGTTATCACAAAGAAAAAGACCTTCAGAATATGCAATGCAATTAAAAGAAAAACAAAAAGCAAGATTCATGTATGGTATAGTCGAAAAACAATTCAGAAATTATTACAAAACAGCTATTAGAAAACCAGGAATATCTGGCGATAACTTACTGGCTTTATTAGAACTAAGATTAGACAACGTTATCTTTCGTCTTGGATTTTCTGACACGAGGCAACAAGCTAGGCAGATAATTACACATGGACATATTTCTGTAAATGAAAAAAAAGTACACACCCCTTCTTATCAAATTAAAATAGGAGATAAAATAGGTTGGCAAGAAAAAACAAAAAAAACGAATCTATTAAATATCATCAAAGCAGAATCAGGCAAAAATGCTATTGTACCAAACTGGTTAAAAGTTGATACAACATCTAAAACTGGGGAAGCAGTTTCATCCCCCTCTTCAGATGATTTCGATCCAAATATAGATCGAATGCAAATTGTCGAATATTACTCAAGATAAATAAATTAAAAGGAGAAAATTATGATAATGGATTATTCTATAGTTCCTGAATTGGAACCAGAGTCAGATTTACTTTTAGATAATACTAACTCTAAAATAATCACTGAGATATTAGAGCCAAATTATGGTAAATTCACCTTTGGACCTATAGCAAATGGACATGCAATAACAATTGGGAATTCATTAAGAAGAGTATTATATAGTTCGATTTTAGGTACTGCCATAACATGGGTAAAAATTGATAATATTTTACATGAATATTCCACCATAAAAAATATTAAGGAAAGTGTTGAAGAATTATTGTTGAATTTCAAATCTATTAGAATAAAATCTAAATCTGAAAGATCAGGCAAATTAAGATTAGAAGTAGAAGGTGAAGGAAAAGTAAGTGCAGCAGATATAATGGCTTCTTCTGATTTTGAAATAGTAAATCCTGATCTTCATTTAGCAACTTTAGATTCTAAAAATTCAAAACTATCAGTTGAATTCAATATAGAAAGAGGCGTAGGTTATAAAGTAAGAAATATTGAAGAAAAAGAAAGTACTATTGGAATACTGCCTGTTGATGCAATTTTCAGCCCGATAAGAAAAGTTAATTATCAAGTTGTAAAAACCACTCCATCAGAAGAAGGTGAATTCGAAAACCTGACCTTGGAAATATGGACAGATTCAACTAAAACTCCTCTAGATTGTGTCAAACAAGCAGCTAGTGTCTTATTAACACAATTTATGATAATTAGTAAAGCTTCTGAACAAAATCAAGACGATGATAATATAGAGTCTGAGATATGGAGACAGTTATCACCAGAACAATACAACACAACAATAGAACTACTAGATTTATCATCTAGGACACTTAACTGTTTAAAAAGAGCTAGCTTAGATACAGTTGGTCAAATTATTGAAACTAAAAGATCTGAACTATTGAAAATCAGAAACTTTGGCGTAAAATCTTTTAATGAATTAAATGAAAAATTTAGCACAATGGGATTTTTACCTGAAGGATTTACTTGGACCACAAGCGAATTAGAAAACCCTGAAAATACAAACGAAGATTAAGGATTAGTTCTCATGAGACATAAATTAAAAGGTAGAAAATTATCAAGAAATACCGGACATAGAAACAGTTTATTAAGAAATTTAAGCACTTCTTTAATACTGAATGAATCAATAAACACTACCTTAGCTAAGGCAAAAGAATTAAAAAGATATGCAGAAAAAATAATTCATAAAGCAAAAACTGACAGTTTACATAATAGAAGACTAGTTATTTCTAAAATTGGCCCAACTGATGCTTATAAAAAATTATTTGAGGATATAGGCAATAGATACAAAGATAGAAATGGTGGTTATACAAGAATAATAAAAATTCCTAGCTCTAGTACAAAATCTAAAATTAAATCATTTTATAGAAAAGGTGACGGTGCAACTATGGCAAGAATTGAATTAGTAGAAGAAACAACATCTAACTTACAACCTAAACCTGTTATGCCTACCGATGAAAAAGCCCCTACTGCACGTGACACGACAAATTCAGATAATAACAATTCTGATGATAAAAAATAACAATTACGCCATGATTTGTGCGTATGAAGGCACTAAATATAACGGATTTCAATCACAAAACACTAAAAACACAATACAAGATAAAATTGAGCATTCAATTAACAAAATTGTAAATAGTTCAATTAATATTGAATATGCTGGAAGAACAGACTCTGGTGTTCATGCCAGGCATCAAGTAATTTCTGTTAATTTAAAATGGAACCATGACCCAATCAAACTTCAAAATGCAATAAATAACTATCTACCAAATGATATCAGAGTGAAAAATATAAAAATCGCACCAGATCATTTTCACCCAAGAAAATCAGCTATATCTAGATCATATGAATATTCTATATTAAGATCTGATAACTCAGATGTTTTCACAAGAAATACCGTTCTAAAATTCTCGCACGACTTAAATTTATATTATATAAATAAATGCCTAAGCATACTCAAAGGCAAACACAATTTTAGAAATTTTTGCAAAAAAGATAGTATCCCTGAAAATCCTATAAGAATTTTATATGAGACATCAATGATAAAAGATAAAAATATATTAAAATTAAAATTCAAAGGTTCAAGCTTTTTAAGACATCAAGTAAGGTTCATGGTTGGTACTATTTTAAAAATTGGAACAGAAAAAATACCTTTTGAAACATTAAAAATGATGCTAGAAAGCAAAAAACCATCAAATTTTTTTATAAAATACAATGTTCCTCCTAGAGGTTTGTGTTTAACTCTAGTAGAATATGATGGTTTTTCTTTAAACTAAAAAGGTGAAAATGTAAAATGAAAAATTTAAATAAAGAAAATTGGATAGAAATTAATGCTAAGGGCAGAACCTTAGGGAGGTTAGCAACCGAAATATCAGTATATTTGCTTGGTAAAAATAAACCAACTTACTCCCCAGACAAATTAAGTTCTAATTTTGTAATAATAACAAATGCATCCGAAATTCATGTGACTGGAAGTAAATTAGATAATAAAGAAATATATTCTCATAGCGGATTTATTGGTGGACTCAAAAGAGAAACATTAGGAAATGCACTAAAATCTAACCCTTCAAAAGTTTTAAGAAAATCAGTAAAAGGAATGTTACCTAAAAACAAATTATCTGAAAAACTTATTCATAGGTTGAAAATATACGCAGGGGCGAAACACCCACATTCTTCGCAATTATCAAATAGGAGTTCAAATGACAACTAAAGATACATATTTTTATGCAATAGGACGCCGAAAAGGTGCTGTAGCACAAATTAAATTATTTCAATCTAAGGGTAATATAACAATAAATAAAAAACCTATAGAAGAGGTTTTTCCATCAAAAGAATCAATAGATTATATTAAATATCCTTTAGAATTGACTAAAAAGATGAATAAAAACGCTATAGACATTAAAGTATCAGGAGGAGGTATATCGGGGCAAAGTGGTGCAATTAGACTAGGTATTTCAAGAGCATTAGTCATATCTGACTCATCATACAGATCTATATTAAAAAATAAAGGTCTTCTAACACGCGATAGTAGGGTAAAAGAAAGCAAAAAATACGGATTAGTTAAAGCAAGAAAAGCTAAACAATATTCAAAAAGATAAAAATTTACTTTTTAGCATAAAAGAAATAACCACTTGGATACATTGCTCTATTATAATCTTTACTATGAAACATTTCATAAAGCATATTTAAACCAATAGATAATAAAGATAATATAAATCTTATAAAAAATAATTTTTTGGGAAGAATAATATCATACATAACAATAAACCTACCACCTAATGGTTCAATAATAATATTTTCAAAACCAACAATACTTAAAATCTGATATAAGGCCTGATTACTAAACCTCCAGTAATCAACTGGCTGATTATGAATTGGGTACAAAAAAGGAACGTATCCAACTAGATAACCCGTTTTATTTAAAACTCTATGAATTTCTTGAACTGCGACTTTTGGAAATTGAAGTAATTCCAATACATTGAAACATCCAAAATTAGAAATAGTATTATTTTTAAATGGTAAATTATTTATATCTGCTAAGATATTTGGTTTTCCTTCAATATCAATATTAATTAAATTCTTTAATTCAATATTCCAATCTTTTTCATAACTTGCATGTTTTTCAGAACTTATGTCTAAAGTATAACCTGGAGTAAAATTGAAATCAGAAAGCTTTGATCCCATTAATATTCTATGTATAGTATATCTAGATTTAATGCCTTTATATAATTGTATTAAATTAATCATTTGAAGATTGTTGGATAAATTGAACTATATTATCATCATAATCTTGGAATGTACATATAAACCCACCCCAATGTTCTTTATATGGTTCCCTAATTATTTTGACACCAAAAGATTTAAGCCTATTATATGATTTGTATATATTATCCACTTCAAAATTTATCATCATTCTATATTTATCCTTAGATTTCCCATTAACTTTTTCATGGGTTCCAATAATGAATTTTAATTTACCAAAATGAAATGAAACATGATTATCTAATATATTATTTGGTTGTATATCTAGTATATTAGTATAAAATTCAGTCATTTTAATTAAATTATTTGTCCAAATAATAATTCCGGCTAACATAACAACAATACAATTTTTTATTTATAATAGTATAATTCAAAATCAAAAGTATATTTTAAAATATACTCAAGGGGCTGTAGCTCAATTGGGAGAGCGCTTCAATGGCATTGAAGAGGTAGGGGGTTCGAATCCCCCCAGCTCCAATTTTTTTATAATTGAAACTACCTATTTAGCCATGCAGCAAACACAATTAGCAACCCAATGCTCTGGTTCAACTTCAGTTAAAATCGGTGTAGTCTCTGCACATTTACATTTATCTTTTTTAGTGCATCTAGGTTTAAACACACATCCTGCGGGAGGGTTCAATGGACTAGGAACATCGCCTTCCAATATAATACGCTCTCTTGTTTTTTCTATTGTTGGATCAGGAATCGGTATCGCTGACAACAGTGCTCGTGTATAAGCATGAATAGGGTTAGAATAGAGTTCGTTCGCAGGAGCAATCTCCACTATATGCCCAAGATACATTACAGCAATTCTATCACTAATATGTTTAACTACTGAAAGATCGTGAGCAATAAATAAGTATGTCAAACCAAACTTCTCTTGCAAATCTTCCAATAAATTTACAACCTGCGCCTGGATAGAAACATCTAAAGCTGAAACTGGTTCATCACAAACAATAAAACTTGGATTTACAGCTAAAGCTCTAGCAATTCCAATTCTTTGCCTTTGTCCTCCACTAAATTCATGCGGATATCTATCCGCCATATAAGGGCTTAATCCAACAATAGACAATAGCTCAGCAACTTTATCTCTATACTCTTGTCTACTATTAATTAATTTATGTACTTTTAAAGGTTCGCCAATAATATCTCCTGCAGTCATCCTAGGGTTCAAAGAACCATATGGATCCTGAAAGATAATCTGTACTTCTTTTCTCATACTTCTCATATCTGAAGCATTCAATTCTGTAAGTTCTGTGCCATCAAATTGTACTTTTCCTTCTGTTGGTTCATATAGTTGCAATATTGCTCTTCCAGTAGTTGTTTTTCCACAACCACTCTCACCAACTAAACCTAGTGTTTCTCCTTTTCTGATAAAAAAACTAACATTATCTACAGCTTTAACTTGACCAACAGTTTTTTGCAGAATAACTCCTGATGTAACAGGAAAGTACATTTTTAAATTTTCTACATTAACAAGAATATCTTTGGTTATTTTCTTACTTTGTGATTTGGTAGATGTTGTCATAAAAAACCTCTTATAGAAATTTAATTAATTAAATTATTTTCTGCAGCATTTACAATCAACTATAAAATGCCCCTTCTTTGCTTCAATTATTTCAGGTGGTGCTTCAGAACACTTACAGGGAGTTTTTTGACATCTCGGCTGAAAACCACACCCGGGAGGAGGGTCTACTAAATCTGGCGGTAATCCCTCAATTGTCTGTAATTTTACATGCTCAGTTGCATCAAGTCTTGGAACAGAAGCCAATAAACCTCTGGTATACGCATGCATAGGATTGTGAAATATTTCCTCTGCACTTCCCTCTTCAATAATTTTACCTGCATACATCACAATAACTCTATCGGCATATCTTGCTACAACACCTAAATTATGAGTGATAATAATAAGCGCAGTTCCAAATTCTTTTGCCAAATCTTGCATTAATTCTAATATTTGAGCTTGAATCGTAACATCCAAAGCTGTTGTTGGTTCATCAGCAATTATTAATTTCGGATCACAACTAAGAGCTATAGCAATCATAACTCTTTGTCTCATCCCGCCACTAAACTGATGAGGATAATCTTTTAATCTTTGACCCGCCTCAGGTATACCTACTCTATCTAATAATTCAGCAGCTCTACCCAACGCTGCATCTTTTGATAAGCCTTGATGTAATTCAAGTGTTTCGGTTAATTGTCTTCCAATAGTTAAAACTGGATTTAATGAAGTCATTGGTTCCTGGAATACCATTGCAATTCTATTACCTCTTATTTGACGCATTCCAGGTTCTGGCAAAGTCACTAAATTTTCACCTTCAAAAAGAACTGAACCATCAACTATTCTACCGGGTGGGTTAGGAATTAATTTCATCACTGACATAGCACTGACACTTTTTCCGCATCCGCTTTCTCCAACTATACCAAGAACTTCACCTTCATGAACATTGTAAGAAATTCCATCCACTGCTTTAACTACTCCATCTTGAGTAAAAAAATGAGTAGTTAAATCTTTAACTTCTAGTAATACATTGTCTTTTATTGTTGTACTAATTCCAGATTTTGATGTTTTGGTAGCCATGCTTCCTCCAAATTAAGTATAGATTTATTATTAAAACCCTCTTTAAATTTTGCTTATTCTAATTTATAACCAATAATCATTCAACCGAATCACTATAGTAAAAATATAACTAAGTCGTTTAATTTAGATATTTTGATATATTGTTTTACAATTCCAATAAAAGAAGCCAATTAAAAACCCTATTCCCCAAGCAATATGTATCACAGGAAATATTAAAAAAAGAATTGCAGAAGATAGAAAATCTTTTATTGAATTTGCTGTAACCAAAAAGTAAAGAGTGGTCAAAAACAATAGAAATAAGTAAAAAATTGGAATAAAAATAACCCAGGAAATTAATTGCGATAAAAGAATAGATAATAATAATGAAAATACAAAAACAGGAGGAGCCATCCATCTGGGTTGAAATTCCTTAGGGTATTTCATTAAAAATTTCATTTTCCAAAATCCGTACTTATAAAATTGTTTAAAAAGCCCACTTAAAGATTTTCTTACTATATACATAGCTTTTATAGAATTAGATGCAGCGATTTTACCTCCCGATTTTCTCAAACGATAATTCAAATCAAAATCTTCAGATATTGATAAATTTTCATCAAAACCATTTATTTTAATTAAGGTTTCTTTTTTCCAAGCACCTAGCCAAACTGATTTAACTTCAAATACTCCTCTTTTATCTAATCTGTATTTCGCATTACCCATACCAATTTTAGAATTCATAGCTTTTGCTATAGCTTTTTCTATCAATGTATTACCTATTGAAATTTGTACAGGCCCAACATTTTCATAGACACCTTTTTGTAATAAATGTATCGTTGAAGTAATATAATTTTTATCATAAATTGCATGTGCATCTGCTCTGATAATAAAATCTCCTTTTGATTCTTTAATTCCAATATTTAAAGCTGCAGATTGATAAATCTTAGGATTAGATATTAATCTGATATTAGTAAATTTATTTGCAAACTCCTGTGCAATTTCTAATGTATTATCTATACTCAAACCATCAATAATTAAAATTTCAAATTTATTATCAGGGTAATCGTTTGATAATAAACTTGTAATTGTTTGTTCTAAATATTTCTCCTCATTTAAGGTTGGTATAATCAAAGATACAAATGGTAACATAAGTTTAATTTCCTATTAAAATAAAATTCTGCCATAATTATTTTTTAAATACTCTATGCCAAGTTTACTCAATGGCTTTCTAGATGATTTTTTTGATTTAGAAATCCCCAAATTAATTCCTTTTAACCAATCTAACATTCTAAATGTTTTTAATGAAATTAAAAAATAATAAGCAGTCCATATAAATATATAAGAAAAAAAATATACTCCTGGTAAATTTTTATAAGCAGTGAGTATTCTGTTTGATATAAACAATATAAAAGAATTAAATTGTTGAGATTCACTCTGAATAACTGATTGGGCAGGATAATGATCTGCTTTACATTCAGGGTGATATAAAATTTTTAAATTATTTTTAATAATATTATAAGAAAAATCAATTTCTTCATTTCCCCAATAGAATAACTCATCAAAAATTACCTCATTATTAAAAATATCTCTCCGGCATGCAAAAGCTGCTCCTATAAAATATGACACATAATTAACTTTATTTTCTAGCTCTGGGTTAAAAAATAATTGATACTTTTTAAAAGGTATCTGTTTAAAAACAAATAAATTTCTAGATGTGGATTTATTTTTATTAATATGTGCAGAAATATTAAACGAAACAAGACCTAATGTATTATCTTTTTCAAACAAATCATAAATTAATTTTATAGAAGTATTCTCTGAAATAAGAACATCATCATCTAAAAAGATTAAATATTTTCCCTTAGCATATTGTGCCAATTTGTTCCGTACATATGATATCCCCTTGGGTGAAGAGTTTTTAAAATATTGAATATTTTCAAATTCTAATAATACTGAATCATAACTAAGTTCAGAGCAATCATCTAACACTATTACTTCTGAATGTAAATTTTGAATATTTAATTTACTCAAATACAATAAATTTTTCTTTAGATTTCCAGGTCTGTTTCTTGTAGGGATTAAAAATGAAATTTCCAAAATAATCACCTATGTTCATTAGTTAATAATTTTTTATATTCATTAACTACATTTTCAGTATAAAATTTCTTCATATAGTTTTCAGATTTTTTTACTTTTAATAACATATCAGATTGATTCTTAAAAGCATATAAAATTGATTCACTTAAAGCTTTCGAATTCCCTACTTCAATCAATTCGCCAAATTCACCATTTTGTATACTGTCAGCTGGTCCTATTGGGCAATTTGTTGTTATTACAG
>Ga0207966_1000181_pt1 | contig 35986 bp, 33 predicted proteins | sample Knorr_S23_td_NAD_FD_185611 | JGI IMG/M metagenome (GOLD analysis project Ga0207966, IMG submission 185611) | Marine microbial communities from Southern Atlantic Ocean transect - Knorr_S23_td_NADW_ad_2500m_LV_B (SPAdes) (version 2) | ecosystem: Environmental > Aquatic > Marine > Oceanic | place...
CAACCGATCATGACTTTTTACGTGCCTGGGGTACTCCTGACGATAATCACACAGGTGCAATGGACGGCCTACCGGAAGCAGATGGCCGAAAAGGAAGATCCATCCGGAGCAAATTCCGGGGAAAAGGAAGAGATGAACCCTCCGCGCCCCTCCGCCCGGAGACGCCGAAGGAACCAACGGACCGGTCGCACTAGAAACTGACGACAGCGCTGGCGTTGGCCAGTAGTGTGCCCTCCTGAGACTCGACGGTTAGCTGGCACTTCACGGTCAGTCTTCCACCCTCATTCGACTTGCCAACAACTCGTCCGCAAACGCTGACCGTGTCTCCGGGCAGGAACTCAATTACGCTCTCCGTTTCAATGGTCGTGCTGTCGTTGCTGACGTTATCCGGCGGGAAGGCTTTGAGCAGCAGTTCTTTGACGAACGCAGCCAGTTTTTCCGGGCCAACTGGGTCCTCTTGGGGAGTTCCAGCCCCTTCCTGCACCGGCGGGCGGAACTCGAACTTGACCAGTATTGGTAAGTCGTCGCCAACTGATATTTTGCTGTATTCCGACGTCTGGGCCCAGAGGGTGGGCATGGGGCTTTCTCCTAGAATATCTCCGGTGTAACCTTGGGCTATGATACACTGAATTTTGAGCCTGCATTTAGCAATTCAGATGGATTTGGGCTGACGTATTGGGAGGAATATTTCCATGGCGGAGAATGAAGAGCCATTCCGTAGAGGGATGGTTATTATGGCCCACCCAGACGATGCTGAGTGGAGCTGCTCCGGGACGGTGGCCAGGTGGTGTGCGGAGGGCTGGGATGTAGTTTATGTCCTTTGCACAGATGGTAGCAAAGGCAGTTCAGACCCGGAGATGACCAGCGAAAAGCTGGTGAAGATAAGAGAGAAAGAACAGCGGGACGCGGGGAACGTCTTGGGGCTGAAAGATGTGGTTTTCTTAGGCTACCCAGATTCTTATCTTGAGGCAACTTTGGAGCTGCGCAAAGACATAGCCCGGGAGATACGCCGCTATAAACCAGATGTGGTGATCGTTGGCAGTCCTGGGAGAGATATCGAGAGAGGCTATTACGTGAGCCACCCGGACCATCTTGCGGCCGGAGAGGCGGCATTGTCAGCAATATTCCCCACAGCACGAGACCGGTTGACCTTTCCCGAACTGCTCGACGAGGGCCTGGAACCCCACAATGTCCGGGAAGTGTGGGTGGCTGGCGGTGGCGACAACTCAGACCAGTTTGTCGACGTGGAAGCCTACATGGACACCGCCGTGAAAGCCCTGAAGGCCCACAAATCGCAGGTAGACCAAGAGAACTCGGGGGAATGGTTCCGCCAAGGGCGCATTGACACCGGCAAAAAAGTAGGCATGGCCTACGCCGAGAGTTTCAAGCGGATACCGTTCGGGTAGGTTCCAGTCGTCGTTCTGTATACGTAGGTGCAGGTTTTTAACCCGCCGTAACAGGGGCGACGATCTTATACTCCGCGGACCGCGTACTAGGAAGACGCCCAAATTGGAGTTTTCTGTTAGCAGAAACAGGGATGGCGAAGGTCAAAGCGGGTTAAAAACCCGCTCTTAGGGAAGTCGGTTATCGCTAGATAGAAAAGGCGGGGTCTCAACAGAGACCCCGCCTTTTCTTTGCCTGGTCCAGGTTTTTCAGAAGGCCCTAGGCGGGTTTGTGGGCCACTACTTTGTATCCGGCGGTGTTGGTGGCAGGCCGTTCGGATCGGTCGTTCATGTAGTCTGCCTGCTCGCTGGCGAACTCGATGTCTGTGAACCCGGCGCGGACCAACCGGTCGCGGTATGCGTCCACATGCTCGGCGCCTGCCGTGCAGGACACCCAGTCCTCGGGCGATGAGACGCTGGGGCCTTCGTCGGTCAAGGCCATCACGTCGGAGAGGTGGATGCGGCCGCCGGGAGACAGGACACGGAAGCTTTCGCTGAACACAGCGTTCTTGTCGGGAGAGAGGCAGACCACGCAGTTGGAGATGATCACGTCTACGCTGGAGTCGGGGATGGGCATCTTCTCCATTTCCCCCTGGACGAAGTCCACGTTCTCTATGCCTAGCTTGGCCTTGTTGGCACGGGCCAGTTCCAGCATGGCGGGAGTCATGTCCAGCCCGGTCACCTTGCCGGTGTCGCCGACCTGCTGGGAAGCAAGGAAGCAGTCGATGCCGCCCCCTGAGCCCAGATCCAGTACCCGTTCACCGGGTTGCAGGCCCGCTAGGGCCGTGGGGTTGCCACAACCCGCTGAGGCCGCAATAGTCTCCATGGGGAGCCCGCTTAGCTGGCCTTCGTTGTACAGCAGCATGGCGTGGTCAAGGTCCTCAACACCACAGCAGCCGCCGTCGGTGGAACAGCCGTAGCCGTCGGACTTGGTATTCTCGAGTTCGGCCGGGGTGAGGCTGATCACCCGCTTCGCTCGGGCGCCGTAGCGCTCTCGAACTAATGCTTTTATTTGGTCTTGTTCAGTGGACATTTTTGGCCTCCCCTGATGTGTTTTTTGCCGGTTATCTACTTGCCTGTTGGAAGGGCTTGTTTAATGCAGTCCTCAACGGTGGGTACCATCCGCTGCCAGACTCGGGCGGCGGCCCTGAAAGCCTCTTCGCCGGAGTCGGTCAGCCAGCACACCCGGCGTTGCCGCCCTTGGTGCTCTTCCATGCGGCAGTCGACGTAGCCGCCGTCTTGGAGCTCCTTCATGGTCGAGTAGACCATGGCCTCGGTGGGTTCGCAGCAACCTTGGCACGCTTCCTTGATGGCCTGGTTGATGCCGTAGCCGTGCACCGGGCCCTTGGCCAGTTGGGCCAGGAGCAGGAACCGGCACAGACTGCGCTTCACCAGGTTCTCCCAGTACGCCTCGGTCTGCATCGCTGTTTTCTTGGGTTCTAGTTTTATGCTGGTCATTCTACCTTTTCTTGCCCTATTGAGCTTCTCGAGATTTTGCCGGCGGCTTCTATACTAATTCCGGAATACTAATCCGACTTTAATACTCAAGCTTGTTGAGTATATTATGCCAGCCGGCAACCGCTGTCAACACTTCTTTCGCAGATCAGCCAAAACTGAAGCTAGATTGTGTTAGAATCGGGCCTCTTAGGTACCGGAAAGGCCCGTTGATAAGGACCAACATGAAGATTGCCAAGTCGCAAGTTCAGGTACTACACGCCCCGGCAGACGAACAATTGGTGGACGTGCAGCCGAAGTCTGGGGGCATGCGCGCCTTTGTGACCGTAAAGATGATGACTGACGAGGGGATCGAAGGCATCGGGCTGACCTTCGCCCCCGCCTTGGGACTGAGTCCTTTGGCCCCGGCGTTGAAATTGGCGGTGGATGCTCTCTGTGGCCTGGCGGAAGGCCAAGACCCCATGGAGATCGAGGCCGTGATGCAGAGTCTGAGCGAGAAGACCGCTGGCTCCGGGCCTGGTGGAATCCTGACCCTGGCGATGGCCGCGGTGGACATGGCTCTGTGGGACATTAAGGGTAAGGCGTTGGACCAGTCTGTTTGCTCTCTTTTGGGTGGCTACCGTAAGCGGGTGCCCACCTACGCCAGCGGCGCGTTGATGCGCCCCATGAACCTGGAACAGATGGCCGAGATCGGCCCGGCGCTGGTCCAGGAAGGGTTCAAGCAGATGAAGTCGCAGATGGGCGCGGAAGACACCCCGGCAAAAGAGGTCCTGCGCATGCGCACGCTGCGGGAGGCTGTGGGCGATGATATCGACATTATGTGCGACATCAACCAACTCTGGAATGTGAACCAGGCCATCACCATCGGTAGCCGGGTGGAGGAATACAACCTGTTCTGGCTGGAAGATGTGGTCGCTCATGACGACTACCAAGGTCTGGCCCGGGTGGCCGACGCCCTGAACACGCCCATCGCCGCGGGGGAGTACGTATATGGAATCAACCCATTCCGGCAGCTCATCGAAAACCGCTCTATAGACATCGTGATGATCGATCTACTGCGGGTGGGGGGCATAACTGAGTGGCGTAAGGTGGCGGGCATGGCCGAGGCGTTCAACCTGCCGGTGGTGAGCCATCTGGTCCCTGAGATTCACATCCAGCTCATGGGCGCGATCCCCAACGGCCTAACGGTCGAGTACATGCCCTGGACGTTGAAGCTGTTTGAGGAGACTCCCAAGTTCGTCGATGGGTGTCTGGAAGTGCCCGACAAGCCTGGCTTGGGCCTGAAGTTCAGCGAAGACGCGATAAAGCAATATGCTGTCAGCTAACAGGTGTCAGCCTTTCGTAAACCGCTCAATTCTGGAATAAAAGATGGGTACTCTAAGAATACTGGGATCTGAATCAGCCCTAAAAATGCTGACGACTGAAAGCCGACAGCTAAAAACTATCGGAGGTAAAACATGGTTGCACAGATACGTACTTACACTATCAATAAGGGAATGATGGAATCTTGGTTGGAGCTTTTCGACAAGGAGATTCGGCCTGTACACGAGAGCCTGGGGATCCCCATCGTGGCCACCTATGTCAACGCAGACCGCACGGACTTCATCTGGGTACGGACTTTTGAGACCGCGGAAGAGATTCCGGAGAAAGAGAAGGCCTACTTCGCTTCACCGGGACGAAAAGCCCTGGGCGACAAACCCACCAACCACATCGCAAGGATGGACGTTAAGCTGGTGGAAGAAGTGCTGGAAACCGCCAAGGTAGCCTAGATACCTATCAGCTAATTTTAGGAGAGAAAACATGGTTGACCAGATGCGCAGCTACACCATCAACAAGGGAATGATGGACTCCTGGATCAAACTGTTCGAGACCGGGATCAAGCCGGCCCATGATGCTGTTGGAATGCCGGTGGTGGCCACTTGGGTCAACGCCGACCGCAACCAGTTCATCTGGGTTCGCCGGTTCCCCGACGGCGCTGATGTTCCCACCAAAGAGTCTGAGTTCCGGGAGTCCGCCGGATTCAAGGCACTTGGGACCCAGCCGGGCGAACACATCGCCAAGATGGACGTCCAGAACCTGGAGCAGGGAGAACTGGCAGCGTAGAAGCCTTCAGCCTCCAGGAAGTGGGCTGTTAGTTGGCGGCTTCTTTTCTCATCAGGATGTGGAATATGTCCGCCTCAAGGAATTCTTTACCGCGCTCGACATAGCCGTGGGCGGCGTAGAAGTCCTTGACGTACACTTGGGCGTTTAGGATGTAGGTGCTTACGCCCTGGGCAGTGGCTTCGTCCTCCAGAAATTGGAGCAAACGGCCGCCGATTCCCTTGCGCCGGTATTCGATATCAACAGCCATGCGGCCGATGCGGGCGGCGGTGTCCTCGTCCCGATAGAACACCCTGCCGGTGGCGACTACTTGGCCGCCTTCCATAACTATGGCGTGGGTGGCCGTGGCGTCGATCTCGTCTAGTTCCTCTTCCATGGGCACCTGCTGCTCGCCCACAAACACGCGGAACCGTACGCCCAACGCGCCCTCCATCTCCTCCTCAGTTTCCACTAATTTTATGGTCAGGTCCTCCATGTTTTCCTCTTAAAAACCCGCGTTTGGCGCCGCGATTCTTGATATCGTTGAGTAGCGTGTTTCCATAATAGATCAAGCGTAGTGTATCGCTCGATAAAACTTTTCGGATAATATCATGCCGTTGAGCCTCTTAGTGCTAAAGAATTGAATAGGAACTAGGATCCCGTTGTCGCAACGCAAACCCGTGACGATTCTGGCAGACGGGTAATTGGCCTCCCCAGGCAAAGGGATTCCACGCTTCGTTCGGAATGACAGAGGCTGAGGATGCTTGGGCCTGAGTAGGCCTACCGAACAAAACGAAGCCCCCTCAGCAAGGGGGCTTCGTTCTTTTGACCTATCAAAAACCTGACCGCTGAAATCTTCCAGCTAGTAGACTATGACGCCTCGACCAACTTCGCCTTTGTCCATGTCATCGTAGGCCTCGTTGATCTGGTCCAGCGAGTAATGGCGGACCACCAAATCGTCCAGGTTCAGCTTGCCGGCCAGGTACATGTCCAACAGCTTAGGCATGTCCACGCTGGCGTGGGTGGAGCCATAGTAGGTGCCTCGCATGGTCTTCTCGTTCCGGACCATGTCGACCGCGTTGATGGCCGCTTCGGCGCCCACCGGGGCGATGCCGACGATTGTCACAACACCCTTCTTGCCGGCCATGTCGTAGGCGGCCTTGGTCGTGTCCGCCGAGCCGAAGACCTCGAAGGAATAGTCGACGCCCTTGCCGTCGGTCAGTTCTCTGACCTGGGCGACGGGATCCTTGTCCGAGGCGTTGACGGTGTGGGTGGCGCCGAACTTCATGGCGAACTCGAGTTGCGCCTCGCCGATGTCCACGGCGATGATCTTGCTGGCGTTGACCAGAGCCGCGCCCATGATCACGTTCAGTCCCACGCCGCCGCAGCCGATGACGGCCACGGTGCTGCCGGGCTGGACGTTGGCGCTTGAGGTCACGGCGCCGACGCCGGTGGGCACGCAGCAGCCGATGAGGGCCGCCTTGTCCATGCCGATGTTGGCGTCGATGGGCACGCAGCCGGTCTCAGGGACCACGGCGTACTCGGCGAAGCAGGCGGTCTTGCCCATGTGGTGGATGCGCTGGTCGCCCTTGTGCAGGCGGGTGGTGCCGTCGTACATGTTGGGGCCGGTGGCGGCGTGGTTGTCGCACAGGTGGGAGTTGCCGGTGATGCAACTCTTGCAGCGTCCGCAGGCAGGAACAAATGAAAGGATAACCTGCTGGCCGGGCCTGACCGACGTGACGCCGGGGCCGACTTTCTCGACGGTGCCTGCGCCCTCATGTCCCAAGACTACGGGCAGGGCGATGGGTGCGTCGCCGTGCATGAAGTGGCGGTCGCTGCGGCAGATGCCGGCGGCGCCGACCTTGACCAGGACCTCCCCGGCTTGGGGGTCGTCCAGCTCTACGTCTTCAATCACCAACGGGGTCTTGGGTTCATACAATACGGCGGCCTTAACCATGGGAAAGCGCCTCCTCAGCGTCTATGGATTCTCTTTCTGAGAGCGGTGGTATCATCGCCTGGGGGTGGGGGTGGTGTCAAATGGGGGTGGGAGCTAATACAGCGCGGCCAGCCCTACGAAACGTTATCCATGTAGACTACTCAACTCTTTTGACACTCATCTGGGACTAAGCTGGTACCATTAACGGCCCCTCCGCGAGTTTTTTCCGTGTGCCCTCGTATAGACGGGAGACCATTGCCAGATCCGCGGACGGTTGAGCAAAAAATTACGCCAGCCACCTGGCTGAAGAACATACATGCACCCACAACCTGACCCCGCCTCGGTCGACAAAAGCTCCCGCAAATATAGGCTTCGGTGGTGGACATTATCTGCATTGTCCATGGGCCGTTTGGTCACAGTTGTTGACACCATCATCGTGAAGGTGGCTATCCCCACGCTGCAACGAGAGTCGGACGCAACGTCGTCAGGCCTGCAATGGCTCATCGACTCTTATATCCTGGTCCTTGCCGGCATGTTACTGACCATGGGATCGTTGACCGACCGCTTTTGGCCGGAAGCGGGGCATACTGATGGGCCTGGTCGTTCTGGGCGTATCCAGCGTGTTAGCCGCCTACTCCACTAATACACCACAGCTGATCGCGTCCCGGACGGTCATGGGGCTCGGCGCCGCGATGATCATCCCCTCGACACTTTCCATCATCGTGGATGTGTTCCCCCGCGAAGAACGCGCCAAAGCCATCGGCATCTGGGCAGGCATCGCCGCCATCAGCGTTCCGCTGGGCCTAGTTGCCGGTGGGGCTTTGCTGGACCATTTCTGGTGGGGGTCTGTGTTCTTGTTCAGCGTGCCAATCAATATTCTGGCGATTATCACAAGCGTATTCCTGATACCCGAGAGCCGGCACGAGACCCCGCTGAGGGTAGACCCGATCGGGGCAGTGCTTTCGATCTCAGCGCTCTCGCTTTTGATCTTCGCCTTGATCGATGCTTCGAGCCGCGGCTGGCTCGACCCTCTGATAATCGGAGAGTTTGTAGCAGCGGTCGCACTGGGCGCCATCTTCGTCGGCTACGAGTTGCGGAGTACCCATCCAATGCTGGATATCAGGCTGTTCAAAAACCCCCGATTGGCTTCGGGCGCCGGGGCCTCAGCGCTCGGTAGCGTGGCATCCATAGGATTCCTCTTCATGTTGACCCAGGGTTTCCAGTTTGTACGAGATTTCAGCCCATTGGAGACGGGTCTGGGAATCATTCCTCTGGTGCTCGGTTTCTTCTCCGGGACCATGTCGCTCCCCGGCTGGTGGCAAGGTACGGCACCAAGGTCGTGGCTGCCGGCGCTCTGATCGTGGTCGCTGTTTTTTGGTCAGCCTATCTTTCCTCCGGATCGACACGCCGTACTGGGTGATTGCGATAGGGCTAAGCTTCCTGGGCCTCGGATTGTCGAATATGTACGCCTCTTCCACCGACGCGATGATGGGAGCAGTCCCAGCCGCCAACGCCGGACTGGGTTCCGCCATCAACAACCGGACGAGACAAGCTGGGGAAGCGATGGGAGTAGCGGTCCTGGGCTCTCTGCTCACTTCGATCTACGCGAAGAAAATCGCCACGGCAGTTAGCGAGCTTCCGGGAGAACTGGCAGAGACTGCGCAGGACAACCTTGGGGCCGCAGCCCAGGTCGCAGCCGGCCTGGGCTGCCCGGCTGGAGATGCCCTGAGAACTGCGGCCAACGCCGTGTTTATGGATGCGTTCGGAATCGCGTTGCTCACCGCGGACGGCTCATCGCTCGTAGGCGCGGTCCTTTTGCTGCGTTTCATGCCCGCCAGAGACCTGCCTTAGACCGCCCGGCCCGCCCGTTATCCCGCCCGAATAACCTCTTCCGTGCAGACCCGCGTCACCCAGCCGGACATCCAGGCTGAGTGGCGGCCTCCACCGCCGGCTACGATGACCACTATGTCGTCCGGCGAGGCACAGATGGGGACGAGCGTTTCCGGGTTGGTCTGGTCGATCCAGTTGGGCCAGACCCGGTTGCCGTAGTGGGCCAGGTCTTTCAGTTGGTGGATTGGCATGCGGGCATTGGCGTAGATGTACTCACGCACATCGGCCTTCGACAGGCCCGACTTTGCGATCTCGTCAGCGTGCTCGGGGCAGAGGACGAGCACGATCTGGGAGCGAGTGCCCAGGTGGTAGTAGCCAGGGATACCGACGCCGCGCATGTTGGCCGTGATGGTCTTCAATACCTCGATTCCCGTGCCTACTGTGCTCTCCATGACGTTGTAGACGCCCAATATAGCGGCGATGGTCACCGTGCTGGCTTCCGGCTCGTAGCCCAGTTCCACGTGCCGTGGTTCCCAGGGACTGAGCTCCTCGTTTTCGCTGAAGCAGAAGCTGTAGCGGTAGGGCGTGGATAGCGTGGCCTTGTCCATGTCGCCGGGTATCAGCCCGCCCAGGTTGCGGACGGCTAGCCTCAGCGCCCGGCCGATGGCAGCGTTGGCCCTGAAGCCCGGACCGAAGCAGGCGGCGTCGCCGTTGATGCCCAGCTTCTTGGCGATTGGCCCGTTGACAATCAGCACCTGGCCCGCGCCGCCGGTGGTGACCGCGTTGCCGCCCAGATTGAACTCGTCCCGCAGCGCCGCCTTCATCGAAGCCACAACCACCGGGAAGTATTCGGGCAGGCAGCCGGCCATCACGGCGTTCACCGCCAGCTTCTCCAGAGTCACGTTTGAGTTGCTCGGCTGGATGCGGCCCAGGGAGCCGGACGGCGCGCCTCCGTAGCCGGACAGCATCTCGCGGACCAATGGCTCGGTGGGTGCGACTATTGGGAGGCCGTCGGTCCAGCCCTGCTCCCAGAAGTAGTCCTGGATGGCGCGGGGTGAGTCTTCGATCTGGACACGGCTGGACTGGAGTTTTTCGGCCATTCTGGGTTATCGCTCCGCTTTTGTGTTCAATGTGCTGTAGATGAATAGATCAAGCGGCGACGTAGGCGCCGGTTTTTAACCGGCCGTGGTCGGGGTTGGCCAAATTGGTCTGAGGAAACCGGATTGGACTCGAATCGTGATCCGGTTTCGTCACTTAGTATTGGTTTCCCTCGGGCCAAGCTGGTTAAAAACCCTCACCTATGGTGACTTGCTCAATTTTAGAGCAGGTCTCTGTATCCCAATTGATCGGAATTGCGGTGGCGAGGCTAGCCTATCTTCTCTAATGGCGCGAAACTGAGCAGCAGGCGTTTTTGGCCTACGCCACCTTCAAACTCGATGGTGACCTCGGTGTCGGAGGCTGTTACGTCCACGCGGGTGACCACGCCTTCGCCAAAAGCATTGTGGCGCACCGAGTCGCCCACCGACAAAGTTGGGCGTGCCGACTCAGGCTTGCCCCGATTGATCACCGGAGTCGGTGCCTGCCAGGCGTTCCAGGACGGGCGCTTAGACTCGCCTGGCTTGCCAAACGATCTATTTGTATCGCTAGCGGAGCCATTGGTGGGTCCGGAGCCCGATGTGATCAGCTCGGCGGGGATGTCTCTCAGGAACCGGGAGCCCTCCCCGGCCCGAGTGGCCCCGAAGATCGAGCGGCGGAAGGCGCGGGTCAGGTAGAGGCGTTTCTCGGCGCGGGTCATGCCCACGTAGCAAAGTCGCCGTTCCTCCTCAAGCTGGTCCTCGTCGTCCAGGGACCGGCTGTGGGGAAGCAGCCCCTCCTCCATGCCCACCATGAACACCACCGGGAATTCTAAACCTTTGGCCTGGTGCAGGGTGATCAGCGTGATGGAGTCGTCGGCGTTCTCGTAGTTGTCCACGTCGGCCACCAGGGACAGGCGTTCCAGCAGTGTGGCCAGGCCGTCGGGCGGCGCCTCGGCGTTGAACTCCTGGGCGGTGGCCCGTAGCTCCATGATGTTCTCCCAGCGTTCCTGGGGACTGTCATCGTTGTTCTGGATGAAATTGCGGAAGCCGGTGTCCTCAACGACCCGGTCGACCAGGTCAACGACCTTTTCCCGCTTGCTCAGCTCGATGAGCTTTTCCATGGTCACAGCGAAGTCTGCGAAGGACGTGGCGGCCTTCTTCGTGATGGCGATAGGGCAGTCCTCACCGGCTAACCGGGCGGCAGCTACCTCTTGCATGGCCGCAAAAAGCCCCAGGTTCTTGCTCCTAGCCCAGCCTCCCAGTTGCTGCATGGACTTAGCGCCGATGCCCCGGGGAGGCACATTGATCACTCGGCCCAGGTTCACATCGTCGTTGGGGTTATAGACCAGGTGCAGGTAGGCCATCAGGTCCTTGACCTCACGACGCTTGTAGAAGCGGATGCCGCCGACGAGCCGGTACCGGGTACCTTGGTGCAGGCAGGCTTCTTCCAGGGCGCGGGACTGGGCGTTGATCCGGTACATGACCGCGCAGTCGCCGTGCTTATACCCGTTCTCGCGTACCAGCCGTTCGGCTTCAGAGATAACGAAGGACGCTTCCTCTCCTTCGTCATAGGCCTCCCGAATCTCCACCAAGTCCCCCTTGGAATTGTCGGTGAACAGGTCCTTCTGGATGCGCTGGCCGTTTATGGAGATAAGATTCTTGGCGGCGTCCAGGATATTCGCCGTAGACCGGTAATTTTGGTCCAGAGCGATGGTCTTGGCCTGCGGGTAGTCACCTTGGAAGCTGAGGATGTTGCGGATGTCCGCGCTACGCCAGGAGTAGATCGACTGGTCGGGGTCGCCCACCACGCAGATGTTCTGGTGGGACTCAGCCAGGAACCGGGCCAGTTGGTACTGGGAGATGTTGGTGTCCTGAAACTCGTCCACCATGATGTATTTGTAGCGGTCGTTGTACTTCGTCTTGACGCTGGGAAACTCCCGAAAGAGCTGTACTGTCTTCATCAAAAGGTCGTCGAAGTCCACAGCGTTGTTGCGGGTCAGGGCCTCTTCGTAGTGGTGGTAGACCTGGGCGCAGATCTCCTTGAAGTAGTTGTCGGCGTTCTTGGTGAAGGCCCTGGAGTCCCACATCTTGTTCTTTGCGTTGGAGATCATGCTGAGGATGGCCCGGGGCGGGTTTCGCTTGGGGTCGATCTCCGCCAGTTCCATGGAGTCCTTGATGATCTTGGCCTGGTCGTCGGCGTCGTAGATCGAGTAGTTGGAGTCCAGGCCAAGGTTGTGCCCGTCGATACGCAGCACCTTGGCGCAGAAAGAGTGGAACGTGCCTACGGTCAGCGCGTCGCTGCGGGAGCCGACCAGCCGGTCCAGCCTTTCCCGCATCTCCCTGGCGGCCTTGTTGGTGAAGGTCATGGCCAGAATGTTGAAAGGGCTGATCTCGTACTCTCGGACCAGGTAGGCGATGCGGTGAGTGATGACCCGGGTCTTGCCGCTGCCGGGCCCGGCCACGATGAGGAGAGGGCCATCGACGGTCTCGACGGCCTCTTTCTGCGCTGGGTTAAGTCCTTCCAGTAATCCCGAGCCTGTAGACATGGGCCGATTATAACATGACATAACCCGGATCTAGCCTCAAAAACCGGGTATTAAGGCTATTTAAGGGCTGCGGAGACTTCTTCTAGAGTGGAGATCGTGCAGAGGAAAGGTAACGCCACGGTCAGGGACGCATCGTGGGCCTCCTGGCTCACCGATGCGCAGCAGTCGCCTACTACTATGGTGTCGTAGCCAAGGTCACAGGCCTGCCGGGCGGTGCCCTCGACCACGAAATTGGTGGCAACGCCGGCCAGTATCAGCGTGCCGATTCGCTTGGTTCGGAGTATCTGGTCTAGGTCGGAGGCTGTAAATGCCGAAACGCCGCGCTTGGTCACTATGGACTCGCCGGCCTGGGGGGTTAAATTCTCATGGATCTCGGAGCCCCAGGTTCCTTCCACCAAGGCGGTAGCTCCGTGCAGCCCCTGCCATAGCCCAGCGTTCGCCGGCCGCTCAGGGTAACCGGGGCGGAACTTAACCGAGACGTAGATTACCGTTATACCGGCGCTGCGGGCCGCAGCCAATAGTCGGGCCGACTTATCCAAAACATTAGTTTCTGCCACCATCTTTGCAAATCCGAAGTCCTTGAAAGCGCCGTCGGGATGGACGATGTCATTCTCGAAGTCCATGGCCAAAAGGGCCGTGTGCTGCCGATTGATTTCCAAAGCCATGTCAGCCTCCCAAGCAAATCAGATTGTTGAAATTTGAGTGAGCACTTGAAATCCCGCGTGCATTATAGCTTGCCTCTCTGGCCGATGGCACGGCTGGCAAGTTATTAGGCGTGAAACGGTTGAAGTTGCTGGCCGAAACGGGCAAAAATGGTTATCAGAGATAAACAAGGTGGACTTTGGACACTACGGCTGGGGTGAACGGGCATGATCTGCTCGGCATGCCAACAAGACAACGAACCGGGAACACAGCTCTGTATCAGATGCGACGTGCACATGGAGCGCAACCTGCCGCCACAGTTGGTGTTGGAATCCTTCTTCACCAACGAATTCATCTGGGGAATTAACGTCGGCGGCCTAGCCGTGCCGTTGGTACTGCTGGCCAGCGGTGTTTTGGGAGCATGGCTGATCTGGGATCGGGTGGGATTTTCCAGTTATTGGACCATCACCGGATTCGTGGCGCTGATGCCCGACACATTATTTACCATGTCGCTGCTGCCCTCATTCCGCAGAGGCCAGTCTTTTTTAATGGGATTGGGAGTATTCGCCTTATTCGGTCTTGCAGCGGCCGGGATACTGGGCTTGGCCCTGGCTATATTCGTCTTCAACAAGAATTTTGGCTAAGGCTTCACCGGCGCCATCAGCAAACCGGCCACCGTTATGTGACGGCCTGGGTTGACGGTGATATAATCACCTACCGTTTGAACAGTATGCCAATCACGCCTCATTGAGCGTGTTAAAAAGCAGTCAACTCTGACTGTCCAGGTGCACACAGCAACCGGCCCGGACGGATTGGACGACCCTCAAATCCCGGCATTTCCTGATGCGTTGCCTGAACTAAACTGGCGTCCCAGAAAGCGCCAGGAATACAATCACACACCGCTGGCACGCCGCTGGAAAGCAATCAGATAGGAAAATAGACCCATGCAGAGATTCCCCCCCCAAAACCTGAGAACCCCTGGGCCCACGCCCATCCCCAGCGATATCGTCGAGGCTATGACTAACCCGATGATCAATCACCGGGGCCCGGAGTTCGACACCCTCCTCAACAAGGCCACCGAGCAGTTGAAGCAGGTGTTTATGACCAAAAACGACCTGTTCATCCTGACGGCGTCAGGCACCGGGTCTCTCGAGGCATCCATCGTCAATACTTTGTCGCCTGGCGACAGGGTCATCGCCGCCACGGCTGGGGCCTTCGGCGACCGGTTTGCGGACATGGTCGAGGCTTACGGCGCCGACGTTAAGCGTATGGACTTCGAATGGGGCGGTCCCATAGAATCGGACGACATTCGCAAGGCCTTGCAGGCGGAGCCCAACATCAAAGCGGTTCTGGTCACCCACAACGAAACATCCACGGGCGTGACCCATCCGGTGGAAGACATCGCCAAGGTTGTGAAGGGTGAGTTCGACAAACTACTGTTGGTAGATGCTGTTTCCAGCCTGGGTTGCATACCCTTGCCCGTCGACGCCTGGGACTGCGACATGGTGGGCACCGCCTCGCAGAAGGGGTTCATGATTCCCCCAGGCCTGTCTTTCATCAGCGTTAGCGAACGTGCCTGGGAAGCCCAGCAGACCGCCAAGATGCCCCGGTTCTACTTCGACCTGTCCATGGCCAAAAGCTATCTCCAGACCGGCCAGACCCCGTTCACTCCGAACCTGTCGGCGATGTACGGTCTGAGCCGGGCATTGGACGTCCTTTTGGAAGAAGGAATGGAGAACGTGTTCGGGCGCCATCACACTATCGCCCAGTTGACCCGCGACGGCGCGCGTGGTCTGGGCTTGGAATTGCTTGTTGCCGATGAGGCGTACGCATCGAACACGGTGACTGCCATCAAGGTCCCAGAAGGAGTTGACCAGAAGGCGTTAATGGGCAAGATGCGCACCGAGCATAACGTTGTGCTGGCCGGAGGACAGGGCCGGATGAGCGCGGATATTTTCCGCATCGGCCATCTGGGAGCGGTAGCGAAAGAAGACATCACTGAAGTCATGGACGCACTAAAAATCGTTCTGCCGGAAGTGGGATTCAACCCATAGGAATCGGCCCGAGCGGGTTTCACCAATTTCCATCCGAAGTGGGCCCTACCACATAGGAATACGCCCGGAGGGATGGGATAATTGGGTTACATAGAAGTAATCGCGTGTGTAACGGTCAAGTTAGCGCGGCGTTATCGTTCCAGGGGAGGTGCCTGAAATGGCAATTTCTCAACTCGAACAAGCGATGGCCACCCTGCGGTTGGGGTTAGCAGAGATGCGGGCCAAGGAAGACCAAATGGACGCCTTGGTCAACCAATTCCAGACCCAACTGCGCCGCCTGCCGCGCCAGGTAGTCTACGGCCAGACGTCCTTGGAATTGTCCCTGACAGCCATGGGGGAGATCGAGGAGCGGCTTGAAGACGCCATAGCCAACCGGCGCAGGCTGTTGGCGATTAAGGACACGGCCACCCAGGAGCTGGAAGCGTTACAGTTGCTGAAACGAGTGGACGAGGCGCGTTCCAAGCTTGCTAGCCTGAAGAACGGTAGTTCCGCCGATGAAGAAATCCAGGCGGAGATCAGGCAACTGGAAGACTTCATCGCCGCCAATAGCCGTCAGGCCGAACAAGCCATCACCGAGCGGTTTAAAGAACGGACTGAACGCACCAACGGCGACCGGGCAGCTAGCTAACTCCCTCTAAAGCTCCCCATCCAGCCGGTTGATTACCAAGCCGGTAGGCAGCTTGGGGAAGAAGAATGTGGACTTCCGCGGCAACCTTTGCCCGCCGCCCACGATGCTCTCGAATGCATCCAACGGGAATGGCTTCAGAAGGAAAACCATCTGCAACTCCCCGCTCTCGGCTTGAGCGACCGCTCCTTCATGGTCGTGCATGAAATCCAGGTGGTCTAAAGTGGCGTCTCCCAACTCGGGGCGCAGTACCTGTTCTTCAAGCACCCAGGCTTCAGATGCGGCCAACGCACCCCAGCTAGGCTTAACCGCTGACTCTTTTAGCGTCAGCATGGTGGCGCCGCCGCTGTCCACCGATGCGAGCAACCGCCGGTTGGCTCCCAGGCGGTCCACCTGTTCCACCAAGGCGTCTGAGTTTCCGGTCAAAGTTTCCGAGTCGAACAATTCTCTTAGTTTGGCCTTGATGTTGGCGAGCTTGTCGGCTGGGACTCCGTTCAGGGTGCGGTGATACCCCAGCACGACCAGTCCGGGGTCGTCGAAGGCGATCAGTGTCATCATGACGAAATTGTGGGCCAGATTTGGCGCTTTGGCCGCGTCGCTCTCGGCGTGGCGGTCCAGTTGGTACTGCCTAGCTGCTTCGTAGCGGTGGTGGCCATCGGCCAAGTAGATGGGCCGGGAGGCGAAAAATTCACCGATCTGGCTTTGCACGGCCGGGTCGGAGATGCGCCAAAGGGCAGTGGCGCCGCCGGACTCGTCCGTTGCGTCAAATTCCGGAGCGCCAATCATGATCTGCTGATATACGCGGTCCAACTCCCCATCGGCGTCACGGTAGATGGACATTATTGGGCTGATATTGGCCGAAAGCGACTCCATCAACCAGACACGGTCTTGGATGGCAGGCGCTTGGGTGAACTCGTGGGGCAGCACCTGGCGCGTAGCGTAATCTTCTAACCCTACCGATGCGATCAAGCCCACCCGCACCATGTTCTTTCCGCATAAAGGGAAGCTGTGGCGCATCAGGTAGTAGCTGGGCGACTCATCCTGTTGCAGGACTCCATCTTGCCGCCAACGGTCGAACAGGTTGGAAGTTGCGGCGTATTGTTCCTTGGCTGAGGTGTTCCAGTCCAGGCCCTCGCCGGCCTCCAGATGGATGACGTTGTACTGGTTCTGGCGCTTGAGCGCTTCCTGGTTTTCTTCGTTGATCATGTCGTAGGGCGGGCACAGCACCGAGGCCATGTCTCCCACCGTTTCCTGGTTGTACCGCCATCCTCTGAAGGGGCTTACCGCTGCCATTCCAACACCTGCGCGTAATTATGTTTGCTAAATACCCGATCAATCTTTAGTCTAGTCGCAGGCTCGATTATAGGTTAAGCCCCACGGCCAGTCCACAGCCGCAGCGGGAAAGAGGGATGCCAGGATGGGCTCGGTTGTGCTTGTGATATACTCTGTGCTTGCTCAGGCACGGATATAGACTCTATATAACCCATAAGGAAGGTAGCCCATGGCCGGCCCAATCAACCACGTAGAAGGCGGCACGATAACCACCGCCAAAGGTTTCAAAGCTGGAGGCACCTACGTGGGTATCAAGACGTTCACCGAAGACAAGATGGACATGGGGCTGCTACTGTCCGACACCACCTGCGCCGCAGCCGGGGTGTTCACCAAGAGCGCTCTGGTATCGCCGTCGGTCACCGTAAACCGTGAGACCATGGCGTCGGGCGGACCGATCCGTGGGCTGGTGGTCAATTCCGGCATCGCCAACGCCGGCGTGGGAGAGCAGGGCTACACCGACGCCAAAGAGATGGCCGCCGTGGCCGCTGCAGGACTGGGCGTGAAGCCTGAAGAAGTATTTGTCTTCAGTACCGGCGTTATCGGCGTTGAACTGCCCATGACATTGATCAAACAGGGCGTAGAACAGATCGAACTGTCTGATAACGGTGGAAACTCGCTGGCCCGGGCCATGATGACCACGGACACCCACACCAAAGAAGCGGCTGTCACGGTCAATCTTGGAGGCAAGGAGATCAATATCTCCGGTGTGGCCAAGGGTTCTGGAATGATTCACCCCAACATGGCGACGATGCTCTGTTTCGTGGCGACAGACGCCGCCGTAGAGCAAAACTTTCTACGAAGCATCCTGCCTGACATCGCCGACAGCACCCTGAACATGCTGGACATCGATGGCGACACCAGCACAAATGATAGCCTGGTGGTCTTGGCCAATGGGGCTGCTGGCAATGCGGCTATATCGGCCGGAAGCGCCGATGCCGACACATTTAGAGACGCCCTGATGGAACTCTTGATTCAGTTGACGCGTCAGTTGGCCCAGGACGGCGAGGGCGCCACAACGTTGATCGTCGCAAAAGTTGAGGGCGCAAAGAACATCGCAGACGCCCGCCTGGCGGCCAAGACCATCACCTCGTCTCTTTTGGTCAAATCAGCGGTTTATGGCGCAGACCCCAACTGGGGCCGGTTAATCATGGCCCTGGGCCGGAGCGGCGCTGAGATGGTCGAATCGAAGATAGACCTGTACATCAACGGCGTTTGCATCATGGAGTCCGGTAGGCCGGTGCCATTCGCCCGGGACGCTGTCGTAGCGCTGATGCGGGGCGATGAAGTCACCTTCGGAGTTAATTTAAATCTTTCGAACGGTCAGGCTACCGCTTGGGGCTGCGACCTCACCGAAGAATACGTGGTCATCAACAGTGCCTACACCACCTAATCCGACTTTCAACACTATTATTGGCCTGACCCGCTGTGCTCGCACACGTTTGCGTCCGAGTTCCGAGTAGACATTCGGGAGTGGGACGGCCGTACCTGATAGCAGGGCCAGCGGCAGTCTGATCGCATTTCCGGCGGCTCTTACGGTCTCTCTTGGCAGCCGATTCCACACCCATTCGACCCCATCTTGATTTGAGTATTTTCGTTTGGAGAGAGAATTGGCGGGCCAACCGGTAAAAAGCCGTCCAATAGTAGTGAAGATCGGTGGCAGCACCCTGGGTAGTCACGACACTAGCCTCCGGGACCTGGTGCGGTTGCAACAGGAAGGGCGTGAAGTGGTGGTGGTCCACGGTGGCGGCAACGTGATATCCCAATGGATGCAGCGCCAAGGCTTGGCGCCCCAGTTCGTGGGCGGCCTGCGAGTTACTGACGCTCCCAGCCTCGAGATTGTGGTTGCCGTCCTTACCGGACTGATCAACAAAGAACTGGTATCCCAGATGCACGAGTTGGGAGGCCGGTCAGTGGGCCTCAGCGGCATCGACGGCTGCATGATCGAGGCCAAGATTGGCAACCCGGAACTCGGATTCGTCGGCGAGGTGACCAGCATCAACAATGAACCGATTAAGGCTCTGCTGGATAATGGGTATATCCCAATGATCGCACCTCTGGGCGTGCACGAACGAGACGGCTCCGAGAACGCCGGCAGCCCACTCAACATCAACGGCGACACGGTGGCGGGGGAACTGGCCTACGCCCTAGAGGCCGAGCAATTGATCTTTCTGACGGACGTCACCGGCGTTATGGATGGTGGTGGCCGCGTGATTCGGCGGCTGGACCGGCGCCGGGCCAACATCCTCTTCAACTCAGGGGTGATCCAAGGGGGAATGATCCCCAAGCTTTCGGCCTGTCTTCGGGCCCTGGAACGCTCTCCCATTGCAAACATCATTGACGGACGGCAGCCAGATGCACTGCTGGAGTGCGTCCGCGGAAACTCAAGCGGAACCACGATCATTGAAGATTTCAGAAGCGCCCGTAGACGCGAAAATGCAGACGGTGCGTAATCTTATGCGCCAAGCGCTTCTCCATTGATCAACTAATGATTACCTAATCCATGAGCTTTGACCTAACAAACGACTCCGACGAGCCAGAAAGCCCGAACCTGCCGGGAGTCTCGGCTGTCGTCCTTTGGCGGGTGCGCAATGGGTGCATAACCGCCGTTTCCCTGCTCTTTGCATTCTTGGTCCTGTGGTGGCTCCGGACGGTCTACACCGATCTGCTGTGGTTTGACGAACTTGGTTACCAGGGTGTGTTCACCAAGATATTGGTGATGAAGATCTGGCTTTTTGTCGGCGGGACGGCGGTGACGACAGCGGCGTTAATCGTCAACTTCTACTTCACCTTCCGGTTCTCCCGAGGCCCTTCCACCCTTCCTGTTACCGAAGAGACCATGCGGCTATTGCGGGCCCTCTTGGTGGCGGCCGTCGTGATCACGGTTTTGACGGCTGCGCCGGTTTTCGGATCAGCCGCTGCGGGCCGCTGGGAAGTCTTTTTGCTGTTCCTGAACAAAGTATCTTTTGGTGTTTCGGACGCTGAATTCGGCCAAGACCTTTCCTTCTTCATCGTAACCGTGCGCATGCTGAATTTCGTGCAGGCCTGGGTTATGGGCATACTGATCGTGTCGGTCGTGATGTCTTTGTTCCTCTATGCGGGGATCTACGGCCTAAGAGGTTTGAACTTCTTCCTGGCGCCTAGGATGCTGAAACACATAGGAACCCTGGGCGGTCTGCTAATGTTGAGCATCGCCAGCGGGCACGTCCTCGCTATCTACGACTTGGTTCTGTCCTCGGGCGGACTGGTGGCTGGAGCGGGGTATACCGACATTCACGCCCGGATACCGGTTCTCTGGCTGATGACCGCCATCGCGACTCTTGGCGCGGCCGCGTTCTTCGCCAGCCATTATTTCGGCGGTCTACGGCTGATGGCCGGGGCTGTCAGCCTTTGGGTCATTATGGTTTTGTTGGCCAACCTGGCCTTCCCCGCTTTGTTCCAACGCTTCCAGGTGGACCCGAACCAGTTTGAACGCGAACAGGTCTACATCGATCGGAACATCGAGGCCACCCGGGCTGCTTACCAATTGGACCAAGTTGAACAGGTCGCCCTCCCAACGGTCGGTGATATAGATGCCGATGTGGTGGCTAACAACCTGCCGGTCATCGAGAACATCAGGTTGTGGGATGTGGAACCGCTGCAGGATGCCTATAACCAACTCCAATTTATGGAGCTTTACTATAACTTCCTGAACATGGACTCGGACCGGTACATATTGGATGGGGAGCTGCGCCAGGTGCTTCTATCAGCGCGGGAATTGGACCCAGAAAACCTGCCGGCAGACGCCCGAAACTGGGTAAACCGTAGGCTCCAGTACACCCACGGCTTCGGCGTCGCCATGAGTCCAGCCATCGGCTTTACCCCGGAAGAGGGACGCCCGGAGTTTTTCATACAGGACATCCCAATCCGCGGTGAGATTCCAATAGAACGGCCGGAGATTTACTACGGGGAATCCCCAGCGCCCTTCGCCATCGTGAACAGCTCGGCCCCCGAGATTGACCCTTCGGGCAGTGACCTTCATTACCAGGGAGAGGGCGGGGTGGACCTGGGTGGCACCTTCCGGCGACTGGCTTACGCCTGGCAATTCGCCGATATCAACATACTGCTTAGCGACCAGATATCCTCCGGCACCAAGATCCAGTACCGGCGTCAGATCAGCGGCCGGGTCAAGGCGCTGGCACCCTTTCTGACCATGGATGAAGACCCTTACCCGGTGGTGGATGGCTCGGGGAAGCTGTGGTGGCTGCAGGATGCGTTCACGACGACCGACCGTTACCCTTACTCAACACTCACGGACAGCGGTTTCAATTACATCCGCAATAGCGTCAAGGCGGTGGTCGATGCCTTCAGTGGCGAGGTGTCCATCTATGTCATGGACCCCAACGATCCGCTGCTGCAGATGTATCGCCGTGCCTTCCCGGAATTGTTCTTGGACTTTGACGAGATGCCCTCTGAGCTCCAAGCCCACATCCGCTACCCCAACGGTCTGTTCTCGGTCCAGGCGGAAATGTACCTGCGTTACCACGTCACCGATACCCAGGTGTTCTTCAACCAGGCCGACCAGTGGGCAATACCCGAAGACAGCCGCTTTGGCAGGCGAGGAGTTGAGGTCCACCCGTCATACCTGATCTTGCAGATGCCCGGCGGCGATAGCGAAGAGTTTGTGTTAATGTTGCCCTTCAGTCCGGCCGGCGAGAAAAAGAACCTGGTCGGTTGGCTAACGGCCCGGAACGACGGGGTTCATTACGGCAAGCTAAATGCCTTCACAGTGCCTAAAGACCCGCAGGTCCATGGGCCCAGTCAGGTGGAAGCCCGGATTGAAAATGACCCGTTAATTTCCCAGCAATTCACGTTGTGGGGAGGAGAGGGAGAGGGGTCACGCATCGTCAGAGGGCAGCTGTTGGTCATACCGGTGGGCGATGCGATAATCTATGTGGAGCCTCTGTATCTCCAGTCAGAAGGGCTGGCATTTCCAGAGCTCAAAAAGGTTATCCTAGCCGACGGCAGTAACGTGGTTATGGCGGACAGCGTTGGAGAGGGGTTGGCGATGCTGCTGGAGGGTGGGGCGCCTTCTGATGTCGTGCCTATCGGGTCGGGTGGGGAAGGCCAGGCGACTCCGAACTCGGAAGACTTGCGAGTAATCGAGGATGCAGTTACCGAACTGGACGAGGCCTTGAAAAATATCCAAGAGGCTGTAGAACGCCTACGAGAGTCCTTAGAAAAGGACCCGCAATGACCAAGACCGACAATGGGGGAGGACACCCGCAATGACCAAGAGCAGTGATTGGATCGACGTTGAGAAGAAGTATTACGCCCAGACGGTGCGCCGCCAACCGGTGGTGCTGGTCAAGGGCGAAGGGACCCGTGCTTGGGATGCCGACGGGAAAGAGTATCTGGACTTCGTGGCCGGTTGGGCTGTGAACCAGTTGGGCCATTGCCATCCGGTGGTGACCAAGGCTATCGCAGACCAGGCCGCAACGCTGATGCAGGTTTCAAACCAGTTCTACAGCGTGCCCCAACTGCAATTGGCCGAGACGCTGGTTGAGAACAGCGCCCTGGACCTAGTGTTCTTTGGCAACAGTGGGGCTGAGGCCAACGAAGGGGCCATGAAACTGGCCCGCCGTTACGGCAAGCTTAACCGCGACGGCGCCTATGAGATCATCACAGCCTTGAATTCGTTCCATGGCCGGACCATGGGCACCCTGGCCGCCACCGGACAGCCCCACTACCAGGAGAACTTCACGCCTCTGCAGCCCGGTTTCGTCCACGTTGATTACAACGACGTTGAAGCCATCATGGAGGCTACCAACGAAAGGACGGCCGCAGTGATGATCGAGCCGGTGCAGGGCGAGGCAGGTGTGATTATTCCCGCTGACGACTATCTGCAGCGAATCCGGGACTGGTGCGACAAGCAGGGAATACTGCTGATCTTAGACGAAGTCCAGACTGGTATGGGCCGTCTGGGCAGCCTGTTCGGATACCAAGAATACGGTATCGAGCCTGATGTCATGACGCTGGCCAAAGGGCTTGGCTACGGCGTCCCCATCGGCGCCTTCATGTCCAAAGAGTCCTGCATGGCCTTGGTGCCGGGCGACCACGGTTCCACATTTGGCGGCAACATGCTGACTACAGCCGCCGCTTATGCGGGGACCAAATTCCTCATCGACAACGACATCCCCGGCAAGACCAAAGAGATGGAGCCCTACCTTCTGGGACGGCTGAACGACCTGAAGGACCGTTTCTCATTCGTTGCGGAGGTCCGGGGCAAGGGTCTGTTGGCCGCCATGGAGTTCGAGAGCGATATATCGCCTCAGGTGCTGACAGCAGCCAACGAGGCGGGGCTTCTGCTGAATGCGCCCCGGCCCACCACCATTCGCTTCATGCCGCCTCTGACCGTAACCAGAGAAGAGATCGATGGGGCGGTAGAACGCCTGGGTGACGCCCTGGCGACGATCTAGCGAACAGTCCCTTCCCCCGCGCAGAGGGAAGGTTAGGATGGGGGCGTTGGTTTACGCATCCGTCACGTCAGAATCTGGAAACAGTATTAAGGGAGCAACCTCAACAGAAATGGCAAAGCCGAAAATCGTACTGGCCTATAGCGGGGGACTGGATACCACCGTGGCGGTCCCGTGGCTGCAGGAAAAGTACGGCGCAGACATAATCACCTTAACCATCGACCTGGGGATGGTGGACCTGGAGTCCATCCGCCAACGGGCCCTGACCATCGGCGCAACGGAAGCGCTAACCGTTGATGGCCGGGACACTCTGGTCAACGAATTCTTGTTCCCGTCCCTGCAGGCAGGCACGGTCTACGAAGAACAATACCCGCTGGCCACTGCGCTGGGACGCCCGCTGATCGCTCGATATTTGGTTGAGGTTGCCAAGGAACACGGCGCTTACGCCATCGCCCACGGCTGCACGGGCAAAGGAAACGACCAGGTCAGACTGGAAGTCGGTATCGCCGCCCTGGGGCCGGGAATTGACGTCATCGCGCCCATCCGTGACTGGGGAATGAGCCGGGAAGATGAGATCGAATACGGTCAGGCCCGGAATCTGCCCATCAACGCCAACCGGAGCCGGTTCTCCACCGACGAGAACCTATGGGGCCGGAGCGTCGAGGCCGGGGAGCTTGAAGACCCTTGGCTGGAACCGCCCGAGGACGCTTACGCCTGGACCAGTCCGGTGTCTGAAACTCCGGACGAGCCAGCCTACGTGGAGATTCATTTCGAGTGTGGCGTGCCCACTGCGGTCGACGGCGAGAGCATGGCCGGAACCGACCTGATAAATCATCTGAATACCTTATCCGGCGCCCACGGCATTGGACGCATCGACCATGTGGAGAACCGATTGGTCGGGATCAAGTCGCGGGAGATATACGAGTGTCCAGCGGCCACGCTGCTGCACACGGCCCATACGGCGCTGGAAGCCATGACCCTGACCAAAGACCAGGCCCGCACCAAGGCCAGAATCGCCTTGGAGTACGCCGATGTGGTCTACAACGGGCTCTGGTTCACCGCCCATCGGGCCGACCTTAACGCCTACGTCCAGAGCACTCAGCGGTACGTCACCGGCGATATCAAAATGCGCCTGCATAAAGGCACCGGAACCGTTGTGGGGCGGCAGGCGCCCAAGGCCCTGTACAACTACGGACTGGCTACCTATGACCGCGCCGACGAGTTCGACCACAGCTCGGCCGAGGGATTCATCAAGATCTTCGGCCTTTCAGTGCGCACCGAGAACCAGGTCCAGTCGGACTGAGTCCCTGGCGCATTTCCACAAACACTTCGCCAATTTTGTAATCCCATGTTTCCGGAGGACCGATGACAGTTGCTGCCCGTATGAACGACTTGGGCACTGAATCGGCGTTTGAGGTGCTGGCCAGAGCCCGCGCCTTGGAAGCCCAGGGCAAAGAGATAATCCACCTTGAGATTGGCGAGCCCGACTTCGAGACGCCCAGGCATATCGTCGAGGCCGGCATGCAGGCTATCAGCGACGGTTTCACCCATTACGCCCCCACGGCCGGGCTGCCCGAACTTCGCGAGGCCATCGCCCGGAATAGCCGTGAAGTCCGGGGCACGGACACCGACCCGGCCAACATTGTAGTGACTCCGGGCGCAAAACCCATCATGTTTTATGTGCTTCTGGCGCTGGCTGAGCCCGGTATCGAAGTCATCTACCCCAACCCCGGCTTCCCGATCTATGAGTCCATGATCAAGTTCGCCGGCGCTACACCTGTGCCTATGCAGCTCATGGAAGAAACGGGCTACCACCCTGACATTGATGCCCTGCCCGGCCTGATTACGGATAAAACACGGCTGATGATCATCAACTCTCCGGAGAACCCCTGTGGCTCGGCCCTGACTAAGGAGGAACTGGAAAAGATTGCGGGGATCGTGATGCAGCACCCAGGGCTGTACGTGATGGCTGACGAGATCTATAAAGACATCCTCTATACGGGTGACCACTACAGCATTTCTTCCATTCCCGAAATGCAGGAACGGACCATCATCTTGGACGGCTTTTCCAAGAGCTACGCAATGACCGGCTGGCGGATGGGCTACGGGATCTTTCCCGAGGAGTTGGTGCCCCATATCGTCAAGCTGGCCGTTAACAGCGTTTCTTGCGCAGCGCCATTCACCCAGAAGGCTGCGGTGGCGGCGCTAGAAGGGCCTAGGGATGAAGTCGAGGCCATGGTTGCCGAGTTCGGCATTCGCCGCCGGCTGATCGCTGACGGCTTGCAAAGCATCCCTGGGGTCAACTGCCCCGAGCCGGAAGGCGCGTTCTACGCATTTCCCAGCATCAAAGAGACCGGGCTCACATCCATAGAATTCGAGACTAAAGCGATGAACGAAGCCGGGGTCGCCCTGCTATCTGGCAGCGCCTTCGGCGAATACGGTGAGGGATACGTGCGTCTGTCTTACGCCAATTCCCAAGAAAATATTCAAAAAGCCATCAGCCAGTTGGACAAGATGGTACGCAGCCTCTAGTCAGCAACAAAGGTAGTTCGAAATGAGTGAGATCAAGGTTATCCATCCCGACGGCCTGGAAGTGGAGATTCAATCAGGGGCCATGACGCGCCTGGCGGGCGTGTCCGAGAAGCTGACCGGTTCCACCGGCATCCACCTGGCCGTGGCAACCATCCCGCCCCACTGTGCCTCCAGCCCCCACTACCATGTGAATTGCGAGTCGGCCATCTACGTGGTCAAAGGCCACGGCCGTTTCGTGGTCGGCGACAATCTAGAGACCGAATTGGCCATCGGACCCGGCGATTTTATCTACGTGCCGGCGGAGGCCACCCACCAACCGATCAACGACGGCTCCGAGGATATGGAGATAATCGTCGCCCGCAACACGCCAGTGGAAATCGTGGTGGAAGTGGAGCCGTCTAAGGCGTAACGGTTGTGGCTGGCGCAGTGGGTTGATCTCCGATCGCCCTGAGCCCGTCGAAGGACCCTGACATTACCGCACCGTGGTTCGACAGGCTCACCATGAGTGGGGAGGCCGGGCTTACGATGACCGGGTAGGACAGGTTCGTTATGATGGAACAAGCAAACAGTCGGCGAGTGACGTTGCTGAGACCATGCCACTACCCACCCATCAGGCGATGGGATATACTATCCGCGCTCAATCTGACTAGCAGTAAATTCGGAGGAATAGCATGGACCTGGGTCTAACCGAGATACAGCAGATGCTGAAAACCAGCGCTCAGGATTTCCTGGTTCGCGAGTGCCCTCTAACCCTGGTGAGAGAGATGGAGGAAGACTCGCGGGGATTCACCGATGAACTGTGGCGTCAGATGGTTGGCCTTGGCTGGACCGGGGTTGCTTTCCCCGAGCAATACGGCGGCACTGGCGGCAACTTTGCCGATCTGGGAGTGCTGCTGGAAGAGATAGGCCGTTCGTTGGCTCCCTCGCCCTTCTTCTCCACGGTGGTGTTGGGCGGAATGACCGTGCTTGACGGCGGCTCGGACGCTCAGAAAGACGAACTGATCAGTCGTATCTGCGCTGGAACGATCATCATGACCATGGCCGTTGCCGAGGCGGGAGCAGCTTACGAGCCCTGGGACATCCAGGCCATCGCCAGCCAGCAAGGCGGCGGATACGGGATCACCGGGACCAAGCTGTTCGTACCTGATGCTGCGGCCGCGGACGTTATTTTAGTGGCTGCACGCACATCGTCGGGCTCGGACCCCGCTGATGGAATCTCACTGTTCTTAGTGCCTGCCGGAACTGACGGACTCACCATCACTCCTATGCAATCCGTGGGCAACGAACGTGTTTTTGAGGTTAGCCTGGACAAGGTTAATGTTTCTGCCGACTCCGCGATCGGAGCCGTCGGCGAGGCTTGGCTAATAATCGATCGCGCAATCATGCGGGCCACGGCGGCCCAGTGTATCGAAATGCTAGGCGGGTCCGAAGCTGTGTTAGACATGACCGTCGAGTACGCCAAGGGTCGCACCCAGTTCGGTCGCGCCATCGGCACCTTCCAGGCCGTGCAACACCACTGCGCTCGTATGGCTACCGATGTGGAAGGTTCCAAGAACATCGCGTATCAGGCCGTGTGGCGGCTGTCAGAGGGCTTGCCAGCCCAAAAGGAAGTAGCCATGGCCAAGGCTTGGATAGGCCCGGCATACCGCCGGGTGTGCGGCACGGCCCACCAGTGCCACGGCGCCATCGGCTTTACCAAGGAACACGACCTGCAGTTGTACACACGGAGGGCCAAGGTGCACGAGCTGACCTACGGCGACGCAAACCACCACAAAGAGATCGTCCTGCAACACCTAGACGACGAATAGCCTTAACCTAATCCACAAACGCCACGGAGGCGAACGCGGCATGACCACCACCACTGAATGTATTTTTTGCAACATGGCCCAAGACCCGATGCACGCTGCCCCGGTTTACCGGGACGACCGGGTCTTCGCCATCAAGGACATCAATCCTAAAGCCCCTGTGCATATGTTGATCATCCCCAATATGCACATCGCCTCCCTGGCCTACGTCGGGCCCGGACAGGTGCCGATCATGGGACACATGTTCGTAGTGGCCGAAGAGATCGCCCGCCGTGAGGGCGTTACTCTCAGCGGCTACCGGTTGGTGCTCAACCAGGGCGAAGACTCAGGCCAGGAGATTGTCCACCCCCACATGCATCTCCTTGGCGGCAAGAAATTGGGAGCCATGGGGTAGGGCATATCACCTGGGATTCTTAAATGCCCGAGTTGCTCCAACGCCTCCAGGACCGCCTGAAGTCTCTCCCCGACGGTCTGCAGGCCCACATCTACCGCGTGCGCGACGTAGCCCAAGAACTGGCCGCCTGCAATCAAGTCGACCCCAAGCGCGCTGAGCTTGGCGCCCTGGCACATGATGTCTGCCGCGCTGTGCCTGGCGATGACCTCCTGAAGATGTCCGCTGCCCTGGGCGTGACCGTGACTGACGTAGACCGCGACTTCCCGCTTTTGCTCCACGGGCCTGTGGGAGCTGAACTGCTGCGACAGGAGGAAGACCTCAACGACCTCGGCCTATATGAAGCTGTGCGTTGGCATTCAACTGCTCACGCTTCGTTAGACGACTTGGGTAAACTGGTTTTTCTGGCCGATAAATTGGACCCGCAGAAGTCGGTTGTCTACTCTTACCAGGCCCGGCTGCATGAAATGGCGCAGGAGAGCCTGGACCTGGCGTTGCTTGAATTCCTGTCCCGGGAGATGGCGGTCCGCCTAGAGAAAGGGGAAACGGTCCATCCGGCCAGCGTGGATGCCCGTAACAGCCTTGTTCTTCGGCTCGAAAGTTAACCGGCGGGATTGAACCTCAAGAGAAATTGGCGCATCATAGTTTCGGAGCAGTACCTCATCAGCGCAGGTTACTGTTCATTCATTGTTTCAGTGTGCCGGAGGGGGAAACCGGCCGGAGAGGTAACTGATGGAGATCAATCTGACGCCTGAGGCCTTGGAGCATATCCAGAGCAAGGGCGGCCAAGCGGCCGTGGACTTGATTTCCTTCTCGTCTTGAGGAGGTAACTCCACTGAGGTATCGGTCGATACCCGAATCTTCCGCCGCGATATCACTTCCTACCGCAAGATAACGCAGGATGGTGTGGAATTGTTCATTCTGCCCAACCTGGCCCAGCACACCACCACCATGAACATCGACAGCAAGAAATTCTTGTTTTTCCGAAACCTGAAAGCAGACCTGGAATTGGAAAACGGCCTCGTGTTGGGACGTCGTGCCTCCTGGGCTTAACGTCCAACGGCTCCGATACGGCCGGCCGGCAGGCGACGGTCCCGTAAATCATGGCGAAATAGAAATTTCGTTCAGCCCTGACGCCCTGGAGCACGTTCAGAAACGAGGGAACCTGGTTGTTTTTGACCTGCAATGTTTCGATCATTGAGCCGGTTCCGCTGCCGGGATCTAGGTCAGCACGTACCTTGGGCATCGCAAACAATCCCGGTTTCGCGAAGTGCCTGCCGACGGGGTCAGGGTTCTGGTTGACGGCACCTTAGCCCCATATGTATGCAGTCTCCAGATACGCTCTTCCAAATTTCTCTGGTTCAGCTTCTTGAAGGTTGAAGCTAGACTCAGCAACGGCGCGGTACTCGGAGGCAAAGTGCCCCCGTCTCTGGCCACAGTGCGCGACCAACCCTGGCCGTGGCGGCCGCGGTGACCTAACCCTTGGTGTATGAAACAAGAAGCCCCCCTACTTCTGAAGGAGTAGGGGGGCTTTCTTTTTCCTCATATTCTTATGGTGTTCGCTTATGGGCCGAAACGATAAGGCTTTAACTTCCTTGTTCTTGATGGGCGCGTTCGTCGTATTACTTTTTGGGACATTCGCCGTTTATATAGTGACCGGCGATGGGTTTAGCGCCGCTATACCGTTGTCTGTATCTGCAGCAGTGCTAAGCGTTGGGTTAGATAGTTTATTAAACATAAAGAAACACTAAATCGAGTAGGCAAAAAGGGTAAGGGTGGATGAATTGAGTAACTCAGAAAATCTGGGAGATTTCTCCCGCTGGTTCGCAGAGAATTTTCTCGGAGAACGACAAGGCCGGAGCGTTTCAAAGATTATCGCCGATTTCTTCGCTGATCTTATTTGTTTGATTAGAGGTCGGCGACCGTCTCGGGATACGGTTGAAGATTGGGTGCATGTCGGAATGATAGCTGGTGTCGCTTACGTTGCTGCTCGGCGCTAGTCCTAGGTCTTACTGAATTAGCGGCGAATCCGGCTAGGCCGCTTAGCGGGCGTGGTACTCCGGCGCTCTCTTTTCCACGAACGACTGACTGGCCTCTTTGAAGTCCTCAGTCAGGTGTAGTTTCAGCGGCAGCATCTGCATGTCGGCTTCGGCCCCGGTCTGGACCCACTGACGGCGTGTTAGTTTCACTGCCGCCCGAGTGGCCAACGGTGGTGACTTCAACACCTTCTCCGCCAGCTCTTCGGCGGCTCTCACGTGCTCTCCCGTGGGTACCAGACGGTTGACCAACCCAAGCCGGTATAGTTCGGCGGCGTCTATGTGTTCTCCTGTTATCACCATCTCCGAGGCTATCTTGGAGGGCATGAAGGCGTTGACCTTGGCCCAGATCCGGCCGCCGGGCAATCCTCTTCTGGTCTCGGTGATGCCGAATTTTGCGTCCTCCGAGGCAACGATCATGTCGGACTCGGCGGCGATGACTATGCCCGCGCCCAGGGCGTATCCGTGGACCGCTGCGATTACGGGTTTCCAGTTGATCGACCGGCCCATGTAGCCCTCGGGGTTTGGTCCCCGCTCCCGGCGGGCGCTCTGCTCCGGAGTCATGGCCACGAACCGCTGTTTGATGTCGGCCCCGGCGCAGAAACTCCGTCCCGCGCCGTGGACGATGGCCACCCAGGCTTCGTCGTCCAGATCGAACTCCAAGAGCGCTGAGTGCAGGTCTTCTTCGAACTGGTCATTGACCGCGTTCAGCGCCTGGGGTCGGTTGAACATGATGTAGGCGACCTTGCCCCGCCTTTTGTACATCATCGTTTCATATTCGTTAATCACCTTGGGTTCGTCAGTTGGGGTTTCGGGCACTGAGGCCACCTCCGGGTTTCGTGTGGGGGTTCCTGAATCTCAGGCGAGTTTGAGCGTGAATATCAAGAAAACAGAAAGTATGTTCGGAAAAGTATTGACATGTTCAGAACTAGTGTTCTAAACTGATTGAGCAATATTAGAACATCTGTTTTGGAGTTACGACATGACCGCTTTAGACTGGCCTATCACTTCCAGCCCCGTTCTAGACGCCGTGCCTGAATTTTACCATTACGAAGATACGGGTTGTGAGGTCTCCGCAGCTTGCCTCGACTGCCCACTGCCCCAGTGTAAGTATGATGACCCAGCCTGGTTCCAGCGCAACCGACGGTTGGCGCGGGACTTCAAGATCTGGTCGGCCATGCAGCAGGATGACCTGTCGGTTGAAGAAGCCGCGGAGCGGTTCTCAGTAACAGTGCGGACCATCTTCCGAATCATGCGCCGTTGCCGTGACGCCGCCGTCATAGACCAGGAAGAGCTGGCGGTATTTGCCGCGGATTAGTGGGGTCTTTACAAACATGAGCACTTAGACGCGCTCTCACCGTCATTCCGGCGAAAGCCGGAATCCATGGAGACGGCCCTGCGTCTATTTACTCGCAAGCCACCGCAACGGCACTATTTACGTCGGCGTTACCTCAAATCTCGCTTACCGTGTCTGGCAGCATAAGAACGACTTGGTGGAAGGATTTACCAGACTCTACGGAGTACACACGTTGGTATGGTACGAAGCCCACGATACGACGGAGACTGTTATAGCGTGGGAAAAGGCGATCAAAGATTGGAAACGGGCGTGGGAAGAAAGCGCTGATTTGGAAGACAAATCCAGGTTGGCGCGATCTATATGAAGAATTGGCTCGACCGTCATTCTGGCGAAGGCCAGAATGACGGTCGGGAATACGAAGGGGCATTCCGACTAATCGGAATGCCCCTTCGTATATTCCGGCTACGGAATCAGCTAGATCGTAAATTTTCCGGTATCAACAAACTCCCCGGAAATGAGTTTAGTTAGTGGGATGTCGTTGATGTGGTGCTCAAGCCCCCATAATGTCCCTGCGTGGCCGATGATCAAGATACTCTGATCATGATAGTTGGGTGAAAGATCGTCTATGAAATTCCTCATTCGGTCCATCACCTGTTGCAGGCTCTCACCATTGGGAAACGGGTTCGAGATCGACTCAGCCCTCACCGCCTTCATTTCTGTGCGAGGGCGTTGGGTAAGATCACCATAGTCGCACTCGCGGAGACGAGCGTCCTGGAAAATCGGAATATTCCTGCCCTCGAACATCAGCTTCGCAGTGTCGTATGCCCGCCGTAGATCGGACGTGAAAATGGTGTCTATACCGAGGTCTTTGTAACGCTGTTTCTTTTCTCCGGCGGCCTGACTACGCCCGCTATCTGAAAGATCAACATCATTGTGCCCCGATGCGAGATTTGCCTCGTTGTCCGAAGTTAGCGCATGCCCTTCAAAATATATGGTGATCAATCGAACTCTGCCTCTCTGCTACGTACCTAGCACTCGCCAAAGCCGCGACGACTTAGATGTTGCCTACCACTCTTTGGGAAACTAGCGTGCGTACCACGACAAGGGTAGCCGTCAGATTGACGTAATGATGTTTTTGTAAGGCCGGGTCATCAGATTCCAGCTATTGCTGGCGGCATCGAACTTAGAGTTGACGAATACTCTCCAATTGGCGTCGTCGAGGTCGGGGAAATCGGACCGGTAGTAGTAACCCGGCCAACGGGTCTCCTTTCGATGCAGCAGATGCCGCAGATGGGCTTCGCCGACCCAAGTCCGGTGGATCAACTCCCAACACCGCATCAACTCATGCCTGTTTCGGGCTGCGAGGTGGGCGAGGTCTTCCCTGAACATCTCCATCAACTCGATTCCCCTTTCCAGGGTCGGTTGATTAGTGGTGTACCCAGTAGATGCGCCAGCGCCGTACTCGTCCATGATCTTTTGTAGCCGGACTAGGCCCTGTTTAGGGGTCATATAGTTGGGGTTTATCTCTGCTGATGAACTGGCTCCCTTATGTTTCTCGAAGGTTTCCAACGGCGCCCAGATGGTCTCTTGAATGCCACGGACATTGGCGTCGCTTACGGTTGGAACGCTGGGGTTGTCGGCCACGAAATTGACGGCGGACTTGGCGGCGATGCGGCCTTCAGTGAAAGAGCCGGACGAGAATTTGTGTGGCGCGGCGCCTACCCCGTCTCCCGCGGCGAACAGTCCCCGGATCGTAGTCATTCGGTTGTAACCCCAGAAATACTCGCCACTTGCTATGTCTTCGGGGCCGCTGACCCATGCGCCCGCCTCGCCGGAATGGGAACCCATGATGTAAGGCTCGGCCAGCACGACCTCGCTTGGCGTATCTTCGGGCGCTATGTTTTGGGATGCCCAGGTTAGTGCCTGGGCAACTGTCATATCCAGGAAATCTTCCCATGCTTCATCGCGGACCTTGTCCATTTTAGCCGGGTCTCCATCCGCTATCTTCTGCATCGCCACGTCGGTCCGCATATACATGGGGCCTAGGCCGTCTTTGATGTCCAAGAACATCTGATGGTTCCGGAGCGGAGTGGGTGTTGGGACAGCAGAGCCGTAGGGCTCATACTTCTTCAATTCGTCCGCGCGCGTTACGGTATAATCTTCGCCATTGGCATTAAGCACCTGGGCGTGGAAATATTGGAACCACATACCCACGGGCCCGTATCCATCTTTGAATCTGGTGGGCACGAATCGATGTTCCATCTGAGTCATTTCGGTCCCGATGGGAATCATGAGTCCGTAAGCAGCGCCGGTGGCGAACACCGAGTACCACGTGCGGCCAAGCCCCTCACCCACGGAACGAGGGCGGAAAACGTTTGAAGCGCCGCCGCAGGTGATTATTACGGCTTTAGCCCGGAAGACGTAGATCTTGTTCTCCCGCACTGCGAAACCGACCGCTCCAGCGATCCTTTGAGGGTCATCAGCGTCGGTCAAAAGATGCGTAATCGAGACCCGTTCATAGATGTTCTCAGGCCCGATCGCTGTACGCGCTGGTTCGGCAGCGATAGGTTTTATGGACTCGCCGTGAATCGGGATCTGCCACCGCCCGACGCGTTCGTATTCGCCATTGTCTTTTTTCCAGATGGGAAGCCCCCACTCTTCCAGGAGGTGAACAGAGTTATCGACGTGTCGTCCCACGTCGTAAACTAGGTCTTCCCTTGCCAGTCCCATCATGTCATTTACTACGTAGTGGACGAAATCTTCTGGGGTATTCCAGCCGTACCGCTGACCCATGTAGCAGTTGATGGCGGAAAGCCCTTCACCCGTGGCCCCGCTACGCTCTATGGCGGCCTTTTCCACCATGACTACCTTGAGATCTCCGCTCCAGTATTTCGACTCGAATGCCGCCCCGCAGCCGGACATTCCTCCGCCGATGATTAGAATGTCGCAATCGATGGTTTCTGTGATAGGAAGTGTCAATTCAGGCGCTCCTTGTCTTTAGGTAACCCAGGAATATAGCAATGGTTAATTGGGGGTGGGCAACCGGTCTACACCGAGCCACTGGGAGTCTCCAGCCAGGCTCTGGTTCTTAAGATCAGTTTGCCGGTCTTCGGTAAATCCTTCGTACGGGACCACTGAGCCAGCGGGCTTGGTTCGTGAAGGGTAGGTAAATTCGAAGGTACGGCCGTCTCGGAAACGGACATCCCAACGAAGCCCATCTTCGGTCCTGTGCGGTTGGACCTCTGCTCCCATAGGGACAAAGTCCGCGTAACCTCGAACGTGGATGGCCTCTGTAGGGCACAACTTAACGCATGCGTAGCACTCAGAGCACATCTCGGGTTCCTGGTTGAAACCCTTATTTACGTCTTGATCCAAAACCATCAAGTCGTTGGGGCAGATATAAACGCAGAGCGGGCCTTGGTGCTCGTCTGCGCAGGCATTGCAGGCGTTGGGGTCTACATAGGTTGGCATTCTCGTCCTCCTATCGGTCGGTTGTTTTCAAGTCGATTTTAGGTTCAGATTCATTAAAAAACCCCCGCTCGTTTGCCAGCGGAGGTTCAAAGGTCACACGGGTCGATGCTTGGTACAGGTGCAACAGTCTAGGGTAGGCAAAGAGAATACCGGCGCCCGTTTTTCTAGGTATTCCGGGGTGACAAATGCCGAACCTGAATTGTATTTATCAGCGCATTCCCGAACGATTTCCAATATCTCAGACCTCAATGTAGTTGGGGCCGGCTCTTGCCCACCGTCTATGATCCTTCGGATGACCGTTCCCGCCAAGTCCTCTTTCTGGTCGCGGTGGCCGCAATGGCCTTCGTATGCAACGCTCTGGCATACTGGGCAATACCACCACTCAAGTGTGAGCACCGATTTTATTCCTAGGTCTGGCAAATTCTGAAAGACCTTATGAGCGGCATAGGTATCGTAATAGTTTCCGACCCCAGCATGGTCTCTTCCGAACATATGATGGCTGCACCCTAGGTTTTTACGCACGATCGCATGGAAAACAGCCTCTCGCGGTCCGGCATAGCGCATGTCCCACATTAGTGTGGAAGTCTCATGGATGTGGGGCAGGAAAAAACCAGCCTCCCTTAGGCGATGATGGGCCAACACGATGGCCTCATCAATGTAATCGCCCGGCTTTTTCTCGCCGATCACAGCGCTGACAAGAATACCATCGGCTTCTGATGAAAGCAAAGCTCCCTTCATCATCCATTCGTGACCCACGTGGGGAACATTGCGGGTTTGATGGGCCACTGCCGTGCTCCAACCCAACTCAGAGAATCGCTGCCTCAATTCGCGTGGGGTTTTCCAAAACTGGTCGAAAGGCGGGTTGATGACCGGCGAGTTGACCAGAGTCACCGGACCGCCAAGGAACGTGTCTTCCAGGCCGAGGGTCCGCATCACGCCAGGATGGTCTTGGTTCGCTGTCCCGTAGACATCCCGAGCCATGGTC
>Ga0207966_1000183_pt1 | contig 35720 bp, 29 predicted proteins | sample Knorr_S23_td_NAD_FD_185611 | JGI IMG/M metagenome (GOLD analysis project Ga0207966, IMG submission 185611) | Marine microbial communities from Southern Atlantic Ocean transect - Knorr_S23_td_NADW_ad_2500m_LV_B (SPAdes) (version 2) | ecosystem: Environmental > Aquatic > Marine > Oceanic | place...
GCGAGATGTCGGTGCTGGTTCCGCCCATGTCAACGCCGAGAAGATTGTCTTTTCCGGTGGCCTTGCCGAGCCGCTGCACCGCCAACGCACCGCCGGCCGGACCCGACGTGATCAGACGTACGGGAAATTCCCGGGCCGCCTCGACCGTCAGCGAACCCCCGTTTGACTGCATCAGCAAAACCTTGGCATTGGGCAGGGTGGCTTGGATGCGCGGCGTGACTTCGGCCAGATAGGCCGCCATCAACGGTATGGTCGCAGCGTTCAAGGCAACCGTGCTCATACGTTCAAATTCCCGGATTTCAGGGCAAACCTCGTGCGACGTGGAAACGCTAACCTCGGACAGTTCCGCTTTCAGCCAGTCCCGCACCAGGATTTCGTTGGTTGGATTGATGAAGGCATTGAGGAAGCAGACGCTAACGGCATTGGAATTGTTCTCGCGAATTTCCTCGACCAACTGCCGCACCTCCTCCCGCTTAGGGGTTACGAGGACTTCGCCCTCAGACGTCGTCCGTTCAGCGACGCAAAAGCGTCGTTCTCGTGGCACCAGCGGCGGCGTCTTATCCTGTTGCAGGTCGTACATATCGGGGCGGAAATGACGCCCGATCTCCAGCACGTCCCGGAAGCCTTCCGTGGTGATCAGTGACGTCCCCGGAAGTTTATTTTCGAGCACGGCGTTGGTGATGATCGTTGTGCCGTGGACGAGCAGGGTGACGTCCGTGGCATCGACATTGGCGATTTCGAGGCCCTTTCCCACCGCCTCTATCAGCGCGCCGGAGGGGTCGTCGCGCCGGCTTGGCACCTTGGCGATAGACACCGTGCCGGTGTCCTCCTCAAGGACCGTAATATCTGTGAATGTTCCACCAGTATCGACGCCCAGTCTTATCGAACCCATGTTTACGGCCTCACAATCCGGAAACACCAAAAAAAATTTGGAAATGTAGCTACCTATTTATCATTACAAATTGACGTTCTATAAGTATCGTTGTCAATGCAAAATGGAGTGCTATAGGTTCCGACTATAATAACCATAATAACCATCGAATTTTTCGAGTTGTCGTATGCCCGTAATCCTGAATCAATAGGCGCCAGTCATGCGTCACGCGTGACGGCGGGGTGCTCCCGTGGTGTCGGCAACCGGTAAAAGGGATAGACCTTGGAGATCAACAGCACATTCAACGTTTCTTTGCCGCCGGCCGAAGCCTGGGCAGTGCTGATGGATATCGAGCGCATTGCACCATGCATGCCGGGCGCCGAGATCACCGAGGTCATCGACGAGAAGACCTACAAGGGCCGCATTTCCGTTCGCCTGGGGCCGGTGGCGCTGACGTTCGAGGGCATCGCTAAATTCGAGGAAATAGATGAAGCCAGCCATCACGTATGGTTGTCCGCTCGCGGTGCCGATCCCAAGGGGCGCGGCGGCGCCGAAGCCAAGGTAAGTTTCGCGCTCGACGCCGATGGCGATGATACCCGGGTCAATATCCACACGGACCTGCAACTTTCTGGCTCGGTTGCCCAATACGGCAGAGGCGCCGGAATGATTTCCGATCTAGCCTCCCAGTTGATCGGCCAATTCGCGAACAACCTCGACGCGCAACTGACGGCCAAAGGCGGTGATCCGGCGCCGGTTTCGGATGAGTCGACCGATGCGACCAACGCCGCGTCGGTGGAGCGGACCGCGGCGGCGCCGATCTCCGGGATTAGTCTCGGGCTGCGCGTATTGTGGATTGCCATCAAGCGGCTATTCGGCGGTTCCTGAGCGAATCGCGGGCCGCAGCCCGCAACGGGGCTTCATCGGGAGGCTTTGGATTCCTCGATGAGTTCGATGATCCGTACCGGGGCGATCGGCGCCTGGTCAATCCATACACCGAATGGCCCGAGGGCGTTTTCGACCGCCGAGACCACGGCCCCCGCGACCGGGATGACGCCAGCTTCGCCCGCCCCCTTGACTCCAAGCGGATTGAGCGTCGACGGCGTTTCGACATGGATTATCTCGAAATTCGGTACCGTCGTCGAGGACGGCAGCAGGTATTCGGCAAAGTTGGTGATCACCGGCTGTGAGTTCTCGTCATAACCCATCCATTCGTAAAGCGCGTTACCGATTCCGTGCGCGATACCACCCTGGAGCTGCCCCTCGACCAAGGTAGGGTTGATCAGGACACCGCTGTCGTTGACGACGACATAGCGCAGTATCTCGACACCGCCGGTTTCCGCGCTGACTTCGACCTCGACCACATGGCTGGCGTTGCAATAGGTGACGTCGGGCGGTCTGAAGTTGACCGTCGCCTCGAAGCCGATCGGCATATCCTTGGGAATGGCGAGCCCCTTTGCCGCACCCAGCGCCTTGGCGATCTCCTTGAAGGTTAGGGAATTCGCTGGATCATCCTTGACGCGCGCGAGGCCGTCAGTGATTTCGATGTCCTGTTCGTCGACCCCAAAGACATGGGCCGCGACCCTGATCGCCTTTTCGCGTACTTCGCCGGCGGCCAAGTGCACCGAGTTGCCCGCATTGACCGTATTGCGGCTACCGTAGGCACCGATGCCGATGGGCGACGACGCCGTGTCAACGGTTACGACGGTGATCTGGTCGGGCGCGATGGCGAGCTGTTCGGCGCAGATCTGCGCTAGTGTCGTCTTGGTGCCCTGGCCCATGGCCATGGCCGAGGTATAGATGACGACTCGCCCCGAGCGGCCGACACGAACGGTCGCCGATTCGAAAGGACCGCGGCCGGTAACCTTGACCATGTTGGCAACGCCGATACCGATGTAACGCCCCTCGGTTAGGGCCTCCTTCTGACGCTGCGCAAAATCCGTATATCCGGCGGCCTCAAGCGCCATTTCGTGGCAGCGTAAAAAATCGCCGCTCTCGTAGATCATCGGCGTCCCTTCGCGGGTCTTCATCGGCATTTGATAGGGGATGGCATCACCCGGAATGAGATTACGCCGACGCACTTCGGCACGATCCATGCCGAGTTCCCGGGCGATCCGGTCGAGGACGCGCTCAATGGTGAAGTTGCCCTCGGGGTAGCCGGCGCCGCGCACCGGAATGGTGCCAACCTTGTTGGTCTCGGCGACGAGGACCTCGATACGGTAGTTGGGGATGTGATAGGGGCCGGGCACGGCGATGGACGAGTTGTGGGGCACGTGCAGACCGAGCAAGGTATAGGCACCTTGGTCGTGATACATGGTGCCGCGAACGCCTTGAACCCGAGCCTCCGTATCGACCGCGACCTCGACGTCCCACTCCTGGTCGCGTTCCTGGATCGAAGCGAGGAAATGCTCGCGCCGATCCTCAATCCATTTTACCGGCCGCGCTAAAAGGCGTGACGCCATGTTCGTCAGTATTTCTTCCGGATAAACCGTATTCTTGCCGCCGAATCCACCGCCGACATCGGGCACAATGACACGCACCCGGCTTTCGTCCATGTCAAACAACTCGACCGCCGCGTCGCGGGATTTGTGTGGCGACTGAGTCGAAGTCCAAATTGTCAGATGGTGGGAATCGGCGTCATAGTTGGCGACGACACCACGGCCTTCGATGGAATGGGCGCCGCCGCGATGTTGCTTAAGGGAAAAACCAAAGATGTGAGCGGCTTCCACAAAGGCCGGTTCGACGTCACCGTATTCGGTGGTGAACCGGCTGACGATGTTATCGGCGGCATGGCGATGGACGGTGGGGCTCTCCGGGTCGGTCGCCTTGCGGCAGTTTGAGACCACCGGCAGAGATTCGTAATCGACCTCGACCAGAGGGGCCGCATCCTCGGCGATGTAGCGAGTATCCGCGACGACGACGGCAACGGCTTCGCCGACGAAGCAAACCTCGTCCTTGGGCAGGATGTAAGGCCAGGTCGTCGTCGGAAAGCTGTCAACCACTTGATCCGGCGGAATATGGTCCGAGGTCAATGTTTGCGCTACGTCGACGTGGGTATAGACCGCGTGGACGCCCGGGAGCGCCAGCGCAGCCGCCGCATTGATCGAATGGAAAAGGGCGTGCCCATGAGGCGAGCGAACGAAGGCGACCTCAAGCATGCCGGGGAGGTGGATATCGTCGACATATCGGCCTTTGCCGGTCAACAGCGCCAGGTCCTCGAGGCGCCCGTACCGCGCTTCGTATAGGCGATCGGTCACGATCTGTTCGTCCCGTCGATCTGATTGCGCTCCTGGCGCAGGCGACCCGCGGCGTCGAGCGCCGCGGAAACGATTCCCTGATAACCGGTACAACGGCAGAGATTGCCGGAAAGCGCCTCGCGCACCTCGGTCTCGGTCGGTGACGGATTGTGCTGCAGGAATTCCAACAAGGTCATCAATATGCCGGGGGTGCAGAACCCGCATTGCAGACCGTGGTTATCATGAAAGGCCTGTTGCAGCGGATGCAATTGTCCATTCTCGTCAGCCATGCCCTCAACCGTGGTGACCATGGCGCCGTCAGCTTGCACGGCAAGCATCAGGCAACTACGCACCGCCTGTCCATCGACCAGCACCGTGCAGGCGCCGCAAACGCCATGTTCGCAACCGACATGGGTCCCCGTGAGACCAATTTGGTGGCGCAGGCAATCGGCCAAAGTAAGCCGCGTCTCGACCTCAACGTCGTGGCGCGCGCCGTTAACGGTTACGGCGATGTTACGTGTGTCGGTCATAAGGCTGTTTCTCCACTTACCCGATCATAGGCCTTTCGAAGCGCCCGGCAGGTCAGGGTTACCGCCAAATGCCGACGATACGCGGCGGAGGCATGAACGTCGTCCAGGGCGTCGATCTCTCGGCAGGTTTCAGCCGCCTCACTTATTGCGGCGTCACTGCCGGTGCTGCCGGTGACAATTCCCTCCGCTGCGCTACAACGAATTGGCGCTGGACCGACACCACCGAGTGTGATGGACGCGCGGCTGACCGTGCCATCCGCCGATAGCTCCAACAACGTGGCAACACCGACGATGGCGAAATCGCCATGGCGGCGCGCAAATTCGACGAAAGCAAAGCCATGACCTTGCGGCCAAGGTTCGAATTCGACGGCGGTGACAATTTCGTCGGGTTCTATCGCCGGCGTCATAAAGAAGGCGGGGAAATCAGCCATGGTCAGGGTGCGGGTGCCGCGCTTGTTTTGGACATGGATGGTTGCATCGAGACCCTGGGCCACGGTCGGTAACTCGGCCGATGGATCGAGATGGCAAAGGCTGCCACCGATGGTTCCGCGATTGCGGGTCTGGAGGTGGCCGACTTGGCGCAACGCTTCGATAATGATTGGGCATTGGTTGCGGATCAACTCGGAGCGTTCGAGCGAGGATTGTCTTGTCATGGCGCCGATCCGAATGCGGCCGTCATCCTCGCCGATAGAGGCCAGTTCCGTAATACGGTTCAAGTCAATGACGTCGTCCGGAAATACAAATCGCATGTTCAACATCGGCATCAACGACTGCCCGCCAGCGAGTAGCTTGGTGTTCTCCTTGTCGACGAGAAGACCGAGCGCGTCATCGAGACTGCGCGGATCGTGGTAGTGGAAAGGAGGTGGTTTCATAGTCTCAAAATTCCCGCGTCGTACGGAGACAGTACCTTTCCCGCATGATAATCATGATCGCCTGACATGTTGAAAATAGGCGGCATCGTTACCACGGATCAAGGCCAGCCGCGTGACGGCCGGCGGTCCAACCGCCGACGAAACATTCCGCCAGATTGCCGCCGGCGAGATAGAGATGGCCGAAGACACCGCCCAGCTCACCGGCCACATAGAGCCTTGGGATCGGTTCATCGAACCCGTTCATGACTTGCTGATGGACGTTGTGCACCGGTCCGCCGTGGGTATTCTGGCATAGAGGCCACACCTCGGCATAAAAGAACGGCGCTTTCTCGATTTTCATCATTGACGACGGTGGGCGTCCATGGTCGCCATCCTTGCCTGCCTCACACGATGCGTTCCAGCGGTCAAGCGTCTCGCGCAATATATCGGCGTCGACATCCAGTGCGGCGGTAAGGTCGTCGATGGTGTCCGCCTTGCGGACAATCCGGTCCTCCAATGCCTGCAGGGCCTCCGGGCTGTAATCGAAGGTCAGGTTGGGGTCATTGAAAGTCGGCGCGAAGAGCGGATAGGTCCCGCGTGCATCGTCGTCGAACACCATCAATGATGGAATTCGCGGATACGTCTGTGTCAGGGTATCGAACTGCGCCATCGGGCGGGCCGATGTATCCTGTGTGTAGGGCTGGTACTCGTTCATGTAGCGCCGGCCGTTTCGGTCGATGATGATCCACGGCATCTTCACGTCATTTCGGATACCCCGCCCGGGCACCCAATCAGGCAACCGCTTGACACGAACGCCATAGGGATAGTCCGGGTCCGGATGCTTGACGCCATAGGTCCCGTGGTAATGCCACATGTGCCAGAGGTCGGCACCAACCGTCTGCGCCATACGGATACCATCCCCCGTGTTGCCGCTAAAAGCGACGGGAAGCACGGGCTTTTCCTGCCAATATTGATTCTGCATCTCGCTACTGGCCTCGAAACCGCCGCAGGCGAGGATAACAGCGTGGCTTGCCTTGATGTTGCGCGTGCCATTTTTGGTATTGGTGCGAAGGCCACAGACGGCCCCCGAAGCATCCGTGATGAGACGCTTGGCCGGCGTTTCCAGCAGGATGGTAATATCGCGCTGGGCGATGTTGTCTTCCAACACCTTGAACAGCCGGATGCCCGCCGCGCGGTGCGGCGGCAAGTAACTGCTGACGTTGGGATAAGCCTCGGCGGCGTCCAAGTTATCGACAGTGTCAATGCTGATGTAACCAAAGATATCGATATCGACGCCCGCGATCGGATAATTACCTGGCGAATGGCGACCGTCAATGGTCGCGTTGGCGGCCTTAGCGAGCCGTTCGAAATAGTCGGGGACCTCGGTCATGCCAAGCGCCAGCGCGTGCAGCACATCGTCGGGCGTTGTTCCCGCACTCGTTTCCTTGAGATAGGTGAACGCCTTTGCCGCGTCGTCGGCGATGCGGATGTTGCCTCCTGAACAAATGGATATGCCGCCCGGATAGGGCATTTTTTCAACCAAAAGAACTTTGCGCCCGGCATCGCTGGCCTCGATGGCGGCGATCGCGCCGGCATAGCCGTAACCGACGACGACGATATCAACGGCCTCATCCCAGCTAACGAGCGAGCTATTGGGCAAGTCATTCATTTGGCTTGTGGTCCCCTGGTCTTGTTTTGGTCGTTAGCCCAACCCTACGAATTGGTGGGGGGAACGTCACCATGATTGATGCTGTTAAAGAAACACGGCAGTTGAATTTTTACCCGTTGGGTCCTATACATCAAATTCAAAAATTGTATCAAATCCATAGGCACTTTCTATGTCACCGACTCAGGCGCGCGCCTTTCACGCGGTCGCGACGGCGGGAAGTATCACTGCGGCGGCGAAGGTCCTCAACGTCACCCAGCCAACGATCACGACGCAAGTGAGGGAACTGGAAACGCTGTATGGCGTGGAACTATTCCACCGCCACCCAAATGGCGTTACCCTCACCAACGTAGCGCGCGAACTGCTGGTCATCATTCGGCGCATGCAGGCGAACCAGCAGGACGCAATCCAGTATCTGCAAACTGTTCAGGATATGCGCATCGGGCATCTGCGGATCGGTTCCTACGGTCCCTATGATGTGATCGAAATTCTGGCGGAGTTCACCCGCCGTTACCCCAGTTTAACTTGCTCATTGACGTTCGCGAATTCTATGAAGTTGCATGCCGAACTGCTTAATCACAATCTCGACGTCGCCGTATTCACCGACGTGGAGGCAACACCCGAATTCCACTCCCTTGCCTATAACAAAATCAAGCAGGTCGCCATTGTCGGCAAGTCGCACCCTTGGAGCAATCGCAAATCCATTCAAATAAAGAACCTCAAGGGGGAACGCCTAATCATCCGCGAATCGGGCTCGGAGGCTCGCCGGGCCACGGAAGAGGCCCTCAAAGCATCGGACGTTACCCCCGCCACCATCATCGAAATCGGCAGCGGCGATGGCGCCGTTGCCGCCGTCGCCCAGGGTATGGGCGCTTGCCTCATCTTCGACGTGGACACGATCTCCGATAATCTGGTGACAAAACTCCATATTCGCAGTGCCGATATCGTTGCCCATGTCGATGTCGTCTGTTTGGCGGAGCGAAAAAACAGCCGCATCATCGGTTGTTTCCTTGAAGTCGCCGGGCAACTGCTGGAGGAGAAGAAGAATTAGGCAGCTTGGGAAGAGGCTTCGGAACGAGGGATATAGCTATAATCTATGGAAGCCATTTATTTAATGAACTTGCCTAATTTCAACGTAACTGGATCAATGGATTTGGTAATAAAATCAGCGTTCAGCGTGTTCCAGTTCTTGGAATCCTTTGTGCCGCTGCGGGATTGGGCCGGCGATTGCTCACGGCCTCACTCAGATGTCCAACCCCGGAACCAAGTCATCAGGAGAGGGAGTAAAACTCATGAAAACGCAGCGTAAATTCAATACCGTAATGCGGCAAATGGCCGCAGCAGCGGCGATCGTCGCCATCGGAACAGCTGGACCGGCGCTTGCCGGCGAAAGCCTAACATTGACGGCCGGCTCACCGGGCGGAGGCTACTTCAAGGCGGCCGCGGCCTTTGCGGAGTATATCAAAAAAGACATTCCCGGCACTTCAACTTCGGTGATCCCGGGTGGTGGCTGGGCTAACATTGATCGTCTTCAGGGTGGGCAGGCCGATGTTGGCGTGCTCGAAAACGCGCTTGCAAGTATGGCCTATGAGGGCACCGGCCCGACCAAAAAGAAATATGATTTTCGCATGCTGGCGGCGTTCCGTCAGCCAGGGGCAGCGCAGGCGGTGATTGTCGCGTCGCTCGGTTTCAAGACGTTCGAGGAGATCAAGGCGAAAAAGCATCCGATCCGCATCGCCATGTTCGAGGCTCATCAGCTGGCCACGGCACAGGCGCTGGAAATGCTCAAGGCCTATGGCATGAGCAAGGAAACCATCGAATCATGGGGCGGCAAGGTCATCTTTACGTCGATTGGTGAAGGCATCCGGATGATCACGGATGGCCTCGCGGATATGTGGTTCACGGGTGGATCCTACTTCCCGCATCACAAGTACATCCAACTTGGAGCCAAAAAGGCCTTCCGCTTGCTGCCTATCAGCAAGTCGGTGGCGGAGAAAGTCGCCAAGCGTTTCGGCCAGGAGATCATGGAAGTGCCGGCCGGCATTTACGACAAGAACAACGGCAAGAATGATGCCTACTGGTCGCCGTCGACCATCGTCACGTTTGGCGTACGGACCAGTCTCTCAGACGATTTTGTGTACAAGTTAGCTGCCGCCCTGGCCAACCACAAAGAAGAGTTCTGGAAGGTGCACCGAATGCACAAGTTCTATACTCCAAAGGTGGCCTGTAAGAATGTCGGCACCGCGCCGCTGCATCCTGGCGCTATCAAATTCTATAAGGAAACAGGCTGCATGTAGTTAAGTTAGCACTTCTAACGGCGCCGCCCGGAGGTCGATACGGCCTTTTGGGCGGTGCCGGCAGGAGTTCGCGATGTCGGTCTTCACCAAATACGTCATTCGGTTCGTAGCCGTCGGCATGTCGTCGTTTCACATCTACACAGCTTACTTCGGAACCTTCTATCCGTACACGCAGAGATCCTTTCCGGTCATGCTGGCATTGGTTCTCACCTTTCTGACGGTACGCGCCCGGAAGGATGCACCGGACGATGCGCCCGTTCCCATCTACGACTGGGCCCTCGTCGCCCTGACCATCCCCGTCATTGGCTATGTCACCTTCAACAGCGATTACCTTGCCAACCGCTGGCCAATGACGTCTACCTTCCCGGTCACCGACTTGGAAATTCTGTTCGGCACCATCGCAGCATTACTCATTCTCGAGGCAACGCGGCGATTACTCGGCTGGTTGCTGGTCATTGTCGCCGTCGTGGCGTTGATTTACACCTACTGGGGGGAGCATTTGCCCTTCCTGTCCCTGAAGCATCGGGTCTATACGTTCGAGCACATGCTCGACTACATGTACCTGACCGACAACGGTATATGGGGCGTCGCTCTCGGGGTCGCGGCGACCTATATCGTCTTGTTTATCATCTTCGGCGCCTTCGCCGAGAAGGCGGGCGTCGCTGAATTCTTCATCGACTTCTCCAACAGCATTGCCGGCCATACCATGGGAGGCCCAGCCAAGGTGGCGATCTTCTCCTCGGCGCTGATCGGGTCGGTCACCGGTTCCACCGTGGCTAATGTCTATACCACCGGGCAATTCACCATCCCAATGATGAAACGATTGGGATATAAACCGAGCATCGCCGGTGCCATCGAGGCCTTGGCCTCGAACGGCGGCCAGATGATGCCGCCGATCATGGGGGCTGCGGCGTTTATCCTCGCGGCTTATAGCGGTGTGCCCTACATCGAGGTTGCGATCGCCAGCCTGATCCCGGCGCTACTCTATTTCGGCGGGCTGTTCTGGTTCATCCATCTTGAGGCCCACAAGACCGGCCTGGTCGGCATCCCGGTGGAGGAAAAACCCTCGATCATGAAGGTGCTGCTTAAGGGCGGCCATTTGGTATCACCGCTGTTGGCCCTGATAGGATGCCTGATCTACGGTTTTTCACCGGTGCGAGCGGCGTTCTATGCCATCTTTTTCACCGTGGTGGTCAGCTGGCTGCGCAAGGAAACCCGGATCGGCCCCAAGGAGTTCATCGAGGCGCTCGAATTAGGCGCCAAGAGCTCAATTCTTATCATCGTCACCTGCGCTACCGTCGGATTCGTCATCGGTGGCTTCCTGATCACCGGGCTCGGCCTCAACGCCAGCAGTGCCATTATCTCGGTTTCCGGTGGCAACTTCATCGCTATCCTGTTTCTTGTTGGCCTGGCTTGCATCGTGCTCGGGATGGGCATGAATACCGTCGCCGCCTACCTGCTGGTGTCCGTCGTCGGCACGCCGGCACTGACATCCCAGGGCATCGACCCGTTCGTCGCCAACATGTTCGTCTTCTATTTCGCGCTGCTGTCGCATATTACGCCACCGGTTTGTCTAGCCATTTTTGCTGGTGCCCAAATTGCCGGCGCCGGAATATGGGAGACCGCTTTCATGGGTATAAAGATGAGTGCTGTGCCCTACATGCTGCCGTTCCTTATAATCTTTGCGCCGTCTCTGCTACTAATTGGAGATCCAGCGACAATCGCCTTGAATACGGTGGCAATAACGGTCGGTTTCATATTCATAATCTCGGCCATCCAGGGCTGGGCCTTTGCGCCCTTGAGCCTGGTCACCCGTCTCTTGTACGCTATCACCGGTGCCTGCCTCATTTGGCCGTCCCTCACGGTCAAGGCCGTCGGTATCGTCTCGGCAGCAGTCGCCATTGTGTTGGAACTGGTCAAGAGACGGCGCGCGACAGCGCTTTGAACATCGGTGAGGGAAAGGGCGTTGGTATCGTCACGTTGTGGCGCCCATCCGTAGCAGCGACGACAATGCGCAATCTTTTCAACAGAACACATTTTCCGTGATCGGCAACCGCTTCAACATTCAGCCTCGTTTGACCTCACAAACGGCATTGCGGCGGTTTAGCACTGAAGTGTTTGATGGAGGGGCGGGGGATACGGTCGGCGCATGAACACCCCTTAGAAACAGTTGTTGTGTATCCAGGTCGGTTAACGTGGCAATGCCATTTGAACCGGTAATCCTCCACTGACACTAAGCGTGCAAATCACTCTTCGATGCCGACGGCACCGCTGATCAGGTTGTTCCCGTAGAGGGCGTCCAAGTCAAGTTCGACATCGCTTTTGATCGGTTCCAAGCTCGCTTCAAGACGGCAAAGGGCTTTCTCGCGATCACGTCGAATCCGCTCCGCTTCTTCCACTTCTATGACTTCAAAGCGAATTTCCTGACCCGGTTTTCGGCGCCCCAAGGCCGGCAAGTCCGCGGAGATGACGGTGGCGATCTTTGGGTAACCACCAGTTGTCTGGTGGTCAGCGAGAAGAACAATCGGGTTGCCGGTGCCGGGAACTTGAATCGCCCCGGTTGCGATTCCGTCCGAGACGATGTCATGACCACTTTGATGTTCAATCCTGGGACCGGCAATTCGGTAACCCATTCGATCGGATTCCGGCAGGATCGAAAACGGCTCGGTCACAAACCTGGCCAAGCTTTCGTCGGTAAAGTAATCACGTTGCATGCCCCATGTAATCCTAATCGGGCGCTGCAAAGAGAACTCCTCTGGCTGCGGCAGTCTGACGTCCTCGCCGTCGGAGGCAGAACTCAGCACCAGCGGTAGTTCATCGCCGGCGATCAGCGTTCGTCCCTGGAAGCCGCCGAGCCCAGCTCGGGTATAGGTCGAAAGACTGCCGAGACACGGATCAAGGTCAAACCCCCCGGCAATCGCCAGGTAACAGGATAACGCCGTGCCGTCGAGAGAAATGCGGAAGATCTGGCCACGCCTCAGTACGGTGCTTCGCCACGGCGTAACCCGAGCCGGTTCAGGACTAAGCACATCAATGCTCGCGCCGAAACCGCCCAGCGCGATGCGTAGGCTATCAACCGTAATTTCCATTGTTGGCCCCTGAAAAAGCACCTCAAGTCCGGCCATTGTGCGTGAGTTTCCCACCAACACGTTGGCGAGACGCAAGCTCTCCGGGTCGAGAGCGCCCGATACTGGGACGCCCATATCCTGATAACCAACACGCCCGAAGTCCTGAACCGTGGTGTGAACACCAGGTGCGGAGATTTTGAGACCGCCGGTCATGAGTGAGTGCCTTGCGGGGTGAGCAAGTAGGTTCCAGCGGCAACAGCCGCCTCGATTTCGTCAAATGCCTGGCGAGTGATCGGGGTGAAGCGAACTTCGTCGCCGGGGGTCAGCCGAGCCGGCCTTGGATCGCGGATGTCGAACAGCGAAACCGGTGTTGAGCCGATCAAGTGCCATCCACCCGGGCTCTCGATCGGATAAACTGCCGTCAATGTGGTGACGATGGCAACGGCGCCTGGCGGCACCCGAAGCCTGGGATTTTCGAGGCGCGGCAGGCAAAGCTCGACCGGAAGATCGCCCATATAGGGGTATCCCGGCAGAAAGCCAAGCATGTAAACATGGTAGGAGCGGCTACAGTGGGCCTCAATTACCTGGTCTGCTGTCAATCCGGTGCGTTCGGCAACGCCCGTTAGATCGGGGGCTTTGTCATCTTCGTAACAGGCGGGAATGCACCACGTTCGAGACGCGAAGCTGTGTTCGTTGTCGGCATCCGTCATAGGCTCTAATTGTTCGATGAGTTCGGCGGCGGAAGTCACCAGCGGATCATAATGTATCAATAGCGATCGGAAGGTGGGCACCGTCTCGGTGACACCCTTGAGGTCGGCCTTTTGAACCGCATCGTTGGTCCGTAGAACCCGGTCGCTCAGCGCGCGGTCGATTTGATCGCCGAACTCGACGACGATGGCCGTATCACCGCTCGGGAGCATTCGAATTGCCAAAATTATAGCCGTGTCACCGGTTTCAATAGGTATTCTGGTTCGTGTTTCGGTATTTTTTTGGGATCGTTTCGATCAATCCGTATTACGCCTTACGCCGCATAGCCAATCACTATCTGCAATCTTGCAAGCGTATTTAAGACAGTTTAACATACTAATCATAGGATGTTTGTCTAGGCTGTCAATCACGGGAGATAATGAGTAATTCTGGATCGTGTTTTGACACCTGAAGCCAACGACGGAATCCATACATTGAATAATAAAATTGCTCTGGGTAACAAAAACCGAACCCGAAAGCGACGTTGGGATACTAGGTCACCTAGCCATGGATATTCAGCCGGCAATCCGACAATTTGGCGGTTCAGGGATATTACCGAGATGGCTTCACGATCAATACGAGGTTCGAATTGACATCATTTGATCTTCCGCAGGAAATTGTCGATAAGTCGGTCTACGAAAATGCCGTTAAACACCTGCGCGATGCGCGGGTCGTGTTGCCGACATTCGCCGAACTTGCGGACCCGGCAACGATCCCGGTTTCCATCGCGGCTGCGGTCGACGGTGTTTCGGCCGACGATCCCCATTCGGCTAATTTGTACCGCGTGCACTGGTATAACGATGAGGACCGAAGCGGCCTGACCGAAGTTCCCGGATATATGGTTCTCGACGAAACGCTGACCGGTGTCGCGGCGCCCATTGTCGTGGTTCTTGGCAGCCGGTTCCCGATGATCGGCGCACACAAGGTGCTTCCTGCGTACGCCTGCTTGGTAAACCGTATCGTATCCGGGCAGTTTGACCCGACCCGGCACCGGGCAATTTGGCCTTCGACCGGGAATTACTGCAGGGGCGGGATCGCCATATCACGTATCCTCGGCTGTCGCGGGGTCGCGGTACTACCGGCGGGTATGAGCCAGGAACGATTCGATTGGCTGGAGAACTGGGTGACGGAACCCGCCGATATCGTGCGCACACCAGGCTCGGAAAGCAACGTCAAGGAAATCTACGATAAATGCGCCGAGCTTTCGGCTGATTCGTCAAATGTAATTCTCAATCAGTTTTCCGAATACGCCAACTATCTCGCTCATTACCAGTGCACCGGGCGCGCCTTTGAAAAAGTGTTCATGTGCCTGAAGGAGCAGCGGCCGGATTTGAGCCTTGCGGCCTTCGTCGCCGGAACCGGATCGGCGGGAACCTTGGCGGCCGGCGATTATCTGAAAACGGCCCTGGGTTCGCGAACCGTCGCCGTGGAGCCGATCGAATGCCCGACCATGCTCTACAACGGGTACGGAGAGCACAATATCCAGGGGATTGGCGATAAGCACATTCCGTTAATTCAGAACATCATGAACACCGATATTATCGTCGGCGTTTCCGATCAGAGTTGTGATCATCTTAACGTTCTAATCAACACGGATGCCGGCCGCGAATACCTGACCGGCCGTCGTGGCCTCGATTCAAAGGCAGTCGAAGCGCTCAGTGTTTTGGGTCTTTCGGGAATTGCCAATGTGCTTGCCGCGATCAAGACCGCCCGGCTGTTGGATCTGGGAGCAAACGATGCGGTCATCACCGTCGCCACCGACAGTGGGGCACTCTATGTGAGCGAGCGAGAGCGGACCGAGAAAACCGACTTCCCCGATGGCTTTGATCAAGTTTCAGCCGGAGAGGTCTATGCTCGCCATATGCTTGGCCAGGGCGAAGAACACATACTTGAGATGACTCATCGGGAGCGACGGCGTGTTTTTAATCTCGGCTACTACACGTGGGTCGAGCAGCAGGGTGTATCGCTCGAGGATTTTGAGAAACGCAGTGACCAACGGTTCTGGGAAGGGCTTCAAAATACCTTGCCTGTTTGGGACGCGATGATCGAAGAGTTTAACGGGCATACCGGTGTCAACCGGCCGGACTGAGGGCATTTCCGTCACCGAGCACCAATGGCCGCCAAGGCGGTAATGTGAAAAGGACTAAGGGAGTGAGTAATTGACACAGTCCTACTTGGATCTCCGGGCCGCGACCAAGGCAAGGGATAGAAGTCTTCGTGAAAAGGTCATGACCCTTGAGGAAGCGGTCGGCCTGGTAAATGATGGCGACTCTGTTGCCATCGGCGGCTGCACGGCTTCGCGAACGCCGATGGCGTTGATTTGGGCGCTGATTCGCGCCCGCAAGTCCGATTTGTCGATTTCCCGTAGTATCACGTCAACGGAAGGCGATCTTCTATTCGCGTCCGGGGTATCGCGTCATATCCTGACCAGTTGGTTCAGCCAGGGCATCGTCTGGGGGATATCCAAGGTGATGCGGGCCTATACGGAATCACATCGCGCCCGCTTCGAAGAATGGAGCCACATGTCCATCGGACTGCGTTATCGAGCCGGCGCCATGGGCATTCCCTTCATACCCATGCGGGCCATGTTGGGTTCGGACGTGGCCGGCCAGCTGGATAATATTAAGGAAATCGATTGTCCGTTTACGGGCGAAAAAGTGCTTTTGATACCGGCGTTGAACCCGAACGTGGCCTTGATCCACGTGCCTCGCTGCGACGCTTTCGGCAACGCCCAGATCGACGGGTTGCAATTCATGGATATAGACATGGCCATGGCCGCCAACCGGGTGATTTTGACGACGGAACGCATCATCTCAAACGATCAAATCCGCCGCGCGCCGGACCAGACCAAAATCCCTTTCATCGCCGTCGATGCCGTGGTCGAGGTGCCCTACGGCAGCGCGCCGCACGAATGCTACGGCATATACGAGCCTATGTTCGAACATATGGACGCCTATGCCGCGTTGACGGCGAAGGATCCGGAGGCCGGCGTGGCCGAATACCTGGAGCGTCATTATTACGGCCCGAACTGCTGGTCCGATTACCTCGATTTGCTAGGTATCGGAGAATTGCTGGACGCAAGCCGTCGGGGCAGGAGCATCTACAATGACTGAACAAATGAGCTATACAGCATCCGAACTACTCGCCGTCATGAGCGGCAGGTTGTTGGAGGATGGCCAGACGGTCTTTGCCGGTGTCGGCATTCCACTACTGGCGGTGACGCTCGCGCAACGCTTACACGGACCCGGCCTGACAATTCTGTTTGAGGGTGGAACACTGGGACCCTTCGTGGTTGCGGGCGAATTGCCGCCATCGACTAACGAACAGCGATGTACGCGGCGCGCCAACATGCTGTTATCCATTACCGACGTATTGCTGCTGTTGCAACGTGGCTATGTAGATGTCGGCTTCATGGGGGGAGCCCAGATCGACCGTTACGGCAACTTGAACAGTTCTTTCATCGGCGATCCGAAGAATCCGGCAATTCGCTTGCCCGGAACGGGGGGCGGCAACGACATTTCTAGTCTGACCCAGATGATCGTGTCGATGAAGCACGAGAAGCGGCGGTTCGTCGACAAGGTCGATTTTATCACCAGCCCGGGGTTTCTAGGCGGCGGCTCAACGCGCGCCGACTCCGGACTCGTGTCGGGAGGCATGTACCGTGTGGTGACCGACCTCGCCATCCTGAATTTCGACGACGAGACCAGAGAGATGAAGGTTTTCGCCTTGCACCCTGGGGTTACCGCTGAACAGGTTCATGACAATACAGGCTTCGATATTCGCATCGACGATGACGTCGAAACGACGGAGCCACCGACGAAGGCGGAATTGGATGTGCTTCGCCATCTCGACCCGGAACAGCTCTACATCGCCTGACGCTCGCTCGGTTTACAACAATATTTCAGACTTTTCAGAGGGGTGGATATGACCGGATTATCAAACACGTTCGGGATCTCGATGCGGAATTTTCAGCGCTTCCCCGATCTTCCCGACGCCCAAGCCTTGGTCGAATTCGGGGTAAGGATGGAGGAACTCGGGTACGATTCGCTTTGGGTCTGGGACCATATCCTTCTCGGCGTAGATCCGCATTTTCCGATCATTGATGCCTTGTCTCTGCTCACCGCCGTCGCCGCGCGAACCAAGACGATTAAACTCGGCACCGGAATTCTCGTGCTCCCGCTGCGCAACCCCCTGATCCTCGCCAAGCAGCTTTCGAGCATGGATCAGCTTTCCCAGGGGCGGTTAATTTTAGGCTTGGCGTCGGGTTGGTATGAACGCGAGTTCGATGCCATCGGCGTGCCGTTCAACAAACGCGGCAAGATTATGGATGAAAACCTCGAAATCATGACCCGGCTGTGGCAGGAAGACGTGGTGAACGGGGAGGTCGGACCTTACAATATGCGCTCATCGGTCATGTTTCCGAAGCCGTTCCAACAGCCGCGGCCACCGATTCTGATCGGAGGGTACGTGGATCGCGTCTTGAAGAGGTCGGCCGTCAAAGGTGACGGTTGGCTGACTTATTTTTATACGCCGGAAGGGTTTACCAAATCCTGGAACAAGATTGTCGGGTTTGCCGAGGAAGCCGACAAAGATCCGGCGACCCTACTGAATTGCAACCAACTGCCGATCATGATCGGCGACTCGCGGGCCGCCGTCGAGGCACCGATGACCGAATGGCTGAATTCGGAATGGGATTTCGCCTCGTGGAGCGATTCGACCATCGACAGCGCCATCATGGGCACCGTCGATGATTGCGTCGAACAACTTCAGGCACATATTGATGTGGGAGTCCAAAAGCTCATTTTCGTGCCATACAAGTACGAACCCGATCAGGTCGAGGTGATCGCAAAGGAAATCATCCCGCGTCTACGGAAATAGGCGGAGATCGCCGACCCGTCTCGGTCAAGGGAGTTCGGAAACCAGATCCGGGTGTAGTAGGTTTCGTTTGTTTTTTGGGTCATTTTCATAACCGCGGGCGAGCGTGATGACCGTTGGTTTCAATGCCGGCCAATCGATTGCCGCTACCCTGCGCTCTTGCGGTGGCGTGTCGTAAAGGGTGGTCCGCTGTCGTGGGACGCGGCCGGCATCGCGAATCAGGGACTCCAGTGTCTCCGGTGGCATTTCCTGGCCATGGACGGCGCCTGCCGAGCGGGTGATGGTTTCGTCCATCAGTGTTCCCCCAACATCGTTTACACCCGCCCGGAGACAGTGCTGAAGGCCGACCGGACCCAGCTTTACCCAGGAGGCCTGGATGTTGGGGATGGGGGCATGGAAGACGAGGCGCGAGACGGCATGCATGAGAACGGCTTCGCGGAAGGTTGGCCCGAGGCGGGCGAGGCCCTTCAAATAGATGGGCGCCTCCATGTGAACAAACGGCAGGGGCACGAATTCCGTAAAACCACCGGTCCGTTTCTGAAGATCGAGCAGGCGCAATAAATGACGGGCCCAGTTTACCGGTCCGTCCACATGGCCGAACATGATGGTCGCGGTCGAACGGATTCCGAGACCGTGTGCCGCTTCCATGACCTCAAACCATTGCCGGGCATTGATCTTGTCGGGGCAGAGGACGGCGCGAACCTCGTCGTCGAGAACTTCCGCCGCTGTTCCCGGCAAGGATCCGAGACCGGCGTCTTTGAGGCGGGTAAGAAACTCCAGAGGCGTCAGGTTAAGTGTTGCCGCGCCCTGCCACACTTCAAGCGGCGAAAACGCGTGAATGTGCATATCCGGCACGGTCGCCTTGACCGCGCGGCAAATGTCCAAGTAGTGCTGGCCCGTGTATCGGGGATGAATACCTCCCTGCATGCAGACTTCCGTGGCGCCCCGTTCCCAGGCTTCACGAACGCGTCGCTGAATCTCTTCCATCTCCAAGTCGTAGGGCGTGCCGCGCAGGTTTTCGCTCAACCGACCCTTGGAAAACGCACAGAATCCACAGCGGAAGTAGCAAATATTGGTGTAGTTGATGTTGCGATTGACCGCGTAGGTCACCTCGTCTCCGACCAATTCACGCCGCAACTGGTCGGCGGCCGAGCAGACAGCGGTGAAATCCCTACCCCGGGCTCCGAACAGTCGGACAATTTCTGTTTCACCTGGAGTGTGTCCGCTCAGTGCACGTTTGAGAATGCCCTCCAATAGACGGTCGTCAAGACCACTCTTCGCGGTGCCGATTAAGGCAGTCACTGTCTCCGGTGGGTCATCGGCAGCGCCGGCAGACCAGGATTCGGTCCGGGCGAAACCTTCGGAATCGACGGCCCGCACGACTGGCGTATGGAATTGTGAAGACAACCAACGCGTTTTATTGCGAATGAAATCTGGATAAACGGCCAAGCGTTCGACCAGGGTTTTCCCCGCCGCCTCCGTTTCCTTGCGAAGCGCGTCAAGATGGGGCCACGGGGCTTCGGGATTCACATGATCGGGCGTGACCGGCGAAACGCCCCCCCAGTCGTTGATGCCAGCTGCTACCAGCTGCGCAAGTTTACCTGGACTTAGATTAGGCGGTGCCTGGATGTTCATCTCCGATCCAAACAACAGCCGTGCCACGGCAATGGTCCACAATAATTCGTGCAATGGTGCTGGTCGGACGTTCTCCATTCGCGTGTTCGGTTTCGGGCAAAAATTCTGGATGATGATTTCCTGGATATGACCAGACGCGACATGCAATTGACGTAAGGCCAGTAGAGATTCGATCCGTTCGCGCCGAGTTTCACCAATTCCGATCAGAATGCCGGTGGTAAATGGCACATTCGCCGCGCCTGCCCGCCGGATGGTTTTGAGCCGCCTTGCCGGAACCTTGTCCGGTGATCCGTAATGGGGCCCACCTTTTTCACAAAGGCGTTGCGACGTGCTTTCCAACATCACTCCCTGGGACACACTGACTTGGCGAAGCGCAGCGACCTCATCTGAGTCCATGAGGCCTGGATTGACATGAGGGAGCAGACCGGTTTCCTCAAAGACCAGCTGCGCACATTCAGCCAAATACGAAAGTGTCGTCTTGTGCCCTAAAACATCGAGCTCCGTACGGGCCAACCCGTAGCGTTTTTCGGGTTTGTCTCCCAATGTGAAAAGAGCCTCGCGGCAGCCCGCCGCAGCACCGGCACGGGCAATCTTTAAAACCTCCTTGTGGGAAAGAAAGGCGTTTTCCCCACGCCTGGGTGGGTGAGCAAAGGTGCAATAATGACAGACATCACGGCAGAGGTGAGTGAGCGGAATGAATACTTTGCGCGAATAGGAAATGACGCTGCCGTGGTATTGGTCGCGGCGACGTGCAGCCGCGGCCATCAGGGGCTTCAATTCGACGACACCAGCTAGGTCGAGCGCCTCGTCATCACCGAATTCGCCGTCTCGAACCGTCAACAGACGGCTGACCGGGTCCAATACCTTGTTCAACAAAATCATCGGATTACTCTCCCCCGGCCCTGGCTTCCAAGGGGGCATTCGCTGAATCCAGTAGCAGACGATCTCTGATACCGGTTTCGGTTATGTAGCTGAAGGTTCGCGTTGGTGAGCGTTCTCGTGCAAAGAGGATCAAGTCTTCCGCCGTATCGATGTCCAGGCCGAGGCCTTCTGTTTGGATAACCATTGGCTCAATTCCGCTGGTTCGCGCGGCGGCAATATGAGCTTGAAAGCTCAAGCCACCAAACAAATACGGAATTGCGCCGAGAGGTGTCATGGCCAGCAGATTTGTCCCCTGGTTGTTATTGTCCGGCGCCAAAGCGACAGCCGGCGAGGCCGCGACGGCCTCAAGGGCTCGCATAACATCCCCCGGGGCCAACAGCGGTAAATCACCAGGAACGGCCAGAATCCCTTTCGCTCCGTCGTTGGATAGGAGACCGCTCGCCAATGTCAGTGCAGCTGAGAGCCCGGCGTCGCTATCACTCAAACAGCACCGAACACCAAACGAACGAGTAAGATCGGCAAGATTTGGATCGCTGCTTATTACGGCGACGCCACTCAACACTGATATTTTCGTGAGAACATCAAGCACGTCGGACAGCATGGCCGATACCAGACAACGGCGTTCTCCGGCGGACAAGATGGGCGCCAAACGACGCTTGGCAAATTCAAGCTTCTTGCATGGAACCACCGCCCACATGAAGAAATTCATCCTTTCCTTTGTTGCTGTGTCGCGAAACCCGTCTTGACGGGCCGCGCGTTCAATTCGTCTGCGAAGGTCAAGATATCGCGGGCTAGTTTCTTTCGGTCTTTAAGGCTTTCCATCAGCGTTTGCGTGACCAAAAACGGGAGTGGCTCGCGGCTTGCCTCGGCTTCGTCAACTTGGTCAAAGACAAAACCGTCAAGCAGGTCACCATAATAATCCGCCACGGCCCGCGCCGTCGATGGCATTGATAATTCGCTCATAATTTTTGAGGTTGGTCCTTTAACCGCCTGCCCGCCAATAATCGGAGAGACGGCAATCACTGGCGCCGAGCAATTGATGAGCGCCTGCCGGAAACCGGCAACAGCGAGGATTGGATCGATGCTGAGAAACGGATTGGACGGGCAAATGACGATAGCGCGAAGATCAGGGAGTTGCAGCGCATCCATCACCGCGGCGCTGGGAATCGCCTTGTCGGCGCCTTCAAACACAATTTTTTCGACCGCCGGCTTCGACTTCCTGCGAACGAAGTAGTCCTGGAATGTGATCGCGCCTTCTGGGGTTTCAACCACAGTCCGCAACGGATCATCGGTCATCGGAAGGAGATGGGCTGAGATTCCGAATGCCCGCGCAAAATCGCCGGTGATCTGGCTCAGGCTTTCACCGGCCTTTAATCGTCGGGTTCGCTCCACATGAATCGCGAGATCGCCGTCCCCCAAGGAGAACCATGTTTCTCCGCCCAATTCAGCAAGCGCCTTCATGAAGGTCCAGGATTCATCGCGCCGGCCCCATCCTGTTTTCGGATTGTTCTTGCCGGCCAGGGTATAAGTCAAGGTGTCGATGTCGGGTGAGATATGAAGACCGAGATGCTCGAAATCATCGCCCGTGTTGAGGATCAAGGACAAAGCGTCCGGGTCGAGAACATGATAAAGCCCCAGCGCCAGTTTGGCCCCGCCGATGCCACCGCAAAGGGCAACCACAGGCTTGGCGGTGCTTCTTTCCGGTTCGTGGTTGCGGTTTGGGGGCACGTAATATTCCTCGGCGAAATTTAACGAAACAAGTCCTGCTCTTTTGCGCGCAGCAAGGAATCAGCATTGGTCGTGACCGCTTCCCAAGGAAGCCCACCGACCTTGACGACGGGCTGGCCTTCGGCGCCCTCACCCATGACCAGGGCGGCCGCGGCGGCAATTTGATCGGCCAAACCGATTTGAGTTATCTGGAGTGGCCGGCCAAAAAGGTCATCGGTTCCAATTCTGTCCCAGAGCGCCGGCGGCCCGGCGACCCCAAGGGCCATGCCGACCGATCCGTTGCGCCAGGCGCGCCCGACACTGTCGTTGATGATGACGCCGATGCGCCGCTGAAAATGGTTCTCGAACAGGCTCCGCAATCGGGCGCTGGCGGCATTCGGGTTTTCAGGAAGCAGGAGAACGCGCTCACGGCCGTTCTCGTCCGGGCCCAGATTGGATTGGTCAATGCCTGCGTTCGCCATCACATGGCCAAGGCGATGAACAACCACCAAGACGCCCTTGGCCGCGCGCAGCACCTCGCTCGACTCAGATAGGATGAGATCAACCAACCGCGGATCCTTGTCCACCTTGGCCGCCAGTTCCCGCGCCCGCGAGGAGGGAGTAACCGTTGCCAAATCAACATATCGGTTCTCGGATTTCGACACGATCTTCTGAGCGATAACCAGGATGTCTCCGTCGGAAATCTCAAGTGTTGAGCTATCCAGGGCATCGATAATGATGGCCGCGAGATCATCGCCGGGAGCGATCAGTGGAATCTCGGGAATGGCGTGTACATCCATATCTGCTTCCTGAGAACTCACGGCCAGGAGTCAATTTCTCCCAACAATATTCCCGACCGCCAAGGCTTAGGCGCTATCGGTATCCGGTGCGGTCAAATCTCCGGTAATCCTTATTCCCGCCCCATCCACTTTGTAGAGTCGGTTGATGGTAATGATAACGGAGGTTAGGGCCTCGGCAGCCGCCGAATTGGCGATGGGGCCGGCGTGCAATCCGCGCATCCCCAGCGCCTCGACAAGCTTGATCACCCTTTGGCGGGCCGTTTTCTTGTTTCCGCAGACCAGGACATCACAATCGATTGGGCCTGGATTTCGCAGTTTGTCGGCGGCGACATTATGAAATGCGGCGACCACATCGGCGCGTTCGCCCAGCGCGTCCTGTGTCAGAGATGCCGCGGAACCGGCTGTCGGCAGTTGCACGGTGCCGACCTTTGGCGGCATCAGGGGGACCGTCGCATCAACCACGATCTTTCCGGCGATGACGCTTGAAATATCCTGCAAGATGGCGCTGTGGTTGGCAAACGGGACGGTAATAATCACGATATCGCTTCGGGCGGCAGCCGATTTATTGTCGGTTCCGTGGACAGGGTGGGCATTGTTGCCTGTGTCGATTTCCTGCGCGGCGCGTGCCGCCTTTTCACTTGAGCGCGACCCAAGAACGACCGGATAACCGGCACCTGCCCAGCGTACGGCGAGCCCGCCGCCAAGCGCCCCTGTGCCGCCGATAATGGATAACTTCGGTAGCGGTTCGCTCATTGAGTCGTTCCTCGCTAAAATAAGAATGCTTCCCGATTGTTTTGGGCAAAGAGAGGCGAGGACACTTTAAAATTAGCTGCCTTCGCCTCTCCTGCCAGGGAGAAACCGGGATTCAGTAACAGGCGGAACCAATACGTCAGGTAATACCCATCTCCGTTAATGGGACGACATCGATCCCGGCCTCTTGGAGGCCGTCACGTACCGCTTGAGCGACCAAGACGGCCGTCGGTTCGTCACCATGGACGCAAATCGTATCAACTTTTCTCGACACCGATTTTCCGTTTCGCGAGATGATCTCTCCGTCTCTCGCCATTCTGATCACATGCTCTGTCGCCACTGCCGGGTCCTTGATGACGGCGCCTTCGAGTTTGCGCGACGTCAGATTTCCGTCGTCGTCATACAGCCGATCAGCGAATCCCTCACGCGCCAATGGCAAGCCCAATTTTTCCGCGGCACGTTCCATTTCCGACCCCGCCAGCGCCACGTAAATGATGGTTGAATCAACGGTCTTGATGGCGCGTCCGATAGCCATCGCAATGTCAATATCTTCGGCGGCAATGTTGTTAAGCGCGCCATGAGCCTTCAAATGCGTAACCGACTCACCGGCGTATGAAGCGACCGCCTGCAGCGCGCCGATCTGATAGGCGACGGCGTATTCAAGGTCCCTGGGATTCATATCGATTCGCCGCCGTCCGAATCCCCATAGATCGTTAAATCCGGGATGAGCTCCAATGCTCACACCCTCTTCCTTGGCTCGTGTCACCAAGTGGTGCATGACGTTAGGATCGCCGGCGTGAAATCCACAGGCGACATTCGCTGACCGGACGATCTTGAGTAATGCATCGTCGTTGCCGATATTGTACGCGCCGAAGCCCTCGCCCATATCCGCATTGAGGTTTATTTGGTCCACCATCGATTCCTGATTCCCATTCTTTTGTCCAGATTTCGACAGCATGCGTCGATCTGCAATAGGGAGTTTAAACATATTATCATTAGCATGACCATATATATCAAAAAGCGATAATTCCCACCTTTCGGAAAGCCGTGCGGCGTCTGAAAAGACTTGGTTGCGCACCTCTCGGTTCATGTTTTGGTTGGTATCGTCACAACACACTGGAGGAAAATTCATCAATGATGCCAACTGATCCTGGAATGGCTTTGACAGGTGTTTGGGTCATGTATGATGGTTGTATCGAAGAAAGGACGTATAGTTTATGGGAAGACTCAAGAAGACCTATAAGCGCAGTAATATTCCGCTCTATCTTCAGATTGCTTCAACCTTGCGAAGACGCATCGAGACAGGTCACTGGAAGCCTGGCTGTCAGATATCAACGATTGAGGAACTCGAGCGAGAATTCGAGGTGGCGCGCGTAACCGTCCGCCAAGCGTTAGATATGCTGCAAACGGAGGGCTTGGTCCTGCGTCAACAAGGGAAGGGCACCTTCGTCACCAAGCAGATTAAGGATAAACGCTGGTTGCGACTTGAGATCTGCCTTTCATCGCTTCTTGAGACTATCGTCGACAATGTGCCGAAGTTTATCGATGTCGCCAACCCGCCGCCACCACGGTTAGGCGCAGATGACGGCGAACCGGCCGACGAGTACATATACTTAAAAAGTGTTCAAACCCGGAACAAGGAACCCTATGGCCTTGTCAGTGTGCATTTGGCAAAACGAGTATTCGAAATGGCGCCGGATGCCTTCCGGAGCCGCACTGCCTTACCCATTTTATCTGAGCTCAAAGATGTCACCATCAGTCGCGCCCATCAAACGCTGGTCATCAGCAGCGCAGATATGGAAGCGGCGCATCTTCTTAAGGTTCATTTAAACGCGCCCACCGCTGAAGTGCATTGCGTTGTCGCTGACGACGACAACGTAGCTATATATGTGGCGGAAATCATCTATCGCGGTGACTGCATCAAGTTCGATATTGAACTTTTGCAATATCTTTCCAACGAGAATGGTAAACGGTCCTGAATACTGTCCTTTGTAACCGGCCAAATTCTACTGACAAGCGCCGGCAACAGAGGGGGGCCTCGTTGTTCGCTAGGGCCGCCGTCATGTTAGTTTGCAAGCCCAAAAAATAGTTATAAGGTACTAATAATAGGATGTATTCAGGGAATGGTTTTTGACACCATACAAGCGACCGCATGATCGCTTAGATTTCGCTTTGAATTCCCTGCGGCCAGCACGGAAGACGGTATCATGGAGACTCACAGCAAAACCGGGAAAGGCATTGGCGCCCGTCTTACACGTAAGGAAGATGATCGCTATATGCGGGGGCGTGGCGAGTTTGTTGCAGACATCCGCCTTGCCGGCATGAAAGATGTCGCCTTCCTGCGCAGTCCATTAGCCCATGCCCGGCTCCACGGCATTAACGTGCCAGAACGCCTCCGCGACCGGGTTTTCACCCACGATGACATGACCGGTGTCAGGGCGATTCGCGCTGTGACTGGATTGCCGGGCTTCAAGGTCTCTGAACAGCCGCCCTTGGCGACCGGGAAGGTCCGCCATGTCGGCGAACTCGTCGCCATGTGCTTAGGCGAGACTCGAGCCGAAGCCGAGGACGTCGCCGCCGAGATCGATGTCCAATTCGAGGAACTGCCGGTAATTGTCAACATGTTGCAGGGACAGCGTTCCGACTCGCCACTCGTTCATGAGGACTGGGGAGACAATATCTACCTTGAATCAAGCTTTGATGGGGATCTGACCGAGGCTAAGGCAGCCGCGGCGGTGACGGTGACCAAGGAATTTCGAACCAACCGGCAATGCATGGCGCCGCTTGAAGGAAAGGGCGCCGTTGCTTATTGGGATAGCCGCCTGGAGCAATTGGTTGTCTACACCGCGACGCAAATGCCCCATATCGTTCGTACGGGCCTTGCCGAATGCCTGGGTCTCGATCAAGCCAAGGTTAGAGTTATCGCGCCGGATGTGGGCGGTGGCTTCGGCTACAAGGGGATTCTGACGCCAGAAGAGATCTGTCTCGGCTGGCTCGCGATGCACTGCGGCCATCCGGTACGCTGGATCGAGGACTGCCGGGAACATTTGACCGCCAATGCCAATTGCCGCGAACACCACTACCACGTGACCGCCTATGCCGATGCGCGCGGGAAGATTCTTGGCCTTGAAGTGGAAGCATCTGTCGATGCGGGCGCGTATTCGGCCTACCCCTTTTCCGCCTGCCTGGAAGGCGCCCAGGTGGTCAGTATCCTGCCCGGCCCCTACGTCATCCCGGCCTATCATTGTAAAACCTACTCCGTAGCCACCAACAAAGCGCCGATCCTGCCGTACCGGGGCGTCGCGCGGACCGGGGTTTGCTTTGTCATGGAACTGATCATCGACGCCATCGCCCGGGCCGTCGAGCGCGAGCCCTATGAGGTTCGACTGGAAAACCTCGTGCCGGCGTCGGCGATGCCCTACACCAATATCACCGGCAAGGACTTTGACAGTGGCGATTATCCAAAAAGTCTGCGCCGCGCCGTTGAGGAAATTCATTTAACGGACATCCGCGCGCGGCAGGCTGATGGAGAACCGGACGGCCGTCTGATCGGCATCGGCTTCGCGACTTTCTGCGAACAGGCGGCACACGGCACCTCGGTCTATTCTGGCTGGGGCATTCCCATGGTGCCGGGACACGAGCAGGCGGTGGCAAGGATGACACCGGGAGGCTCCCTGGAATTACGGATCGGTGCTCATTCCCATGGCCAAAGCATGGAGACGACCTTGGCCCAAGTTGCCCATGAAGTGCTTGGTATCGATCCGGCCAAGGTCAAACTGGTGCATGGCGATACCGAGTACACCCCCTATTCGACAGGCACCTGGGGATCGCGTTGCGCGGTGATGTCCGGCGGTGCGGTGGCGACAGCGTGTGAGAAAATCGCCGAGCGGGCGGCCAGCATTGCGGCGTACCTGATGCAAGTGTCCACCGAAGAGGTCCGATTTGAGAATGGCGAAATTGTTGGACCCACAAGCAGCATGAGCTTGGAAGAAGTGGCACAAATCTGGTATTTGAAACCGCAATTGCTTCCGCCCGACATTGATTCCGGCGGATTGGAAGTTACGGTCGGATACAAACCCAAAACCGACTCCGGAACGTTCAGCTACGCTTCCCACGCAGTCGTCGTTGCCGTTGATCCGGAATTGGGTGACGTCGAAATTCTCGATTATGTCATCATTGAGGACGGCGGAACCCTGATCAATCCGATGGTCGTCGAAGGCCAAGTTTATGGCGGTGCCGGGCAGGGCATCGGCACCGCCCTTTACGAAGAGATGCCATTCGACGCGGCCGGCCAACCGCTGGCCTCTACCTTGGCTGATTATCTTTTGCCGGGTCCGACGGAAATGCCGCATTTTAGGGTATTTCACATGGAGACACCTTCTCCCAACACGAAATTCGGAATCAAGGGCATTGGCGAAGGTGGCGCAATCGCGCCTCCCGCCGCGATCGGTAATGCGATCAACGACGCACTGGCTTCACTTGGGGTCGAACTGTGCGAGAGCCCGATGTCGCCACGCCGGATACTCGCCGCCATTGCTGAAGCCCCGCCCCGGGAAGGCGCATGAAATCGTTCGCTTTTGATTATGAAAAACCAGCGACGATAGTCGAGGCTTTGGCCTTGCTAGGCGAGGCAGGCGACGATGCCAAGGTACTGGCCGGCGGACAATCCCTCGGCCCGATGTTGAACATGCGCCTTGTCCGCCCCAGACGGTTAATCGACATCACCGGAATTCCCGATTTGCACCAAATCACCGATGATGGAGACGCCATCGTCTTCGGCGCCTGTGTCACCCATGCGGCGATCGAAGACGGCCGTATCCCCGATCCAACGGGTGGAATGATGCCCAATGTTGCAGCCGGAATCGCTTATCGCGCGGTACGCAATCGCGGGACCATCGGTGGCAGCTTGGTGCATGCTGATCCGGCAGCCGATTGGATCACCACCCTTGCGGCGATTGGCGCTGAAGTTACGGTGACAGGAATCGACGGACAGCGGCGGATTGCCGTCGATAAACTCATGGTGTCGACTTTTGAAACCAGTTTGGTTGCCGGCGAATTACTGGTTTCGATCCGGGTCCCGAAACTCTCATCAGACGCCAAGTGGGGGTTTTACAAGTTTTGCCGCAAGACCGGCGAGTTCGCGGAAGCGATGAGCGCGGTCATTGTTGATCCGGCACGCGGGGATATCCGGGTGGTGATCGGTGCAACGGATACACGACCGGTGGTCATCGCCGATGCCGCGACCCTGATCTCAAAGCCCGAGTCCATCGCAACCGTCATCGAGGAAAACGGCCTGGCAAATGATGCCTATGATGCCCAAGTGCGTCGAGTCAGTTTGTGGCGTGCTATCGAACAGGTAATGCCATGAAAACGATTACGCTCAAGGTTAACGGAGAAGAACGCCAAGCCAACGTAGAGCCGCGAACCAGCCTTGCCGATTTCTTGCGTGAAGAGCTTTTGCTTACAGGAACGCATATCGGCTGTGAACACGGGGTTTGTGGTGCCTGTACTGTTAATATCGACGGCGCGCCCGCACGGTCGTGCATTACTTACGCAGTAACTTGCGATGAATCCGATATCAGGACTATCGAAGGGTTTGACGATGACGGCCTGATGTCGGAATTACGACAGGCGTTCTCTACCGAACATGCTCTCCAGTGCGGATTTTGCACCCCGGGCATGTTGATTACAGCGCGCGATATCGTCGAACGGCTTGATGAGATCGACGACGAGCGCATCCGCGTCGAACTGAGTGGCAACCTTTGTCGCTGTACCGGTTATGTGGGTATCGTCAACGCCATTCGCGGCGTAATCGGCCGACGGGGTGAAGGTGGCAAGGGTACGGAATCCGCACCGTCTCCAAAACACCACGTTCAGCCGATACCCCATAGCCCCGCACCTTCGGCGTCGGCGCCAGAACAATCCGCCTCAGGCCCCACCGAAACGACCGATGTGGGCGGTAAGATGACGGTATTGGAGCAGACCTTCACGGTTAACCACCCGCGTGACGTGGTGTGGGAGATGTTCGCGGACCTACCGAATGTGGTTACCTGCATGCCGGGCGCGTCGCTCGCCGGACTGCCGGACGAGGGCCACTTTGCGGGACTGATTGCCGTTAAACTCGGCCCCATTCATGCCGATTTTGCCGGTGAGGGCGACGTTGAATTGAATGACGAGAAATTCTCCGGGGCTATTCGTGGTTACGGCCTCGACAGAGGTCACAGCTCGCGCGCTCGTGGTGAAGTCAACTTTGTTTTAGCCGAAGAACAAGATGGATCGGCGACCCGGGTTGATGTGGTCGTCGCCTTTTCCTTGTCGGGGACCCTCGCCCAATTCAGCCGGGCCGGGATCGTCAATGCGGTTGCCGACCGACTCGTTGAAAAATTTGCCGCTAATTTGGAGGCGGTGCTGGGTGAGACCGATGGCGCTCAGTCGCGGCCGGCAGACTCGGCAACCGAACTCGATATGGGGTCACTGGTCTTTTCGGTGATGTGGAACCGAATTAAGGCAATCTTCGGAAGTATTTTCGGCCGCTCCTAAAGGTACAAGTTAACCTCCCAGATAGGCTTCCCTCACATAGGGATCGTCTTTTAATTCCGCTCCCGTACCTTCCAGGGTGACTTTTCCGGATTCAAGAAGATACGCGCGGTCGCATAGCCTTAGTGCGGCAAAAGCATTCTGTTCAACCATCAGAACCGTCACTCCCTGCGAGCGAATTTCGGAGACAATTTCGAAGGTGGTTTCAACGAGGTTTGGCGCGAGGCCGAGCGACGGTTCATCGAACAAGATAAGCTTTGGACGCGACATTAACGCTCTGCCAATCGCCAGCATTTGTTGCTCGCCGCCCGACAATGTGCCTGCCATCTGATGGCGGCGTTGTTTCAGTATGGGAAATCCCTCGAAAACACGTTCGAGATCGGTATCAATCCCGTCTTGGTCTTTGCGCAAGTAACAACCCATGTCCAGGTTCTCCTGCACGGTCATATAAGGGAATACCCGCCGGCCCTCGGGACAGTGGGCGATGCCCCGCGACAAAATTTCCTGTGGAGAGGCGCCCGTAATGTCCTCACCGTCGAAGATGATGTGCTTCGCCGTGATGGGAATAAGGCCGGAAATCGCCTTCAAGGTGGTGGTCTTTCCGGCCCCGTTTGCGCCAATCAAAGTTACCAGCTCGCCTTTTCCAACTCTCATGGAAAGATCGCGGACAACAGTGACCTTGCCGTAGCTGCAAAATAGACCCTCTATTTCAAGCATCGGCGCTACCCCGGCCGAGATAGGCTCGGATGACTTCCGGGTTGTGTTGAATTTCAGTGGGCGTACCTTCGGCAATGACGGTTCCTTGGTTGAGAACGATGACGCGGTCCGAAACGCCCATCACCATTCGCATGTCGTGTTCGACCAGGAGAATGGTCGTTCCCCGGTCACGAATTCGCGAGACAAACTCCATAAAATTTTCGGTTTCCGATGGGTTCATTCCGGACACGGGTTCATCGAGCAACAAAAGGCTTGGCTCCGCCGACAAAGCGACGGCAACTTCGAGCAACCGTTGTTCGCCGTAGGGGAGGTCCGACGCCAATTCCCTGCTTCGCCCCAACAAACCGACAAGATCCAGGATTTCCGTCGCCGTTTCGCGGAGCCTGCGTTCCTCGGCGCGAACGCGGGATAGATTCAAAAGAATTTCCCAGGATCGGCTTTTGCCCCGTAGATGGAGTCCCGTAAGGACGTTGTCATATACCGTGCTGCCGTCGAATACACTGGTCTTTTGAAAGGTACGCACGACACCGCGTTCAGCAATCTCGTTCGGCCGAAGGCCGTTCAGGGACGTCCCGCGGTGACGGACCGTGCCTTCGGTCGGTTTAAGGAAACCGGTGATCACATTGAACGCTGTCGTCTTGCCGGCGCCATTAGGTCCGATCAGGCTAACGATTTTCTTTTCGTGGACAACAAAATTAAGGCCTGAAACCGCCACCAACCCACCAAAATGGACGGCCATATTCTCGATACTTAGGATTGGCGCGGAATCGGTGGCGGTCGTGTTCATCGGCTGTCTCGAACCGCCTTGCCGCCATGGCCATCACTCTTGAAGCGATCCGCCCACCAAGCCGTTAGGGCTGGGACGATGCCTTTCGGAAGAAAAAAGACGATGGCGATCATGAAAACTCCATAAATGATCCACTGCACCTCGGGGCTTGCCACCTCGCGAAGAAGTTCCGGCAGAATTCCGAAAATTATCCCGCCGACGACCGGGCCGGCGAGTGATCCCTTGCCCCCGGTGACGACCATGATCACCATGGTCACCGTATAGATGAACAGGAAAATGTCCGGATCGACGATCCGAATATAGTGAGTGTAAAGCCCGCCTGCGGCGCCGGCTATTGCGGATGCAACTATGGTCGCCAGAATCAGATAGCGGGTCACATCGATGCCCACCGAAGACGCCAAGGCTTCGTTCTCGCGTAAGGCGATCATCGCCCTGCCGGCACGGGAAAGGACCAGTCGGCGAACGATGATGTACGCAATGATGGTGATAACCAGTACCAGGTAATAGTTGGGAATTTTCTGATAGAAGGTTTGTTCCCAGAGTCCGGGAACGCCAAGTGTGAAAGGCGGGATATTGTTGAGCGCCATGGGGCCTTCCGTGAGGTCGATCCAGTTCAGCGATATGAGACGGACGACTTCGGCGAAACTTATGGTGACGATGACAAAGTAAGCGCCCCGAACCTTGAAGGCGATTTTACCGATGAACCAGCCGAACAGGCCGGAAACGAAGATTCCTGAAACGAAGGCAAGCCATACCGGCTGCGGGTCGAACACAAGGGTATAGCTGTCGCTTATCTCCAGATCGAAACCAAGGGAAACCAGCGCGCTCGTGTAGGCGCCGATGCCAAAGAATGCCACGTGCCCGAGACTCAATTGTCCGGCATAGCCGAGCAATAGGTTGAGGCTTATCGCGGCAATGGTGAAGATGCCGGTGGTGATCAGGATGTGAAGAAAGTAGAGGTCCGTCATCCAGATCGGGATCGAGAACAGGAACGCGACCCAAGCCACAGTGAACCAGCGGCTCATCCGATACGTTCCTTCAGCGCAAACAAGCCCGTTGGCTTATAAACAAGGATGATGATGATTAGCCCGAAACCCATGGCGTCGCGGTATCCCGATGAGATATAGCCGGCCCCGAGTTCTTCGACCAAAGCCAGGATAAACCCGCCGACGGTGGCGCCGATGATACTGCCGAGCCCGCCAAGGATAACGATGGCGAAGGCCTTCAGAGCGGCCCCATCGCCCATGGTTGGCATAACGATAAATACCGGCCCCAATAGCGCCCCCGCCGCCGCGGCGAGGCTTGACCCGAGAGCGAATGTGGCGGTGCAAATGCGGTTAATGTTGACTCCCATGAGCGCTGCCGTGTCTCGATCTTGAAACGTTGCCCTCATGGCCTTGCCCAGCTTGGTACGGTTGATCAGAAAATAGGTGCCGGCGATCAGCGTCAGCGCAAACAGAAAGACAAAGATACGAATCCACGATACGGAAACTGCCCCGAGAACCAAGGGTTCAACTGGGAATGGATGATCGATCGATTTGGCGATGCCGCTCCAGGTGAATTGCTCCAGGTTCTGTAGAGCGATCCAGGCGCCGATCATAACCAGCATGGTGGTGTCGATACTCGCGCCGCGCAGGGGCCGAAGAAGAACGAATTCAATCAACGCCCCAAGTACGATGCCCAGGATCATGGCGGCGGCAATCCCAACAAAAAAATTCACGCCCAACACCATCACGAAAAAAAATACCATGTAGGCGCCGAAGGTGTAGAGCTCTCCGTGGGTAAAGTTGACGACCTTCATTATGCCAAAAATAAGGGTCAGGCCGATCCCCAGGAGCGCATAGGTGCCGCCCAGGATCAGCGCGTTTAGACAATGCTGAAGAAATTCAGCCATGCTCGCCCCCTAAATTCACTTTGAAAAACGCCCTGCACGCCGCAGCACACTATTATCGGTTTGTTGCAGTAGTGGTCCCCCTCCGGGAAGATTCCCGGAGGGGGACCACACGACCAAGAAATGCCCGTTTGGCGATATCGCCGGTTAGGGGAGCGCGACCTTGCCGTTTTTGATAGTGACGACATAAACATTCGGGACGTTTTGGGCACTCTCCTTGCCCGCCGGTCCCTGCTTGATGAACGCTATGTCTCCGTTGACACCGTCCACCTTGACCCCCCAGAGCGCTTTCTGAATTGCTTTGGAATTGTTTTTGCCGGCAGCCTTGATAGCGGCGGCGATGGTCATGATCCCATCATGTCCGCGGAATCCCTCGGTCAGGCCGGCGAAGTTATGACCGCGCTTCTTCCATTCCTTGACGAACTTGGTTGCAACCTTGGGATTTGGCGCCGCCTCCGGGAACCAGGGCGCGAAGAACAACAGGTGTAAGCTGCCCTCGGCTGCCGCGCCCGCCTGGGCAATCAGCTGATCCGGCGAAGAGGAACCGCCCGTTGTGATTATCTGCTGTTTAAGCCCCTGCTCTTTCGCTTGTTTGAGAACAAGCGTGATCTGCTCGACACCGCTGGTGACAAACAATGTATTTCCACCTGAGGATTTGATCTTGGCGAGCTGGGCGCTCAGGTCCGTAGCCTTGGCGTCCATGGTCTCGACTGCACCAATCGAAATGCCCTTGTTCTTGAGCATTTTCTGGAATTCCTTGGCGGCGCCGCGGCCCCAGTCATTGTTGACGACAAGAAAATTGGCTTTCTTGACGTTGAAGTTAGCAACCTTGGTGCCAAACGACTTGGCTTCCATGGCGGAAGTCGGGCTGATCCGGAAAATCCACGGATTGCCCGAAGTCGTAATCTTGCCGGACGATGAGGTCTCAACGACCATGGGAATGCCGTATTCCATCAATTTGGGCATCACCGCCAATGTGTAGGTGGAACTCCACGCGCCCATCATGACCTGGACCTTATCGCGAACGATCAGCTTTTCGGCCGTCGCCACGGCTTCTTTTGGATTACTTTTGTTATCCTCGATGATGAGCTCGACTTGCTTCCCCAGAAGCCCCCCCGAGTCGTTCAAGAAGGATTCCGCGATCTTCGCCCCCTGCACCACATAATTGCCCGACGCGGCGACGGCGCCGGTCAGTGGTTGACTGACTCCGATCTTGATCGTTTCGGCTTTCGCAATATAAGGGGTTATCGCCAATGCCGTTCCCGCCAGGAACAGCGCCATTCTCTTAAAATTCTGCACATTAGCCTCCCGTAGTTTAAGTTTCTCTTCGTTCTAACGCACGCGGGACTCCAGATGATGAGTCATTTAAAAAATCATCCTATCATTAGAAAGACATACTTTAAGCAAAATAATTAATAAAGTTTAAGTTGCCCCGGTTTGCCGAAATCGTGGCTCGCTTCGCGTCATCTTGGTGACAATGTCCAAACCCTCTTTGCGCAAGACACTGAAGGAATGAATTATGAATGCCGATGACCAGTACGAAGCCTTTCTAGGAGCACAATCAGAGCCCATGCTGGCGCCACCAATTGACCCGAGTGACGATATATCGGCCCAGTACCTGTAAGCCAGGCGCGATGCCAACGCTCCATCATCTCCCGCATGGGAAGGCGCGCTGAAGGCTGGCATGGACCCCGGTGAGGTTGTCCTGGGCAAACCCATATTTGACCACATCGAAACCCGCACCGATGGTGAGAAGACATACAGGGTTGGCGTGGATAATGACAATCCCGAGAACAGCGTTGTGCTTGAGGTCTTGGATTTTGTTGAAGATGTTGGCGCCGGCATCCTTAAGGGTACGGCCCATGGTCTACAGGAA